>Ga0194132_10002052_pt1 | contig 39012 bp, 36 predicted proteins | sample TA2KigOf80mmetaG_FD_148612 | JGI IMG/M metagenome (GOLD analysis project Ga0194132, IMG submission 148612) | Freshwater microbial communities from Lake Tanganyika, Tanzania - TA2015054 Kigoma Offshore 80m | ecosystem: Environmental > Aquatic > Freshwater > Lake | place: Tanzania: Lake...
CGATCACGCCCATCCCGGTGCCGGGAGCCGTGTGGCTGTTCGTTGGCGCTCTTGGCCTGCTCGGAGCCATCCGCAGGCGAGCCACCTCGCTCAGCTGCCACGCCAGCGAATAGATTCTCTGACCGCATAGCGCGGGCAGTCACTCAGCAACAGAGACCCCGCCTCGTGCGGGGTTTCTTTTTTTGGCGTCACACCCTCGCGCTTAGCCACTGGTAACCCGCCGCCCGTCCGGCAGTTCGATGATGCGGGCGACGTGTTGCGGCAAGCCCAGGTCGAGGCGGCGAGCCTCCCATCTCTTTATCCGCTGGTCGCAGCGGCGCATGCAGCGCTTGCCCTTTTTGTCGTGTTCTAAGTGGTGCCCGAGGCCGGACTCGAACCGGCACGACCCTTGCGGGTCAACGGATTTTAAGTCCGTAGCGTCTACCAGTTCCGCCACCCGGGCTGCCTGCGGCAGGATACGTGGAGGCTAGGGTCGGAATCGAACCGGCGTACACGGCTTTGCAGGCCGCTGCATGACCACTCTGCCACCTAGCCCCGGGAAAGCGCGCGTCGCGCGCGGGCGGCAATGTACCATAGGCCCCTGTAGCGGGCCGGCCGGCCCGCTGTACGGCAGCGGCCAGGTGGAGCGAGGAAAAACTGGAGCGGGAAACCGGGCTCGAACCGGCGACCTATACCTTGGCAAGGTATCGCTCTACCAACTGAGCTATTCCCGCCTCGCGAGAGCCGCACATGGTATCGGCACGCCCGGTGCTGTCAAGAAACCGGTTCACGCTCCGTCAGTTCCGGCCAGGCTGCCCTGATGTAGTCCAGCATCGACCACAACGTGATGGCAGCGGCGACGATCAGGAGCCCGAAGCCCACCTGATAGACCGGGATGCCCCACAGGTCGTGCCGATACAGCATGCAGCCGAGCCCGATCATCTGCATCGTCGTCTTCGCCTTGCCGATCGGCGACACGGCCACGCGTGCCCGGGCGCCGATCTCCGCCATCCACTCCCGCAGAGCCGAAACAGCGATCTCGCGGCCGATGATGATCGCCGCAATGAGTGCCACCAGCGGCGTGCGTCCGGTGTCCGCCTCAACCACGATCACCAGCGAGATCGCGACCATCAGCTTGTCCGCCACAGGATCGAGGAAGGCCCCGAATTTGGAGGTCTGGCCCAGTCGCCGCGCGAGATAGCCGTCGAGCAGGTCGGTGAAACCGGCGATGCTGAAGATCAGGCAGGACAGCGGCCGGCTCCACTCCCCCGGCATGTAGAACACCGCCGCCACGGCTGGAATCGCGGCGATCCGGAACCAGGTGAGCGCCGTGGCAACGTTGAAAGTCGGTCTGTTACTCATGAATCGCCAGTTTGACCATGGCGCATTGTAGCGGCCACCGGCCATCTTCCGCGTTCATCGTTGCGACACCGGAACCTCGTCCCGCAGGTAGTCGTAGAGGCGCTCGGCCAGGGCGCGGCTCACGCCGGGCGTTCGTGCCAGGTCCTCCACGCCTGCCCGCGCCACGCCCTGCAGGCCGCCGAACCGCTTGAGCAGCGCGCGACGGCGTTGCGGGCCGAGCCCGGGCAACTGTTCCAGCACGGAACCGAGTTTCTGACGGCTGCGGCGTTGCCGGTGGCCGGTGATGGCGAAGCGATGCGCCTCGTCGCGGATCTGCTGGATCAGGTGCAGCGCTGCAGAATCCGGCGGGAGCACGATCGGACGCGATCGGCCAGCCAGGAACAGCCGCTCGCGGCCCGGCTTGCGGCCCTCCCCCTTGGCGACGGCGAGCAGCGTGACGTCGATGCCGAGAGCGCCGATCACACTGATCGCCTGCGCCAGTTGCCCCTTTCCGCCGTCGACGAGGACGACATCCGGCAGGCGCGCCTCGCCGGTGGACAGCTTGCGGTAGCGGCGTTCCAGAACTTCGCGCATGGCAGCGTAGTCGTCGCCCTCCTCCGTCGCGCGAATGTTGAAACGGCGGTAGTCGGATTTCACCGGCCCATCCTCGCCGAACACCACGCAGGAGCCGACAGTCTCGCCACCCGCCAGGTGACTGATGTCGAAGCACTCGATGCGTCCCGGAGCAGCCGACAGCCCGAGCTCGCGGGCCAAAGCCGCGAGACGCTCCTCCACGCCGGCCTTGCCGGCCGCGCGCAGGGCCGCCGCTGCCGTGGCATTGCCTGCCGCCATTTCCAGCCAGCGGCGCCTGCGACCACGGACCGCATGGCGAATGGCCACGACATGGCCGTTGCGTGCCGAAAGCAGGGCAGCGAGCGGGCCCGCACCCTCCACCTTTTCGGGCAGCAGTATCTCGGCAGGCGCAGGCTGCACCAGGTAGTGCTGGCCCAGAAACGCCGCGAGAATTTCCCGGTCAGCGGTACCCCGCGCTGACCTCGGGTGAAACTCCCGGCTGCCGAGCAGCCGCCCGCCCCGCAACATGAGCAGCGCCACGGCCTTTGCACCCGGCGGGCCGGCGATGCCGACGGCGTCGAGATTGGCCTCACCCCCGACCGAAACTACCTGCTGCGCCTGGACCCGGCGCAATGCCTTGATCCGGTCGCGGTAGAGCGCTGCCTGTTCGTAGTCCTCGCGCGCTGCGCAGGCCTCCATGCGCTCGGCAAGATCGTTCTCTACGTCGCGGTCCTTGCCCTCCACGAAGGCGATGGCATTGGTCACATCGCGCCGGTATTCCGCCGGGTCGATGAGGCCCACACAGGGTGCCGTGCAGCGGCCAAGCTGGTGCTGCAGGCACGGCCGACTGCGCTGAGCGAAATAGGAGTCAGTGCAATTCCGGACACGAAACAGCTTCTGCAACTGCTGCAGCGATACGCGGACGGCCCCCGCGTTCGGAAACGGACCAAGGTAACGTCCGGCACCGCGGCGGCTGCCGCGATGAAACTCGAAGCGCGGGAATTCCTGACCGACCGAGACGTGTATATAGGGATAGGACTTGTCGTCCCGCAGCACCACATTGAAACGTGGGCGATGCTCCTTGATCAGGTTGTACTCGAGCAGCAGGGCGTCGGCCTCGGTTTCCGTGACCGTGACCTCGACCCTGGACGTCACGTTCATCAGCGCCATCGTCTTCGCGTCGCGGGCTCGCGCCGAAAAGTAACTGGCCACCCGGCGGCGAAGATTCTGCGCCTTGCCGACGTAAAGCAGGCTGCCGTCCGCAGCCAGCATCCGGTAGACGCCGGGTCGGCGTGTCAGATGGGCAAGGAAGCGCCGAGGGTCGAAATCAGGTGCCAGTGTCATGCGACGCTGTTTCAGCGAGCCGGCGGCTTACGGCGGCGAACGCGGCCCGGAACATGTCGCCGGTCAGGCGACGCGTATTGGTGTTATAGCGGCTGCAGTGGAAGCTGTCGACCAGGTGGATGCCGTTGAGCAGCCGGTGTTCTGCCGCATGGCCGAAAGTATGGGTCGCTGTTCGCACACCCAGTGCACGCAGCACCGCGTCGTGGGCGATCCGGCCGAGCGCCAAAATCACCGCGCCGCGCGGCAGGCCTGAAATCTCGTCGGAAAGGTAAGGATTGCAGGTACGGATTTCGGCCGCGGTTGGTTTGTTCTGCGGAGGTACACAGCGGACCGCATTGGTGATGCGGCAATCGATCAGCCGCAGCGAATCGCCGGCGGCACGGCTCTCGGCAGCCGTGGCGAATCCGAACTCATGCAGTGTCCGGTACAGCAGCATGCCGGCGTGGTCGCCGGTGAACGGGCGCCCGCTCGCGTTTGCACCGTGCAGGCCGGGTGCAAGCCCCACCACCAGCAGGCGCGCGCGCGGATCACCGAACGACGGCACCGGGCGCGAGTAATACTGCGGATGCTCGCGGCGCACGCCCTCGAGGAAGCCCGTCAGGCGGGGGCAACGGCGGCAGTCAATGCTGAAACCGTCAGCCACGCCGTCAGACGTGCGTAGCCGAGGCGCCCCGATCGGCGATGCGCATGGCGACTTCCATGGCCTGTTCATAGTTCAGCCGCGGATCGACCTGCGTACGATACGCCTGATGGAGATCCGATTCGGAAAGGCCCCTCGCGCCGCCGATACATTCGGTCACGTGGTCGCCCGTCAGCTCCAGATGAACACCGCCAAGTTCGCGCCCGTGTTCCGCATGGATGCGGAACGCGATGTCGAGCTCGCCGAGTATGTTGTCGAAACGGCGGGTCTTCACGCCCGAATTGAGCACTTCAGTATTGCCGTGCATCGGATCGCACATCCACAGCACCCGCGCACCCGCATCCCGGGCAGCGCGGATGAGAGGCGGCAGCGACTCGGCGATGCGCGAAACCCCGAAACGGTGGATCAGGGTGAGTCTGCCGGGCTCGTTTCCGGGATTGAGGATGCCGATGAGGTGCAGGAGCGACTCCGGAGTCACTGCGGGGCCGACCTTCACGCCGACAGGGTTGGCCACGCCCCGCAGGTACTCGACATGCGCGCCGTCCAGCCTTGCCGTGCGGGCGCCGAGCCAGGGGAAATGCGTCGTCAGGTTGTACCAGCGGGAACGATGGCGCAGGAATCGTGTCTGCGCCTGTTCGTAATGCAGATGCAACGCTTCGTGGGATGCGAAGAAATCCACCCGCTGCGCTTCATGGATGCGTGACCCGGTAATCGATTCAAAAAAAGCCAGGCCGTCCGTCACTCGACGCACCATCTCGCGGTAGCGCTCCGCCTGGGGAGCGTGGCCGACGAAGGCCAGGTCCCAGTTCTCCGGGTGATGCAGGTCGGCGAAACCGCCGTCGATCAGCGAGCGGACAAAATTCAGCGTCAAAGCCGCACGCTCGTATCCGCGCAGGATGAGTTCGGGCGACGGCTCACGGTCCTCAGCCGTAAACGGCATGCGGTTCACCAGATCACCGCGATAGCTGGGCAGGGTCAGACCGTTGCGTGTCTCGCTGTCGTCTGAGCGCGGTTTCGCATACTGGCCCGCCATGCGACCCAGACGAACCACGGGGCGCCTGAGCCCCGCGATGATAACTACGCTCATCTGCAACAGGATCTTGAGCTTCTGGACGATGTTCTCCGACGTGCACTCCTCGAAGCTTTCCGCGCAGTCACCCCCCTGGAGCACGAACGCCCGGCCCTCTTGCGCAGCGGCGATCCTGTCGCGCAGGGCTTCGATCTCCCAGCTCGTGACGAGTGGAGGAAGACGCTCGAGCATCTGCAGCGTGCGGGCAAGGTTGCCTGCATCGGCATAGCTGGGCATCTGCGCCACGGGGCGCTGCTGCCAGCTGTCCGGCTGCCACCCGGTGGAGTTCCTGCTGTCGGTCATGGAGGCATTCTAGGACAGGTCAGCGCCCGGCAGCGCGCGCCGCGCGCTCCGTGCAGCGGGCCAGGATCGCGCGCTTCTCGTCTCCTCCCGCGATCCACCATGCCTGCAATTCCTTGCGGTCGCGAAAGCAGCCGATGCAATGGCCTTCAGCACCCACGATGCAGATGCCGACACAGGGCGACGGTACGTCATCCCCCTGCCCTCCGGACTGCCGGGGGTGTTCAGCGGGCATCGAGCTCGACCTTCGCTGCCTGCCAATAGGCTTCGAGCGCCGGCACGTCGTAGGACTCCCAGGGCCTGCCTGAACGGCGCACTGCCTCCTCGACCAGCGCGAACCGGCTCTCGAACTTGCCGTTGGCCCGCCGCAGCGCTGCTTCGGGATCGATGCCGGCATGGCGGGCCAGGTTGGCCACGGCAAACAGCAGATCGCCGAGCTCGGACTCGCGCGCATCCTGGTCGGCCGGCGCCGTTGCCTCGAACTCCGCCAGCTCCTCATGGACCTTCGCCCGGGCGCCATCGATGTCCGGCCAGTCGAAACCCACGGCAGCAGCGCGCCGGCCGAGCTTCGTGGCACGGACGAGTGCGGGCAATGCGATCGCGACGCCATCAAGGACTCCCCGGTCACCGCGCTCACGCGCCTTGAGGGCCTCCCATGCGTCCTGCTGCTCCCGTGCGCCGGTCACCCGCTCCGTGCCGAACACATGCGGGTGGCGCCGCACCAGCTTGTCGACGATCGCCGCGGTGACGCCGGCGAAATCGAACTGGCCGGCTTCCTCCGCCATGCGCGCGTGGAATACGACCTGCAGCAATAGGTCCCCCAGCTCGTCGCGCAGTGCCGCCATGTCGCCCCGGGCAATGGCCTCGTTGACTTCATAGGCCTCTTCTATCGTGTAGGGCGCGATGCTGCGGAAGTCCTGCTCCACGTCCCATGGACAGCCGGTATCGGGATCGCGCAGTGCAGCCATGACCTCCAGCAGGCGCTTCATCGTATCCATTGAATGTCAGCTCGCGATGATTTCGGTGAAGGAGTGAATGATATGGGCTGTAGCCCCCCAGACACGCCGACCGTCGGGCAGATACTCCCACACGGGCCAGCGCTCGCCACGGAAGTCCCGCCACGCCGCGTGGCGGTTCCGCGGCTCGGTGAAGAACGCCAGCGGCACCTCGAACGCCTCGGCGACTTCCCGCGGATCAGGCGCCAGGCGGATCCGTGGCGATACGAAACCGACGACAGGCAGCACGGCAAAACCGGTCACGACCGCGTGTACTGGCAGATAGCCGGCCACATCGACGAGCGACGGCTCGATCCCCAGCTCCTCGTGCGCTTCGCGCAGCGCGGCAGAGGCAGGGCTCTGGTCGGTCGGGTCGATCCGCCCGCCAGGAAAGCTGATCTGGCCCGGATGCTCGCGCAGATGTTCCGTGCGGCGCGTGAGCAGGACCGCCAGGCCCGCAGGCCGCTCCACGAGCGGCACCAGTACGGCTGCAGGCAGCAGAGGTCCGGGGAACAGCCTGGCAGCAGACCCGTCCGGCAGGGACGCCCGCGCGGCGAGGTCCAGGTCCGGTGGCGGCACCGTGCGGGACAGCGCCGCTTTTATCCTTTCCTTCACCCGACGGCAGCGGGGCTTCAGCCCTTGATGCCACCGCGGGTGAGTTCCATCGCGTTGAGCAGCCTGTCGATCTCTTCGTCTGTCAGGTCCGTCTCGGCCCGCGCCACTTCGCGTATCGGCTTGCCGAGGGCGTAGGCCTTCTTGGCGATCGCCGCACCCTTCTCGTAACCGATCACCGGATTCATCGCCGTGACGAGAATCGGATTGCGGTCCAGCCCCTCGTCGAGCTTGGACTGGTTGACCCTGAAACCGGTGATCGCCTTGTCCGCCAGCACGTGGCAGGCCGCCGACAGGAGGGTCGCACTCTGCAGCAGGTTGTAGGCGACCAGCGGCAGCATGACGTTGAGCTGGAAGTTCCCAGACTGTCCGGCTATCGTGACCGTGACGTCGTTGCCGATGACCTGTGCGGCGACCATCGCTACTGCTTCCGGGATCACCGGATTCACCTTTCCAGGCATGATGCTGCTGCCCGGCTGGAGCGCCGGCAACTGGATCTCGGCAAGTCCGGCGAGCGGACCACTGTTCATCCAGCGCAGGTCGTTGGCAATTTTCGTGAGCGACACGGCCAGCACGCGCAGCTGCCCGGACAATTCGACGGCCGTATCCTGCGTACTCATGGCCTCGAAATAGTTCGTTGCGGGCGTGAACTGCAGGTTCGTCTGCTCGCCAAGCAGAATGGCCACCTTCGCGCCGAACCTCGGATGGGCATTGATGCCGGTGCCAACGGCGGTGCCGCCCTGGGCCAGGGCGCACAGGCGTGGCAGGCACTCTGCAAGGCGCCGACGGGAGTTGCCGATCTGACTCGCCCAGCCCGAAAGCTCCTGCCCGAGGCGAACCGGCATGGCGTCCATCAGGTGCGTGCGTCCGGTCTTGACGATGCCGTCGGTGTCGGCTGCCTTGGCTTCCAGGGCCTCTTGCAGGTGAGCGAGCGCAGGCAGCAGCGACTCCGCGACGATTAGGGCAGCGCTGACATGGATCGCCGTGGGTATCACGTCATTCGAACTCTGCCCCATGTTGACGTCGTCGTTGGGGTGAATCGCGTTCGGACCCTTGTTGCTTGCGAGGCGTGCGATCACCTCGTTCGCATTCATGTTGGAACTCGTGCCGGATCCCGTCTGGAACACGTCCACCGGAAAGTGGGCGTCGTGCTGACCATCGGCAACTTCCATGGCTGCCGCCTGTATGGCCCGCGCCTTCACGGTCGGCAGCAGGGCCAATTCGCCGTTCGCGCCCGCCGCGGCCCACTTGATGAGGCCCAGCGCGCGAATGAACGCGCGGGGCATGGGCAGGCCGCTGATCGGAAAATTGTCCACGGCGCGCTGGGTCTGCGCACCCCACAGGGCACCAGCCGGAACACGCAATTCGCCCATGCTGTCCCGCTCGACGCGATAATCACTGTCGGCCATGACCTGCTCCTGAAACGGATCGGCCTTCGCGCCAGAGCGCGAAAGGCCTGGTGTATCATTCGGAGCGCGAAGTATAGGTCTTTTTTTCAATGGACGAACACCAGACACTCAGGGCGATCTCACCACTCGACGGCCGCTACGCCGCCAAGTGCGATGGCTTTCGCGAGCTGTTCAGCGAGCAGGGGCTGATCCGCCGACGCGTGCTGACCGAGGTCCGCTGGCTGCAGTTCCTGGCAAAGCGCGGCGGGCTCGAGGGCTTTCCGCCTGTCTCACCCGTCGTGCACGACTGGCTGGACCGCCTCGTTGCCGACTTCGGCTACCAGGAAGCAAGCCGCGTCAAGGCGATCGAAAAGACGACGAACCACGATGTGAAGGCGGTCGAGTACTTCATTGCCGAACGCCTGGCCGAGGGCACCGAGCTTGCACGGCTCCGCCCGTTCGTGCATATCGCGTGCACCTCCGAGGACATCAACAACATCGCCTACGCGATGATTCTGCGGAGCGCACGCAACGAACACCTGCTTCCCGCTGCTCGCAGCCTGGTGACCCTGTTGAGGGGCATGGCGCGCGCGAACGCCGCCCTGCCCATGCTGTCCCGCACGCATGGCCAACCGGCGAGTCCCACGACGCTCGGAAAGGAGATGGCGAATGTCGCGGCCCGAATCGAGCGCCAGCTGGCGGCCTTCGAGCGCATACCGATTCTGGCGAAGCTCAATGGGGCAGTCGGCAATTTCAACGCCCACGTTGTGGCCTGGCCGCAGACGGACTGGCCGTCCCTGTCGAACGAATTCATCAACTCGCTCGGACTGGAAGCCAATCCGCTGACCACGCAGATCGAACCGCACGACTGGATGGCGGAGTACTTCGACGGCATCGCCCGCCTGAACACGATACTGATCGACGCGGCGCGGGACTTCTGGAGCTACATCTCGATCGGCTACTTCCGGCAGCGCCAGCTGGCCCACGAAGTCGGTTCCTCGACGATGCCGCACAAGGTGAACCCGATCGACTTCGAGAACGCCGAGGGCAATCTCGGAATCGCGAACGCTCTGCTTGCGCACTTCTCGTCGAAACTGCCGGTTTCCCGCTGGCAGCGGGATCTCTCCGACTCCACTGTCCAGCGCAACGTGGGAGTCGCCATCGGACATACGCTCCTTGCGTGGAAGTCGCTGCAGGCAGGCCTGGACAAACTCGACCCGGATCCCGTGCGCATGGCCGCGGATTTGGAGTCGAACTGGGAAGTGCTGGGCGAGGCGATCCAGACCGTGCTGCGCCGGCATGGGCACGAGGATGCATACGAGCAGCTGAAGGCAGCAACCCGAGGGCGGCAGCTGCGACCCGACGATCTGCGGGCATTCATCAGTGGCCTCGACCTGCCGCGCCCGGCGCGCGACGCCTTGCTGCAGCTGACGCCAGCAAGCTACACCGGGCTCGCCGCCAGTCTTGCCACGGCGCCTGCGCGAAACCCGGCCACTGAACCATAAGACGGGCCGACAGCCGCCATTTCGTGACGCAGTTGGCACCAGCCAGCCGTCGGTGGGCACTAGACTGCCAGCGTTTATCTGGGCCGGATACCGCGCGAATTCCCATGCTCGTCGATCGCAACGACAATCGTCGGTGGATTCTTTCCTCCAAGGAGGAAACTCGCCAGGCGGCGGTCGCCATCGCCAACCTTGCCAAGCGTTCGCTGGTGATCCTGACGCCTGATCTGGAGCCCGGGATCTACGACCACGAGGAGTTCCTCGACGTCGCCAAGCGGCTGGTTCTTTCGAAGCGCTACGCCAAGATCCGCATGATCGTGACCGACCCGGGCCTGGCCATGGGCAACCAGAACCGCTTCGTCAGCGTTGCCAGGCGGCTGAATACCTGCATAGAGCTGCGCAATGCCCACAAGCGCTACCAGAGGCATCGGGAGGCGCTGCTGATCGCCGACGACAACGCCCTGCTCTACCGCGTGGATTGCTCCCGCTGGGAAGGTATCGCGGACTACAACGACCCCATCGTGACGCGCCGCTACCTCGACTTCTTCGACACGATCTGGAACGCATCGGAACCTGCCCCGGAGTTCAATCAGGTCCCGGTCTGAGCACGGGCTGGCGCGCATAGAATATGCGCCATGGCCGCTCGCCCCCTCGTGATGGTTGGCATTTCCGGCGGCGTGGACTCCGCCGTGGCAGCGCTGCTCCTGCGAGAGGCAGGGCATGAAGTGCAGGGCCTCCACATGACGAACTGGGAGGTCGATGACGCCTACTGCACGGCGGCCGCGGACTACCAGTCCGCCCGCCAGGTCTGCGCCGATCTCGGCATCCCGCTGCACCGCGCGAATTTCTCGGCGGCCTACCGCGACCAGGTATTCAGCTCGTTCCTGGCGGAGTACGCCGCCGGGAGAACCCCGAATCCTGATGTGCTCTGCAATCGCGAGATCAAGTTCGGCGCTTTCCTCGAGCATGCGCGCCGGCTCGGTGCTGGCATGATCGCGACCGGTCACTATGCGAGAGGTGGCGCCACGAGCGGCGGACGCCTGCTCCTCGCGCGCGACACCGCCAAGGACCAGACCTACTTTCTGCACGCGGTCGAGCCCTCCGCCCTCGCCGTGACGCTGTTTCCACTTGGCGACCTGACCAAGGAGGAAGTCAGGTCGCTGGCCAATCGTGCCGGGCTCGCGAACTTCGATCGTCCGGACAGCACCGGCATCTGCTTCATCGGCGAACGGCCTTTCCGTGAATTCCTTTCAGGCTACCTCTCCGGGACGCCAGGACCGATTCTCGCCTGCGAAGGCGAGCACCTCGGTGAACACAGCGGCCTGATCCATTACACGATCGGCCAACGATCGGGAATAGGCATCGGCGGGCGTAGCTCCGGCGGGGACGCCGCTTGGTATGTCGTCGCGAAGGACATTGCCCGCAACGCACTCGTCGTGGCGCAGGGGCGCGGACATCCTGCCCTGTGGTCGCGAGTGCTCACCACTGGCCCGCCGCATTGGCTTCGCGCGATACCGGACCCGTGCAGCCTGCGTGGCTTGCGAGCCAGGATCCGGCACCGGCACGCACCCGCAGCATGCGAAATCACGACGGCGGAGGATGGCAGCTTGCGCCTGCTGTTCGCCGATTCCCAGTGGGCAGTCGCCCCCGGGCAATACGCGGTGCTGTACACGGACGACGAGTGCGTGGGCGGCGCCGTCATTGAAACGGCCGCGCCTGTATAATTTTCGACTTTCATCGGAGACGCGACCCCATGGGTCAAGCTATCGACGCCAAGTCCGTGCTGAACGTCAACGGCACCGCATACCAGATCTACAAACTTGACGCGGTTCGCGATGGGCGCGTGGCCAGGCTCCCCTACTCCCTCAAGGTACTGCTGGAAAACATGCTGCGACACGCCGCAGACGGCGACGTGCGACCAGAGGACATCCGCGCATTGGCCAACTGGGACCCGCAGGCCGAGCCCGATCATGAGATCGCGTTCACGCCGGCGCGGGTGATCCTGCAGGACTTCACCGGGGTTCCGGCTGTCGTCGACCTGGCGGCGATGCGCGAAGCGGTGGTGAAACTCGGGGGCCGGGCCGAAGCAATCAACCCGCTTTCTCCGGCGGAACTGGTCATCGACCACTCCGTGCAGGTCGACCACTACGGGACGGCCAACGCCCTCGCGGAAAACATCCGCATCGAGTTCGATCGAAACATAGAGCGATATTCGTTTCTGCGATGGGGCCAGACCGCCTTCAACAACTTCAAGGTCGTGCCGCCCAATACCGGCATCGTGCATCAGGTCAACGTCGAGCACCTGGCACGGGTCGTCTTCGACGTCACCCGTGACGGCAAACGCCTGGCCTACCCGGACACGGTGGTTGGCACCGACTCCCACACGACGATGGTCAACGGCCTCGGCGTGCTCGGCTGGGGCGTCGGCGGAATCGAGGCTGAAGCCGCGATGCTCGGCCAGCCGGTCACCATGCTGATCCCGCAGGTTCTCGGCGTAAAGCTGACCGGCGCCCTGCGCGAGGGCACGACGGCGACCGATCTCGTCCTGACTCTCACCGAGCTGTTGCGCAAGAAGGGTGTGGTGAACAAGTTCGTCGAGTTCTTCGGCGACGGCCTGTCGAACCTGCCGCTGGCTGATCGCTCCACGCTGGCGAACATGAGTCCCGAATTCGGCAGCACCTGCGCCATATTCCCGATCGATCGCGAAACCATCCGCTACCTGGAATTGACCGGGCGCGAGCTGAAGCAGATCGCACTCGTGGAGGCGTATGCCCGTGCGCAGGGCATGTGGCGCGACGACGGCGCTGCGGCGCCGTTATACAGCGACGTCCTCGACCTCGACCTCGGCAGCATCGAACCGACACTCGCCGGGCCACGCAGGCCTCACGATCGACTGCCACTGAAGGACGTTGCCGCCAGCTTCCGCACGCAGGTCGCAGAGGCCGTTGCCGGACGCAAATCGGGCGGCACGACCAATGTCTCCAAAGGCGGGCAGCGCTTCGAGCTGCGCGACGGTGCCGTCATCATTGCCGCCATCACGAGCTGCACGAACACCTCGAACCCCTCGGTCATGGTGGCTGCGGGCCTGCTGGCACGCAACGCGTTGCGCGCGGGTCTGAAAACGCAGCCATGGGTGAAGACGAGCCTGGCACCCGGATCGCGTGTCGTCACCAATTACCTCGAGAAGTCAGGTCTGCTGCCGGAACTCGCGGGCCTGGGCTTCAACGTGGTCGGCTACGGGTGCACGACCTGCATTGGCAATTCGGGCCCGGTGGACGATGCGATCGGCGCTGCGGTAACCGACAACCAGATCGTCGCGGCCGCAGTTCTGTCCGGCAACCGCAATTTCGAAGGCCGTATCCACCCGCTGGCGCGCATGAATTACCTGGCCTCGCCACCGCTGGTGGTGGCCTATGCACTGACCGGGACGATCGACAAAGATCTTGCGACCGAACCGCTCGGCACGGGCAAGGACGGCAAGCCGGTCCATCTGCGTGACATCTGGCCCAGCCAGGCGGAGATCCAGTCGGTTGTTGCAGGGAACATCGACTCCGCCATGTTCCGAAACAGCTATGCCGGAGTCTTCTCCGGCGACAACAACTGGCAGAAGGTACCAACCCCGGCCGGCTCGAGCTATTCATGGGACGGGAAGTCGACTTACGTCCGCAATCCGCCCTATTTCGCGAACATGCCTCCCAGGCCTGTAGCGGTACGTGACATCGCCGGGGCACGGGCACTTGCCGTGCTGGGCGACTCCGTCACGACAGACCACATTTCGCCTGCCGGATCCATCAAGAAGGACAGCCCTGCCGGACGGTACCTGGTCGCCAATGGCGTCGATCCGAAGGACTTCAACTCCTATGGCGCACGCCGGGGCAACCACGAAGTCATGATGCGCGGCACGTTTGCGAATATCCGCCTGCGCAACCAGTTGGTACCGGGTGTGGAGGGTGGCGTTACCCGGCATCTGCCTTCAGGCGAACAGCTGAGCATCTTCGACGCATCCATGCGCTACCAGCAGGAAGGCACGCCGCTGGTGATTCTCGCCGGAAAGGAATACGGCAGCGGCTCTTCGCGCGACTGGGCGGCAAAAGGCACGATGCTGCTCGGCGTAAAGGCCGTGATCGCCGAGAGCTACGAGCGTATTCACCGCTCCAACCTGATCGGCATGGGCATCCTGCCCCTGCAATTCCTTGACGGCCAGAACACGCAGTCGCTCGGACTGACCGGCAGCGATACCTTCGACATCTCCGGCCTGAGCGGCGGTGCCGCGAGCCGTGTCATGGTGACAGCGCGCCGCGAAGACAGCAGCATCCGTTTCGAAGCGCGAGTCCGCATCGATACCCCGAAAGAGCGCGACTACTACGCCCACGGTGGCATCATGCAGTACGTGCTGCGGCAGCTGGCTGCATCGACGCCGGCTGCCTGACAAGGGTGGAGCTGCTGCCGGTCAAGCTGGTTGCCGCGCTCGGCCGGGCCCGCCATCTCGTCATCCTGACCGGCCCGGGCGTGTCGGCCGAGAGCGGGGTCCCGACCCTTCGCGATGCCAGCACCGGCCTGTGGGCGCGCTTCCTCCCAGAGGAACTGGCGTCGCCCGAGGCCTTCGAGCGTGATCCCGCGCTCGTGTGGCAGTGGTACCAGTGGCGCCGCTCGGTCATCGCATCAGCCAGGCCGAATCCAGCGCACGTGGCCATCGCTGCGCTGGAGCGGCTGCTGGAGCGGGTCACACTCATCACCCAGAACGTCGATGGCCTGCACCAGCAGGCCGGCAGCCGGTCGGTCATCGAATTCCACGGGAACATCCATCGCAACCGCTGCTCTGTCGAGCAGGTAATCGTCGATATCGAAACCGCCGGAACGACCAAACCCCCGAAATGCCCGAATTGTGGCGCGCGCGTACGGCCCGATGTCGTCTGGTTCGGCGAAACGATTCCGCGCAGCGCTCTGGACAGCGCCACCTACGCGGCATCGGACTGCGACGTTTACCTCGCCGCCGGCACGTCGGCACTCGTGCACCCCGCTGCATCGCTTGCTGCCGAAGCACAAGCCGCCGGCGCCGTACTGATCGAGATCAACTCCCAGGAAACCGCGTTCAGCGAGCAAGCCGACTACCACGTACGGCAACCTGCCGGGATCGCGCTCCCCGCACTGCTGACGGCCATCAACTGAATGGGAACCTGCCGGGTGGATGTAAATGGCCGCCGCTAGCTGCCACGATCTTGTCGACATCGGCGCCAACCTCGCGCACGAAAGTTTCGACCAGGACCGCGACGAAGTTATTGCCCGCGCGCGGGCAGCGGGCGTACGCCGCCTCATCGTCACCGGCAGCACGGTGGCATCGAGCCTGGCCGCTGCAGCGCTCGCTCACCGCCTGCCTGGCTGCATCTACGCTACTGCCGGTGTGCATCCTCACCATGCAACCGACTTCGGACCGGATGCGGCAGCGGCGCTCGTCGAACTCGCGACGAGGTCAGGCGTGGTTGCTATCGGCGAGTGCGGCCTCGACTATTACCGGAACTTCTCCCCGGCCCGCGCGCAGCGGCTTGCCTTCGAGCGCCAGCTGAGCCTGGCCGCCACGACCGGCAAGCCAGTGTTCCTGCACCAGCGTGACGCGCACGAGGATTTCGTCGCGATACTCGCGGATCAACTGCCCCGCCTGATCGGCGGCGTAGCGCACTGCTTCACCGGCCCGCGCGCACAGCTCGAACAGTACGTCGGAATGGGCCTGTATATCGGCATTACCGGCTGGATCTGCGACGACCGGCGGGGAGAGGATCTTCGCAGGGCGGTCGAAGCCCTCCCCATCGACCGCGTGATGCTCGAAACGGATGCGCCCTATCTGCTGCCGCGGAATCTCCAGGCCCGAACCAGGAACCGGCGCAATGAGCCCGCCCATCTGCCGGCCGTGCTTGAAACGACAGCACGGTGCATGGGCGTAGATCCGGCTGTACTCGCCGCCGCATCGACAGCCAATGCCGAGCTGTTGTTCGGGCTTCAGTCCACTGCTGGCTGAGTCTCGGCGGCAAGAGCCGTCCAAGCCGCATCGAGAACGCCGACGGCCACGCCGTCCCCGGCGGTTGCTCCCGCCTCGAGCTCCCGGAGGAGGTCATCCAGGAGACGAACGTACGGAGGAAATCCCTTGCTGAAGACGGCCCTGTCGGTAAATACCACGAGTCCCTTGACCGGCAGGTCCGGCACGATGCGCCGTACGGCTGCGATGCGATCATAGAGCCGCGGCAGCGGATTGGGAAATGTCGATCGCCGGCTGCGATCGAGCACGGTCCACTCCTGCATGGCCTCGCTGCCGAAGATATGCCCTGCCACGTCCCGCAGGTCGACAACCATGATCCCGGTCGGCGCAAGCAGCAGATGCCCGACATGGATATGAACTGATTCCGTATGCGGCAACAGCACGTCCGACAACATCCGTTGGCTGGCACGTGAAAGCCTGGCAAGCGGTCGCGCAGCGGCACGCCGCCGGTGGACATACGAGCCGGACAGCACTGCCAATGCACAGGCGGCGAACGCGACGCCGCTCCAGAGCATTGCTGGAGAAATCCGGCTCATGCCGCCCGGTCAAGCTGCGAGGCAAGCTCCGGCAGGCGCGGCCCGATCACCTGGTGCTGCGCAGGCCGCGCAAGCAGGGCCCCGAGCTCACGCGGCACAGGGACTGACACTCCGAGCAGCGGCTCGACGATCGAGTCGAACTTCGCCGGGTGCGCCGTCGCAACCGCAATCCAGTCGTGCCTGTCACGATCCGCCGGGGGAAGCTGCCGATAGACATGCAGCGCGGTTGCAGTGTGGGGACACCAGGCCATGCCATGGCGGTCGTACTCGCTACGGATCGCCGCGCGAATCTCCGCATCGCTTACCGGTACTGCCATGACGGCTGCGCGCAGATCACCCACGTCGGCAAAGAGATCCCGCAGCCGCTCCATGTTGCTCGGGTTGCCGACATCCATCGCTGAGGCCAGTGTTGCCACCGTAGCCCTGGGTAGCCACTGGCCGGTGGCCAGAAAGTCGGGCACGGTAGTGTTGGCGTTGGTAGCCATCACGATGCGATCGATCGGCAGGCCCATCTCTCGCGCCCACACGCATGCAAACACGTTCCCCAGGTTTCCGGTCGGGACGATGAAGCTGGAGGGTCGACCCGTGCGGCGCAGGTGGTTGATGCTGGCGTGCGCGTAATAGGCAGCCTGCGGCAGCAGTCGGCCGACGTTGATGCTGTTGGCAGAGCAAAGATTGTGTCGCCCGGCGAGCGCCGCGTCCGCGAACGCCTCCTTTGCCAGCCGCTGGCAGTCATCGAATTCGCCGGCGACGGCCAGCGACAGCACGTTCCCTCCCCAGCAGGTCAACTGATGCTGCTGTCGCGGCGATACCCGTCCCTCGGGGAAAAGCACGCATACGCGCATGCCAGGCTTGCCGTAGTAGGCAGCAGCAACCGCGCCGCCAGTGTCGCCGGACGTGGCTACCAGGATGGTGACGGGCGGCCGGGTGTGTCGTCCATCCGCGACGATCCGGGTCATGCAGCCGGACAGAAATCGCGCGCCGACGTCCTTGAACGCCGCGGTTGGTCCGTGAAACAACTCGAGCACTGCCAACCGGTCCTCGAGCTGCCGCAGCGGAACCGGAAAATCCAGGGCTTCGTGTGCGATCTGCGCGAGCGACGGGCTCAGTGTCGAGTCCGCGAAGAACGGAGCGAGCAGCTCGCAGGCTACGACGTCGAGTTGTGCGACTGCCGGCCACTCCGCGCTCGCTGCACGCGGCAGGGAAACCGGTACGTACAGTCCACCGTCGGGTGCAGTGCCACCCATGATGGCCTGTTCGATGCGGCCCCCGGTACCGCCGCGTGTGCTGCGGAATTCCATCGGCTTACCTGGACGGGCCGAGGTAGGAAGCCAGCCGCAGTAGGTCGGCGAACACACCAGCCGCCGTGACGGCGGGCCCCGCGCCCGGCCCCTGCACGACGAGTGGATTGGAGCTGTAGCGTCGTGATTCGTAGCGGACGATATTGTCGGTGAGATTCATGTGCGCGAATGAATGGTCGCTGGCCAGGGCCTCGAGGCCCACCGTTGCGCCGTTGTGCCGGCTCAAGCGGCCCACATAGCGCAGGACACGCCCGTCGCGTCGCGCCGACTCGAGCCGCGCCTTCATGGCGGCATCGAAACGCGGAAGCGAACTCAGGAAAGACGCGACGTCACCCGTGTCCAGTCCCGGGGGCACCAGGCTCTCGACCTTGACGTCCTTCATCTCCAGACGCAGGCCCATCTCCCGGCCGAGGATGATGAGTTTGCGCGCGAAGTCCATGCCGGACAGGTCGTCGCGCGGATCCGGCTCCGTGTAACCCTTGTCACGTGCTTCCGCGACGATGGCGGAAAACGGCCGGCTGCCGTCGAAGACATTGAAGAGGTAGGCAAGCGTGCCGGACAGGATGCCCTCGATGCTGAGGATCTCATCGCCGGTCTGGTTCAGGTCGCGAAGCGTGCCGATGACCGGCAGCGCCGCGCCCACCGTGGTCTCGTAGAGGAACCAGGCCTTGTGGCTGCGCGCTTCCGCGAGCAGTCGGTCATAGGACTCGAGGCTGCCGCTGTGCGCCTTCTTGTTCGGCGTTACGACGTGGATTCCGGCCCGGAACCAGTCGGCATAGCGGTCCGCAACAGGCTGGCTCGCCGTGCAGTCGATGATGGCCGCATGGGGCAGATGATCCGCCTTTACGTGCTTCTCGAATCTGCTCCAGTCCAGCGGCTGCAGATTTCCTTGCATTTCAGCGCGCCACCGGCTGAGGTCGATTGCACGGTCAGCGAGATACATTTCCTTCGAGGTCGCGATGCCGCGGATGCGCAGATCAAGCCCGAACTCCTGACGCAGCCGTGCCCCCTGTGCGGCCATCTGGTCGAGCAAGGTGCCACCGACGTTTCCGGGCCCGACAAGCCCGAGGGAAATCGTCTTTGCCGAGAGGTAGAACCCGGAATGGGCGGCGCGGAGCGCGCGGGTTGCTTCGCGCTTGTCGATCACGGCGGAAATGTTGCGCTCGGACGAACCCTGAGCGATCGCCCGAACGTTGATTCCCGCGTTGCCGAGCGTACCGAAGAATTTCGCGGCAACCCCAGGCAGTCCGGCCATGCCGTCACCGACGACTGCAATGATGGCGCAGTCCGTCTTGACGTCAACCCGCTGGATCTGGCCCTCCTGGAGTTCGAGCGCGAAGGCCTGTCGCACGACCTGCTCGACCCGCGCTGCATGCCGCGCTGGAACCGCAAAGCAGATGGAGTGCTCCGAGCTCGCCTGCGAAATCAGGATCACCGAAATGCTGGCGTTACGCAGCGCGCCGAACAGTCGGTCCGCAGTCCCGGGCACGCCGATCATGCCGGTGCCCTCGAGATTGACGAGGGCCACATCGTCGACAGACGTCACACCCTTGATCTGGTCGACATGGGCCGCGGTCTCCGGACCGATCCGGGAACCGGGCGCCGACGGTTTGAACGTGTTCTTTATGAAGATCGGGATCGAGCGCAGGACGGCCGGCGCCATGGTCTGGGGGTGGATCACCTTTGCGCCGAAATAGGCGAGTTCCATTGCCTCGTTGTAGGACAGCTCGCGGATGATGGCCGCCTCAGGCACACGGTTCGGGTCGGCACTCATCACACCGTCGACGTCGGTCCATATCACGATGTCGGAAGCGTCCAGCAGGGCGCCAACGATCGAGGACGAGAAGTCACTGCCGTTGCGACCAAGCGTGGTGAAAAGCCCTGACTTGTCGGATGCGATGAAGCCGGTTACTACCGCGATGCCCTGCTCCACGCCGCCGAGCAGGCGCGCTGCATTCTGCTGCGATTGCTCCCACTGCACGGCCGGACCGAGTTCGCCATGCTCGACCACGATGAGCTGCCGGGCATCGATCCACACGATCGGGTGCTGGCGACCCTCGGCACGGCAGCGCTCCGCCAGATAGGCGGCAAGCAACCGCGACGACCAGAGCTCGCCGAAACCTGCCACGAGATCGCGGCTCCGCTCTGCCGCAGAGCGGACCAGCGACACGGCCTGCAGCACGTCGCGTGCATCAGCCGTATCCCGCTCGAAGGATTCCAGCACCGGAGCGGCAGCAGCAGCCGGCAGCAGGGCCGCAACGGTTGCGCGATAGCGCGCAGCAAGCACCTCGATCCCCGGGGCGATGGATGCGGATGACTTTTCCGCGCCGCTGACCAGATTCAGCAGGGCATCCGTCATCTTGGCCATGGCCGAAACGACCACGGCCTGGCGATTCGCCTTCTCGTCCAGCAGGATGTTTGCAACGCGGCGAAAACACTCCGCGTCCGCCACGCTGGTGCCGCCGAACTTGTGGACCAGCCATTTGTTACCGGCCATAGCCATACGTCTCTTCGAATCCGGGGTGTGGCGGGTCCTCGGCCAACCGGCCCGGAGGTCCCGCGCGAAGCGCGACATGATACCCGGATCGCATGGCCCGGGCAGCAGAAAACCGTTACAAATCGCGGTGTTTCCTGCCAGACTAGCGTCCCGCGGCGTGCAGACGGACCCACCAAGAAGACCGAGCCATGCCCAGAATTTTCATCGCGGCGACCGAACAGGCGCGGGACCGCGCCGACCTTGACCGCTCCGTCGCGCGGGCCATCGACCGGCAGCGGGTGATCCAGAGTTTCAGCGACTCCACCTATCCGGAGCTCATCGAGATCGAGCGGCAGGGTCGCGGTTTCTACGCCTGGGGTTTACCCACGCAAGACGATCAGGTCGAACACTGGTTCCGCATGTCCAAGGGCGACCTCGTCCTCGTCGCCTACATGGGCGCTTACCGACATTACGCGAAAGTGCTCGGCCGTTACGAAAACGCCCGGGCCGCGCGCGCCATCTGGGGCGAAGATACCGATGCCGGCCTCCTGCGCCAGTACCTGTTCTTCCTGAGCGAACCGATTGCGCTCGGCCAGCCCTATGCTGCGCTCGCCGACTATCTCCCGGAGAGTTTCAACGACTTCGGCTGCATCAACGACGATGTGATCAGGCGCCTCGAGGCGGACTTCGGGTCGGTCGAGCGGTTCATACGGCGGCGACTGCTGAACAGCGCGGTCGGCGGACCGATCCTGGACATCAGCGGAATGATCCAGCTGTCGGAGCGCGAGCTGGCCCGGCTTCACACCTTCGACCCGGACAGCGGCAAGGCCGGCCGCAACCAGATCATCGAAAACATCACCCGTCGGCGCGGGCACCCGGCCTTCCGGCAACAACTGCTTGCCGCCTATGACTACAAGTGCGCGATCACCAGCTTCAATGCCGTCGATGCATTGGAAGCGGTCTACATCGTGCCCTTTCGCGGGAAATTCACGCAACACGCATCCAACGGCTTGCTGCTGCGGGCAGATCTGCACACGCTGTTCGACATGGGCAAGGTCGTGATCGACACACGAAACATGACCGTGATACTCGCTGATGCCCTGGCCGATACGAGCTACCGGATTCTGGCGGGCCGGCCCCTGCGCCTCCCGCTCGACCAGGAACTGCGACCCAGCACGGAAGCGCTGGACCTGCACCGGCAGCTATCCGGACTCTGAACAAACAAACACCTGGACCAACCATGCTGATGACCCGGGACGAATTTCTCCGTTGGCCGCGAAAGGCCGTGACGCTGCTGGGCATGTCCGGCGTCGGCAAGACGACGCTGGCAAACAAGCTGCCGCGGAATCGCTGGTTCCACTACTCGGGCGACTACCGGATAGGCACGAAGTATCTCGAAGAACCCATTCTCGACAACTTCAAGCGCCAGGCCATGCAGGTGGGCTTCCTGAGGGATCTCCTGCGCAGCGACTCCATCTACATCGCCAGCAACATCACCGTCGACAACCTCGACCCGATCTCCACCTTTCTCGGCAAGATCGGCAAGCCGGACGCAGGCGGACTCCCGCTGGCCGAGTTCAAACGCCGGCAGCGTCTGCACATGGGTGCGGAGGCTGCTGCAATGCGCGACGTCGAAGCCTTCATCGGCAAGGCGCGCGACATCTATGGCTACGATCATCTCCTCAACGATGCCGGCGGCAGCATCTGCGAGATCGACGACGAGGGCATGATCCGTGCGCTAACGGAACATACCCTGATCCTCTACCTGCAGGCAGGCGACGACATGGAGCAGGAACTGATCCGCCGCGCCATTGCCAGCCCGAAGCCGCTCTACTACCGGGAAGACTTCCTCGACCGTCAGCTCGCCGTGTACCTGCGCGAGCATGGCAATGGCTCTGCCGACGAGATCGACCCTGACCGGTTCGTTCGCTGGATATTCCCGCAACTCTTGCGCCACCGCCGACCGCGCTACGAAGCCATGGCCCGCCAGTACGGCTACACGGTCAATGCCCGCGACCTGGTCCAGGTCCGGGAGGAAGCGGACTTTCTCGCACTCGTCGCGGATGCGATTGATCGAAAAACACGAGGGGGCTGACGGTGGCGAATAAGACAAATCGCCTTGGGCTGCCCGCATGTCCTCCGCTAGACTTGGCTGATTCGACAGCTCCGACAAGAACGGCAGCATGAGCAGTTCCCCCGCTTCGCGCCCACTCGATGGATTTCGCGTTCTCGAACTCGGCCAGTTGCTGGCCGGTCCCTTTACCACCAGCATCCTTGCCTACTACGGCGCCGAGGTCATCAAGATCGAACCGCCGGGGACGGGCGACCCGATCCGGACCTGGCGGGTCATGAAAGATGGCGTGTCGCTGTGGTGGCACAGTCTCGGCCGCAACAAGAAGTGCATCACCGTGAACCTGCGCGAGGAACGTGGCCGGCAGATCGTGCGCGAACTGGCGGCGAAGTCGGACATCCTGGTCGAGAACTTTCGCCCTGGCGCGATGGAAAAGTGGGGGCTTGGCCCTGAGGAGCTGCGCCGGACGCACCCTGAGCTCATCTACGCCCGCATTTCGGGATACGGCCAGACCGGCCCCTACTCCTCGCGCACCGGCTTTGCCTCTGTCTGCGAGGGAGTTGGCGGACTGCGCTACGTCAACGGCTTTCCGGGCCAGGCACCGGTGCGTCCCAACCTGAGCCTCGGCGACACGCTGGCCGCTGTTCACAGCGTCATCGGCATCCTGCTCGCGTGCGTCCACCGGATGAAGGCCAAGGGCAATACCGGCCAGGTGATAGACACCGCGATCTACGAGGCGGTCTTCAACATGATGGAAGGCGTGGTGCCCGAATATTCCGGCAAGGGTGTCGTCCGGGAACCATCGGGTTCCACCCTGACGGGCATCGTTCCGACGAATACCTATCGCTGCAAGGACGGCAAGTTCGTCATCATCGGCGGCAACGGCGATTCCATCTACAAGCGGCTCATGAACGCGATGGGCCGACCCGACCTCGCCGATGACCCGCGCATGGCGAACAATGCCGGCCGCGTCGTTCACGAAAAGGAACTCGACGCAGCCATCACCGCCTGGACCGGCACATTGACCGCCGACGAACTGCTCGAGATCCTCGAGAAAGTCGGCGTGCCGGCCGGCCCGATCTACAGCGTCGTCGACATGATGAACGACGAGCACTTCAAGGCGCGTGGCCTGTTCGAAACCGTGAAGGTCAATGGAGAAGACCTGAAAGTGCCCGCCATGGTGCCGTTCCTGAGCGACACGCCAGGGCGCACTGAGTGGCCGGGCCCGGCGATCGGCGCCCACAACGACGAGGTCTTCGGCCAGCTGCTTGGCTATCCGGCTGCGGACATCGCAAGCCTGAAGTCAGCCGGGGTCATCTGATGACTGCCCGCCCGGCGGCGAAGTCCGTTCCGGCCGGGACCGGCCCGTACCGATCGTTCCGCGAATACGTCGACGCACTTGATCATTACGGACTCCTGCTCCGCATCAGCGATATGGACCAGGATCGCTACGAGGCGACCGGCTTCGCCTACCGCCTGATCGGCGAAAAGGGCTTCCAGAGTGCTCCCGCTTTTCTGATCGAACGGATCCGCAGCGGCGGTCGCTGGCACGACATACCGGTACTCGGCAACGTCTACCCGGGCTGGGCCGCGGAAGCATTGGCGTTCGGTGTGCCCCGGGTAACCCTCGACCAGCGCGCGATGTTCCGCGCCGCCCGCGAGCACCTGGGCAGACTGCTCGGCAGCGACGGCCGCTGGCCCCGGCTGCCGCCGGTGCATATCCGCGGCGCAGCGCCCGTGCAGGCCATCGTGAAGCGCGATGCCGATGCAGACCTTTTCGACTATCCCTGGTTGCGCACGAATCCCGGAGATGCCGGGGCCTACATCACGGCCGGCACGGTGTTCATCGAGGATCCCGAGCTGGGCCGCAACGTCGCCACCTATCGCTGCCAGGTAAAGGACTCACGGCGGATCGGCGTGAACTGCGAAGTCGGCCAGCACGGCTGGAGCTTCATACAGTCGGCCAGGAAGCGCGGCGCCACCAGCGTGCCGGCGGCGGTCGTGCTGGGTGCGGACCCGATCACTTTCGCCATAGGCACTTCGAAGCTGACGGGCCTCGGCGAGGACGAACTTGAAATCGCGGGCGGATTGATGGGTCAGCCCGTGGAACTGGTGCGTGGCGTCAGCCAGCCCGTATCGGTTCCCGCTCATGCGGAACTGGTGATCGAAGGCGAGATCCCGACTGGCGAGGGCGAGGAGGAAGGGCCCTACGGCGAAGTCTACGGCTACATGGGCCTGAAGAAGCCATGGAATTTCTTCATGCGGGTGACAGCCATCACCCACCGGCCGCAGCCGTGGCTGACCAACGCGTTCGCGGGCATCACCAAGCTGACGCTGGGCATGCCGCAAGCGGTGGCGAATTTCGCCCACTACCGGAAAATAATCCCGAATCTCTTTGACCTGTACCGGCCGGTCGAGACTATCGGCGTCGTGCTGGTCAGCATCGACAAGCGCATGCCAGGCGACGGCATGGTCGCCGGCCAGCAGATCGCTGCCGGAGACCTGTTCAGCAAGACGATCATCGTGGTCGACAAGGACATCGATCTGCACGACAAGGACCAGATCTTTCACGCACTGGGCACGCGCTGGCAGCCGAACCCCGGGTCGCTGCTGATCCCGCAGACCCGCGGTTTCCCGCTGGATCCCAGCGCGCCGACGCGATGGGTAACCAGCAAGATGGTGATCGATGCCACCCGCCAGCTGCCGACGGAGGGTGGTCCGGACAAGTGGCCGGCCGTATCGCGGGTCCTGCTAGAAGAGCAGAGCCCCGAAACCATGGCTCTTGTCGACGAGCGCTGGCCGTCGTACTGGAAGAATCGGGGCCACGGATCAGCCTGACAGGTCAAGCGCGGCATGCAGCGCGCTCGCGTCCGCCAGGATCCGGTCAGCTCCCGCGGCTGCGAGCGACACGGCATCGGCCGCTCCGGTCAGGACGCCAACTGCGCGCATCCCGGCCGCCCTGCCCGCCTGTACGTCGTGCTGACTGTCACCGACGTACAGGACCCGTTCCGGCGACAGCGCGAGCGTACGCAGGCAGCGCAGCAGGCCGTCGGGATCCGGCTTCGGGCGCAATACGTCATTGGCTGTCAGCACGACGTCGAACAGCGGCATGAGGCCAGCGGCCTCGAGCGGCAGGAACGATTCGCCGCGGGAACCGGTGTAGATGCCGAGACGCCGCCCGCTCTCACGCAGAGCCGCAAGCAACTCGGGTATGCCGGGCAGCACCGAAACGGACTCGCGCAGGACCTGGTTCCAGTGTCTCAGCATTTCCCGGCGCAACAACCGCGGGAGTTCCGGGTTGCTGGCGGCCTCGGGCGGAATGATGGCCGGCCACAGCGGTTCGTTCGAGTTGAGGGACCGCCTGACGGCGTCCGCGGGCACCTGAAAACCAAACAGCGCCGCGGCCCTGGACGCTGCGAGCCACATGCCGTCGATCGAGTTGACAAGTGTTCCGTCGACGTCGAACAGCACGGCATCCACCCCATCGAGTCGCGCCGGAGTGAGCAGGACCTGGTCGCCCTCGCTGAGCCCGAGGCGTTCGCGCAGGGGCAGCGAGGCGATCACTTCCAGCTGGTGACCCGGGTAGCCGCTGATGTCTGGCCGCAGTACCGCGCCTGGAAATCGCTCCGCGATACGCACCGGCCAGCACAGGGCGGCGCATTGCGAGGCGTCGGGCGGCTGCAGGATCTCCGGCTGGCCCAGCGAACCGAGCCAGGCGTCGATGACGCCGACCTCTCCCAGCAGATTCAGCGTACCCGGCCACGGATCCACGCCGAGCCGCGCACGAAATGCACTCCGTGCCCATGGCAGCTGGGTGAATCCGGCGGCCTTGCCGAGACCGCCAACCACCCTGCCGCGGAAACTCACGGGATGCGCCATGGCGCGCTCGCACCGGACTGACCGTACAATGCCACTCCCCGGCCGTGCACGAAGAAAAACCCTCTCCATCATGTCGGATTCCGGATTCGGTGTCAGGATGATCGAACGACTGATCGCCCGCGTGGCCGCGCACACTGCGTTGCAGGCGCGGCCTTGCGATGTCGACGGACTCCGGCTCTGGGCGCTCGAACATCCGCGCCTGGATCGGCTGGTGCATTTCCGCATCGCCAGCGGGGCGGTGGACACAAACCTGCTCTTCCTGTTCGGAAGAAGCACGACAGCGCAGCCCCATTTTCACGCCCAGGTCGTGCAGTTCGCCCCGGATGCCTGCGTGTACAACGCCGACATCGTCCCGCGGCTCGATCCAGTCACCCACCCCGCATGGTTTACCTCGGTCTACGGACCCGTCACCAAGGCGTACTGGCAGGCCACGGGCAACAAGGCGAACGCCTGCGCGAGCGCGCCCGGCAATCCGGCGATTGCGCTTTACCTCTCACCCTGGAGCATCGCGGCGCCGCGTCCCACGATCAGCGAAGAACTCGCTCGCGTAGGCCCGATGATCGAGGCCTATCTGGACCATTGCCTCGCACTGGCTGACAGCTTCACCTACGATGCGGCGCCTGCGGAGCTCTCTTCACGCGACCGTCAGCATCTCGAACTCCTGCACAGCGACGCGCTGGATCCGCGGGCGTGGAAGGGTGTGTATCGCAGCATCGGCGAGGAAGCCGGGAGGCGCGCCAAAGCCATCCTGGCCACCCCGCTGCACAACTGAACCACTACCAAGGGAATCGAGGAGCAAGCAACCATGAAAATCGCGATCGTCGGCGCCGCCTACACCGGAAGAGCAGCGGCCCGTCATTTCCAGCGTGCTGGCCACACTGTGAGCGTGACGACCACTCGAGCAGAGCGGGTCGCCGAACTGGAACCGGTAGCCAGTCGCGTAGTCGTTACGAAGGGCAGCGACATCAACGGGATGAAGGACCTGATCGCCGGCGCAGATGCCGTGGTACTGACGATGGCGGGCGGCCTGGGCGTAAAGGACGGCAAGCCGTACATGGATCCGGTCGCCTACCGTGACTCCTACTTAGGCACTGCAGAAGGACTCATCGGCGCATTGCCGGCAGCGCCGCAGCTTCGCCAGATCGTTTTCTGCAGCTCGCTCAATACCTATGGCGACGCTCACGGCGTCTCGCCAGTCACGGAGGATACGAAGGCCAATGCGACGTCCCCGGCGGCGCAGGTCTTCATCGAGACGGAACAGAAACTCGCCGCGCTCGGCTCATCGACGCTGAAGGTGTGCAATTACCGCACCGGAACGATCTACGGCCCCGGTCGGGAACACCGTAACGAGTTGCGGAACATCGCGGGCAAACAGATTCCGTTCGATGGTCAGTCCGATGCCATGCTGGTCCATCGCGACGATGTCGTGCGGGGCATTGCCTTCGCCATCGAAAACGGCTTGTCCGGCCTCTACAACCTGTTCAACGACATCCCGGACAACAAGCAGGGATTCTTCGCCCGCGTCTGCGAACGCGAAGGCCTGGCCCCGGTGACCTGGCTCGGCGTCGTGAAGGGTCCGAAAGGCGTTTCGAACGCCCGCATCAAGGCCGCCGGATTCACTTTTGCCGATCCGCTGGGCGACCGGGAAGGCGCGGACCTGCTCGCCTGAGCCGCATCAGGCGGGGAGAAATATATCGCCGCCCGACTCTTCGGCCGCCAGCACGGTAAGCGGCGCCGGCGATTTGCCCATGGCGATCGCCCCGTGAGTCCATTTGGGCATCGGCATGCCGAGCAGCGCGCTCGCCCAATCGAGGTTGCGACCGGAGCAGATGTCGAAGCGCGAGTTGTGCCACGGACACGTCACGGTCGTGCCCTCGAGCTTGCCCTTTGCCAGGGACATGCCCATGTGCGGGCAACGGTCGAGCACCGCATGGACCTTGCCGTTCACACGCGTCAGCAGGACGCGGCGGCCGCCGACTTCCACTCGCAGCAACTTTCCCTCGAGCACCTCGGAAGAAGCGGCTGCGCGAACTCGCGAATTCGACATGTGATTTTCTCCTGATTACCCGGCAGCGGTTGCCGCCATCGCCCTGGTGATCGACCGCCGCATTGCCTCACGCGCGGCCTGAGGCGGGTCGAAAGCGCCGGCCAGCGCCGACGGTCGCTCCTGCTGCCCGTAACGATACTGCCACAGCGACAGCGCGAATGACGGTGCCGTTGCCGACAGCGGCTCGCCACCGCAGGAGGCGTGACCGGCGAGCCCCGATGCCAGCTCGTCGTGGCCTGAAGCCAGTTTCACCGGGGTGTCAGCAGCCGCAGCAGCCACGGTTCCGGCCACGCCGGCGGCCACGCCCCGCGCGGTCCATGCGTCGTAGCGATGGCCCAGCATCGCCAGCGCATCGGCGAGGCCCAGCAGGCCTACGGCAGTCTGACCGCCGCCGCCTTCTCCGCGATGCCGGTGGACTGCGAAACGAACTGTCGCAGCGGCCGCCGTGGCGAGGGCCTCATCGTCGAATCTTGCACCGGGCTCGAACGGGTCCAGCACGCAGCCGAGGAGATTCAGGTGAACGTCTCCGGTGGCGGGACCGACGATCACGGCCCGCCGCTGGAGCAGCAGCCGCAGACCGTCGATACCGGCACCGGCCGCCAGCCGGGTGCAGGTCGTAGGCCAGTCGTCTTCGCCCGGCAGCCGGCAGCTGTCGCGCCAGATCCGCTCGGCATCGTCCGGCCACGGCAGCGAAAGATCGTTCATATTCCATTAGCATCCCATGTGCGGCCATCCGCTCGCCACAGGAACCCTCATGCCGGTCATGGAAACCTCGAATCTGACGCCGCGCCAGTACTGGCAGGAGGTGCGCAGCCGTCCGGGCCGCTCGCGCTTCGGGTTCGGCCGGAAGGCCGCGCTGGTCAACATCGACCTGCAGTGCGCCTATACGGACATCCAGCGTTACCCGACCGCGTACCAGACCGATCCCCGGCAACTGGAACACATCAACCGCCTGGCGCGTCTCACTCGTGCTGCGGCAATGCCCGTCGTCTGGACCTTCGTGGCATTCATGGACAACGCCGACGACGCCGGCGTGTGGGGCACGCGCAGCAATACGCCGGACTCACTGCAGAACATCAAGGTCGGCTCCGAACGCGCGAACCTTGACCCGCGGCTCGAGGTCGACCGCGAACGGGACGCGGTGATCCAGAAACGCATGGCCAGCGCCTTCCACGAGACGAACCTGCAGTCGTTGCTCGTCTGGCACGGCGTCGATACCTTGATCCTGACGGGCGGCAGCACCTCGGGCTGCGTTCGCGCGACTGCGGTCGATTCACTGTCGCGGGGCTACCGCACGATCGTCGCGGAGGAAGCCGTCGCCGACAGGCACGAGATCCCCCACTACGCGAATCTCTGCGACCTCATGCTCAAATACGCCGATGTCGATCCGGTGGCCAGTGTGGCGGAGTGGCTCGCGGCCAGGGAGCGCACCTGAGTGCCGGTAGTTCTCGTGACCGGCGCCAGCCGCGGGATCGGCCTCGAGTTCGCCCGCCAGTACGCCGCAGCGGGCTGGCGGGTGATCGCCTGTTGCAGGAACCCGGGTTCAGCGCCGGAACTCGCGAGCCTGGCAGCGGCCGCAGACATCAGGATTGCGCCGCTCGACGTTCGCGACGGCGACAGCGTCGCCCGACTGGCAGAAAGCCACGCCCGCGAAGCAATCGACGTCCTCATCAACAACGCCGGGATCATGGGTGCGTTGCCGTTCGGCGAAAACCTCCAACGCCAGCACCTGGGAAGCATCGACTTCGACCTGTGGCGCGAGGTGATGGACACCAACACGCTTGGAACCGTGCGGGTGACCGAAGCGCTGACCGAGTCCGTGGCGAACAGTGAATTGCGACGCATCGTCACGCTGTCCAGCGCGACCGGTTCCATTGCCGAGAGCCGCCGGGAAGCGCTGGCCTACACTTCGAGCAAGGCGGCTCTCAACAAGGCCATGACACTGATCGCGGAAAAGCTCCGGTCGCGGGGCATCATCGTATCCCTGCTGTGTCCCGGCTACGTGAAGACCCGGATGAACGTGGGTGGCGCCACGGTTGAACCGGCTGACAGCGTGACCGCGATGCGCAAACTGATCGCCGCCCAGACGCTCGCGGACAGTGGCAGCTTCCGGCGCTACAACGGCGAATCAATCGCCTGGTAAAAGCGGCGTATGGGTCAGCCGAGTCCCAGCGCTGCGATGATCGGCTCAGCGAACAGGCTCGTCTTCGCGACCATGCACACCATGATGTAGATCACGAGCACCAGGGCGAGCAGCCCGCGTACGGCACCGCTCGCGATTCCGTGACCGGGATCGTCCGCATTGCGGTTGCGGCCATAGCGGATGACGTCAGGGATGATACTGATACCGGCCATCACCCAGAACGCGAAATATGCGTCCCAGGCCCAGGGATTGATCATCAGGCCGCCCAGATGATCCGCCAGCTGCACGCCCGCCAGCGGCACGACGACTGCCATCGGCCCGGTAATGCTCAGCGCCATCAGGCGCAACATGCCGCGCGCCCACACGCCCGTGTCCCGCGGCTGCGTCATGCGGATGCGCATTGCCCAGATATTGCTGAACAGCGTGTGGCCGACGTACAGGAAAGCTCCGAACTCGTGGATGATCAGGAGCGGCAGGTAATCGAGCATGGCGGGTACGCGCAGACCGCCGAGCGGGAGGGCGCTGACCGCCATGATCGCTGCCCACACGCCATACCAGAAAAATCGCGCGGGATCGTCTGCCTGCGGACTCGCAACAGCAGCGTTTTCCATAACCCTGACCTCATTGAACGGGTCGCGCCATCCGCGACTTGGCCGGTGGCGATGATACTGGAGGCGGACTGCTCCGGCATCACAGCCCGCTGTCCGGCCCTGTGGTAGCCTTTCCAGCCCATCGATCGCTACTACATGGCCAAACCGCTGCACCCTTTTCTGCCGGAGCTGCAACACGACGACGTCGCTCGGCTCGACTTCGTCAAGTCACTGCGGCGTTTTCTGTCGACCCGCGTCCTGCCCGGGAACGCAAAGGTATACGAGCAGCGGGTCATACCGCGGTTCCGCGCGACCCATGGACGCGAACCGGCCACCCGTGACGAAATCCGCGCCGAGATGGTCCGCGAACCCTACTACCAGCTCTGGAGCGCGCTGCAGAGACGCAGCCAGGAAATGCTGTGGGAGGCGGCCATCGAGCCCATCCAGCGCGAGCTGCCGGAGCTCATCAAGAAGGCCAACGCTGCGGTGAATCGGCCGGATCGACGGGGCAGCCTGCGTCTGAACCCGGATCTGCCTCTGCCGGCCTACAACACCGAGATGGACATCCATATCCAGCCCGGCGGGTACCACCACGAGTGGGCGAACGACGACATCGCCGCAGGCGCGATCTATGAGATAGGCGTGGGCATGTACATGCCGGATGCCTGGGGCGCCGAAGGCGACTATCTCGGTCAGCTGGCCGTGGCTAACTTCCGTCGCGCCTGGCCAGACAGGAAGCCGCGACGCATCCTCGACATGGGCTGCACGATCGGCAGCAGCACCACCGCCTGGGCGCGCGCCTTCCCGGAAGCAGAGGTCCATGGCATAGACGTAGGCGCGCCCGTTCTTCGCTACGCTCACGTTCGATCAGAGGCGCTGGGCGTACCGATTCACTTCAGCCAGCAAAACGCCGAAGCGACGGAATTCGAGCCCGGCAGTTTCGACCTGGTCGTTTCGCAGATTCTGATCCACGAAACGTCGCTGCGCGCCATGCCGCGAATTTTCGCCGAATCCCGCCGCCTGCTCGCTCCCGGCGGACTGATGATCCACATGGATATTCCGCGGGGCGCGAACCCGTTCAAGCAGTTCATGCACGATTGGGAGAGCTACAACAACAACGAGGGCTTCGCGCGTTTCATGACCGGACTCGATCTCGAGGCTGTAGCCGTCGAGGGCGGTTGGCAGAAGGACGAACTGTCTGTCGAGCGCGTGATCCCGAACTACGACAAGTCGCAAATGGCCTACGGCGATGAGTACCCCTACACCGTGCTCATCGGGAACCGCTGAGGAATACCATGGACAGCAACCGCAAGACCCCTGCCCGGCCGCCAATCCGCGTATCGCGCACGGCCAAGGGCCAGCGGCCCCAGAATTTCCAGGATCCGGCGCTGGACAAGCTGCTCGGCATTGCCGTGTCACTGGCCGGCGAGGTTTCAGTCCTGCGCGACCGGGTCGACACTCTCGAGCGACTGATAGAAAAGAGCGGGTTATTCACCCGGAAGGAAATCGAATCCTTCGAACCTGGCGCTGATGCCCGTACCGAACGGGCAGCAGATCGGATCGCGTACATCGAGCGCGTCCTGCTGGCCGCACATCGGGAACTCGACGAGATCGATAGCGGGCGCGTCGCGCGGCCGCTCGACGAAATCATCGCCGACTACGCGAACCGGAAGATCTGAAACCGGCGGGGCCCGACCCGCCAGCTCCGGTATCCTTCTGGTCGATATAAAGTCGGCCCGGCATGATTCCACCACTCAACGACTTTCTGCAGGCTGCTGGACGTGCGCCCACCACCGCGCTGGCTGCGGCTGCGCTTGCCGCGCTGGCGATATTCCTGGTCTGGTCGCGACATGTGGTCCCTGCAGAGGTTACCGCGCGACGCGCGCTCGACCCGAGCGACACCATGAGCGTCAGTCGCGATCGATGGATCGCCTTTCGCCCGCGCGGCGAGCAGCCGGCGACGGGGATCGTCTTCTATCCGGGCGGGAAGGCCGACCCGTTGGCCTATGCACCCGTTCTGAGCCGTCTGGCTGACAGCGGCTATCTCGTGGTGCTGGTGCCGATGCCGTTCAACCTCGCCATGCTGGCGCCGTCGAGAGCCGATGACGTGCGGGCGCGCTACCCCGACGTGAAACACTGGTTTATCGCCGGTCACAGCTTTGGCGGTACGATCGCCGCGCGCTATGCCCAAGGCCACGCCGAGTCGCTGGCCGGCCTCATACTCTGGGCTTCCTTCCCGGAAAGCTCGGTGGACCTCCGGCTTGCGCGCCTGGCCGTCCTGTCGATCTACGGATCAGGCGACGAGCTGACGACGCCCGCGCAAGCGCTGGCTGCCCGCCCACGCCTGCCAGCTGCCGCGAAATTCGTCGCGGTCGCCGGTGCGGGTCATTGGAGCTTCGGGAATTTTTCCGTCCCCGGCCAGGATGCCCGGGAACGCCGCCGCGAACAGGACGCCGTGCTCGACGCCACGCGCGAATTCATCCGCCTGGCTGCGGTGGACTCCATGCCAGGTACCACCGACGTGACCACGGACTGAACTCCCCGAGCAACGGATCACCCCTTGTTCTCACTTAGCGCTGGTCGGCTCCGAGCGCAAGCCCCTAGAATAGCCTGCTGATTATCCTTCCCGCGGGAGCCTCGCATGCACGATTTCCGTTCCCTCGCCAAGGCTCTGGAGGCCCGTGGTGAACTCCTGCGCATATCGCGACCGGTCGACAGCCGGCACGAGTTGGCCGCGGTGATGGCTCGCCTGGAAGGCGACGGGAAGGCGTTCCTGTTCGAGAACGTGAAAGGATCGAAGTACCCGCTGGCCGGTGGCCTCTTCAACCGCACGGAACGATTCGGTCTGGCCCTCGGACGACCCCCCGGATCCCCCTACACCCACGCAGACCTCGACCGCCACATCGAGCAGGCCAAAGCCAATCCCGTGCTGCCCCGCATGGTCAGCGACGCGCCATCGAAGGCGGTTGTGCTCACCGGCAGCGAGATCCGGTTGCAGGATCTGCCAGTACCGACCTTCTTCGAGCTGGACACCGGCGCCTTCATTACGGCGGCCATCGGCATTGCGCGGAATCCGCGGACCGGAGCGCTGAACGCGGGCTTCTACCGCACACTGATCCTCGGCGACGATATCTTCGCCATCAACGCGAGTTCCCTGTCCGACCTTCGCCGCTTCTACCAGCATGCGGAGCAGAACGGCGAGGAGATGTCGATTGCCCTTGCGATCGGGGTCGAGCCCTCACTGCTGTTCGCCGCGGCGTGCAAACTGCCCCCGACGGTTTCCGAATTCGACATCGCCGGCGGTATCAAGGGCGCGCCGATCGAAATGGTCAAGGCTGAAACCAGCGACCTGCCGGTACCAGCGAATGCCGAGTTCATCATTGAAGGCAAGGTGGACTTTTCGCGTCGCGTCAACAACGTGCTGGGCGAGTATGCGGGCCAGTACGGACCGGAAAGCGCTCCGGTGACCCGGGTGGTTGCCATCACCCACCGGCGCGACCCCATTTTCTACTCGATCATGGCCGGCAAGAACCCCGAGCACAATACGATCGGCAACATTGCGACCTACGGCATCCAGCGGGATCTTTCGGCAAAGCTGCTGCAACTGTCGCCTGCCATCCGCAAGATCAAGATCTTCACGGAGCCGAAGCTCGGGCCCATGGTCCACATCGTCATGGCCATCGCCAAGACCGACGACGAGCAACCGAAACAGCTGATTCGCCAGGCATTCGCAGCTCCGGGCAGCATCTTCCCGGTAAGCCGCATCGCGCGGCGCATCGTGATCGTCGACGAGGACATCGACATCGAGAGCCTCGAAGATGTCGAGTGGGCGATCTGGACGCGCGTCGCCGACGCCTCGAAAGTCATCGTGATTCCCGGGATGCAGAGCTGGGAGCTGGATCGCGCCTCGAGCGAAAAGCGCGGCTCGATGCGACTCGGCATAGATGCGACGATGGATATGGCCGACCGAGCGGCCCTGGTCCGCCCGCGGATACCTGGATTCGACAACCTGCGGCTCGAAGACTATGTCGGCAAGCCGCCCGGGCGCAGCGTGGCCTGATCCCTCCTGGAGGCGAAGCATGATCGATCCCTACATTGCAGTCGCGCTGCAAACCACCGTGCGGCATGTGACGAAACGCCAGGAAGTCGAAAAGAACCTGACGCATATCGGCAACATGATCGACCTGGTGTGCCACATCTGCTCGCTCGAACTGCCCGTCCGACTGATCGCACTTGGCGAGGGCTGCATCCAGGGATTCGCCGACGAGATCCTGCACCTGTCGTCCGCCGAGTACACGGTGACGATGGCAGCGGATATTCCGGGTTGGGAGACCGAGTTCCTGGGCGAGCGGGCACGCAGGCATGGCGTGTTCATCCTAGCCCAGCTGAAGGAGAAACTTCCGCAGTACCCGGACCGCTTCTTCAACACGGTTTTTCTGGTCGATCCTACCGGCAAGGTCGTATACAAGCACCGCAAGAACGTCGTCCTCTTCGTCGAGCACTCGACCACGCCGCATGACGTTCTCGACCAGTGGCTGCGTGAGCAAGGCGACACGCTGGACGCGTTCTTCCCGGTTGCCCGCACGGAGATCGGCAACATCGGCGGCAGTGTCGGCGTCGAAGGCGCATTCCCGGAGAGCTATCGGGGGTTCGCGCTGAACGGGGCTGAAATCCTCTACCGCGCGTCGTTGCCGGAACCCTGGGTGTCCCGTGAAATCTGGGACGTGCAGAACCGCGCGCGCGCCGCCGACAACACCGCCTACCTGCTGGCGCCGAATTGCGGCGCCCTGATCATGCCCGGCAATCCTCCGACCGTCGTTGGTGGCGCGCTGGGCGGACGCTCGATGATCGTGGGCTACAAGGGTGACCTGCTCGCGCAGAGCGCGGTCGTCGACGACGCCTACGTAGCAGCCGAAGTGAACATCGATGCCCTGCGTCACTACCGCGAGACGGCGCGTTTCCAGAACTGGATGCCGTACCTGCGGACGGAAATCTACCGCCGGATCTACGATCAGGGGATATGGCCCGCCAACCTTCCGGCGATGGACGATGCGGGGACCGAGAAGGTTTTCGACGAGTCCGTGGCGCGGCTGCAGGCCCGCGGCACGTTTACCCGGCGCTAGCCCCTCTATTTCCGGCCAACGCGGGCCGCAGCGGCAATTCGCTCCCTGACTTCCGCCTTTACTTCGTAAGGTGCCCAGTCGCCCGGCGGGGTATACACGCCCCAGTCGACCATCTTGTTGATCTGGTGCTTCACCAGTTCCAGCTGATCAGCCTCGGTGAGCGGAGGCTCGTTCACGCAGAGATTCCGCGGGTAGATCCCGCCCCGCGCCATGGCGGCATCGTAAATCGTCTTGTACTCCTCGATACGCAAGTCCTTTGCCAGGTTCTGCCACTGTGCGCGTACGCGGAAGTCACGCAGGCCGTCGATATCGAGCACGGCCGACACCAGCGTCTCACCACCACCGAGGTACTCTGAGACGATGTTGCCGCGGTAATCGATGATCTGGCTCTTGCCGCACGACATCTGGTGGACACCGCCCGGGAAGAAAATGCCTCCGATGTTCGGTGCCAGCACGTAGCAGGTGTTGAACACGGCATGGGAGCGGTTCTGTATCTCTGCGATGCCGTTGCCCATCCATGGCTCGGGATACTGTGTTCGCCAGATGATTTCCGCGCCGTTCATCGCGAGGCCGCGCGCTGCCTCCGGGAAACTGCCCTCAGCACAGATCAGCGTGCCGATATTGCCGATCTCCGTGCGCGCAACAGGAAAGACGGCCTGGAAGAGCTTGACCGGATCGTCGCCGTACTTCCGCAGGTAGACATCCCAGATGTCGCTCGGCGCGACGTTCGGCTCCCGCTGGTAGAACGCGGTCTTGTAGTGCTTGTGTACGACCTTGCCGCTCGGATCGATGACGAACGCGATGTTGAACACCCGGTCTTCCATGAGCTCGGGATCCTTGGCGACCATCTGCGCAATGATGTGCACGCCGAGTTCCTTGGCGAGCGCACCGAGCGCTTCGGTCTCGCGACCAGGGATCTCCGGCGCCACCTCCCGCGCGATGCGGATGTGGTCGGGCCCGCCGCCAAGGCACCAGCCGCCGATTCCTCCCTCGGAAATCGCAATCAGCTTGACAGGCAGATCGAGACTGCAGTTCCAAACGGCATAGCGAATGCTCATCGCCAGGTTGTCGATGTCCCGCATGTAGTCGTCGCGGGTGGTCGCCATGTGGGAGATGTTCTGGATGCCGACGGCGGTGTACTGCATACGCATGGATAGTGGACCGTGTGACTGAAAAACGTTCCGGCAGAGCGTGGTACGGCGCGCGATTATAGGTCACGGCCTCCGAGACACGGGCGCGCGGGAGCCCTGCCGGGGTACTGGAACACTTCGCTGCAAAGCCCTGATTTGCCTTGCCAGTTTCTTGACTTTATCTGGCAGGCCGAAATTCTGTTATTTCACAGAATATTACGGCGAACTGCTCTACTAGTCCTGAAAGTTCTTGTGCTAAAAGGACTTCGTAACCCTCGGTTTTTATTTATGTAAACGGCTTGACGCGCAGGGCCCACGTCGCTATTTTCCGTAATCAAGGCATTTATGTTTAATGTCAGAAGCGGATCTGAAGCCCTCGATCGTAGCCGCCTATAAGCGGCTCCTGGGCCCACTGGTCCGGATCCTGATCCGAAACAGCGTCTCGTTCCCCGAATTCAGCGAGATCGCAAAGGAGGTTTTCGTCGAGGTCGCCACGAAAGACCTGACGGAAACCGACAAGAACAAAGCCGAGGGTCGGGTTGCGATCCTCACCGGCCTGACCCGAAGCGAGGTCAGTCGAGTACAGGAGGAAAGTCGCTCGCGGAAGGATTATGAGTCGCAGCTAAACCTTGTTCTGCGCGTACTTACTGGCTGGCATACAGATCCTGACTTCACTGGTCCCTATGGACTTCCGCTTGAGGTGCCATTTGAGTCTATCGACACGCGCAGCTTCTCAGAATTAATTCGACGCTACACCGACGCTACGCCCACTCGCGCTTTGCTGGACGAATTAATCAGACTTGAAGTAGTTAGCGAGAGTGCAAACGGCCGAATAAAGGTGCTAACGCGAACCTATTTCCCAAAGCGAGATTCGCCGGAAAGCCTTGATCGACTTGGTCGCGTGGTATGTGACTTCGTTGGAACGATCGACTTCAATCGCGCCGAACCGGATACGGAGAAAAGATTGTTCGAGAGACGAGTTTCTGCGGACGCCGGGCTTCGAGAGAGTGATGTACCGCTTTTCCACGCGTATCTGCGGGAACGTGGACAGTTTTTGCTTGAGGAACTAGACGACTGGATTAGCAAGCGGACGCCACTCGAGGAACATGAGAAAGCGACTTCAGTTCAAACGGGTGTCGGCGTTTACCACTACTTCGAATCAGATAATTAGAACGCTCGCAGTCATAAGGTATTTAGAAGCCGATTGACTGCAGAAGAAAGATTGGGAAAGCCATGTTTATAAACCAGATGTGCGGGTGGCGAAGCGCCGCGTTTGTAAGGTCTCTCGCCCTCCTTCTCGCATTGTCGGCTCCGCTGATTTCAGTTGCTGCAGCTCATGGCGCAAGCGCAACATCCTGGATTGACGATGCCAAGCTGATTGCGGCTGGTCCCGCGACTTTCGCCAGTGACGGTCAATCGATCACCATCTTGAATCAATCCATCGCCATTAGCCCAGCAACGACTTTCAGCAACGGCACACCTCTTGGGAATGGAGACTATCTCGCTATCATCGGTTTCGTTGGTGAGAGCGGCGCGGTGGCCACGCGGGTTCTGCGAGTCCAAGGTACATACGCAACCGGCAATTCATTGGTAGCAGCTAGCGGTCGCGTAACTTCCGTGACCAGCCTCGGCAACATCCGTATCGGAGAGACGAATGTTGACCTATCGAATACCTGGCCAAGCGACGGAGTACGTGTTGGAGACTTCCTGCAGGTGCTTGGGTTCGAGCATGATGGATCCGTATTCGCCAGCAGCCTGAGAACCACGGCTAACAGTGCCAAGGGCATCTCCGGTTCCGGCGCCAAAGGCATCTCCGGCTCCGGCGCCAAAGGCATCTCCGGCTCCGGCGCCAAGGGCATCTCCGGCTCCGGCGCCAAGGGCATCTCCGGCTCCGGCGCCAAGGGCATCTCCGGCTCCGGCGCCAAGGGCATCTCCGGTTCCG
>Ga0194132_10002056_pt1 | contig 38962 bp, 38 predicted proteins | sample TA2KigOf80mmetaG_FD_148612 | JGI IMG/M metagenome (GOLD analysis project Ga0194132, IMG submission 148612) | Freshwater microbial communities from Lake Tanganyika, Tanzania - TA2015054 Kigoma Offshore 80m | ecosystem: Environmental > Aquatic > Freshwater > Lake | place: Tanzania: Lake...
TCCGCCGACAGCGCGTCGATGTGGCTCGAGGCGCGTCAAGCGATGTTGTTGGCAAAACTGCGCAGTGGCGCCGCCGCCGGCACGGCGCGCATGGCGCTCGAGTGCGCGACGCGTGGTGGTGCCGGTTGTCTGGGGCGGGTCGGCGAAATCGGCGAACTCTCGGTGGGCAGCGTGGGCGATGTGGCGATCTGGTCGTTGACAGGGCCGCAATTCGCAGGGGCGCTCGCCGACCCGATTGAGGCGTGGCTACGCTGCGGGCCGATCGGCGCGCGCGACACGATCGTGCACGGCAAATTCGTCGTGCGCGACCATCAATTGACGAGTTCGAAACTCGACTCGATGCTCAAATCACACTCGACCCTCGCCCGCCGCATGCAAAAACTCGCCGACAAATAGACAACTATTCGAAAAATCCTAGAAAGCAAGAGTGGGTCGCCAGGGGATCGAACCCTGGACCTGCGGATTAAAAGTCCGTCGCTCTACCAACTGAGCTAGCGACCCAAGTCGCTGTCAGGCTAGTTGATCGACGAGCGTTTTCTTCAACCACTTAATTCACACGACGCGAATCGCGGAATTGCCAGACGCACTCGCCAGCGGATGCTTGACTGAATAAGTGAAGATCTTCCCCAAACTCAACGCGAATCGCCGCACGATTCTGTTGGCGACTTGGGGCCTGTTCGCCGGCCTGACTCTGTTGATGATTTCCGCGGGCAGTTTCAGCACCTTGCTAGGCATTCGCGCCGAACTCGAAAATTTACCGACGCTGATCAGCGGAGGAATCACCACCGCCTACTACGCCGGTTTTTTGATCGGGTCTTGGTATTCGCTTCGAGCACTTCGAAGCGTCGGCCATATTCGCGTTTACGCGGCACTCACCTCGTTGCTCAGCGCGTCGATAATCGTCACCGGATTGTTCGACTCGCCGATCGTCTGGCTGATAATGCGGGTGAGCACGGGGCTTTGTTTGGCCGGGTTATATGTGATCGCCGAATCATGGCTCAATGGCATGGCAGAAAACCACTATCGCGGGCGATTGCTCGCCATCTACAACGTCGTCACGATCGGCGCGTGGGGGCTGGGTCAACTATTGGTTTTCAATTTCGACGCCCGCAATATCGGCGGGTATGCGTTCGCGGCGATCATCGCCTCGCTCGCCGTGATTCCCGTGGCGATTTCAGAGCAGGCCACGACGCCCGAGATCGAAAACCATCTGCACCTCAGCATGCGCGAACTCGCAAAAATCGTGCCGACGGGTGCGGGCACGATATTGCTCGTCGGTCTGGCCCACGGCGGCATTCTCGGCATGGCGGTGATTCATGCAACGCGCGAGGGCCTCAGCGTTGGGCGCATCGGAGTTCTTGTCGCGGTGCTCCAACTCGGCGGCATGGCTCTCACCTGGCCGATCTCTTCGGCATCAGACGACATAGATCGTCGTATCATCGGACTTTTGTGCTGCATCGGGGTGATCACCCTCGCCGGCGTAATGATCTCACAGCCCACAGCCAGCAATTGGACGATCTTGTTGATGTTCTTGATCGGCGGATTCAGCTTTCCGCTGTATGCGATCGGCGGCGCCTACACCAACGACTGGGTTTCACCAGAACAAATGGGGGCCGCGGCGTCGCAACTCGTCACGCTTTATGGCGTCGGTGCGATGATCGGTCCGCTTGTGGCGGCACCATTTCTCGACATCGCCGGCGAGCAGGGTTTCGCCTGGTCGATCATTTCTCTGCACGCGGTGGTCTTGCTGTTCTTGGTCTACCGCATTCGCGCATGGCATGCACCGATGACTACGAAACATTGGGACGATGTTTCGTTCCACGGTCGCGCGTTTTTTATTCCCGCGACGATCGTTTCGCTCGGCGTCAACCGACGCGGGCAATCAACACGCCAACGCCGGCAAACTGAAGAGCAACAGCCACAACAGTGAGCACATGCCAGACCTCGTGGTATCCGAACACGAGCGGCTTGAGTCGCGGACGCTGAAGATAAAACAAAATCGCCCCGACGGTGTAGACGACGCCGCCCGCAAAGAACAACGACAGACTGGTGAAACCTGCCAGATGATGCGCCCACGGCAAAATCACCAGCGCCGCCCAACCGATGACCAGATACATCGCACCCGATGTCTTGTGCGCACGCCACATGATCTTCAACACGATGCCAAAAAGCGCCGCGCACCAAATGGCGACAAGAAATGTGATGCCTATGCTTCGAGGCAACGCCAGCAAACAGACGGGCGTGTATGTGCCGGCGATAAAGACATAGACCATTGCATGATCAAGTTGTCGCATCAGGCGTTGCGCGCGCTGTGACCTGGTCAAAAGGTGGTAGGCGGCAGAGGTCGAGAACAACGCCAACAACGAAAGGCAATAGATCAGTACGGCAACTTTGGGCAATCCGCTTGGTGTGACCCATGTAAGGATCACGCCGGCAGGAATGGTGACGGCTGCCGCCCCGCCGTGTATGCGGCCGCGCCATCGAGGTCGCCATTTTCCGATCGCGTGTTGGAACACCGGAACATATGGCACTTCGCGCACCTCCCGACGAAATCGTAGCGAGGCCGTGCGGCGTCTAACCGTCTTTAGCGAGAACCTCACTGCACGGTTTGACCTCGAAATAAAGATCTAAGTCACGCGTCGCGAGCGCTTCCAAATATGACCTGTTCGACTTCAACGTCAGCGCCGAACCAGTGGGGAGTGCCTCGCAACCTGGACGATCGGTCGAAATCCCCGCGAGCGTCATGAAACCGCTCCATTCGTATCCACGAAACGACGACCCACGCCCGTTGAACTGCATTGCCAAGTCTTCGACCGATGCAATCGTTGACTCACCCGCAGTCGTCTTGAACAGTTCGACGAGTTGCTCCTGCTTGTGCGACATCAAAAAGTATTGCGAACCCCAAAACATGTTCAGACCGACAGAGAGCGCAAGAACAACGCCGAAAAACTTGTTTTTGAATCTCTGTTTCAGCAACTCGTTAAGGCCGACGACACCTAGTGCCAGCCCAAGCGGCATCAAAAGTTGGTGGCGACTGCGCCAATCAGCGCGAAACTCAAAAACCGTGACGATGGCAGGTCGCCCGGCAAAACCGACATAAAGCTCCCCGGCAAAATAAGGAAACAAGGCCAAAGCGGTAATGGCAAAACCTGCACCCAGAACTGCAACGCCGTGATGGGTCTTTCGTTTCGTTTTGTATCGATAACCGATAACTCCGAGAAACAGCAGTGCCAAAACTACAAGCCATAGACCGTTGACGACCCCGGCCCAAGTCGGCTGCTGATAGTCCTGCCAACTATCGATCGGCGGCCAAAGTAGTTGACGGGCAATCACATAAAGCACGGGCAACGAGGCCAGCAGCAGTAATTGCAGATGAACCCGATTGACTTGCCTTAGATTCTTCAGACCCTGGCGATGCAGCCACGCGAAATGCAAAAATGGCAGCAAAACAAAGAACAAAAAGCTGTGCGTTTTGAAACTCAAAAACAAGACGATGCAACTTGCGACAAAGCCGATATTCGAGCGGTATTTGATCAACAAGAACCAACCCAGATAAAACAAAAAATACGAAAACGAATAATCAAAGATTGAAACTGCGACCCGCGCGTGCATCACTGGGATCAAAAGAAAAGCCAATACCAAGAGCCGACGATTTTCGAGAGTCAACATTTTTATGCTCGTCAGCACCTCAAACAAAAACAGGGCGACACAAAAAAACACCAGGAAGGTCGCAACCGTCACTGCCCACACGCCAAGCTTCAGCAACAACAGTTCGGCTATTCCCGCCCACGGGGCACGACCCATGTTGGTGACCGCACGAAACGCGTCACCGGAGGGCTTATTGAAATAGCCTTCCCAGTCGTCCCAATAAAAGGTGTTGGGGCGAAGTAGCGACCAACCCCACGACAGTGTGTAGAGAACTATCGCGCTCACCCACGGAAACCCCGACAACATTCGCTCGGGCTTGGCCCCAGTTGGGTCGGCAGTTTCAGGCTGAACCCAAGATTTCGACGACGACATCAAACAAAGATTACTCGCCATTTACTGCGCGCAGATTTAAGGCACTAGTTTTGCAGCATGTCAATTAATGGTTATGAGTTTGATCGGTTCTTGCGATACGACGAGATGGTGGCGTGGCTGAACGCGATCGCCGCGAAGCATCCCAAGCTCGTGAAAATCGAATCGTACGGCAAGTCGCACAAGGACCGCGACCTGATGTTGGCCACCGTGACCGACACTTCGAACGGTGCGCACGACACGAAGCCTGCGCACTGGATCGACGCCAACATCCACGCCACCGAGGTCACGGGCGGCGCGGCGGCGCTGTACATAATCCAGGACCTCGTCGAAAGATTCAACGCCCGCGACGAGATCGTCGTCGAGGCGTTGCGCACCAGAACTTTCTACATCGCGCCGCGGGTCAACCCGGACGGCGTCGAAGACGCGTTGTCTGACAAGCCGCTGTTTCACCGTTCGAGTGTTCGGCCCTGGCCGTGGCGCGACGGTCATCTGTGGCCGGGTCTGCATCCCCAAGACATCGACGGCGACGGCAGGATTCTGACAATGCGCATCGCCGACCCCGATGGCGGATGGATCGAACACAAACAAGAGCCGCGGGTGATGGTGCCCGTCGGCCCGTTGGGCGCACCGAAAGGTGTGACGCGCTATCGGTTGCTGCAAGAGGGTCTGATCGAGAACTACGACGGTTTCACGATCGACCAACCGCGCGACCCGGCAGGTCTCGACTTGAACAGAAACTTTCCCGCGGGCTGGGGCGTCAACGTGGTCGGTTCGGGCGATCACCCGCTCTCCGAACCCGAGACGAACGCGCTCGTGCGCGCGGTCAAGGCCAGGCCGAATGTTTGTGGTTACAACGCCTTCCACACTTCGGGCGGGTTCATGTTGCGCCCGAGCAGCAGCAAGCCAGACTCGCAGTTGCCGCCGATCGATCTGTATATTTTCAATGAGTTCGGCAAGCACTCGACACCGCTGACCAGTTATCCCGTGCATTCGGTGTTCGAAGATCTGACCTGGGACAAATCTGCCATGATGGGCGGAGCGGGCGACGACTGGGCGTACGACCATCTCGGTGTCTATTCATGGACGACGGAGTTCTGGGACGCCGTCTATCGCGTGACGGGCGAACATTCGTCGACAAATATTTGGTATGTCGGGCCGACGGTCGAGCAAGATCTGGCCGTGTGCCGATGGTCTGACACGCACGCCCCCGAAAGTTACCTGCCGTGGCGCAAATTCGACCATCCGCAACTGGGCAAAGTCGAAATCGGCGGCGTGGACGCCTTCAAGATTTGGATCAACGCGCCGTCGAAACAGTTGCGCGCCGAGATCGCACCCCATGTCGAGGTCGCGATATATCAGGCGATGGCTTCGCCACGACTCGAGATCAAACACGCACGAGCAGAGTCTTTGGGCAACGACACTTGGCGCGTCGAACTCGGGGTCGCCAACACGGGTTGGCTCGGCACCGAGGTCTCTAAATTTGCCGAGGAAAACAAGATCGTGTTGCCGATAACCGTAGAAATCTCGGGGGCGACGACGATTGGTTGCAGCGCCAAAGAAAGAGTCGGTCAGTTGATGGGTCGGGTGCGATTTTTGTTCAACGGCGGGGCGATGTCTGACGGCACACCCGACAGGTTGATGCATACATGGGTTGTGCGTGCGACTCGCGGCACTGAGATCTCACTGACGGTGCGACACCCGCGCTGTGGCGAGGTCGCGACCAAACTCACGCTCGGCTAAACGACGGCGGCCTCGACGGGTCGTGTGAATTTGCGGTGCGACGCCCTGGCGCGCAACCAGATGTAGAAACCTCCCACCGTGCCGACGATGTTGGGAATCGAGACGAAAAGGTCGCCGAGCATCAAACCGTAAACGATCCAGATCGAGCAACAGATGCTCAGCAAGGCATACATCGATTCTGAGACGCCGTACAGATGTTCGGTGCGGTAAACCCGCACGATCTGCGGAATGATCGCCGGCGTGCCGATAGCGATCGTGCACCAACCCATCAGAGTCATCGAATAATCCGCGATTATCGTGCCGACGACAGCCAGGGATACAAGAGTGAAAATAGGTATCCACCCGGCGATTTTTTTGTGTTTTACGCAAACGAAGAGAATCAGGGAAATCGCGACGACGATGGAAAAATTGGAGAACACGATGTAGAAACTCGACTTCTTCAAACCATAAATAGTCCACATCAAAGATCCGCTGCAGCCCTGCAAAAACGACAATGGCACGAGACCTTCGGTCGATTTTTTGACGAACACCCTGAACACCTGTGGCCAGATGAAAAGCAACGATGAAGTCGCGGCGATCAAACCGACAAGCGACGCTGCAGACACTTTTTCACACTAGTTCGCACGAATCTTGCGACTGCGGCCATTGGTAGCGTTCAGTGCGTGATCACGACCTACGGTTTTTCGATCGCCACGACGAACAAAGGCCTTCGTCAGCCGGCGATCGACGCGGTGCTCAAGTGGTTGAGCGATGTTCACCCCGAAGAGAAGCGAACGAACACGACGCCGATCAAGCTAAGAAACTCTTCGAACGACCCGATTTTTCGGCTGGAGGTGCTCGAGCAAGACCCCAACCAGGCCGCCGCGCGAGGCACGACCATCACCTTGATGGTGCAAAAGAGGGCTCTCGATTTCGACCTGCGTCGAACACTGCAGCCGACCAAGGCGATGGTGCTTCCGCGCCGCACGATCGACCGACCCGAGAAGCGGCTCGCACAACTTGCCGCTGAAATCGTGGGTCTGTTCAAGAATCAAGACGCAAACGAGTTGGTCAGGCCAGAAATTTGGATCGCCAAAGACGAGAACGACGGTCAACGCCTCGCCGCTTTTGCCGAAGCACCAAGCCGACGCTTGCCGATCGTCGTCGAAACAACCATCGGCAAGCCGCAAGAAATTGTCAATGCGACCCTGGCCAACGAATTGGCAGGCATCGCCCATGTGGTGCAGGTCAGATCAAACGCGGCCGAGATCGCCTTCAACGAGTTTTATGGGGCACGAAAGATTTCGGCGAGTTGGATCACGGTTTTTTGGCCGGGTGGCATCAAAGCCGAAAACTTCTTTCAGCAAGACGCCGACGAGTTGGTCAAACAATTGATCGCCGCGTCCGTCGGCGCACTGGCGAACTTGATCCTGGCTCCTCCGAAAAAAACCGTCGCCCAAGCGCAGGTTTCAAGCAACGAACAAGGCGACGAGATCATCGAACTCAAACGCATAAATCTCGAGTTGCTCCAAGAAAACGCCGCTCTCGAAGAAAACGCGACGTTGACCGACATGTTGAGCGCGCAAAAAGCCGAGGAGCGCGACCGCGCCTACGACCAGCTCGCGACTTTTCTGATGATGGACCAGGACAAGAGTTATCTCGACAAAGTCTCAGATGCCGCCGCCTACGCGCAAAAGAACCTCGCGAACCTTGTCTTCCACGCCAAGGCGATCGAGTCAGCGAACAACTCTCACTTGATGAACGGGCGTAGGGTCTACTCGAACCTGGTCGAGCTCAACAATTTGGCGGCGCGCCTGCAGCGCGGCGACATCGACCCCAATGTCTTCAACATCTACTGCAACCAACATCTCAGTAACTTCGCCGCGTCGATCAGTGACCAGGCAGAACATCGATACGCGCTCGACTATGCGATCGCATGGAAGGGCGAGAATGTCCTGGCCAAGCCGCACATCCGCTGCGGCGACGCGAGGATTCACTTTTATCACGACAAAGCGACCAACGAAATCGTCGTCGCCTACATCGGCCGTCACCTGCGCGACAAAACGACCAATTGACTCATTTTCGGCGGGTGGTTCGCCGCCAGATCTTCTGGGCCAAACCCGAACCGAGAAGCGGTCGGGAGATTCGATAGATCAACCCCGGAACCACGACTGACTTGTTGCCGGCCAAGCCTCGCTCGGCGGTTTTAACCACTTCGATTGGCTCGATCCACAGGAACTTCGGCACGCGTTGTCGCAAGTGTTCGAGACCGGCATTGGTGTGCAACTCGGTTCGCACATAACCGGGGCAAACCACGCAGACTCGAACGCCCGAACCAGCCAATTCGAGGTTCAAACTTCTGCCATACGACATCACATATGTCTTGGCCGCGGCGTAGACGGCAGACTTCGGCATCGGCGTGAACGCGGCGATGCTCGAGACGATCACGACGTTGCCTCGCTTGTTCGCCAGCATCCGCGGCACGACTGCCTCGCAAACCTGCACTACTCCCGTCGCCAACAAAGTATTGAGCCGTGTGATTTCGTCGCCACTGCTCGCGCCCACCCTGGCCGCATGGGTGACTCCGGCGTTGAGCACGAGATGATCGATGTCGTGAGCGATCGAGATCACCTTTGCAACCCCGACATTGTCGGCCAGATCGGCTTCGATCGCGGTTGTCTGCGCGCCGAATTGCCGCACCTCGTCGGCCAATGTCGCAAGAAGATCGCCTCGTCGCGCGACCGCAACGATGTCGTAGCCGTGTTTGGCGAGATGAATCGCGTAGCAACGACCGATACCCGACGATGCACCGGTGATCAGCGCTCGTTTCTTTGTCGGCACACTTTGAGCCTTGCATGAAAACCGCCTACGGTAAAGCCATGGCTATTTCACAAGACGGCAAAAAATTGTCTCCCGTTTATCAACTCTCTGACGACTACATCGAGCAGTTGGCGGCCAATGATCCGGGGCTCGCCACTGCGCTCGGCATCGCCGGCCACGATCACGAGATGACCGATTTCAGCCCGAAGGGTCATGCCGAGCGCGACTCGATAAACCGCGCCGCGATGAAAACCCTCGACACACTCGACACGAGCAACGACAGAGATCGTCTCGCCGCCGGTGTATTGCGCAACTCGCTCGAAATGTCCTGCCTCGAATACGACGCCGGTGAACACCTGCGCTCGATTCGGGTGATCGCCGGCGATGTCGACTCGGCACGAAGCATCTTCGACCTGATGCCAACCGCCACTGTGGAAAACTGGCGAACGATCGCCGAACGAATGCAGGCTGTACCCGCGGCGTTTGCCGGCATGCGCGAAAGTTGGGGGCTCGGTGTCAAACGGGGCATCGTCGCCCCGCGTCGACAAGCGCTCGCGGTGGCCGAGCAACTCGAGACTTGGGCCGGCAAACCCGCCGCCCCCGGTTTTTTCACACAGTTTGTCGAGACCGCCAAATCAGTAGACGGCGCACCTCTCGAAAAGCTTCGCCAGGCGGCGATCGACGCCTCGCAGGCGATGAGCGAAACGGCGCAGTACTTGCGCCAGCAATACGCAAACTCCGCCGACCCACGAAACGGCGTGGGCGAAGAACGGCATGCGCTGGCCCGCCGCAGATTCATGGGCATGAACATCGACGCGCGCGAGGCCTACCAGTGGGGCTTTGCCGAAGTGATGCGTCTCGATGAAGAACTCGCAAAGACCGCCAAAGAAATTCAACCGAATGCGACGCTCGACGAGGTTCGTCATTTTCTCGACACTGACCCGCAGCACAGCATCAGTGGCGAAGAAAACCTGCGCGAATGGTTGCAGAGCCTGATGGACGACGCCATGGCATTTTTGATCCGCGAAAAACATTTTGACATCCCGAAACAAATTCACCGGGTTGAGGCGATGATCTCGCCGCCGGGCGGCGCGGCGGCGATGTACTACACCTCACCGAGCGAGGATCTCTCGCGACCCGGAAGGACCTGGTATCCCGCAAACGGGCGCACGAAGTTTCCGCTATGGAGCGAACCGACCACCGCATATCACGAAGGAGTGCCTGGGCACCACCTGCAGGTCGGCATGGCGACGGTCAACTCTGAAAAACTTTCGCGCTTTCAACGCAACGAGTTCGTCAGCGGGCACGGCGAAGGTTGGGCGCTCTATGCAGAACGGCTGATGGACGAACTGGGCTTCTTGGGCAAACCCGAATATCGACTCGGCTACCTGTATGCGCAGGCGTTTCGCGCGGCGCGAATCGTCGTCGATATCGGCATGCACTGTGAATTGGCGATCCCGAAAGAATCAAAGTGGCACGCTGGCGAATCTTGGACACCCGAACTTGCCCTCGAGTTTCTTTCTGCCCGCTCTTCGAGCGACGACGAGTTCAACCGCTCGGAGATCAATCGCTATCTGGGGTGGCCGGCCCAGGCGATTTCATACAAACTCGGGGAACGAGTCTGGTTGTCGTTGCGCGACGACGCCAAGCGCAAGCACGGGGCGAGTTTCGACCTACGGGCATGGCATGCATATGCGCTCGACCTCGGCAATCTGGGTCTCGACTTGTTGAAAACTGAACTCGCCCGGTTCTAGTTTTTCGACCGTCAGGGCACCACCACGACTTTTGTTCCGGGCTTGGCGAAATTGAAGATGAATTTCGCGTCGTCGGGGCTCATTCGCAAACATCCACTGCCCTGAAAAGTGCCGAGTTGCTCCTCGGTTTGCAGCGGCTTGTTGTTTTTGGTGGGGATGGCGTGAAATCCGATGTTGCCGCCCTCGGGCCCGAGGGCGAACCGCGTCATGTTGTTGAACCACACGCCGTCAAAATCGAGGCTGTACGAACGAAGTGATTGGCTTTTTACTCGATACTCGCCGGGTGTCGGCACGCCGCGGCGACCCGACACGGGCATTGCCTGCACCACATTCTCTTGCGCGTCGACGACCCAAACCCACTGCAGACTGTTTTTATAGACGACTCGACGGCCAATGCCCGACTTTTTCGGCAACATCGGCGGACTCAACCGACTGAACGGCGGAAATCTCAGGGCGCGACTCGGGTATTGCGCCGCGGTCTCTGCCGCAGTCGGCACGGGAACGATCGTCGAGGTCGTCGAGGTCGACGTGTTCGCATCGGCGACGGTCGTCGAAGTGGTGGATGAATCGCTCGAGGCCGAGACAGCCTCGACACCCGCAGAATGAATCGACATCAAACCCGAGACGAGGCCGAACACGATTAATGTTCTAAAAAATCTGCTCATTCAGTTTTTGAGGAATTTTCGGGTCTTTTTCGTCTTGGCGACCGCGGCACCAACCAGCGGATCTTCGACGATTTCGAACCTGTGACCCCAGTTGCCGACAATGCCCTGGATCATCGCCGCAAAAGGCAACGCCAGCACGGCGCCGATCGGGCCAAGCACCGCGCCACCGGCGATCGCCGCACCGAATGCAACGGCCGCATGAAGCTCGAGCGTGCGCGCCGTGATCTTCGGGGCCAACAGGAAATTCTCGAGTTGTTGATAGACGGCGATGAACACGATCACGACCAATGCCTTCAACGGCGAGTCCAAAAATGCGAGCAAAACAGGCAGCAGGCCAGCGAGATAAGTGCCGATGACCGGCAGGAACTGCGAGATCAGGCCGACCCACACGGCCAAAGCCACCGGTGCGGGTGTGCCGATGCTCTGAAAGACGATCCAATGAAAGAACGCCGAGACGACGGCAAGCAACGCGCGTGAATAAATGTATCCGCCGGTCTTTTCGATCGCCAGATTCCAGACTGCGAGCACGACCTTTTGGCGCTCGGCGTTGAGCCGACCACAAATTGCGCGCCTCAAGCGGGGCCCGTCAGAGATCAGGTAAAAAGCGAACAGCGTGATCGACAGAACCTGGAGCAGGCCGCTCAAAGCACCGAGCGAAACATCGACCACCCGATCTTGTTGGCTGTCGAAAAAGTTCTGCACCGATCCGTCGGGGTCGCCGATCGTGTCGATCCATTGTTGGGCGTCGATGTTCGTGCCGAATGTGTCGTTCAGAAAACTGACCGTGTCTCCGACATATTGATCGCGATTGTCCAGCAGGTCGCGGGCCTGTGTCGCCACCAGGCTGCCGATCGCCGCGCCGAACGAAATGATCACCATAAAAACCGCCAACAACATCGATGCCGTCGCCGCGCCCCTCGACCAGCCGCGCGCCGCCAGTCGATTGACCGCGGGTTCGATCGCCAGGGCGAAAAACAATGAAATCAGCAATAAAACCAGGAAGTTCGAAAGCTGGTGGAACATCTCGCGAGCGACCAAAGCCGCCAAAAACCCCGCCCAAAACAACACGATCGCCCGCGGCACCCATTTGGGCATTTTGTCCTGGGAACTCAAGTCACCTGAATCGACATGACTCATGTCATCTATCGTACTTCTCTGTTGTGTAGACAAATGTCCACCGCAAATGCCACGATATAACGACTGTTATGAAACCTCCCGACAATAAAGTTGCGATCGCACGCGTGCGTGAAAAAATTGCGACCAACTTGCGCGCGCGCGTTGTCGGACCAAACGCGAACCAACGAACCTACGAGATCATGGATGCACCCGGCGAGAGATGGTTCGCCGAGGATCGCCCGATTCGCCTGGTGCACGGCGACGCGTCGATGTTCATCGGCGGCTTGAGGGCGTTGTTGTTGCAGTCGCTGCACCCGCTGGCGATGGCGGGCGTCGCGAACTATTCGGATTACCGCAAAGATCCCTGGGGTCGATTGCAGCGAACCGCAGACTTTTTGGCGGCGACGAGTTTCGGTCCGGCGGACGAGGCGCAAAAAATAGTCGATCGGGTCAAGGCGGTGCATCTCAAGGTCAACGGCGTGGCCAGCGACGGAAGAAAGTATTCGGCGACCGATCCGCATCTTTTGAAGTGGGTGCATGTCGCCGAGATCGACTCGTTTTTATGGACCTACCAGAAGTTCAGCAAGGCTCCGCTAGACCAGGCGGGCCGCGACGGCTACGTCAAAGACGCGGCATTCGTCGCCCGGCAAGTTGGGGTCGTCGATCCGCCAGAAACCGAAGCCGAGATGAGGGCGGTCATCCAGAGTTATCGGCCCGAACTAAAAAGCACGCGTGAATCCCGCGACGCGACGAAATATCTTCTGTTCAAGCCCCCCTTGCCCGGCGCGGCGAAGATCGCCTATTGGTTGCTGGTGCTGGCGACGATTGCGACGCTGCCGATTTGGACGCGCATCCCGTTGCGAGTGCCGTATCTGCCGATCGTCGAGCGCGTGATCCTTCGCCCGCTCGGCTACATGATGACCGCGGCGATCAGGTGGGTGACCAGCACCCCGGTCGAAAAATTAAGTGACTCTTGAGGTCGACTCGACGACTTCCAGATATTTTTTCGACGCGACGAGATCGCGAATTCTTTCAAAGCCGTCGAACACCTCGACATAACTCGTGGCCAACGGGGAGATCGCGAGCCTGATGCAGTCTGGTTGGCGATAGTCGCCGATCACATCGGCGAACGCGCGCATCGCCTCGGAGATCTTCTGTGCTTGCGGATGGCGAATTGAGATATGTCCGCCGCGACGCGACTTGTCGCGCGGCGTGACGACTGAAAACCCGAGCGGGGCGAGCCAGGCATCGTGCAGCTCGATCATCAAATCGGTGCCGATCGCGGCCTTCTCGGCGATCGCGCCCAGACTCGCGCGCTCGATCATCGACAGGGCCGTCTCGACGCATCGCATACCGATGATGCTCGGGCTGGCGATTTGGAATCCGCGCATGCCGTCGGCGCGCTCGAAGCCCTGACCCATTTGAAACTGGTCGCGTTGGGCGAACCAGCCTTGAATCGGAACCCGAAGTTCGGACTGCAACTCTTTGCCGACGAAGAGCCAAGCGGGCGAGCCGGGCCCCGAGTTGCAATATTTGTAGGTGCAACCCACGGCCAGATCGATCTTGTCGCGATCGAACTGCATCGGCACCACGCCCACCGCGTGGCTCGCATCCCACACGAACAGCGCGCCGGCATCTCGCGCGATCTGGGTCAATTTAGCCAGGTCGTGCAGAACACCCGATCGATACTGAATCACCGAGAGCGTCACGAGCGCGACATCTTCGTTCAAAACTCGTGCCAGCGCCTCGGGTGATACGAACTCTTCGCCCGAGTCGTCGTCGATCAACACGAGTTTCAGCCCGCGTTGTTCGCAGATTCCCTCGAGAATGTACCTGTCGGTCGGAAAGTTGGCCGTATCGCTGATCACCGTCTTGCGGCCGGGTCGGGCGTCGATTGCGGCGCAGCACAACTCATAAAAATTGACGCTCGTGGTGTCGACACAAAGCGTCTGACCGGCCCCGGCGCCGAGCGTCGCACGCCCGAGCAGGTCGCCCACTGTTTGCGCCTCGTCGATCCAGTCCGACCAGCCGGTGACGAGTTTGGTCCCCCATTCGCCGCTCAAGAACTCGCTCACGACGGCCAGGGTCGCCTTCGGCATTCGACCGAGCGAGTTGCCGTCCAAATAACTCAAACGATCGTCGGCGATGAAAAACTCGTCGCGAAACTTCGCCAACGGGTCTTTGGCGTCGAGTTGTTCGGCAAAAGTTCGCGAAGTTTTGTCGGTTGGCATACGCTCACCGTATATGACTTCGGACGAAAAAACGAAAAAGTTCGGATCAGCCGTCACTTACTCGTCATATCTGCAGATCGATCAACTGCTGAAACTGCAGGCGCCCCGCTCGCTTGGCCCCGAGCACGACGAGATGTTGTTCATAATCGTGCACCAAACCTACGAACTCTGGTTCAAGTGCGTGCTCCATGAATTGCAGCGCGCCCAGAGTTTGCTCGAGCGCGGCGACACGCACGAATCGTTGCCCGCGTTGGGGCGCGTACGAACCATCCTCAAAGTTCTGGTGAGCCAGGTCGACATTCTCGAGACGATGACGCCGCTGCAGTTCAATTCTTTTCGAGACCGGCTCGAAAAAGCGAGCGGCTTCCAGTCGGTTCAATTTCGAGAACTCGAGGCGGTGCTGGGTCGCCGCGACGAATCAATGATCGACCATCTCGAGCCCGGCGGCGACTCGTATCGACGGGTGCACGAGGCGATGAATCGCGCGGCGCTTTTCGACTCTGTCATCAAATATCTCATCCGACGCGGCCACAAGATCCCGACCGAGATCGAGCGTCGAAACTTCGCCGAACAATATTCGCCCAACGAAGAAGTGCAAAGAGTGTTGATCGATGTCTACCGAAACGATCCCGAAGCGGCGATGTTGCTGGAAAAACTCGTGGACATCGACGAGGGCCTGCAAGAGTGGCGATATCGGCACGTAAAAATGGTCGAAAGAACGATCGGCATGAAGCACGGCACGGGCGGTTCTAGCGGTGCGGCGTATCTGGCGGCGACATTGTTCAAGCCCGTGTTTCCAGATTTGTGGGCGGTGCGCTCGCAGTTCTGACGCTTGTTCGGAACTGGGAGCAAATCACTAGCGTGGTGCGGTGATGGGTACCGTGCGTCGCCATGCGTTCGTCGACTGCGACGCCGACACCGTGTGGAAGTTCGTCGGCGCGCCAGAACGGCTGGCCGAATGGTTCCCCGTGACGAACTGCAAGGTCGAGGGCGACAAGAGATTCATAACCCTTGCCGCCGGAATCGTGTTCGAGGAAGACATCATCACCCTCGACCATGATCTGCGCCGCTTTCAATACAAGATCGTCAACAATTCGTTGATCAAGTTTCACCTGGCGACCGTCGACGTGATCGCCGATGGTCCGACCCGATGCATCGTCGTATATTCGACCGACATGGACCCCGAGGTGCTGGCCCTACCGATAGCGGGCGCGGCCAGTGTCGGGCTGAAAAAAGTGAAGGAAATGTTCGACCGAAAGACCAAAAGCTGATGGGCCGCAAGATTCTTTTCATCACCACCGACCAACAGCGATATGACGCACTGGGTTGCAACGGCGGCACGGTCGCGCGCACGCCGAATATCGACGCGCTCAGCAAAAACGGCGTCACATACGATCGGGCGCACCCGCAGAACGTGGTCTGCATGCCGTCGCGCAGCACGATGATCACCGGCCAACATGTCAGCACGCACGGCGTATGGATGAACGGCGTGCCGTTGCCCGAGGATGCGCCGAGCATCGCCAGCGATCTGCGTCGGGCGGGCTACGCGACCGCACTGATCGGCAAGGCGCATTTTGAGCCGTTGTTGGATCCGTTTTTGAGATTCACCGAAAATCGAATCGGCAACCAACGCAAAACCGTCGACGACCCGAATCACCCCCATCGCGGGTTCGACCACATGGAGTTGTCGACGCACGGCGCGGTCGGGCAACTCCATTATTCGCAATGGGTGCGCGACAATCACCCCGAAGTCGCGGGTGGCTACTACAGCGTTCTTGATCAGGAACTGCAGGTCAACGCCCAAGGCGGCGGCGACACGAACGCACCCCAATTGAAACTGAACCCGATTCCGACCGAGTGGTACCACACGCAGTGGGTCGCCGACAGAACGATCAAATGGCTCGAGTCGCTTCCCGCCGACAAAGACTGGTTTTGCTGGATGAGTTTTCCCGATCCGCACCACCCGTGGGATCCGCCGGCCTCCGAGTTGCACAGGGTGCCGTGGCGCGATCTCGAACTGCCCGCGGGCTACGTCGAAGACGTGCACCAGCGCGAAAAAATTCTCGACGACAAACTGCGTCACTGGCGCGGTTGGTACGACGGAACGTTCATCTCCAACTACGAGGCGCCCGCGCGCTGGGTGCCCGCCACGCTGACCGCCGACCAGGTGCGCGAGATCAACGCCTTCACGCATGTCGAAAACGAGTTGATCGACGAGGCGATCGGCGACGTCTTGCGCGCGATCACCGCACGCGGCTGGGATGCAGACCTGGACGTCGTTTACACGACTGATCACGGCGAATTTCAAGGAGACTTCGGGCTTCTGTTCAAGGGTCCCTACCATGTCGACTCGTTGATGCGGCTGCCGCTGATTTGGCGACCGGCCCCGAGCGCGCGAACCAAGCCGGCCCGTGTCGCCGCACCCGTCGGACATGTTTCGTTGGCCTCGACTTTCGCCCACATCGCCGGAATCGATCAACCCGCCTACGCACAAGCGCCGAGACTTCCGATCGACGAGGCGGACGCGACACAACTAGGACACGAGCGCGTGCTCACCGAGTGGGACAGCGTGCTGTTCGGCAAAATTGTCCATCTGCGCACGATTTGTCGCGACAACTGGGTTTGCACCGCCGCGCTCAACGGAACGATGAACAACTTCGGCGAGGGCGAACTTTACGACTTGACCCATGATCCGCTGCAACATGTCAACCGATTCGACGACGAGTCGGTGCGGGCCCTGCGCGATGATCTGCTCAACGACCTTTGGGACAATCTGCCCGACCAGGTCTTGCCGTTGCGGAACATGGACGCGCCGGTCTGATGGTTTCATCCCCGACAAAAATCGGTTTTGTCGGCCTGGGCAACATGGGTTTGCCGATGTGCAAACGCCTCGTGGCCGCAAAATATCTCGTGAAGGCGTTCGACCTCAAGCCTGAGAACATTCGCCAAGCCGAAAAATTCGGCGCCGTCGCGGCACGATCGGCCGTCGATTGCGCGTCGGATGTCGATGTTTTTCTAACGTCTCTGCCGCGCCCCGAGCATGTTCGTGCGGTGATGATCGATTCGGGGGCGCTGGCCAAACTGGGTGCAAACTCGATCTGGGTCGACTTGACGACCAACCAAAAAGAATTGCTCGTCGAGTTGGCGAACGGCGCCCCGCCGGGCGTCAAAGTGCTCGATTCGCCCGTGACCGGTGCCGTAGACGGGGCACGCAATGGCAGGCTCACGCTGTTCGTCGGCGGCGAGGCCGAGACTGTCGCCAAGGTGCGACCGATGCTCGAGAACCTTGGCAAGGTGATCCACTGCGGGGCGCTCGGCACGGGCAATGTGGTGAAACTCGTGACCAACCAACTCTGGTTCGTCGCCGCCGCCGCGATCGGCGAAGGATTCGCGACCGGTATTTCGAACGGCGTCGAACTCGGCACGCTTTGGCAGGCGATCAAAGAGAGCGTCGGCGACAGTTTCGTCGCGCGCCACGACGCACCGTCGATTTTTGCCGGCCACTACGACCCGTCGTTTTCGTTGGATCTGTGCCTCAAAGATCTCGGCTTGATCGCCGAACTTGGTCGCCGAGTCGACGCCGATTTGCCGATGACCCGCGCCGCAATCGAGGCGTTCACGATGGCGAGGGATCGATACGGAAAAGACGCCGCCGAATTGCACGTGGTCAAGCGCATCGAGGACGACGCGAAAATCTCGATGCGACTCGACGGCGACTGGACGCCGCCATGGCAGGCTTAGGCTGGGCCGAACAATGACGAGCAGATACAAAATCGAGGATCTGGTCGACTTCGCGAAATATCCGCTGGACGACCCGCAAAGCCCGAATTACAAAGCGGCGGTTGCGGCTGCGCGTGCGCAACTCGGCATCGACGGTTGCGCCGTGATCAAAAAATTGCTCCGACCTGAGGCCGTGAGAACGATCAGCGAAGAGATCGTCCAGAGAAAGTCATCCACCCACTTTTCGACTTCGAGCATGAACCCTTACTTCCACTCGACGAAAAACCCCGAGTTCCCCGATCACCATCCCGTCAACACCTTCATCGAACGATCCAGCGGTTTCATCCCCGGCGACTCTTGGGACTCTTCACTGGCCATCGATGCGCTGTTTCGCAGCGAGCACCTGACCGGCTTCATTCGCGACGCCCTCGAAACCAACGCCGTGCATTGCTACGCCGACCCGCTCGCCGGTCTGACCGCCAACATCCTGGACCCCGGTCAGCAATTCGCCTGGCATTTCGACACGAACGAATTCGCCGTGACGGCGATGATCGACGAGGCCGACCAAGGCGGGTTGTTCCAATATGTGCCGATGATCCGCAACCCCGACGACGAATGCTTCGACCGAATTCAAAAAGTTCTGGACGGCGACATGAGCGAAGTAAAGACACTCGAACTGCGCGCCGGTGACCTGCAGATTTTTCGTGGTCGACATTCTTTGCATCGCGTGACCAGGGTTCCAAAAACTTCGCGACCGCGACACGCGGCGATTTTCGCCTACACCGCCGAACCCGGCGTGATCGGTCGGGTCGAACGAACCAGGCAGTTGTTCGGTCGGGTGTTGCCGGCCCACGAGGAAGCCGAACGCCGACGAGTGCGCAGCGATCAGTTGATCGACTAGACCGCGGGCACCTGCTGGGTGATGCAATGGATGCCGCCGCCGCCATGGGCCAGAATCTGGCCGATTTGCAGACCGATGATGTCGCGGCCTCGGATTAACTCGCCGAGCAGGGCCAACATTTCCTCGTCGGCTTTGTGGCCGCACACGGGCACGATCACGGCGTCGTTGCAGATATAAAAATTCAAGTAAGGCACCGCCGCACGAATCGAGTCGGTCTCGACGAACGGCAAAACGGGTATCTCGTGCACGACCAGCCCCGCGTTTTTCGCCACGGAAATATTCGTCGCGCAACGCCGGTGATCTTCTTCGCTCGAGTCGTCGCACCCCTGCATGATCACCTCGTTTGGTCCGATGAAGGCGGCGACATTGTCGACATGGCCGTCCGTGTCGTCGTCGAGGGCCAGACCGTGAGGCAACCAGACGACCCGTTTCTGACCCAGTTCTCGACACAGGGTCGACGCAATCTGATCACGCGACAGTTTCGGGTTTCGGTTCGGATGCAACAGGCATTGCTCGGTCGTGATCAATGTGCCCTGACCATCGACGTTTATCGAGCCACCTTCGAGCACCATCTCGACCGATCGGGTTTTGTGGCCGGCAAGCGTCGCCCACCGCGTCGCGATCGTTGCGTCTTTGTCGAACGGCACGAATTTTTCGCCCCAGCCGTTGAACTTCCAGCAGGTGGCGATCAATTCTTGTTTCTCGACAACATAGTTGGGCCCGCTATCGCGAAACCAGGCATCGTCGATTTCAAGAGCGACGACGTCCACCGCGGTCGAACATGCCGCCCGCGCCGCAGACTCGTCACCGGGATTGGCGATCATCGTCACCGGTTCATAACCCGAGATCGTGTTGGCCAAAGCCGCATGGGCGGTTTGGGCCTCGGCCAGTCTGCTTCCGTAAATCTCGGGGCGGGCCGGCCAACAAATTACTGTGCGCTCATGCCGAGAAAATTCGGCGGGCATGCTCACGCGTCGGCACCATCCAGGTTCAACAATGGTTTGTACAACTCGGGTCGGCGATCTCGAAACAAACCCCAAAAGTTGCGCGCGAGTTTTTGCGCCTCCAAATCGAACGAGGCGACGAGCACCGCCTCGTCGGTTCGGTTCGCCTCGGCGACTTTCGCACCCGTGGCGTCGCAGATAAACGAGCAGCCGTAGAAGGTGATCTCGGTATTTCTGCCGACCTCGCGGCCGACACGGTTCGCCGCGAGCACGGGCGTCAAGTTGCTCGCCGCGTGACCCTGCATCGCGCGCTGCCAATGGCCCGAAGAGTCGAGTTCGGCGTTTGAAGGCTCGCTGCCGATCGCCGTGGGATAAAGCAGAAGTTCGGCGCCACGCAATGCCATGACCCTTGCCGCCTCGGGAAACCACTGGTCCCAACAAATGCCGACACCAATTTTCGCGTATCTCGTCTGCCAAACTTTGAAACCGGTGTCTCCGGGACTGAAATAAAATTTCTCGTTGTAACCGGGCCCGTCAGGGATATGACTTTTTCGATACGTTCCTAAAACTGCGCCGTCGGCGTCGACGATCGCCACCGTGTTGAACAACGCGTTGTTGGCCCGTTCATAGACGCTGATCGGCAGCACCACCTTGAGTTCTTTGGCGACTTTGGCAAAGTGCGCGACCGTGGGGTGCGACGACATCTCGACCGCCCGCTTCAAGTCGTCTGTGGTCTGGTCTTTGCAGAAATAATGACCCTCGAAGAGTTCGGGGATCAAAATAATTTGGGCGCCTTTTTTCGCGGCGTCGCGCACCAGTCGCTCGGCGGTTGCAACGTTGGGCGCCACTTCGGTCGACATCGCCATTTGCAGCGCGGCGACCTTCAGCGTCGACATTTGTCTACTTTCCGAGCTGGGCTTGAATCGCCGCAGTTATCTCGGCGGCATCGGGGGCGACCGTGGGGTTGAATCGAGCGACCACTTTTCCGGCGCGATCCACGAGAAACTTCTCGAAATTCCAGCGAATATCCCCCGAGTGACCCTCGGCGTCGACCGCTTTTGTCAAGTCTTGGTAAAGCTGATGGCGGCCGGCTCCGTTTACTTCGACTTTCTCGGACATCGGAAATGTCACGCCATAGTTTGTCGAGCAAAAAGTTTGGATCTCGCTCGGCGAGCCGGGCTCCTGCGCGCCGAATTGATTGCACGGCACGCCCACGACCGAGAAATCTTTGCCGGAATATTTCTGGTGCAGCGCCTCCAACGCCGCGTACTGGGGCGTCAATCCGCACTTTGACGCCACGTTTACCACGAGCGTCACCTTGCCCCGCAACGAACCCAGCAAATCGGAGGCGCCGGTGAGACCGGCGATCTTCGCGTCATAAACCGACATTTATGTTCTCCTGACTTTTGTTCGAACTCGTTTGGCAAGACTACTCAAATACCTGCTACACAACACAGGTGCCCAGATCAGAGTTTGACGCCGAATTTTTCAGACGCTTCTACTCGACGACTCCGATGCATTCGAGAAAGAAAATCGAGTCGCTCGCCCGCGCGGTGCACGGGCTCTGTGCGTGGTGGGATCTGCCCGTCAAATCGGTGCTCGAGGTCGGGGCCGGCGTCGGATATTGGTCAGACTGGTATCGACGCTCACACAAAAAAGTTCGCGTCGTTTCGGTGGATGTCAGCGAGCATGCGTGCAAGAAATACGGCCATCAGCTTCGCGATATCAGCAGGTGGTCACCCAGAACCAAGTTCGACCTGGTGATCTGTCAAAGCGTGCTGCAATATCTCGGCGATCAAGATGCGCGAAGGGCGATCGCCAACCTGGCGAGATCCACGAAAAACTTGCTGTACTTCGAGGTGCCAACCAAACAAGACCTGAGGCTCACGGTGGATCGCACGGTGACCGATCTGGAGATTTATTCTCGCGACGGCGCCTGGTATCAAAGTGAACTGAACAAGAAGTTCAGACAAATTGGTGCGGGACTCTGGGTCGCAAAAACAAGCTCGATCGTTTTGTATGAACTGGAAGCGGCGCGCTCGAATCGTAAAACTTGATCGCACCCGTAGCCTTTAACCATGGTTGTGGGCTCAGCGAATGCTTACGAAGTTGCCAAACTCGCCGCCACAGACGTTCTCAAGAAGTTCGGTGGTCAACACGATGTGCTGGCCGTGCTCGGGTCGGGCTGGGCTCACGCCGCAACGGTGCTCGACGCGACGGACGAGATTTCGGTGACGGAAATTCAGGGCTTCATCAAACCCTCGGCGATCGGCCACGGCGGCACGCTGAAAAGCGTGCGCGTCGGCGACTCGCGCGTTCTGCTGCTGACAGGTCGCACTCATCTATATGAAGGACACGGGGTCGACGCCGTGGTTCATGCGGTGCGCACGGCGGCTTTCGCGGGTTGCAAGACGGTCGTGTTGACGAACGCGGCGGGATGTCTGCGAACCGATTGGGGCGTCGGCGCGACCGCATTGATCACCGACCACATCAACCTGACGGGCTTTTCACCGCTCACGGGTGCCGACGCTCCGGCGCCGTTGCATGGTCGATTCGTCGATCTGACCGACGCCTACAGCGCACGCCTGCGCAAAATCGCAAAAACGGTTGAACCGACTTTGCACGAGGGCGTCTACATGGGTTTTCACGGCCCACACTTCGAAACGCCCGCCGAGATTCGCGCCGCTCGAGTGTGGGGCGCCGACCTCGTCGGAATGTCGACGGTGATGGAGACGATCGCCGCCCGCCACATGGGCATGGAAGTCTTGGCGTTGTCGTTGGCGACCAACTTGGCGGCCGGCATCTCGGGCGAAAAACTTTCGGGGGACGAAGTTTTGGCGATCGGCAAAGCCGCCGCGGGCCGCGTTGGTCCGTTATTGGCCGAGATTCTCAGACAAATCGACAAAGAATCACGGCAAATCCGATCATGACGACCACCAACGCGGATCTGATCGCGATCGTCAACGCACAAATCGTGACGGTCGACGAATCGGCGACCGTGATCGAAAACGGCACGATCGTCGTCAAACAAGACGGCTCGATCGGCAAAATCGGTGCGGGTCGCGTCGACCACGATGCCAAAGAAATCGTCGACGCGGGCGGTTCGATCGTGATGCCGGGTTTGATCAACGCCCACACCCACCTCGGCATGACGCTGTTTCGCGGGTTGGGCGACGACATGAGCCTCGAGGCGTTTCTAGCCCGACTGATGCCGGCTGAAATCCGCGTGCTCGATTTCGACGCGGTGCACAGTGGCACCGAACTTGCGGCGCTCGAATCGCTGCTCGGCGGCATCACGACATCCCTCGACATGTATTACATGCCCGACGCGGCGCTCAAAGTCGCCGAGTCGAGCCGCATGCGGTTGCAAACCGGCACCACGTTGCTCGAGTCGGATGGTCCCGAGCCGTTGAAGTGGGTCGACCGTCTCGCTTGGATGACCAAGTGGTTGGAACGACCACGGGACAACATGGGCTCGACAGGTTGGGTCGCGCCACACAGCACCTACCTGCTCGGTGAAGATCACTTGCGCGTGATCGCCGATCTGGCGGCGAAACACGAGGCACGAGTTCATGTTCACGCCGCCGAAACCGTCGGTGAGATGAAACTTGTCGCCGATCGCCACGGCGGTCGCACGCCAATAAAGGTTTTGCACGACACGGGTCTTCTGGGTCGGGCGGTCTTGGCGCACGGCATACATCTCACCGACGACGACGTCAAGTTGATCGCCGAGGCCTCGGCCAGCGTCGTTCATTGCCCGGCGTCGAATTTCAAACTAGCCAGCGGGGTCGCACGGTTGGTCGACCTGCAAAAAGCGGGCGTAAATATCGCGCTCGGCACCGACGGTCCGGCCTCGGGAAACGACATCGACCTGTGGATTGCAATCCGTCTCGCCGGATACATGCAAAAAACTATGGCGGCGAATCCCGAGGTCTTGCCCGCGCAAGACCTGGTGCGCATGGCCACGATCAACGGGGCCAAGGCACTGCAACTCGACCACATGATCGGCTCGCTCGAAGTCGGCAAGCGTGCCGACCTGATTATGCTCGACCCCGACTCGCCGTCGCTGACGCCGAATTTCGACCCGCACACGACGATCGCCACCTCGGTCACGCGCGCCGATGTCGTGAACGTGATGATCGACGGCCAGTTCGTCGTGCGCAACCGCCAGTGTTTGACGATCGACAAACAAAAAGCGGTGCGCAAAGTCGCGGCACTCGGCAAGCGAGTCTTGGCGAGCGTCGACGGCGACTGATTGGCGCACCCGCACTATCGTTGGACCATGGCCGACGACGCGCAAAAAAACCAGTCTGCAAAAATCGACTGGCCGTTGTTGCGGACAAAAGCTCTAGATGTCGCCAATCGTGCATACGCGCCGTATTCGAAGTTCAGGGTTGGGGCCGCCGCGCTGGTCGATGATGGCCGAATAATCACGGGTTGCAACGTCGAAAACGCGTCATATGGTCTGACGCTGTGCGCCGAGTGCGGCATCGTCAGCGAACTTGCTCGCTCGGGTGGCGGGCGACTCGTGGCGATCTGCACCGTCGGCAACGATCAACCCGTCACGCCATGCGGAAGATGTCGACAACTTCTTTGGGAACACGGCGGGGCGAATTTATTGCTCGAAGTGAACGGTGAACCAAGGCGGATGTCCGAGATGTTGCCGGTGGCTTTTCCCGAAGAGTCGGTTTTCGTGAATCCCGAGGGCGGTACGCCGAGTTGAAAACCCGCGAGGCCTTGACCCAAGAGCAGGTTCGGTTCTTCGATCTGAACGGATACCTGGTGCTGCCCGAGTTCGTCGAACCCGATGCATGCCTCAAGTTGCGAACACAAGCGATGGTCTTGGCCGAGAAGTTCTGCCCCTCGCCACAAGAAGCCACGGTTTTCACCGCCGACGGCACCGCGGTGCACGCTTCCGACGATTATTTTCTCTCCAGCGGCGACAAAATCAGGTGCTTCTTCGAAAAAGACGCGTTCGACGAGCGCGGCGAACTGCGCCAGGACGCCCACCTCTGTCTGAACAAACTCGGGCATGCGATGCACGATCTCGACCCGGTGTTCGAAGAATTCAGCCACTCGAGCCGTCTGGCGGCGGTGGCGAAAAGTGTCGGCTTCAAAGACGAGCGCCTTTTGCAGTCGATGTACATCTTCAAGCAACCGAGAATCGGCGGCGAGGTGACCTGTCATGTCGACCACACATATCTATGGACCGAGCCTCAGTCGGTGGTGGGCTTTTGGTTCGCCATCGACGATGCGACGATTGAAAACGGCTGCCTGTGGGTGCTCCCCGGCGGGCACAAAATCCCGGTGAAGACCAGAAACCGACTGACCAAGGATGGGCGATCGACTTACAACGAGGTAATCGACCCGACCCCGTATCCGACCGAAGGCTTGGTGCCGGTCGAAGCCAAACGCGGAACCCTCGTGTTGTTGCACGGCACTTTGCCGCACCGATCAGGCCCGAACAGAAGCGACAAGCCGCGGCACGCCTACACGATTCATGCGATCGACGGCACCGCGAATTATCCCGAGGACAATTGGCTGCAACGAAAGTCGCTGCCGATGAGCGGTTTTCTCAACTAGCGATCAGACGGCGAGTATCGCCTGCGTCGCCGAGGTGCCCAATCGGTTCGCGCCCGCGGCGATCATTTCGAGAGCCGTTTCTCGGGTTCTAATGCCGCCACTGGCTTTGACGCCGATATTCGACCCCACTGTTTTGCGCATCAATTTGACCGCGTGCACGCTCGCACCACCCGCCTTGTGAAAACCGGTCGAGGTTTTCACGAAATCGGCGCCACTATCGACGACCACTTTGCAGGTCATCACGATCTGCTCGTCGGACAGCGCCGCCGACTCGATTATCACCTTCAGTTTCGTCGTTTCTGTGAGACTCTTGCGCACGGCTTTCACCTCGTCGGCCAGGCTCAACCAGTTCGCGTCAAAAACAAAACCGAGGTTCACGACCATGTCGATTTCGGTGGCGCCGTTCTGCTCGGCGGTGGCCGCTTCAATCGCCTTCACCGACCCGACATGCGCCCCCGACGGAAAACCGACGACGCACGCGAGAGCGATCTGATCGACCAAAGACCCGGCGGGCAAGGGCAGACGCGAGGGCGACACGCAAACGGCGGCGACGCCGAACTTGTTGGCGTCTGCGCAAAGTTTGGCGATCTCCTGGCTGGTCGCCTCGGGCGCCAACAAAGTGTGGTCGATGTATTTTGCGAGATCCAGCCCCGTCATCGTGACCTCACCTTAATTCATCGCCTAACTTTTTCGACCTCGGCGTCGCGAGGTAGCGTTTCGCCCAGAGATGGCTACTTTGCGTTTCAATTACGGCACGATGGGCTCAGGAAAAAGCACCCTCGCCTTGCAGATCAACCACAACTTGACCAGCCGCGGCCTGGCCGGTTTGTTGCTGACCAAGTTGGATCGCGATGGCGGGCAGGTCACGAGTCGACTCGGTGTTTCGAATCCCGCGATCGAGATGGAACCCGACTTGAATCTTTACGAGTTGGCGTTGTCGCGAATGCCCCTTCAGTTCATCGTCTGTGACGAGGCCCAATTCTGTTCGACCGCGCAATGCGACCAATTGGCGCTGATCGTCGACGAGCTTCATGTCGACGTTTACGCCTTCGGGCTGATCACCGATTTCAAAGGACTGCTGTTCGAAGGCACCCGTCGCCTGCTCGAAATCGCCGACCAACGAATAGAGATGCAGGTCGAGGCCCGCTGTTGGTGCGGCGCACGGGCGACAAACAACGCCCGACTTGTCAACGACAAGGTCGTGCTCGAAGGCGAGACGGTGATGGTCGGCGACACCGACAAAAACACCGTCGCCCCGTTGTTCGGCGATGTCGTGCGCTACGAATTGCTGTGTCGCAATCACTATCGAAAGCGACAAACCTCGCCCTGATCGAGGCCGACGCCGTTTAGATCTGAAGAATTCGCGCCTAGTGGCGTTTGAATCGGTTGAAAGATCGCACAACTTCAGCAGCCGTAGTTTGCGGAGTCACCGCGAACTTGGCGATGAACTCGTTCAAAACAGCCAGATCTTCGACGGTGTCGACATCGAGCCTCATCTCGGGATACGCCAACTCTGCCGGGGCCTGGACCGCGTTGATCGCGAAATCTTTCGCGTTGTCCCAAACGTAACTGGTGACGTGCTCGCGATGCGACTGGATTTGCGTCTGACCAGAAATTTTTTCGAGCAGTCGAGCCGAGAGTATTTCGGCGCCGACACCGTCGACGTATCTGTTGTCAAGCCGTTGTTGGTGGTTGCACGAATAGTCGAAATCTCCCGATAGGTGAGATTCGACGAGGCGGTCGAGCTCCTCGCCGGCGACGAACGGATTATCGGCACATACCCGCACCACCAGATCGGCCTTTGCCGCACGAGCGGCCCCGACGAAGCGATCCAAAACGTCGGTTTCGCTGCCGCGAAACACTTTCGTGCCGAGAGAGACCGCCAATTCGGCGACTGCATCATCTTGCGAACTCGTCGACGTGGCGAGCACGACTTCGTCAAGCCGCTTGGCCGTCGAGACCCGAGTCAACACCCAGGTCAAGAGATACTTCTCGCCCAGGTGCTCGAGCATCTTGCCGGGAAATCTGACCGACCCCATGCGCGCCTGGACGACGGCGACGACCCGAGTCATGGCTTGGTGATGTCGTCCCAGGTGAGAATGTGATCTTCGGGCAGGTCGCGGGAGAATTTTTGGCCGATCACCTGATCCCAACTCATCGGACTGATGCCGGTGCCGGGTCGTTTGGCGACGAGATCTTGCTCGGAGATTTTCTGGTTCGCCTTGACATCGCGCGTCAGAACGATGCTGCGCCGGGCGTTCAAACGAGAAATCTGCTCGGAGGCGATCGGGGCTTTCGCCCGAGTCGGACCGACGAGTTCGTGCACGATTCGAATGTTCGTTTGGAACCGTGCCAGGTCGCCCTCATCCATCGCGTGATAGTGGTCGTTGCCGGGCAGGGTTTTGTCGAGCGTGAAATGTTTTTCGAGCACCACCGCACCGAGCAGGTTTGCCGCGACGAGGCTGGTCATCGACTCGGTCGGCAGCGTGTGATCTGAATAGCCGAGCAGCACGTCCGGATATCGGGTGCGCAGATCTTGGAGCATGCCCAGATGGGCATTCTCGTTTCGTGTCGGATAATTGAGAATGCAGTGCATCAGACAAATTTCTTTCGCCCCGGCCGAGCGCAAAATCTGCAGGGCCGCGTCGATTTCTTCGACATTCGACGCCCCGGTCGACAGAATTACCGGCTTGCCCGTCTTCGCAACTTTCTTCAATAGCGGCGGGTTGGTGATATCCGCCGAGGCGATCTTGAAGAATCGCACGAGCGGGTCGAGCATGTCGACGGCACCCAGATCGAACGGTGTCGAGACGAACTCGATGCCGCAATCGGCGCAGTGTTTCGCCAACTCGGCGTACTCGGCCTGACCGAACGAGTCGTATTTGGTGAACAACTCGTACTGACTCGTCGTCGGTTCCTTTGTCGTGTCCCAATATGAGGGCGAGAACTTCGAGGCGATCAACCCCGCCTTGTAGGTCTGAAACTTCGCCGCGTCGGCGCCGCCCCGCTTGGCCGACTCGATCAGCAACTTGGCGTTGTCCAGACTTCCCTCGTGGTTCACGCCGATTTCGGCGATGACATACGGCAGGTCGGTCTCGCCGACGATGCGGTCGCCGAGTTTTATTTTCTTCGTCACTTGGTCGACCCGTCACCGTGCTTTTGGATCAGGCGCTGCCGGTGATGTTCCATCGCCGCGATGTCGTTGGTCGAATTGTTCTCATGTCGGCGATATCGATACAACGGCAACTCGAGGCGATGAACCTGGTACTTCTTGGTGAACCTGAGTCGCAGGTCTGTCTCTTCGTGCAGCAAAAAAGTCTCGTCGTAGAGGCCGATGTCGATCAACTGTTCGGTTCTGAACATGATGCCGCAGGCGATCGGGTCGGTGAGGCAGTTCTTTCGACCCAATACCTCTTCTTGGTCGTCGACGAGGAGGTAATCGCAGGCGACGGCGTCCATGTATTTGTTCTCGCGCAAAAACTCGTGCAACAGGTGCAGAAACTGCGAGTTGACGTAGTCGTCTGCGTCGACCCTGACCACGAACGGCGAGCGTGCGCGGCGAATCGCCTTGTTCAACGACGCGGGCAGACCGATATTTTTTTCGTTGTCGATCAGCACGATCTCGTCGATGAACTCGCCCAACACGGCGCTGCTTCGATCGGTGCTTCCGTCGTTGATCACGACGATTTCGAACTTGTCGCGATCGATCGTCTGGGCGATCAGCGACCGCAAACACCGCGAGATGTATCGCTCCTGGTTGTACGCCGCAACGATCACTGAAATCACCGGCTGCGCCACGACTATCTGTCCAGAACTTTCTTCAGCGCCTTGTGCAGGCGAGCCGGCACGGTTTCATCCATTTTGACGACCACTGGCAACGACACGGCTCTTTCGAGTCGCTTGCGGGAATCCTGAAACTGGGTGGAGAGATCGCCGCCGTGACGCGCGACCAGTTCGGGCATGTGGGTCCAGGTGCCGGCGAAGTGCCAAGTCACGGCCTCGGGCAAGATCTTGGTCGACAAGCCCTCTTCGACGAGCGCTTCGCGGCACTTTTTCGCCGTCGAACCACTTTCGACGCCGAACACCAGGGCGTCGGCCGTCTCATATGAACCCGCCGGTGCTTCTCGTGGCGTGATGCCCGGCAAATCTTTGATCGTCGCCCACATCGAGTCGCGATTCTTGCGCTGCGCGGTGACCACCGAGGAAAGTTTTTTGAGTTGGGCCAAACCGACCGCGCCCTGCATCTCGGTCATCCGAAAATTGAAGCCGCTGCTGGCGCGCGTGTCTTCCCAGCGGGGCACCGCGGGGTTGTTCTCATGGCCGTGGTCGTGCCATGCTGCGGCGGCCTTGTAGTCGGCCTCATTTTGAAACACGACCATGCCACCTTCACCGGTGGTCATCGTCTTGGCGAAATCAAAACTGAAAGTTCCCATGCGGCCCCAGGTGCCCAAAGGCCTTTGGTCGAGCGACCCGCCACAGCCCCACGCCGCGTCTTCGAGCAGCACGATTTTGTTGTCGCGACAAATTTTGTCGATCGCGAAAAGATCGGCGGGCGTGCCCAGCATATGCACGGCGATCACCGCCCGTGTCTTCGGGGTAATCAGTTTCGCCAGCGATTTCGGATCAAGGTTGAGCGTGCCGTCGATGTCGGCGCAAACCGGGGTTGCGCCCGACTCGATGATCGCCTCGACCGTGGCGACGAAGGTGAAACTCTGCGTGATCACTTCGTCTCCGGGCTGCAAATGTAAAACGGCCAGGGCCACGCGCAACGCCGCCGTGCCCGAGGTTACGGCCAGGGCATGCGGCACACCCAATGACTTGGCGAAGGCCCGCTCGAAATCGCGAACCTTCCAGCGATCTTGTCGAATCGCATCGAACGAGTGCCTGAACAAAACCCCGCCGTGTTGGAAAATATCGTCGACCTCGGCCTGTTCCTCGGCGCCGATCAACTCGTATCCGGGCATGAATTGATTTTACCTAGGGATCTTTACATCTTCTCGAACAACGAGATGATCCTTGCGTCCGTGAGCGTCGCACGAAAGTTCTCGCCGAGTGCGTTCGTCAGGGGTTTTTCGTGTTTGATCGTCGCGGCGATCAGATCGGTGCGAAGTTGGTCGGTAAGGTTCGCGCAAACATTTTTTGGCAGGGTGACCTTCTGCTTGTCGATCATCTTTCGAAACTCGGCGTGAGCCTCGGGGTAAAAATCTTGCATCGCGTTGAGCACGATGCAATTCGCCACGCAATGGTGCAACCCGAACACCACGCTCAGTGCGGCCGAGAACGGATGCACGACGCCGACATAGCTGGTCGCGATCGCGCATCCGCCGAGGTAACTGGCCACCATCAGGTCGCTTCGAAGTTCGTCGCTCATCATGTCCTCGCCCAAAAAAACCTTGCGGCACAGGTTCACTGTCTCGCGCGAATACGCGTCGCCGATCGCGTTTCGATACGAACCCGCGAGGGCTTCGATGCAGTGGATGTATGCGTCCATGCCGGTGAAAAAATATTGGTCGCGCGGCACGCTCTTGGTCAGGTTCGGGTCGAGCACGACATGGTCGAACACGGTGAAGTCGCTGTTCATCCCCAACTTGAGACCCGTGTCGAGATTCGTCATCACGCAGGTGCGCGTCGCCTCGGAGCCCGTGCCCGAGATGGTCGGAACACCGATCTTGTGCACTCCCGCCACCCGAACCAAATCCCAGCCTTGATAATCGGCCGCTCGGCCGCCGTTGGTCAAGAGATTCGAGACGGCCTTGGCCGTGTCCAAGGTGATGCCCCCACCGAAGCCGACGACCGTCGCCGGTTTATCGTGACCCGAACCGCGCAACTCTGCGACCAGCGCGTCGATTGCCTGGGTGGTCGGCTCGTCGACCGTGCTTACGAACTGAACCGCGTCGCCTGGCATCGCACCAAGGCTCGATGCGATCGCTGACTCTTTCTGAAAATAGTCGTCGATCAAAAACACGGCGTATTTTTCGCCATGTTTCGAATTGTCGATTCTTTTCGATGCGACCAAATCTTTGACGCCCGAGACGGCACCCTGGCCGAAAGTGAAGCGACCGACATTGCGGACGATCTTGACCCCGGTGTCGAGGGTCGTCACGCAAGACCGCGCATTTTGTCGAACATCGAGAGCGAAGTCTCGAACTTGTTGTTGCTCGCCACGACGGTGCACGGCTCGCTGTGGATGTTCTCGACCAGATTGACGCCTTCAAGTTGAAAAGTGCCGCCGGCGCCGTTGAGGATCGCCAAACCGGCGGCGACATCCCAAAACATGATGTTGTGCTCGGCGTAGACATCGGCCGCGCCGGTGGCGACCAAACTCAACGATGCCGCCGCCGAACCGATCATGCGAATTTTTCCGAAAGTCGTGAGGATCTCGGCGAAACTATTCATCGCTTTCGGATCACCGATCGGAAACCTGCTCGGAAAACCGGTGGCGAGCGTGGCCTGACCGCGGTCGGCGCGATCGGAGACCGAGATCTGCTTGGTGCCGATGTGGCTTCCGATTCTTGGCCCGCCATAGATCGTCTCTTTTGTCGAGAGATTGAACATCACCCCGAGCACTGGCGTGTTGTCGTGCCACAACCCGACCGAGATCATCGACGGCCCCAAACTTCGGCTGAAGTTGTAGCTGCCGTCGAGCGGATCAACCACCCACAACAAACCAGGCAAATTTTTGCCGGGAATGTAACCGGTTTCCTCGCTGAGAATCGCAAATCCCGTGCTCTTGAGTTCTTTCAGCAATGGTTTTTCCAATAACGTGTCGGCCTCGAGTTTCACCTCGCGACCACCCACCTGCAGATCGACGACATTCTTGGCGTTCGCGCTGTTGGCCCGCAAAAACTTTTTGCCCACCTTCTCGACGAGCTCCTTGGCCACGATGGTCAATCCCTGAACATCGTTGATCGTGAGTTCGTTCATCTGCCAGCCTCCGGATTTTCAATCTTGAATTGTTCCCGCCAACTCGGGTCGGCGAAGTAAATCTGATAGACGAGTTTCATGGTTTGATATGCATCTCGTGAGGTGCCGCTTTGCACGGGCTCGTCGGCGAGAATGCTCCGCGTGAACTCCGCGATCTCGCGGTCCCAAGAGGGGTCGTCGTGATACTCGAACAACTCCTCTTTCGGGTCGCCGTTGTCGCGATCGGGATCGGCCGTCACCAGCGTCATGGTTTCGTTGCCGTAACTCTTTGATCCCGAAAGGATGCCCCGCAAAATCACGCCGCCACGCTGCATGTTGATGTCGAGGCTGAATTGATGGCGCCACTGCGTCGCCGAACTATTCAGCATCGCCACGATCCCGTCGGCGGTGCGCATCAAGGCGTATGCGTTGTCTTCGACGTTGTATCCCCAATGACCGTTCGAAATGAAACTCTTTACATCGACGAATTCGCCCGCGAACAACCGCATCAGGTCGACCATGTGGATGCCCTGATCAAGCAGAACTCCACCGCCGGCGACCTCGCGCTTGGCCCGCCAATCGGCCTGGTTGAAGGTGATCAATTTCGACTTCCCGTAGACACCGCGCATGTTGATGATGTTGCCGAATCGGCCCGAGCGAACAATTTTCAAGGCCTCCTGCACCGAGTCGTGATATCGATGGTTGAAGCCGTACATCAACCGCGATTTCGGGTGGCTCTTCTCGGTCTTCATGACGCCGGCGATGTCGGACATGTCTCGACCCGGCGGTTTTTCGCAAAACACGTGCAAGCCGAGTTCCAAGCCCGCACGGGTGACTTCGGCGGCGATGTCGTTGGTCATGCACACGATCAACACGTCGAGTTGCTGTTGCAGCAACTGTTGGTAAGTTCGAAAAAACGGCACGCCGTTGGGCAAGACACCGTCTCGGTCAAAAACACGATCGCAAACGGCGACCAATTTCAGGTTCGGATGACGCTCGACGCAATCTCCGCGACGCTTTCCGACGACCCCGTAGCCGGCGATGCCGACTTTCAAAACGTCCGTCGTCATCTTCTCAGTTTAAATTCTGCGTCACTTCGGCGCGGACACGCTGTGGTTCAAAAAAACCGTGTCGACCCCGTAGGCGATGAAGGTGTAGCCCTCGCGCACCCGTTGATCGATCATCTTCGGTTCGGGCTGCACGACATGAATGCCGCACGGCACCTTGTGTTTTGCGCAGCGTTCGAGCATTTTTGCCAGAGCATCCTTGAATTTTTTGTGATCGAAATCGCCGGTGACGCCCATCGACGCCGAGAGGTCATACGGGCCGACCATCACCGCGTCGAGGCCCTCGACCTTCAGTATCGAGTCGAGGTTGTCTACGGCGTCAATGTGCTCGATCTGGGCGACCACCAACGACTCCTGCGACTCGAGCATGTAGTCGTCGAAGTATCGACCGAAGACATTCGCGCGTTGAAAACCCACGCCACGTCGACCTCGGGGCGGCCAATGGCACTCTTCGATGATCGCCTGAATCTGCCCAGCCGTAGAGATCATCGGCACCACGACGCCAGCCGCGCCCTGATCAAGTGCCTGTCGACAATTGATCACCGTCGGACTGGCGACCCGCGCCATGGGCAATGTGCCACCCAACTCGAGTGCGCGAAAGATGTCGGGCAGCTGACCAACCGAGACGGGACCGTGCTCCATGTCGATCGCGACCCACTCGTACCCGGCGCGTCCCATGATCTCGGCGACGTTCGAGTCGGCCAATTGCATCCAACTTCCGATGGTTGGTTTGCCGCTTTGCAACTTCGAACGAATCGCACGAACTTTTTCGAGTCTGTTCATTGGTCCTCGGTCAGCGGAAGTGATGATTAAAAATTTACAGAGAAATGGTGGCGGGGGTAGGATTTGAACCTACGACCTTTGGGTTATGAGCCCAACGAGCTACCGGACTGCTCCACCCCGCGTCGTGACGCTCAGGCTATCAGCGACATGACATAATCGCTGATGCGATGTCTCTGTTCAAAAGAAAGCCGAAGGCGAAGCAGGCCGACCTCGAAATCTTGAAAGCCGAACTGCTGGAACTGCGCAACGAATTGACGAAGCGGACGAACGCTCTCTCTCTGGTCACGGCCGCCACGAACGGACTCGATCAAAAAATCACGATCATCGACAAGCGACTCGCGACGATGACGACCGAACTGTCGCATCAACTGCATGAACTCGGGCGCGAGATCGAAACGATCTCCAAGACGACACAAGAGTCGGCCTCGCGCGAGGCCCTAGAACAGCTCAAGGTCAACCAAACCAGAATCGCCAACGAGCAGGCGCGCTACGAAATCGCGTTTCGACAAGACCTGGCCGAGATCGTCGAGCAGTTGCGCAAATCGAAATAGCAGTCAAATTCGGCTCGACCAGCCGCAACTTGTTCGACGAACAGTTTTAATTGCCGACCAGCGCGATGGCGCGGCTGACGAGTTCACGCGCCTCGGCCAACCGCTGCTGGTAAAGCGCGAAATCGGGCGGGGTGCTTCCAAGAGCGGCATCGGCCTCGGCGAACAACTGCTCGGCTCGAGCCAACAAGGCGGCCGGGGTGTCCAAAACGGTCGTCGTGTTGCCACCTGCCGGCAGTGTCGTGGTGGTCGAACCGGCGTCAGAACCCGTGGCTGTCGACGCATCAGTCGTCGTATCCACCGAGCCGTCATCGACGCGATCGCCAAGGTCTTTTTTGAAACCGACGAACAACTTCGAGATCGCCTCGGTCAGACCGTCGGCCATCACGACCTTGTTGTCGTAGGACGCGAAAAATTTGCGCACAAAAATTTGTTTCGCGCTCGGGTCGTCGGGACGAACGAACACCGGACGAACATAGACGATGCCCTTGCCGATGTTGATGATCTGCAAGTCGCCGTAGATCACGCGCGACCCTCGTTGATCGAGCAGGGTGATCTGCTGCGAAACAACCGGATCACTGCCGATTTCTGCGGCGACCGTCGCCGGGCCCTCGGGCAGAGGATCGCCAACTTTGTAGATGGTCAGCTGGCCGTAAGTTTTCGGGTCGCTCGAAACCACCATGAACGCCCTGAGTTCTTTGCGGGCGTTGTCGGCGGAGAACGGAACAAACGGTCGAAGCATCGAAAAGACGCCAGAGCCGGCAACTGAACGCGGCTCGTGAAACATCGTGTAGTAGGGCTCAAATCGGGCCACGCTCGCGTCACGCACCTCGCCGGTGTTGGCGGCGTTCAGATCTGTCGTGAAATCACCAGGGGCGACGACACCGGTGACACCCTCAGGCTCGGTGGCCGGCGCCTGGGCGACGCTCCATGCGGCGTTGCGATTGAAGAACAACGTCGCGTCTTCGAACTGGTAACGACCATAGATGTTTGTCTGAACCCTGAACAGGTCTTCGGGGTACCTGAAATGGTTGACGAGCTCCTTCGGGGCATTGTTGACGGAAGTGAACAACTTCGGAAACACTTTCTGCCAGGTTCTGATGATCGGATCGGATTCGTCGACCACATAAAACTTCATCGAACCGTCGTAGGCGTTTATCGTGACCTTGACGCTGTTGCGAACGTAGTTGAAACTCGTGCTCAGACCGCTGCCGAGCGTCAATTGATCGACGTTGGCCTGCTGGGCATACGGATACTTGTCGGTGATCGTGAACGCGTCGAGAACCCACTCGACCTTGGAGTCGACCACGACCGGGTACGGATCGGCATCCAATCGCAGAAATGGGGCGACTTTGGAAACACGGTCTTTGATGTTTCGCAGGAACATGATCTGCGACTGTTCATCGACCAGCGACGAACCGAACAGGTTGAACTCGCCAAAATTGACGGCGAAAGCGACGCGCCGAAGCAGAGAAGAAAGTTCGACTCCGCCTTTGGCCGAATATTTGGTCGCCTTCGCATCGGCACACGCCTGCTCGACCTCGCCGGTCTTGACCAAGGCATAAGAGTCAAGGCCCTCGCCAAAATAAAGCTCGGGTCGATCCGTTTTGATACTCGTATATATAGGTCGACCGTCGATGGTCACTTTGCTGGCCGGGGCGACGATCAAGCCGCATCCATGCGTGTATAGAAGATGGCGCGAAACCCATGTGCGGTTGGGAATGCCCGCTGTGTTCAACTCGCGGGCGGCGACCAGAACCTGTTGCTCACGTCCGTCGATCACATAACGATCTACATCCAGGTCGCGGATCGCGTAAAACGACGTCTGACCTTCGTCCAACACGAAACGATCTCGCATCTGCAACGGGTCGAGTTGGCGAACATCTCTGAGCGGTTCGATGTCTTCGGCAACATCTGCGGCCGAGATCGGCTCGTATTCGACATTGACGACTTTCACCGAACCAAGACCCATCGCCGATTTGGTTGCGACGAGGTTTCTTTCGATGTATGGAAGTTCTTTCGTGCTCACATTCGGCTGCACCGAAAAGCGTTGCACCACCGCCGGATAAATCTGCCCGGCGACCAGAGCCACGACGATCCACAGCAGCGTCGCCAAAACCGGCAATCTCCAACCCTTTTGCCAGACATTCCACAAGAACAACAGCGCCACCGCGATCGAGACCAGAATCATCAGGTTCGTGGCGGGCAATTGGGCGTTGACGTCGGTGAATGTCGCGCCCTGCACGACTCCCCGGGTCGAGGTGGTCAGGTCGAAACGGCCGAACCAGTAACCCACCGCACGCGAAAGGGCGATGGCCGCGAACAAAACCGAAATGTGGGCCTTGGCTTGCGGGGTCACATGGCGACCCTGGGTCTGCAATTGAATCGCGCCGTTCAAATAATGGGCGATGAAAGTGACCAGCGCGACGAGAATCAGCGAAGCCAATGACCAACTGATCAGAAACTGGATGAACGGCAGGCGGAAGACGTAGAAACTTATGTCGCGATTGAACAACGGATCGTTGACGTCGAAACTTTGGGCGTTCGAAAACAAAAACCAGTCTTGCCATTGCGCCGAGGCGGGCAAGCCGACCATCAGACCCAGCAAAAGCGAGATGACGATTCTCACCAGCCACTGTCTCGAAGCGACGAGTTGTCGGTAACCGGCGAGGGCACGTTGCTCCAGAGAAACTGGAACATCGGTGGGTGCCAATCGATCGGCCAGCCACAGGTTGAGAGCCATGATCAAGGTGAAAATCAGCACGAACACGGCGGCCAACGCGAGCTTCGTGGTCAAGACACCCCAGAACACATCGGTGCGACCGACCACATCGTGCCAAAGAATGTCGACATAAAAACTCGCCAGGCTTCTCAACGAAATTCCGCCGACAACGAATATCGCCAGGATCACCGACCAGATCGTTCGTCCGCGTCTGAAGAAGCCGCGTTGAAAGCCGCCGCTCGAGCGCGGGGTGCGTGGATTACGGGGCAGGTCGGAGGGGTTCCGCACGGGAGAAAGACTATCTTGGCGCGGGAATCACAAGGCACTTGCAACCCGAATGAATCACTGGGTGTTCGTGTCCTGTGGGAAACTTTTCGCCGCACGCAACTTCGCCGGCGAGCGAGTTGTCTTCGGCGTCCGCGCAGGGCGGGCCGTCGGGATCGACCATCCAACAAACCTTGGTTCCCGATTCGAGCACCAGATATGCGCCGCGACTATACGCCAGACGCGATATGTCGCCGACAATTTTGTCGACCTGTTGCATTTTCCACTCGCGATAAACGCCGCGAATCAGCGTCGACATCTCGGCGGCGTCTCCCGCGCTCGTCTCAACGCACTTTTGAATTCGTTCGCGAAGCGGATAGACGATTTCATCGGCGAGTTTCTTGGTCATCACCTGCATCACGGTCGTGTTGCTGACCTTTTTTCGCAGGTCCGACTTGAGACTCTTCGAAAGCGACTGCGCCCCAGACATCGCGGCTTCGATCAATTCTTTGCTCGTGGATTCGACATAGGTCTGCAACTGATTTTCGACGCTCGGCAGAACTTTTTCGAGGGCGACCTGCGCTTTTTTTGACTGCAAGTAGTTGAGCATCGAGTTTTCTTCATCGGCCAGAACTCGTTTGATTTTTTTCGTCACTGCTTCGTTGATCGGCAAGAGTGCAGTTTCGCGTTGCTCAAACAACTTGGCGTCGGGCTTGATCGGCGCGATCGGTTTGGCCGGCTTATCCGCGCTTTTGGTTGGGGTTGCTTTGGTTGGCTTCACCTTGGTCGTCTTGACCGAACTCGCTACCGTTTCGGCACCGGCTGCGCGCAGTTTGGCGAACAAGTCATCGACGCTCGACTTTTTCGGGGCTACGGGTTTGACTAGAGGTTCGATCGTTGCAGGTTCACTTTTATCTGCTTGCGCCGCATCGGCAGGTGCATCAGTCGACGGGTGCATTCGACGCGAGGTTCGACCGAACATTTGCACGATTTTGGCCCGATGCCCGTCGTCGGGTTCAGGATCCGAAACCAACTCGGGTTCAGGGCGCGACTCGGGTTCGGGTTCTGGCTCGGATTCGGGTTCTGGCTCGGATTCCGACACGGCTGGAGGCGGGGGCGTGATTTCAGATTCGGGAGAAACATGCGATTCGGGCTCGGGCCGTGACTCGGGCTCGGGCCGTGATTCGGGCGGCGCTACGGGT
>Ga0194132_10002057_pt1 | contig 38959 bp, 35 predicted proteins | sample TA2KigOf80mmetaG_FD_148612 | JGI IMG/M metagenome (GOLD analysis project Ga0194132, IMG submission 148612) | Freshwater microbial communities from Lake Tanganyika, Tanzania - TA2015054 Kigoma Offshore 80m | ecosystem: Environmental > Aquatic > Freshwater > Lake | place: Tanzania: Lake...
CAGCCACTCGGTCTCGGCGGCGAGGCGTCGATCGCGCTTGTGGCGGAGGGTCTCCTCCTCCTCGAGGATGCCGTCGCGCCACGCCTCGAACGCGGCGAAGCCCGCCTCGAGCCGGCGCGTCGTCCCCTGATCGACCCACACCGTGGCGCGGGTCAGGGTCTCGAGAAACCGCCGGTCGTGGCTCACCATCACGAGCGCCGAGCGGAGCCCGCCGAGCGTTGTCTCCAGCCATTCGATCGCCGGCAGATCGAGGTGGTTGGTCGGCTCGTCGAGGAGAAGGACGTCGGGTTCGGGCGCGAGCACGCAAGCGAGCGCCGCGCGCCGCGCCTCGCCGCCCGAGAGTGTCGCGGGCGCGGCATCGGCGTCGAGCCCGAGATCGTCGAGGAGCCGGCGTGCGCGATGCGGATCATCGCCCGGCGCGAGCCCCGCCTCGACATAGGCCGCGACCGTCGCATGACCGGACAGATCGGGCTCCTGCGCCAGATACCGGAGCGTGGTCCCGGGCTGGACGAAGCGCTCGCCCGAATCCGGCTCGACGAGGCCGGCAGCGATCTTGAGGAGCGTCGACTTGCCCGAGCCGTTCCGCCCGACGAGGCAGAGCCGGCCGGCCGCCTCGACGGCGAGCTCGGCGCCCTCGAAGAGCGGCGTGCCGCCGAAGCCGAGCCGGATGTCCCTGAGCATCACGATGGGGGGCGCCATGCGCCACCTGTACAGGCCCGAGGCGCCGGGCGGCAAGCCGTCTCGACGGCGGTTCCGCGCGCGCGCCCTCTGTGCCATCGTATCGGGGCCATCGTGTCGGGCCGGCTGCGCGCCGGTGCGATCGCGGACAAGAACAGGCGGCGAAAACAGGCGGCGGGGGCAGACGTGGCGCTATTCGGTGACCAGGTGTTCGACTTCGTGATCGTCGGCGGCGGCTCGGCCGGCTGCGTGGCGGCGAGCCGGCTTACAGAACGATCGAGCAACACCGTGCTCCTCCTCGAGATCGGCGAGGACTTCCAGCCCGGCTCGGAGCCGCCCGAGATCCGCGATTCCTTCGCTGGCACCGCGCACAGCAATCCGCGCTTCACCTGGCCCGGCTTCGGCGCCTTCTTCGCGCCGCGCCCCGGCAACGCCCCCGATAACCGCGAGAGGCTCCGCTACGCGCAAGGGCGGGTGATCGGCGGCGGCTCGTCGGTCAACGGCATGATCTCCAACCGCGGCCTGCCGTCCGACTATGACGGCTGGGCGGCGGCGGGCGCGGCGGGCTGGGCGTGGGACGACGTGCTCCCGTTCTTCCGAAAGCTCGAGACCGACCTCGACTATGACGGGCCGCTCCACGGCAAGGACGGGCCGATGAAGCTCCTCCGCACGCCCGAGGCGCAGTGGCCGGGCTTCACCCGCGCCATGATGAAGGCGGTCGAGGAGGAGGGCTGGCGCAACATCCGGGACCAGAACGCGGCGTTCGGCGACGGGTTCTTCCCGGTCGCCATCGCCAATATCGACGACAAGCGCATCTCGGCCGCGACCGCCTATCTCGGCGCCGTGGTGCGCCAGCGCCCGAACCTCACCATTCTCGGCGAGACCGGCGTCGAGCGCATCCTGTTCGAGGGATTGCGCGCGACCGGCGTGCGCGCGCATCGCCGCGGCGAGAGCTTCGACATCCGCGCCCGCGAGGTCCTGGTGAGCTCGGGCGCGATGCGCTCGCCGGTGCTCCTCCTCCGCTCCGGCATCGGTCCGGCGGCCGAGATCGCCCAGCACGGCATCGCCGTCGTCGCCGACCGGCCCGGCGTCGGCAAGAACCTGATGGAGCATCCCGGCGTCAATTTCGGCGCCACGATGAAGAAGGCGGCGCGCATGCCGCCGGCGCTGCGCAAGCCGCTGATCGCGGGTCTCCGCTGGTCGTCCAATGTCGAGACCTGCCCGCCCGGCGACATGTACCTGATCCCGATGAACAAGGCCGTATGGCACGACGTCGGCTCGCAGCTCGGCATCATCATGATGTGGATCAACCGCTCGCACTCGACCGGCGAGGTGCGGCTCGCCTCCGCCGACTGGCGCGCCGATCCGATCGTCGACTTCGACATGTGCTCGGACTGGCGCGACATGGAGCGGCTCAAGATCGGCACGCGGCTGATGTTCAAGCTCCAGGCCAAGCCCGTGCTGCGCGAGGCGGTGCACGAGATCTTCCCCGTGAGCTATTCCAAGCGCGCGCGCAAATACCAGGTCTACAACCGCTCCAACGAGATCCAGACCTGGATCGGCGCCCGGCTGATGGACGCCTCGGGCCCGGCGCGGCGCTGGATCGTCGACAACCTGATCTCCGAGGGGCCGACCATCGCCGATCTGATGGCCGACGAGACGGTGCTCGAATCCTGGATCCGCGCCACCGTCTACGGCCACTATCACGCCTCGTGCAGCAACCGGATGGGCACCGCCGACGACCGCTTCGCGGTGACCGATCCGTCGGCGCGGGTCTACGGCGTCGCAGGGCTCCGCGTGTGCGACGCCTCGCTCATGGTGACGGTGCCGTGCGCCAACACCAACATCCCGACGATCATGGTCGGCGAGAAGGTGGCGGCGACGATCCTCGCCGAGCAGAAGACGGCGTGAGCCGATGACCATCCTCGCGCGGCCGCTCCATCCGCTGTTCGCCGCCGAGCTCGCGGGTCTCGATCTCCACGCACCAGCCGATGCGGCGCGGATCGCCGAGGTCAAGAGACTGATGGACATCCACGCCGTCGCCGTCGTCCACCACGACCGCACGCTCACCGATGCCGAGCACATCGCCTTCAGCGACCGCCTCGGTCCGATCGAGCGCCGCCCGATCCTCAAGGTGAGCGGCGCAACGGACGCGCTCCGCGTGCCCCATCACGAGATCATCGACCAGAGCAATCTCGACGAGACGGGCGCGATCTATCGCGACGACGACCGCCGGCTCTTCTTCAAGCGCGCCAACCGGCAGTGGCACACCGACATGTCGTTCCACCCGGTGCGCGCGACCTATTCGCTCCTCTCGGCGCACGAGGTTCCGCCCGACGGCGCCGCGCCGACCGAGTTCGCCGACATGCGCGCGGCCTATGACGCGCTGCCGGCGGCGATGAAGGCGCGCCTCGACGGCCTCGTCGCCGCGCATTCCTACTGGCATTCGCGCGTCCTCGGCGGCGGGCCGGCGCCGACCGAGGAGGAGCTGCGCTCGCGCCCGCCGGCGTGCCATCGGCTCGTCCATACCCATCCCGGATCGGGGCGGAAGGCGCTCTATCTCGCCTCGCATATCGCGGGCATCGTCGGCATGGCCGAGGCCGGGGCGCGTTCGCTCCTCGCCGAGCTCACCGCCTTCGCGACCGACCGGCGCTTCGTCTACAGCCACGCCTGGCGCGTCGGCGACGTCGTGATCTGGGACAATCTCGCGACCATGCACCGCGCGACGCCGTTCGACGACTGCAACGTCCGCCGCGACATGCGGCGCACCACCTGCCGCGAGGCGGAGGTTCCGGTCTAGGTGCGCCCGGTGAGGGCGCCGAGCGCCGCGGCCGGGATGTCGTCGAACGAGGCGTCGCTCAAGGCGTTGAAGCGGGCATAGAGCCCGTCTTCCGCGATCAGCGCATCATGCGTCCCGGTCTCGACGATGCGCCCCTCCTGCAGGACGATGATGCGGTCGGCGCCGCGGATGGTGGCGAGACGATGGGCGATCACGAGCCCGGTGCGGCCCTCGAGGAGGCGGGCGAGCGCGCGCTGGATCTCGCGCTCGGTATAGCTGTCGATATTGGCGGTCGCCTCGTCGAGGACGAGGATGCGGGCGTCGGCGACGAGCGCGCGGGCGAAGGAGAGGAGCTGGCGCTGGCCGAGCGAGAGGTTGCGGCCCTGCTGGTCGAGGACCGAATCGTAGCCCTCCGGCAGGGCCATGATGAAATCATGCGCGCCGACCGCGCGCGCCGCGCGCTCGACCTCGGCGCGGCCGGCGGCGGCCGTGCGGTAGCGGATGTTGTCGAACACCGTGCCGGTGAACAGGAACGGGTCCTGCAGCACCATCGCGATGTGGCGCCCGAGCACCGCCTTGGCGTAGTCGCGGACATCGCGCCCATCGATCAGCACCGCGCCGTCAGAGACCTCGTAGAAGCGGTGGAGAAGGGCCGTCACGCTCGTCTTGCCCGAGCCGGTCGGGCCGACCAGCGCGACCGTCTCGCCCGGCGCGATGCGGAAGCTCACATCCTTGAGCACCGGCTGGTTCTTCACATAGCCGAAGGTGACATTCCGGAACTCGATCGCGCCCGCGATCGTCGCCGGGTCGGCGGCGTCCGGCCGGTCGGCGATCGCGAGCGGCACGTCGAGCACCTCGAAGATGCGCTGGCCGGAGGCCATGGCGCGCTGCATGACGCTGTACTGGATGGTGAGCGAGCGGATCGGGTCGAAGAAGCGCTGGACGTAGAACAGGAAGGCGACCATCACGCCGACCTCGAGCGTGCCGTCGAGGACCATGCCGCCGCCGAGGACGACGACGACCGCCATCGCCGCGCCGGTCAGCGTGTCGACGACCGGCACCATCGCCTGCGCGTACTTGGCGGAGCGGAGATGGGCGGCGAGGTTCTCCGCCGCCTTCTCGCGATAGAGATCGAAGTTGATCGCCTCGCGCCGCATGCCCTGGACGGTGCGGACCGCGTGGATACCTTCGGCGAGCGCGCCGTTCGCGATCGAGTTGGTCTCGCGCGCGCGGCGGAAGGCGATGCGCGCCCGCGGCAGCCAGATCAACCGCACGACGAGGAGCGTCGGCACCGCGGCGAGGGTGAGAAGACCGAGCCCGACATCGAGCATCAGGACGATGACGACGATGCCGACCACGAGCACGAGATCGCCGATCGCGGTGATGGTGTTCTCGAGGAACTCCTGGAGCGCGTTCACATCGCCCTGGAGCCGCGACATCATGCGCCCGACCTCGGTCCGGTCCATGAACGAGAGCGCGACATTCTGGAGATGGGCGAACATCGCGCGCCGGAGCTCGAAGATCACCCGCTCGCCGGTGAGCGCGACGATCCAGTCCTGGAGCCAGCTCGCGCCGTAGTTGACCGCGATCACGGCGAGGAAGACGAGGGCGAAGAGCCCGAGGAGCCCGGCGTCGCCGCCGCCCGCGATGAGGCCATCGTCGATCGCGTGGCGGATCACGAGCGGTATCGCGAGCTGGGCGCCGGTGAAGACGAGGACGGCCGCGAGCGCGAGGGTGATGCGCCGCCGGTACGGGTGGACATAGCCGAGGAAGCGGCGGAGCACGCGCCGGTCGATGGCGGCGCCGAACATCTCCTCGTCGCGGCTGATCTGCGAGCCGACGACGGCCCGCGGCGCGCGCGCACGCGCGGCGATGTTCATGATCCGGCCTCGCCGCGGCGCTGGAGCGCGTGGAGCGCGGCATAGCGGCCGGCGGCGGCGACGAGCGCCTCGTGGCTCCCGCGCTCGACGATGCGCCCGTCGTCGAGGAACAGGATCTCATCGGCATGGGCGAGCGCGCCGAGCCGGTGCGAGACGATGATCGTCGTCGCGTCGCTTGTGTGCGCCTTCAAGGACTCGCGGATGCGCCGCTCGGTCGCGGCGTCGATCGCGGCCATCGAATCGTCGAACACGAGGACGGCCGGCGCAAGAAGAGCGGCGCGCGCGATCGCGATGCGCTGCCTCTGGCCGCCGGAGAGCGAGACGCCGCGCTCGCCGACCAGCGTGCGGTAGCCCTCCGGCAGCGCATCGACGAAGCCCTCGATCTGGGCAAGCGAGGCCGCCTCGCCGATCGTCGCCTCGCCCGCGCACGGATCGCCATAGGCGATGTTGTTCTCGATCGAGGTCGTGAACAGGAACGAATCCTGCTGCACGACGACGACCGCCTCGCGGAGCGTCGCGAGCGTCACGTCCCGGATGTCGACCCCGTCGATCGTGATCCGTCCGCGCGTCGGGTCGTAGAACCGCGGCAAAAGCTGCGCGATCGTCGACTTGCCGCTGCCCGGCGGGCCGACGATGCCGAGCGTCCGGCCGCGGCCGACCTCGAAGGAGATGCCGCGCAAGACCGGCGCGCCGTCGTCATAGGCGAACCACACGGCCTCGAACCGGACCGTGCCGGCGCCGAGACCGAGCGGACGCGCGCCCGCCTGGTCCTTGATCCGGGGCTCGAGATCGAGGACGGCGAACAGCCGCGCACCGCACGTCGTTGCGCGCGCAAAGGCGTTGACGACGAGGCCGAGCTGGCGGACCGGCAGCTGGAGGATGGTGATGAAGGTGAGGAACTCGGCGAGCGTGCCGACCGTCATCGTGCCGTCGAGCACACGCATCCCGCCGAGCCACAGCACGAGCCCCATCGAGATGTAGTAGGCGAACGTCATCGTCGTCGTCGAGGCGACGCGCGTCCGGATGCGGGCCGAGGCGAGCGCCATCGCCTCGTCCGAAGCGCGGTCGTAGCGCGCGAGCTCGTGCGGCTCGGCGCCGAAGGCGCGGACGACGCGGATGCCGGTCAGGTTCTCGTCCATGATGCGGCCGAGAACGGCCATGCGATCCTGGAGCGAGAGCCAGAGGAAGCGGAGCCGGAGCCGCGCGACCGCCGAATACCACGCGACGAAGGGCACGAAGGAGAGGCTGACGAGGCCGAGGACGACATCGGTCGTGACCAGAAGCCAGGCGCCGGCGCCGATCAGGATCGCGAGCTGGACGACGCGGACGAGGCCGGTGTTCACGAACATGCGCACCCCGTCGAGGTCGAGCATGCCGCGCGTGATCAACTCGCCGGTGTGGACGCGGTCGTGGAACGAGAACTGGAGATGCTGCAGCTTGTCGTAGAAGGCGAGCCGGAGCCGGTAGGCGAGATGGTGGCCGATCGCCTCGCCGACATAGTTGTGGACGAGCGTGAACGCGCCACGGAGGATCGCCGCGGCGAGGAGGAGAAGTGCTGCGCCGGAGAGCGCCGCGGTCGCCGCCTCGCGCGTCACCGCCTCGCTCGACAGGAGCCCGAGCGCGCCGTCGACGGCATCGCCGAGGAGCGGCGGCACGGCGAGCTGGAACAGGGAGGCCGCAACCGTGGCGCCGACCGCGACGGCGACGCGCGCCCGGTCGGCGAGGACGAGGCCGATGATACGCCGGAGGATCCGGGCATCGCCCGCATCGGCGCGTGCATCCTCCATGCCGCCATAGGTCCGCGCATAGGCGCGCGGCCGGGTCGTCTCCGAGATCGTTCCTGGTGCTGCCGACACGCCGTGGTTCCGCAACGCGTGGATCGCGCGGACAGGCGCCGCGCCGGGCGTTGACACTACACGAACTCTGTCCTTACGTGGCCCCGAGAACGAGAGCCGAGGAACCCGCCATGACCGAGCCCCGATCAATCCGCCGCGTCGTCACCGGCCACGACGACCGCCACGTCGCCAAGGTCATCCTCGACGCGCCGGCGACCAACGCGAAGTTTCCCGGCCACGGCGTCGTCTCGACGCTGATCTGGTCGTCTGACCGGACGCCCGCCGACATCGCCGTCGGCACGGCGGTCGAGGACATGGGCACCCGCATCCTCGGCACCCCGCCGCCGCCCCGCGGCACGCGCTTCGCCATCATCGATTTCCCGGCGGGTGCGCCGAGCCGCATGCACCGGACCGAGAGCCTCGACTACGTCATCGTCATGGCGGGCGCGATCGACATGGACATGGATGCTTCGACCGTCCACCTCAAGGCGGGCGACGTCATGGTCCAGCGCGGCACCAACCACGCCTGGGTCAACCGCAGCGGCGCGCCGGCGCGGCTCGCCTTCGTCCTCATCGATGCGGCGCCGATCGGCATCGGGACGGCGGTCGCGCCGAGCGGCCAGTCCTGAGGAGGCGCATCTTGGCACGCATCCCCGACCTCGCGCCCGAGGCGATGACCGAGGACCAGCGCCGCATCGCCGCCAAGATCGCCTCGACCCGCGGTGGCGTCGTGCGCGGGCCGTTCGCGATCTGGCTCCGCCACCCGAAGCTTGCCGAGCAGGCCGACGCGTTCGGGAGCCATCTCCGGCAAGGCACCACCGTGCCGCGTCGGCTGTCCGAGCTCGCGATCCTCGTCACCGCGCGGCACTGGACGGCGCAGTACGAATGGTACGCGCACGAGGCGGCCGCGCGCGAGGCCGGCATCGCCGATCCGATCATCGAGGCGATCCGCCAACGCCGCGCGCCCTTGTTCAAGGCGGCCGACGAGGAATGCGTCTGGCGGTTGTGCAACGAGCTCTACCAGACGCGCGCGGTGAGCGAGCCGACCTATGCGGCCGCGCGCGAGACGCTCGGCGAGGCGATGCTGATCGAGCTCGTGACCATCGCGGGCTTCTACGCGATGGTGGCGCTCGTCCTGAAGTCGTTCGACGCGCCGTTGCCGCCGGGCGTCGCGCCGCCGCTGCCGGCGTGATTGTGCCGGCGCGCCGGCCGGTCTAGCCTCGGGTCGGGATCGCGCGGGAGGCGGACATGCCGATGATGACTGTGCGCGGGGCGAACCTCGCCTACGAATTGGTGGGCGAGCGCGGGCCGTGGATCGCGCTGTCGCCGGGCGGCCGGCGCGGCATGGAGGCCGTCGCCTCGCTCGCCAGCCGGCTCGCCGCCGCGGGCTATCGCGTTCTGATCCACGACCGGCGCAATTGCGGCGCGTCGGACGTGGTGATCGAGGGCGAGGAGTCCGAATACGAGATCTGGGCCGATGACCTCGACGCCCTTCTCGGCAGGCTCAACGCGTCGCCCGCGATCGTCGGCGGCTCGTCCTCGGGCTGCCGGCTCTCGATCCTGATGACGCTCCGTCACCCGGACGCGGTGCGCGCCCTTCTCCTCTGGCGGGTCACCGGCGGCCGGTTCGCGGCCGAGCGCCTGGCCGAGAACTATTACGGCCAATACATCAAGGCCGCGCGGGCGGGCGGAATGGCGGCGGTGTGCGCGAGCGAGCACTTCGCCGAGCGCATCGCGGCGCGGCCGGAGAACCGCGCCCGGCTGACGGCGATGGACCCCGAACGCTTCATCCGCGTGATGCAGCACTGGAGCACGTTCTTCCTCGCCGGCGCCGATCTGCCGGTGATCGGGGCCTCGGCCCGGGATCTCGGCGCGATCCGGGTGCCGACGATCGTCGTGCCCGGCAACGACAAGACCCATTCGATCGAGACCGGCCGCCACGCGCACTCGCTGATCCCGGGCGCGCGGCTGTTCGAGCTGTTCACGACCACGGTCGATGTCGATCTGTTTCCGCTCGAGGAATGGGACAAGCGCGAGGACGCGCTCGCGCGCGCCTTCGTCGACTTCCTCAAGACCGCGCTGGCCGCGCCCGCGCGCGCCTGAGCCGACCCGCGCCCGCCTCCGCCTCGACCAGGCGATGGACGAGGTTGCGCGCCTGGATGGTCGGGTTGTCGCTGCCGACGTCGATCGTCGGCGCATCGGGGAAGGCCTCGATCGTCCGCTGCACCGCCTCGACCATCGCGACGTCCTCGAGGAAGATGGTGCGCACGGCGGCGAACTGCTTGGTCACCGCCTCGTCCTCGAGCGCGAAATTGCGCGCAGCGACCCAGAAATGATGCGTTGTGCGCGCGGTCTCGGGCGTCATCGCGTGGCTGTTGTGGCCGGTGAGCGCGTGGCTGCGGTCGCCCTCGAGCGCGCCGCTGCCGATGCGCGCGATCCCGATGTCGAACTGGATGATCGTCGGCGGCAGATAGCGCCAGATGTTCCAGCAATCGGCCTTGCCCTCGATGCCGGCGATGCGCGCCCAGAGCGGCGGCGGATCGCTCGCCGGCAACAGCCGCTCGCAGCGGAGGCTCGCGCCGTCCCGCATCACCTTGGGCTTCGCGCGCACCTTGTCGTCTGAGCCGAACGAGTTCGGGTGCACGAAGCGCGAATGCGTCTGGTCGAGGGTGATGTCGAGCATCGCCTGATAGTGGCCCTTGACGTGGTTGTAGCCGCCGACCGCCTTCCAGGCGCGCGAATCGTGCCAGAAGAGATCGGGGATCGTCGCTTCGTCGGCGCGGACGGGATCGCCCATCCAGATCCACACCCAGTCGTTCCGCTCGACCACCGGATAGGCGCGCACCCGCGCGCCGGGCGGCACCAGCGACTGCGACGGCACCGCGACGCACGCGCCGGTCGGGTCGTAGCGGAGCCCGTGATAGCCGCACTCGAGCTCGTCGCCGTCGAGCCGGCCGGCGGAGAGCGGCGCATTGCGGTGGCAGCAGCGATCGTCGAAGGCGACGACGGCGCCGTTCCCGGTGCGGAACATCACGAGCGGCGTGCCGAGGATCGTGCGCGCGAAGAGCGCGCGGCCGATCTCGTGGTTCCAGGCCGCGACGTACCAGGCGTTGCGGACGAACATCGATCGCTCCCCCGGCCCTCAGCCGAGCCGCCACGCCGCGTGGCGCGTGCCCATCCGAGGCCCTCTATCCGCCGAGCACGCGGACGCCGCCGAACCGCTCCTTCCAGCGCGGGATCACGTCCCTGTTGTAGACGTTGTCGGGAATGCCGCCGGCGAGCGCGGTGAGGATCGAGCGGGCCGCCCAGGTGAAGCCGGGCCCGAGCCCGCTGTCGAGGTTGAACGAGGCGGCATGCGGCGTGAAGAGCACTTTGTCGCCGAGCGGGCGGAGCGGCGAATCGACGGGCAGCGGCTCCTCCTCGAAGGCATCGATCGCGGCCGAGGCGATGCGGCCGGCGGCGAGCGCGGCCGCGAGCGCGGTCTCGTCGACGATCTTGCCGCGCGCGGTGTTGATGAGGACGGCGTTCTTCTTCATCAGGCCGAGCTCGCGCGTGCTCACCATGTGGAACGTCTCCTTGGTGAGGACGACGTGGAGCGAGACGACATCGGATTCGCGCAACAGCGTGTCGTAGTCGACCTGCTTGACGTTGTGGATGAGGAACTGCGCCGGCTGCACGTAGGGATCGCAGGCGATGACGCGCACGCGCCACGGCGCGAGAAGGTCGGCGACGCGGCAGCCGATGCGCCCGAGCCCAACCAGCCCGATCGTGATGCCGGGATAGCCGTCGGACTCGCGCCGGCCGAGATGGAGGCCCTGGAGATCGTCGGTGCGCCAGCGTCCTGCGCGCACGGCGGCATCCTTCTCGCGGAGCTTCTTCAGGATCGCGAGCATCATGGTAATGGTGTGCTCGGCGACGCCGAAGCAGTTCGATTCGGTCGGCGCGTGGGTGACCATGATCCCCATCTCGGTCGCCGCGTCGACGTCGATGTCGTCGACGCCGACGGTGCATTTCGCGACGATGCGCAGCCGCTGCGAGGCCTCGAGGATGCGGCGCGAGATCGGCGTCGAGCGGAGCGAGGTGCCGGTCATCGCCACCGATTCGCGCGCCTGCTCGATGACGGCCGGCTCATGGCTGCCGCGCGGGATCGACCATGCGGGATCGCCGAGGACGACCTCGAAGCCCGCCGATTCGATGGCCCGGTACGAGGCGCCGCTCGTGTCGGCGGGGGCGAAGACGAAGACCTTGGGCTTGTCCATGAACGCTCCGGCGGCTCGCGAGGATGCGCGAAAACTGTGGTCGGGCGCCGCGCGGGGGTCAAGCCGGATTCGCGGTCGTGGCGGCCGGGCGGCGGCGGCGCTATAACGGCGGGCCGGGCGGCCGCGGGAGCACAGCATGGAGTTCGGGATCTTCGACCATCTCGACCGCGGCAGCCAGCCGCTCCGCGAGTATTATGCGGACCGGCTCGCCTTCGTCGCGGCGTGCGACCGCGCCGGGTTCCATGGCTATCACCTCGCCGAGCACCACGCGACGCCGCTCGGCATGGCGCCGTCGCCGAGCGTCTTCCTCGCCGCCGCAGCCGAGCGCACAGAGCGCATCCGGCTCGGGCCGATGGTGTTCGCGCTGCCGCTCTACAACCCGCTCCGGCTGATCGAGGAAATCTGCATGCTCGACCAGATGAGCGGCGGCCGGCTCGATCTCGGCTTCGGCAAGGGCGCCTCGCCGATCGAGCTCGCCTATTTCGGCGCCGATCCCGACCGCGCGCGCGACATGTATGACGAGGCCTATGGGCTGATCCTGAAGGCCCTCGCCGAGGGCCGCCTCGACCATCGCGGCACCTATTACCGCTTCGATGACGTGCCGCTCGCGCTCGAGCCCTTGCAGCGGCCGCATCCGCCGGTCTGGTATGGCGCGCACGCACCCGACAGCGCCGCGCGCGCCGGCCGGCTCGGCGCGCACATCATTAGCCTGGACACCGCGGCCGAGACGCGGGGCCTCGCCGAGCGTTTCCGCCGCGCGCTCCACGAGACGTTCGGCGCACGCGCGCCCGAACGCAAGATCGGGCTCGGCCGCTTCGTCGTCGTCGCCGACAGCGACGATGCCGCGACCGCGATCGCCGGCCGCGCCTATCCCGTGTGGCGGCGGAGCTTCAATTTTCTGTTCGATCGCACCGGCACCGTGCCGTCGCATCCGCGCCCGATGACATGGGAGGGGCTTCTCGCCGAGGGTCGCGGCGTCGCCGGCACGCCCGAGCGCGTCGTCGCCTATTGGCGGCGCGAGATCGCCGAATCGGGTGCCGACTACCCGATCGCGCAGATCGCCTTCGGCGACATGACGCGGGCGGAAATCCTCCGCTCCGTCGAGCTCTTCGCCGACGCCGTCATGCCCGCGCTCCGCTGAGGCGCGCCGGCCCATCTCCTCCCTACGTCCGGCCGCCGCGCCCGGATCACCGGTCGCAATCGGCGAACGACAGCGACTCGCTACGATCGCCGTGCACGTGGTCGTGATCGATTCGGCGCATCCGCTCGCGTCTCCGGTGCGTTTTCCCGTCAGCTCGCCCGATGGACGAGCGGGGTAGCTCAAAAAACCAACGCGGAGGACACACCCATGATCGATTCGCTCAAGATCGGCGTCAGCGCATTCGCCCTCGTCGCCGCATTCGCAACCGCCGCCTCGGCCGCCGACATGGTCGGCCTCACGGCCGACAACAAGCTCGTGCACATCGACGGCAAGAAATGGACCGCGAAGAAGACCGTCGCGATCACCGGCGTCGCGGGCAAGGTCGTCGGCATCGACGTCCGGCCCGCCAACGGCCTCCTCTACGCCGTCACCGACGCCGGCCACATCTACACCGTCAAGCACGAGACCGGCGCCGCCACCAAGGTCGCGACGCTGTCGCAGACCTACACGCCCGGCGCCAAGGCGGTGGTCGACTTCAACCCGGTCGCCGACCGGCTCCGCCTGATGGGCTCGTCGGGACAGAACTTCCGCGTCAACGTCGACGACGGCCAGGTCGCGGTCGACAAGCCCCTGGTGTTCGACACGGCCGATGCCCATGCGGCGAAGAGGCCGGTCGTCGTCGCCGGCGCCTATGTCAACTCGGTGACCGGGACCAAGCCGGCGGAGACCGCGCTCTACAACATCGAGATGACGGCGGGCGTCCTCACGCTCCAGGCGCCGCCCAATGACGGCGTGCAGAAGACCAGGGGCGCGATCGGCATGGCCGTGCCGACCAATGTCGCGTTCGACATCTATGCCGACGGCAGCGGCAAGAACACGGCCTATCTCCTCGCCGGCAAGACGCTCCACACCGTCGACATCGCGACCGGCAAGGCGAGCCGCGTCGGCGAGATCGGCGGGCTCGGCGGCAAGGAGCTGATCGACATCGCGGCCGTCGCGCCGGCGTCGATGCCGCGCGCGGCGATGCGGAACTAGCTTCGCGCACCGGCGCGCGTCGAGCCCGTTCAGCGGCGCGCGCCGGCGACCTCGAGAATACGCACCATGTCGGCATGGCCCCGCCGCTCAGCGAGCGCGAGCGGCGTCAGGCCGTCGCCGTCGGCGAGGTTCACGGCGGCGCCGGCGCCGACCAGGAGCCGCACCACCTCGGTATGACGCGGCCCGCCGTCGCCGAGGACGATCGCCTCGATCAGCGCCGTCCACTTGAGATTGTTGACGTGATCGAGCGGCGCGCCGGCGAGGATCAGCGCGCGCACCGGCCCGACATGGCCGAGATGGGCGGCCGCGATCAGCGCGGTGCCGTCATAGGGGCTCGTGACGTTCCGCGCGCTCGCGCCGCGCTCGAGCGCGAGGCGGACCATCTCGGCATCGCCGCGGACGGCCGCGATGGTGACGAGATCGTAGCGTTGCCGGTCGCGTGCGTTGGGATCGGCGCCCGCGTCGAGGAGGGCGCGGGCGGCGCCATGGTGGCCGCGATGGCCGGCGATCATGAGGGGCGTGCGGCCGTTGCCGTCGCGCGCATCGACCGCGACGCCCGGGGCGGCGGCGTGGGGGCCCTGATAGGCCGCGACCTCGTCGGCCGACGGCGCGAGCTGGCCCGCCGCCTCGGGCGGCGCGAGCACGGCGAGCGCAACCAGCGCCGCCGCGGACAATTTAACGCAGGCACGGGCGCGCGGAGCTATTACAATCCCCTGCAACGAGAAACGTGGGAGACTTCGCATGGGACGACCTGCCGGCACCGCCGGTCAAGGGCCGTTCGACCTGTTCGGGTCGGCCCGATGAGACCGATCCCGCAGGATATCGGGGCCGGCCTGTTCCTCCTCGCTCTCGCCGGCCTCGCGCTCTGGCTCGGGAGCGATCTCGCCGGCGGTCGGCTCAACCAGATCGGCGCCGGGATGTTCCCGCGCGTCGTCGCGATCGCGATCGGGCTCTGTGGCCTCGCGCTCGTGATCGGCGGGCTGCGCAAGGGCGGCATCGCGCTCGAGCGGTGGCAATGGCGCGGCCCCCTGTTCATTCTCGGCGCCGCGGTCGCCTTCGGCTTCGCGGTCCGCCCGCTCGGGCTCGCCGTCGCCGGCCCGCTCGTCATCATGCTCGGCGCCTATGCGAGCCGCGAGACCCGTTGGCTCGAGACCCTTGTCTTCGGCGTCGTGATGACCGCCTTCTGCATCGGGCTGTTCAGGTTCGCGCTCAATTTGCCGATCCCGGTCGCGCCGTGGCCGATCGGCTATTGAGGCGGCGATGGAGGCCCTCGCCGACAATCTCGCCCTCGGCTTCGCGACCGCGTTCTCGCCGCAGAACCTCGCCTTCTGCTTCATCGGCTGCCTGGTCGGCACGCTGATCGGCGTCCTGCCGGGCGTCGGGCCGATCGCGACCATCGCGATGCTGCTGCCCCTCACCTTCCAGTTCGAGCCGACCTCGGCGCTGATCATGCTCGCCGGCATCTATTACGGCGCGCAATATGGCGGCTCGACGACCGCGATCCTGGTCAACATCCCGGGCGAGGCGACCGCCGTCGTCACCGCGCTCGACGGCCACCAGCTCGCGCGCCAGGGTCGCGCCGGCATCGCGCTCGGGCTCGCCGCCATCGCCTCGTTCTGCGCCGGCACGGTCGCCACCGTGGTGATCGCCGCGCTCGGCGAGCCGCTGACCCGGCTCGCGCTCCTGTTCGGCCCAGCCGAGTATTTCGCGCTGATGGTCCTCGGCCTCGCGTTTGCGGTCGTGCTGGCGCGCGGCTCGATCCTCAAGGCGGTCGCGATGATCCTCGCCGGCCTCCTCCTCGCCGCTGTCGGCACCGACCTCGAGACCGGCGAGGAGCGGCTCACGCTCGGGCTCGACGCGCTCTCCGACGGCATCGACTTCGCCGTCCTCGCCATGGGCCTGTTCGGCTTCGCCGAGGTGCTCCGCAATCTCGAGACGCCCGAGGCGCGGAGCGTCGTGCGCGCCAAGATCGGCCGGCTCCTGCCCGGCCGGGCCGAGCTCCGCCAGGCGCTCGGGCCGATGCTCCGCGGCACCGGGCTCGGCTCGCTCCTCGGCATCCTCCCCGGCAACGGCGCCGTGCTCGGCCCGTTCGCCTCCTACTCGGTCGAGAAGAAGATCGCCAAGGACCCGACACGCTTCGGCCAGGGCGCCATCGAGGGCGTCGCGGGCCCGGAGGCGGCCAACAATGCCGGCGCGCAGACGGCGTTCATCCCCCTCCTCACCCTCGGCATCCCGCCCAACGCGGTGATGGCGCTGATGGTCGGCGCGATGACGATCCACGGGATCATCCCGGGGCCGCAGGTGATGACCAAGAGCCCCGAGCTGTTCTGGGGCATGATCGCCAGCATGTGGATCGGGAACCTGATGCTCCTGGTCATCAACCTGCCGCTGGTCGGGCTTTGGGTGAAGCTCCTCAAGGTGCCCTACCGGCTGATGTTCCCGGCGATCCTGATCTTCTGCTGCATCGGCATCTACTCGATCAACAACAGCGCGTCCGACGTCCTCCTGACCGCGTTCTTCGGCCTGGTCGGCTACGCGCTGATTAAGTTCGGCTTCGAGCCAGCGCCCCTCCTCCTCGGATTCGTCCTCGGCCGGCTCCTCGAGGAGAAGCTTCGCCAGGCGCTGATCCTGTCGCGCGGCGATCTGATGACCTTCGTCGAGCGGCCGGTCTCGGCCGGCCTCCTCCTCGTCGCGGTCGTCATCCTCGCGGTGGCCGTGCTTCCGTCGGTTCGCGCGGGGCGCGAAAAGGCGTTCCAGGATTAGTACCCCCTCGACGTTCCCGATCCGGGACCTATCTCCCTGCCGGACCGGTGTCCGCCGGTACGACCCATGAAACGACCCATTTTAAGAAACGGAGGATCCACGATGTTGCGTCTTGTCCTGGCCGCGCTGGCGGTCGTCGCGCTGGGGTCCGGCCCCGCATCCGCCCAAGCCTATCCGAACCGACCCGTCACCCTGATCGTCCCGTTCGCCGCCGGCGGGCCGACCGACATCATCGCCCGCATCGTCGGCGAGCACATGGCGCGGACGCTCGGCCAGCAGATCGTGGTCGAGAACGTCGCCGGCGCCGGCGGCACCACCGGCATCACCCGCGGCGCGCAGGCCAAGCCCGACGGCTACACCATCATGATGGGCCACATGGGCACGCACGGCGCGGCGCCCGCGCTCTACCCGCGGCTCCGCTACGACCCGACCAAGGACTTCGAGCCGATCGGTCTCGCCGCCGGCACGCCGATCCTGATCGTCGGGCGGAAGGCGTTCCCGCCCAACACGCTGAAGGACCTGATCACCTATCTCCAGACCAACCAGGCGAAGGTGAACCAGGCCCATGCCGGCGTCGGCTCGGTCTCGCACACGACCTGCACCATGCTGCAATCGCAGCTCAAGGTGAAGTCGACCCTCGTCGCCTATCGCGGCACAGGGCCCGCGCTCAACGACCTCGTCGGCGGGCAGGTCGACTATATGTGCGACCAGATCGTCAACCTCGTCGAGCAGATCAAGGCGGGCAACATCCGCGCCTATGCGATCGCGACGCCCGAGCGCTCGCCCGCGCTCCCCGACGTGCCGACGACGAAGGAGGCCGGGCTGCCGCAGTACCAGGTCTCGGCCTGGAACGCGCTGTTCGCGCCCAAGGACACGCCGAAGGAGATCGTCGCCCGGCTCAACGACGCGCTCGACAAGGCGCTCGACGATGCCGCGACCCGCAAGCGCCTCCTCGATCTCGGCGGCGTCATCCCCGACAAGGCCGGCCGCACCTCGGCCTGGCTCGGCAATTTCGTCAAGGCCGAGGTCGATCGCTGGACGCCGATCCTCAAGGCAGCCGGCGCGGTCGCCGAGTAGCGCGGCGCTATTTCGCGGTCGCCTCCTCGAGGATGCGGGCGATCGCCGTCTGACCCCGTTCGCGCGCGAGCGCGAGCGGGGTCTTGCCGTTGCGGTCGGCGATGGCGTGGTCGGCGCCGGCCCGCACCAGGAGCCGGACGATCTCGGTGTGGCGCGGCCCGCCGTCGCCGAGGAGGATCGCCTCGAGGATCGCGGTCCAGCCGAGATTGTTGACGTGGTCGAGCGGCGAGCCGGCGTCGATCAGCGCGCGCACCACCTCGACATGGCCGTAATGCGCGGCCGGGATGATCGGAATGCCGCCGAAGCGGTTGCGCGTGGTCATCGATGCGCCCTTGGCGAGCGCGAGCCGGACGATCGCGAGATGGCCGCCGACAGACGCGGCCGACAGGACGTCGTTGCGAAGCGAATCCTGCGGCCGGAGATCCGCGTTGCGCTCGAGCAGATAGGCGACCACAGGCGCGTGTCCGTTATAGGTCGCGGCGATCATCGTGGTGCGGCCGCGATGGTCGGCCGTGTTCACATCGGCGCCGGCCTCGACGAAGCGGCGCACCTGATTGGCATCGCCGCGCTCGGCCGCGCCGACCAGCTCGAGGTGGATGTTCGGGCTCAAGGCATGCGCGGGCGCGGTCGCCAGCACCCAGGCGAGCGCGATCGAAACCAGTCTTTGCATCATGGTGGCGCGTTCCTTCCTTTTCCGGCAGCCTCTAGAGTATATGCTTCGGCGAGGAGGAATTCGTCATGCAGGTCGCGGTCATCGGCGGCGGCGTCGCAGGGCTGTCGCTCGCGCTCAATCTGCACCGCCTCGGCATCGCGGCCCATGTCTACGAGAGCGCGCCCGAGGTGAAGGAGCTCGGCGTCGGCATCACGCTCCTGCCCCACGCGATGCGCGAGTTCATGCTTCTCGGCATCGACGCGGCGCTGATGCGGGCCGGGATCGAGACCACCGACAGCGCCTTCTACAACCGCTTCGGCCAGCTCATCTACAAGGAGCCGCGCGGCAGGTTCGGCGGCAATCCCTATCCCGAGGTCGCGATCCACCGCGGCCGGCTGCACATGGCGCTGTTCGCGGCGGCGCGCGCGCGGCTCGGGCCCGAGCGCGTCCTGACCAACCGCGCCTGCCTCGGGGTCGAGCAAGACGACGGCGGCGTGACCGTGCGGCTTCGCGAGACGACCTCGGGCCGCACCGTCGATCCGGTGCGCGCGACCGTCGCGGTCGCCTGCGACGGCGTGAACTCGACCGTGCGCCGGCAGTTCTATCCCGGGGAGACGATGGCCTTCGCCGGCATCAACACCTGGCGCGGCATCACCCGCTGGAAGCCGATCCTCAACGGGCGGACCTATATGCGGATCGGCTCGATCCGCACCGGCAAGCTCGTCGTCTATCCGATCATCAACGACATCGACGACAGCGGGAATCAGCTCATCAACTGGATGGCCGAGATCGAGGCGCCGTCGATGGGCATGAACGACTGGAACAAGCCCGGCAAGCTCGAGGACTTCTTGCATATCTATGGCAGCTGGACGTTCGACTGGGCCGACATCGCCGGCATGATCCGCAATGCCGACCAGATCCTCGAATACCCGATGGTCGACAAGGACCCGGTCCACCGCTGGACGTTCGGGCGCATCACGTTCGCCGGCGACGCGGCGCACCCGATGTATCCGCGCGGCTCGAACGGCGCCGCGCAGGGCGCGATCGATGCGCGGACGCTCGCCGATCTTCTCGCCCGGCACCGCGACGACGCACCGGCCGCGCTCGCCGCCTACGAGGCCGACCGGCTGCCGAAGACCGCGAATGTCGTCCTCACCAACCGCAAGCACCCACCCGACTTCATCAACATCAAGGTCGAGGAGCTGGTCGGCGACCGGCCGTTCGACGACCTCGACAAGGTGATCACCCAGGCCGAGCTCCGCGCGCTCTCCGAGGAGTACAAGCGCGTCGCCGGCTACGCGCTCGACGATCTCGCCAAGCGGGCCTAGCGGGCTCCTGAAGACCTCGATCGGATGCCGCGCGCGCGGCGCTCACGCGCCGGGGTACGAGGGGAGGCGCTCACGCGCCGGGGTGCGAGGGGAGGCGCTCACGCGCCGTGGCGGGCGATGAAGTCACGGATCAGCCGGTTGAAACGCGCCGACGCCTCGAGCTTGAAGAGCTCGAACGGATAGTTGCCGGCGAAGGCGCCGAGGCCGACGAGCTCGAGAAGCCGCGTCGCGACCGCACGCGCCGTGGCGATGTCGTGGCCGAGACAGCGTGCCGTGATCAGGACGTTCTCGAGCACCGTCTTCCACGGCATCAGCGCCGGCTGCTGGAACACCATGCCGACATCCGGGCGCGGGCGCTCGGTCGGCGTGCCGTTGAGGAGAACGCGGCCCGACGACAGCGGGATCAGCCCGGCGGCGATCTTGAGGAAGCTCGACTTGCCGCAGCCCGACGGCCCGAGCATCGCGACGAACTCGCCATCGCCGACGGTGAGCGAGAGGTCATGGAGCGCCGCGATCGTCCCGGTCCGGGTGCGGTAGACGAGGGCGACGTCGCGCGCCTCGAGAACAGGCGCGGGCGTGGCCGGCGCGGTCTCGTCCGCCGTGAGGGCCGTCGCCTCGTCCACTGGCGGTCTCTCTGGCGGTCTCTGCCGCCGCGTCGGTGACTGCGGTGACAGACTAACGGGGCTTCCGCAAGCGCGCGGGCGGAGTCCGTCAGACGCCGATCAGCCGGAGCGCGAAGGTCGTGATCCACATCGCGGCGGCGACGCCGGCGGTGACATGGGCGTGCCACAGATAGCGCTCGCGGAGCGCCGTCCCGATAACTTGTTGCGTGCGCTCGCGCGGCACGTCGTCGAGCCGCTTGTCGAGGAGGATCCAGAGCTCGGCGTCGCGGTAGTTGCGCACCGGCGCGCGCAGGCCCTTCACCAGGAGAATGACCCACATGATCATGACCATGATCGCGCCGCCCCGGATCGCGAGCGCGGCATCGTGGGCGACGCCCGCCATGGCGCAGGCGATCGCGAGCACACCGAAGCCGCAGCCGCGGCGGATCGAGATGTCGGCATAGAGGCGGACGCGGTCCATGGTCAGAGGCTCACCAGCCGGCCGAGCGCCGGCAGGCTGAGGGCGACGGTGGCGCCGAGCCAGACATACATCGGCATCGTCGCCTCGCCGCCCGCGCCGCTCGACCGCTCGTAGATCGCGGCCGGCACGCCGGCGACGAGGAGCGTCGCGAACGACAGGAGCAGCGACGACCCATAGGCCGCGATCGAGGGCGACAGCGGGATGAAGTCCGGCATCCAGATCGGCGACAGCGCATAGGGCAGCGCGACGAGCGGCGAGAAGATGCCGTTGACGATGCAGATACCGGAAATGACGGCGAACAGCGTCTCGCGGTCCATCGCCCCCTCACCCGTCCGCGCGGCCGACGGTCGGCACCTGGCCGAGATTATACATCACCGCGAAGAAGACGAGCCGCGCCACCATGACCCAGAACACGCCGACCAGCGGCAGCCACAAAGGGGCGATGAACAAGGGCGTGATCGCGCGCACCCACGCGACCGACCAGTCGGTCAGCCGGCAGAACCAGCGCCAGATATAGTTGTTCGAATCGCGGCGGACGAAGAAGGCGAGTAGGAACCGGCCGATCAGCGTGTACATCACGACCGAGAGCGCGTAGTTCGGCAAATGGAAGTGGAGGAAGTCCCACCACAGATTGGCCGCCGGCATGGTCCGGGCTCCGCTCGTCCACCACCTTAGATACAGGCTTCGCGCGCCCGGAAAAAGAGCGGGGCCCCGACGGGCCCCGCTCGATACGACCGCGGAGAAGCGCCTCTACTCGAGCTTCTCCTTGTAGGCCACCTCGCCGACCGGCACGCGGATCGAGTCGATGAAGTCCTGCATCTCCTGCGACGGCGCCTTGGTCATCAGGCTGACGACATAGGTGACGAGGAAGGCGATCGGCAGCCCGAAGATCGCGCTCGAGATGTTGCGGATGCCCCACCACAGATCGGTCCCGAACGTCATCTTGAACCACTCGGGGTAGTAGCGGGTCGAGACCAGGTAGAACAGACAGATCAGGAACCCGGACATCATGCCGCAGATCGCGCCGGTCGCGGTGGTGCGTTTCCACCAGATGCCGAACACGAGCGGCGCGAACAGACCCGCCGCGGCGAGCGAGAACGCCCAGGCCACCATCTGGATGATGCCGGACGGTCGCGTCGAGGCGACCGCGGCGGCGATCACCGCGACGATGATCAGGAGCGTGCGCGACACGACGAGGCGCCGGGTGGGCGAGGCCTTGGGGTCCATCATCCGGTAGTAGACGTCGTGCGAGAGCGCATTCGCGAGCGCGAGGAGGAGACCGTCGGCGGTCGACAGCGCCGCCGCCAGACCACCGGCCGCGACGAGGCCGGAGACCACGTAGGGCAGCCCCGCGATCTCCGGTGTCGAGAGCACGATGATGTCCTGGTTCAGCGTCAGCTCGGCGAGCTGCAATATGCCGTCACCGTTGGCATCGCGGATGGTGAGCATGCCGGCGACCTTCGACCACGATTGCACCCAATCGGGGAGCGAGGCGATCGGCTGGCCGATCACGGTCGAGTACACCTCGAGCTTCGCGAACGCCGCATAGGCCGGCGCCGTGAAGTAGAGGAGGAAGATGAAGAAGATGCTCCAGCCGACCGAGCGCCGCGCGTCGCGGACGTTGGGCGTCGTGAAGTAGCGCATCAGGATGTGCGGCAGCGAGGCGGTGCCGACCATCAGGCAGAACACCAGGGCGAGGAAGTTGGTCCACTCGGTCCAACTGAACTTGCCTTGCGCGTTGACGAAGGCATCCGTGTGGTGGCGGAGGATGCCGAGCTTGTTCTCGAGCTCGTAGATCTGGGACAGCGCCTGGCCGTAGGTGAGCTCGGGGATCGGGATGCCGTATTTCTTGGTCGACAGCCACACCACCGGCACGAGATAGGCGATGATGAGGATGATGTACTGCGCGACCTGGGTCCAGGTGACGGCGCGCATGCCGCCCAGCATCGAGCAGACGAGGATGCCGGCGAGCCCGACGAACACCGCGACCTCGAACGAGATGCCGAGGAAGCGCGAGGCGATGATGCCGACGCCGAAGACCTGCGCGACGACATAGGTGAAGGACGCGGCGAGCAGCACGATGACGCCGCAGGCGCGCGCGGCGTTGCCGCCGTAGCGGGCGCCGAGGAAGTCGGGCACCGTGTACTGGCCGAACTTCCGGAGATAGGGCGCGAGCAGCGTCGCGACAAGGACGTAGCCGCCGGTCCAGCCCAACACGAAGGCGAGGCCGTTATAGCCCTGGAGGTAGAGGCCGCCCGCCATCGAGATGAACGACGCCGCGCTCATCCAGTCCGAGCCCGTCGCCATGCCGTTGTAGAACGCGGGCACCTGGCGGCCGGCGACGTAGTATTGCGACAGCTGCGCGGTGCGCGAGATGTAGCCGATCAGCGCGTAGACGCTGATCGTCAGGAACACGAACAGATAGCCGATGATCGTTTTGGGCACGCCGAGCTGCTCGAGCACGGCGAGGAGCAGCGTGAAGCCGATGAAGCCCGCGGTGTAGAGGCCGTAGATGCGGCCGAGATTGCTGATGAAGTCGCTTTGCTTGTTGACGCTGGCCATGATCGCTACCCTCAGTCCTCAGCCACGCCGAACTCTTCGTCGATCTTGTTCTGCGCCGAGGAGTTCCAGAAGCAGAGCACGACGAAGACGATGAGCGAACCCTGGGCGGCGAAATAGAAGCCGAGCGGGAAGCCGAGGATGACGATCGTATTAAGCGCCGGTGCGATCGCCGGAACGACGAACCCGAAGACGAACCAGATCGCCATGATCGTCCACATCAGGCGCGATGTGCGCCGCCAGTATGCTTCGCGCCGTTCTAGCGACAGAGTCTTGTCGGCCATGCCTTCCCTCCCGGTATGGACCGTGATCGCGCCGTCGTCGACGCTGCTCCCTTCGGCGCCATCCGCATCCTCTGTCGAGGCGGTCCGGTCTTGTGGTTGCCCCGCGTCCGGGTTGAATCCGAATCGCGATTTTGATCACCTGCTCGATGACAGTGCCACGCGCAGGGCCCCCTCGCAAGCCATCCGGAGCCCCCGCGCCAGGAGCCGCAACGGATCGCCGCCATGCTGAAGGACGTCCTCGCCCGCTGGCGCCCGCCGCCGATCACCGATGCGCCCGCTCTCCGCACCTATGCCAAGCAGAACGCGGCCTTCATCGCGCAGAAATCCTCGATCGACTACTGCCGGGTCAAGGCGGGCACGTTCAGCTACCAGTTGTTCACCGAGAAGGAGTTTCTCGACGCGCTGACCCGCTGCCGCTGGGAGGGCTTCGCGCTCGTCCTCGCCGACATTCTCATCGTGATCGAAGCCTTCCTGCGCCCGCCGTCCGACCGTGAAGCGCGAACGGTCGCGGCGCGTCTCATGCCCTGGTACGCCGATATCCTCGCGACCGAGCCGATCCCCGCCCATCGACCTGATGGCTGGGGCGAGGCCGTCACCCGCTTCGAGGCGCGGTTCGCGGCGGCGGTCGCGAAAGCCCCCGGCCGCCCCGCCGACATCGCCCGCGTGTCGGGCCAGGCGCTCTATGCGGTCCTCCCGATCCATACCAACCATCGCGAGCTCGACCAGGACATGGTGGTCGCCGGGGTCCAGTTCCGCATGGTGTCCTTGTGGCAGACCATGGAGCGCCGCGTCGACCGCGCCGCGGTGTGCGACGACCTCCTCGGCGGCCCACCACGATGAGCGGGCCTATAGAGGCGCAGCTCCTCGCCGCCGCACGCGCGCAGGTGCCGCTGCTCGCCGAGCGCGCGGCGGAGACCGTGGCGAGCCGCCATCTCCCCGCGGCGACCGATCGCCTGTTCCGCGACGCCGGCTTCTAACGCGTGCTGCAGCCGGCGCGCTGGGGCGGGCTCGAGCTCGACTACGGCACCCAGACCGATATCGCCGCGACGCTCGCGCGGGGCTGCGTCTCGGCGGCCTGGGTCATGAGCATCCTCGCCGCGCATGGCTGGATGATTGGCATGTTCCCCGACGCGGCGCAGCGCGAGGTGTGGGGCGACGATCCGACGGCGACGATCGCCACCTCGTTCCTGCCCGCCGGTCCCGCCATCGTCGAGGAGGGCGGCGGACTCCGGCTCTCCGGACGCTGGAAATTCTCGAGCGGCGTCGATCTCTGCTCCTGCGCGATCCTCCTCGTCATGCTGCCACCCGGACAAAGGCGCGCCGAGCCCAATCCCGTGTTCGCGCTTCTCCCCCGGCGCGACTACGCGATCGAGGACACCTGGCACGCGAGCGCGCTCGCCGGAACCGGCTCGAACGACATCGTGGTCGCCGACGCGTTCGTGCCGGCGCACCGCATCGTCCGCATTCTCGCGCTCCGCGGCGCCGGCTCGCCGGGCTCGGCGACGAACCCGGGCTATCTCTACCGCCTGCCGCTGTTCGCGGTGTTTCCGTTGTGCCTGATCGGGCCAGCACATCGGCCTCGCCTGGGACGTCTCGCTCGGGCTCTATGGCGCGGCGCGGCTCGGCGTCGGCGCAATCGATCCCAAGGTGTAGAGCGCGAACATGGCGAACGGCGCGTGGGCGGCGATCCGCACGTCCGACAGCGCGCGCCAGGCCATGGCGTCGGCCGGCGCATCGAACAGGCCGCCGGCGTTGAGGCGGGGCGCCCAGGCGGCAGCGAGCGCGTCGCGCTCGTCGTCGCGAAAGCCGCAATTGGTCACCGCGCTCGTGAGCGCAGTATCGGCGACGTCGTGGCCGAGGAAGGTCCACGGCCCGGCCCCGGGATCGATCGGGGCCACCTCGGCGGTGTAGCCCCAGAACGGATCGGCGGCCGGTGACGTCGCGCTGAGGAGATCGAGCCGCACGAGGACATCCGCCGCGCCGCCGGCGCGTGCGCGCATCGGGGCGATCGCGGCCCACAGATTCGACACCCGCTCGCCGAACGAGACCGGCGCCACATCGATCGCCGGGTGGGTGCGCGTCGGCAGAACGGCATCGCCCGGAAAGCGGAACAGCGACGGCCACGCGGTGCGGTCGACCGAACGCGGCCAGGCGATCGCCGGCTCGAGCAGGAACCGCCGGCGCCGGGCATCGTCCCAGTCGCGCGCGAGATAGGCGGCTGGTGCGAGACGAATGTCGAATCCGATCGTGGTCGCGATCATGGGGTGCTCCCGCCACCGGGGGCCGGTTGAGCCCCCGGTCGAATCCGGCCATTATTGCGCGCCTGATCGAGGAACGCCCGCCAATGCTGAGCCGCGCCGAGAACGACCTCGTCACCCAGACCGGCCCCGGCACGCGATGCGGCGCGTTGATGCGCCGCTACTGGCAGCCGGCCGCGCTCGCCGAGGAGCTCGACCCGAGGCGTCCGGTCAAGGCGCTGCGCCTCCTCGGCGAGGACCTCGTCCTGTTCCGCGGCGGGCGCGGGCTCGGCCTGATCGGGCGGCACTGCGCGCACCGCGGCACCGATCTCGCCTTTGGCCGGCTCGAGAACGAGGGGCTGCGCTGCTGCTATCACGGCTGGCTCTACGACGCGACCGGCCAGTGCCTCGAGCAGCCGGCGGAGCCCGCGGGCTCGAGCTTCCACCGCAAGGTCCGCCTCGCCGGCTATCCGTGCGTCGAGCGGAACGGCATCGTCTTCGCTTATATGGGTGCCGGCCCGCCGCCGCCCTTTCCCGAGTTCGACTGCTTCGCCGCGCCCGACGCCTACACCTTCGCCTACAAGGGCCACATCGACTGCAACTGGCTGCAGCTCCTCGAGGGCGGCATCGATCCCTGCCACGTCTCGTTCCTGCACCGCTTCTTCGAGGACGGCGATCCGACCGAGAACTATGGCCGCCAGTTCCGCGACCAGATGTCGGACGGCGCGGGTCCGCTGACGCGAATCCTCCGCGACTTCGACTGCCCGACCATCGACACCGAGGAGACCGAGTACGGGCTCCGCATCTTCGCGCTCCGCGCCATGGGGGCGAAGACCCATGTGCGGGTGACCAACCTCGTCTTCCCCAATCTCATCGTCATCCCGCTGTCGGACGACATGATCATCAGCCAGTGGCACGTGCCGATCGATGACGGGCGGAGCTGGTGGTACGACATCTTCTCGAGCTATTCGCGCCCGATGGACAAGGCGGCGATGCGCGCCCAGCGCACGCCCCTGATCGCGCCGCCCGACTACGTGCCGACCAAGAACCGCGGCAATTCCTACGGCTATGATCCCGACGAGCAGCGGACGCGCACCTATACCGGGATGGGCGAGGACATCAACGTCCACGATGCGTGGGCGGTCGAATCGGCGGGGCCGATCCAGGACCGCACGACCGAGCATCTCGGCGCCTCGGACAAGGCGATCATCGCCAACCGGCGCCTGCTGATCCGCGCGATCGGCGCGCTCGAGAGCGGCGCGACGCCGCCCGCGCTCGGCCCGGCGCTGCAGCGCCTGCGCGGCCCGGTCTCGGTCGACATGGTCGGCACCAGCGCGGGCTGGCGCGACGAGTGGCGCGGCCACGACGAACGCCGGCGCGCGCGCTCGCCGTGGGCCGCGGCGCTCCAGCCGGTCTGACCGCAATGGACCCGGGCACCCGATGACGGCGAACGACGGCTCGATCGGACGCGCCGATTTCATCGAGCGTTATGGGCTCTGGACCGACGCCCAGCGGGCCGCCGCGCGCGAGGTCGCCGACCTGGTCGAGCGCGGCGGCATCGAGACCGTCCGCGTCTCCTTCGTCGACCAGCACGGGCTTCTCCGCGGCAAGACCGTCGTCCGCGACGAGATGGCGGGCGTAATGCGCAATGGCTGCGCCATCACCACGACGCTCCTCGCCAAGGACACCGCGCACCGCACCGTGTTCCCGGTGTTCAGCGCCGGCGGCGGCTTCGGTCTCCAGGCGATGGAGGGCGCCGGCGATTTCGTCATGGTGCCCGATCCGGCGACGCTCCGCGTGCTGCCGTGGGCGCCGGGCTCGGCGATGGTGCTTTCCGACATCTACTTCCAGGACGGAACGCCGGTGCCGTTCTCGACCCGGCGGTTGATGCAGGATTCGCTCGGCGCGCTCGGCGCGCGCGGCCTCGACTATGTCTCCGGCCTCGAGGTCGAGTTCTATGTGTTCAAGCTCCTCGACCCGAAGCTCAAGCCCGAGCACGCGACACAGCCGCCGACCCCGCCCGAGGTCGAGCTCCTCGCGCGCGGCTATCACTATCTCACCGATCTCCGCTTCGACCAGCTCGAGCCGGTGATCGAGCTCATCCGCCGCGAGGTCGTCGCGATGGGCCTGCCGGTGCGCACGATCGAGAGCGAGTTCGGCGCGAGCCAGTTCGAGTTCACCTTCGCGCCGTGCGTCGGGATCGATTCGGCCGACAACATGGCGCTGTTCCGCACCGCCGTGAAGCAGATCTGCCGCCGCCACGGCTATCACGCGACGTTCATGTGCCGGCCCGGCCTCGCCAATTGCTTCGCGAGCGGCTGGCATCTGCACCAGTCGCTCCGCGATCGCCGGACCGGCGCCAATGCCTTCATGACCGAGCGCGCCGGCGAGGACCTGTCGCCGCTCGGGCTCGGCTACGCGGCCGGCATCCTCGCGCATGCGCGCGCCTCGGCGGTGTTCACGACGCCGACCATCAACGGCTACAAGCGCTACCGACCCAACTCGCTCGCCCCCGACCGCGCGAACTGGGGCCGCGACCAGAAGGGCGCCATGCTCCGCCTGGTCACGGCCGGCCCGCGCGATCCCGGCACCCGGCTCGAGAACCGCGTCGGCGAGCCGGCGGCGAACCCCTATCTCTATCTCGGCGCGCAGATCGTCGCCGGCCTCGACGGCATCGCGCGCGGCCTCGTCCCGATGCAGCCCGCCGATGCACCCTACGAGACCGCGGCCGAGCCCTTGCCCCGGAGCCTGATGGAGGCGTGCGCCGCGCTCCGCGCCGACACGGTGTTCCGCGCCGCGTGGGGCGACCGCTTCGTCGACTACATCCTCGCCCTCAAGGAGGCCGAGATCGCGCGCTTCCTGTCGGAGGTCACCGACTGGGAGCACCGCGAGTATTTCGAGATGTTCTGACGCCCGAGGCGCTCAACCGCGGCCCTTGGCCTGCTCGCGCGCCCAGGTGTCGCGGAGCCCGATGGTGCGATTCCACACCGCCCGCCCGCCCGCGTCGGTGTCGCGGCAGAAATAGCCGAGGCGCTCGAACTGCACCGCGACGCCGGCGGGATGATCGGCGAGCGCGGGCTCGAGCCGGCAGTCGGCGAGCACCTCGAGCGAGGCGGGGTTGATGTCGGCGAGAAAATCGCCGTCGGCGCCCGGGTCCGGGCGGCTGAACAGCGTGTCGTAGAGGCGGACCGTCGCGGGCACCGCGCGCGCCGCGGCGACCCAGTGGATCGTCGCCTTGACCTTGCGCCCGTCCGGCGCATCGCCGCCTTTGGTCGCCGGGTCGTAGGTCGCGCGAAGCGCGGTGATCTCGCCGGCCGCGTTCTTCTCGACGCCGGTGCAGGTGACGAAATAGGCCCAGCGCAGCCGCACCTCGCGCCCCGGCGCGAGACGGAAGAAGCCCTTCGACGGGCTCTCCATGAAGTCCTCGCGCTCGATCCAGAGCTCGCGCCCGAACGGCACGCGCCGCGTGCCCGCGCCCGGGTCCTCGGGGTTGTTGACCGCGTCGAGCTCCTCGATCGCGCCGCCCGGCCCGCGATCGGGATAATTCTCGATCACGAGCTTGAGCGGGCGGAGGACCGCCATGCGCCGGAGCGCGTGGCGGTTGAGGTTTTCGCGGACGCAATGGTCGAGGAGCGCCATCTCGACCTCGCCGGTGGACTTCGAGATCGCGAGCCGGCCGACGAAGTCGCGGATCGCGGCCGGCGGCACGCCGCGGCGGCGGAGACCGGAGAGCGTCGGCAGGCACGGATCGTCCCAGCCGGCGACATGGCGGTCCTGAACGAGCTGGAGGAGGCGGCGCTTGGACAGGACGGTGTGGGTGATGTTGAGGCGCGAGAACTCGTATTGCCGCGGGCGCGCCGGCACCGGCAGGTTGTCGACCAGCCAGTCGTAGAGCGGCCGGTGGTCCTCGAACTCGAGCGTGCACAGCGAATGCGTGACGCCCTCGATCGCATCGGACTGGCCGTGCGCGTAGTCATAGGTCGGGTAGAGACACCACGCATCGCCGGTGCGCGGATGGCGCGCGTGGAGGATGCGGTAGAGGACGGGATCGCGGAGATTGATATTGCCCGACGCCATGTCGATCCGGGCCCTCAAGGTCCGCGCGCCGTCGGCGAAGGCACCCGCCCGCATGCGACGGAAGAGATCGAGGTTCTCAGCCACCTGCCGGTCGCGGAACGGGCTCGGGCGTCCTGGCTCGGTGAGCGTGCCGCGATAGGTGCGGAGCTCCTCGGCGGTGAGATCGCAGACGAACGCCTTCTCCGACTTGATCAGGTGCTCGGCCCATTCGTAGAGGCGCTCGAAATAGTCGGACGCGTAGTAGAGATGCGGCCCCCAGTCGAAGCCGAGCCAGCGCACGTCGCGCTGGATGGCGTCGATATATTCCTGCTCCTCCTTGGTCGGGTTGGTGTCGTCGAAGCGGAGATGGCAGCGGCCGCCGAATTCCTGCGCGACGCCGAAATTGAGGCAGATCGACTTGGCGTGGCCGATATGGAGATAGCCGTTCGGCTCGGGCGGGAAGCGCGTCACCACGCTTGCGACCCGTCCGGCGCCGAGATCGGCGCGGATGGTGTCGCGGATGAAGTCGCGCACGCCCTCGCCCGTCGCCGTCTCGCCGCTCATCGTCCCGCCGATCCCCGCCCGCCGATCCCCGAATGCTCCCGCGCGCTTGCGCGGCGGGGCGCGCCCCCGCCGTCCGGGTTCTGCCAGAAAAGCCCCGGTCCGCCAAGAAAGCGCTCACCGCGGCGAGCCTGGCGCGATCGGCGCGCCGATCGGTGCGGCGATCGTCGATGATCACGCCGCGCTACGGCGAGGCGCCGTCCGCGCGCTGATCGATCGCCCGCAGCACCGCGTCGATACGCCCCTCCTCGATCAGGTCGGCGGGACGCCTGCCGTCGAGGGCCTGGTGGCGGCTGAACAGCCAGAGACGCAGCGCCTCCGGCGGGTCGAGCGCCGTGAGACGCATCACGATGAACTCGAGCTCGAGCAACCGGTGGAGGCGCGCCCCCCGCGGCCGGTTGCGCCCGCTGTTCCAGCGCGACACCGTCTCGGGCCGGGTCCCGAGGAGCCGGGCGATGTCGGCAGCCCGGAGGCCACCGTCCTGGATGGCGCGGAGCTTCGTCACGACGGTCGTCGACAGGGCATCGCTCCCCGGCTGTTCGCCCCGCTCACGCCAGGGCCCGGCGATTGACATATTACATGATATGATCATTGACATATGAATTGACATATCGATCGTCTTGGTCGATCGAGAGGCGGGCGCCCGGCCGGCGCCGCTCGACGGCGCGTTGCGGCGTTGCGACGCCGGTTGGCTGGCGCGCGTCGGTCGCCTATCTCTTTCGGCCAGACCTATCTCTTTCGGCGAGACCGATCTCTTTCGGCGAGACCAACCGGCGCGGCGCCATCGCCGTGTCCTAGCGACCGCGACCCGCGACCCCGGAGACCCGCATGCCCCGCCGCGCCGCCCGGGCCAAGGCCCCGACCGTCGGCATCGTCAGCCTCGGCTGCCCGAAGGCGCTGGTCGATTCCGAGCGCATCCTGACCACGCTCCGCTCGGAAGGCTACGCGATCTCGGGCAGCTATGACGGCGCCGACGTGGTGATCGTCAACACCTGCGGCTTTCTCGATTCGGCGCGCGCCGAATCGCTCGAGGCGATCGGCGAGGCGATCGGCGAGAACGGCAGGGTCATCGTCACCGGCTGTCTCGGCAAGGACGCGGCGCTGATCAGGGACGCCCATCCCGAGGTCCTCGCGGTGACCGGGCCGCACCAGTACGAGGCGGTGGTCGCCGCCGTGCACGCGGCGGTGCCGCCGCTGCACGACCCCTATGTCGATCTCGTGCCGCCGCAGGGCATCAGGCTGACGCCGCGCCACTACGCCTATCTCAAGATCTCGGAAGGCTGCGACAACCGCTGCACGTTCTGCATCATCCCGGCGCTCCGCGGCGATCTCAAGAGCCGGCCGGCCGCGGCGGTGCTGCGCGAGGCGGAGAAGCTGGTCGCGGCGGGCGTGCGCGAGCTCCTCGTCATCTCGCAGGACACCTCCGCCTACGGGCTCGACATCGCCTATGCCGAGAGCGCCTGGCGCGGCGCGCCGGTCGCCGCGCGCTTCCTCGACATCGCCCGCGCGCTCGGCACGCTCGGCGCCTGGGTGCGGCTCCACTACGTCTACCCCTATCCGCATGTCGACCAGGTGATCCCGCTGATGGCGGCGGGCAGCGTCCTTCCCTATCTCGACATCCCGTTCCAGCACGCGAGCCCGCGCATCCTGAAGGCGATGCGGCGGCCGGCGCACCAGGAGAGGACGCTCGCCCGGCTCGCGCGCTGGCGCGCCGAGTGCCCCGATCTCGCGATCCGCTCGACCTTCATCGTCGGCTTCCCGGGCGAGACCGAGGCCGACTTCGCACTCCTCCTCGACTGGCTCGCCGAGGCCGCGCTCGACCGCGTCGGCTGCTTCAAGTACGAGGCCGTCGAGGGCGCCAAGGCGAACGAACTCGCCGATCCGGTGCCGGAGGCGGTCAAGGAGGAGCGCTGGCAACGGTTCATGCAGGCGCAGGCCGCGATCAGCGCCCGCACGCTCGCCGCCAAGATCGGCCGCACGATCCCGGTCATCGTCGATGCGGTCGACGGCGCCAAGGCGACGGCGCGGAGCCAGGCGGATGCACCCGAGATCGACGGGCTCGTCCACCTCACCCGCGCCAAGGGACTCTCACCCGGCGACATCCTCGACGTCGTGGTGCAGAAGGCCGACGCCTACGACCTTCACGCGGTGCCGGTCGAGGCCCATCGCGCCGCGCGCTGAACCGCCAGCGGCGCGATTCACGCGGTCGCGAGACTCCCCTGTCGCGGGGCCGCGCGCGCGTGCTAGCGTCGTCGCAACGACGAAAGAGACAGGGAGCCCGACGATGCGCCGCCTTGCGTCACCATCGGTCATCGCGATCGCCATCGCCCTCGCCGCCGCGCTCGCGATCGCCCGGCCCGCGGCGGCGCAGGATGTGATCGTGATCGCGACCAACCCGCCGGGGTCGAACTACTACGCCGCCGCCGCCGCGATCGGCAAGCTCGCCCAGGACCAGCTCAGCACCCAGGTGCGCGTGCAGCCGACCGGCGGGTCCAACATCTATCTGCCGATGATCGACAAGGCCGAGGTCGAGTTCTCCTTCGCCTCCGTCCAGGACATCGAGTTCGCCTACGAGGGCGCCGAGAACTTCGCCGGCAAGCCGCACCGCGCGCTCCGCCTCGTCTCGGCGACATTCCCGCTCGTCCTCGGCCTCGCGGTGCCGGCGAACTCCAAGGCGCAGACGGTCGCCGATCTCAAGGGCATGCGCATCGGCACCGGCTATCCGGCGATGTTCGTCACACTCTACAACCAGGACGCCATGCTCGCGACCGGCGGGCTCAACACCGGCCAGCTGGTCGGCGTCCCGGTGCCGAACCAGCCGAAGGGCGTCGAGGCGCTCGGCGAGGGCCGGGTCGATGCCGCCGTCACCGGAATCCACACCGGCCTCGCGCGCGAGGCCCACGCCAAGCTCCATAGCCAGGGCGGCATTCGCTATCTGTCGCTGGCGACGACGCCGCAGGCGATCGCCGACATGCGGAAGGTCATCCGCCGCGCCTATCTCCACACCTACGAGCCCGATCCGTCGCTGCCCGGCCTCGCGACGCGGACGACCGCGATGCATCTCACCGTGTTCATGATCACCCACGCGCGGATGGCCGACGATTACGTCTACCGCCTCGCGAAGCTGATGCACGCGAGCAAGGACGGGCTCGCCAAGGCGACCCCGACGCTCGCCCAGTTCGATCCGGCGTTCATGGCCGAGGCGCACCCGGTGCCCTATCACCCGGGCGCGATCCGGTTCTATCAGGAAATCGGCCAGTGGCCGGCGCGCGAGCGCTGAGACCCCGAGGGAGGATGACGATGCGCCGACACAAGCCCTTGGCGACCGCCGCGCTGGCCAGCGCGCTCGTCGCCGCACTCCTCGCCACGCTCGTCGCCGGGACGGCGACCGCGCAGACCCTCGATGCCGTCAGGGTCGCGATCTCGCAGCGCGGCACCTGGGACCCGACCATCACGCTCCTCGCCGACAAGCACGGTTTCTTCCGCAACGAGGGCATCCAGGCAAGCTTCAGCTTCACCGCCGGCGGCGCCGAGACCGTGCAGGCGATCGCCACCGGCAGCGTCGACGTCGCGACCCCGACCTCGACGCACGCCGCGCTCGCCGCCTTCGCCAAGGGCGCGCCGATCCGCATCATCGGCGCCCGCATGCTCGGCTCGCCCGATCTGTTCTGGTACGTCAAGGCGGACAGCCCGATCCGGCGTATCGAGGACATCGCGGGCAAGGCGCTCGCCTATTCGCGGCCGGCCTCGGTCTCGTACATGGTCGTGCTCGCCATGCTCGAGCAGCACAAGCTGCAGGCGCGGCTGGTGCAGACCGGCGCGGTCACCGCGACGCGGACGATGGTGATGACCGGCCAGGTCGACATCGGCTGGTCGTCGGTGCCGATAGGTCTCGAGCCGGTGATGAAGGGCGAGGTGCGCGTCCTCTTCCGCGCCGACGACGCGAAGGATCTCGCCGGCGTCGCGAGCCGCGTGACGATCACCGGCGCCGACTATCTCCGCACCCGGCGCGATGTCGCGCGGCGTTTCATGGTGGCGCACGAGAAGGTCATCGACTGGCTCTATGCCGGCAATCTCGACGAGGCGGCGAAGCTCCTCGCCGAGGATTCGAAGATCGACCCCGCCGCGGGGCGCGAGGCCGCCAAATTCTTCCGCAAGGATCATCACGCGATGGTGCCGATCCGCGGGCTCGACCGGGCGAACGCCCAGGCGGTCGAGCAGGGCCTGATGAAGGAGCCGCTGACGCCGGCCCAGCTCGCCGAGCTCGTCGACATCGTGCACACGCCGAAGAACTGACCGGAACGGAGCGGGGGCCGGAGCGATGCGGGCGGTCTATTACGAACGGCGCGGCGCGGCGCGCGAGGTGCTGGTGGTCGGCGAGCGGGCGAAGCCCAAGGCCGCGCGGGGCGAAGTGCTGGTGCGCGTCGCGGTGTCGGGCGTCAACCCGTCCGACGTGAAGACGCGGGCCGGCCAGACCGTGCCGATGACGGCGCCGCTGGTGATCCCGCATTGCGACGGCGCGGGCACGATCGAGGCGGTCGGCGACGGCGTGCCGGCCGAGCGCGTGGGCGAGCGCGTCTGGCTCTACAACGTCAACCGCACGCCGGACGGCCACGGCCAGAGCGCGATCGGCACCGCGGCCGAGTTCGTCGCGGTCGATGCGCAATTCGCGGTCAGGCTGCCGGGCAATGTCGGCTTCGCCGAGGGCGCGGGGCTCGGCGTGCCGGCGCTCACGGCGCATCGCGCCTGCTTCTGCGCCGGCCCGCTCGCGGGCAAGACCGTGCTCGTGACCGGCGGTGCCGGCGCGGTCGGGTTCTACGCCGTCCAGATGGCGCGGCTCGACGGCGCGCGGGTGATCGCGACGGTCTCGAACGAGGAGAAGGCGACGATCGCGCGCGACGGCGGGGCCGATGTCGTGATCGACTATCGCCGCGAGGACGTCGCGCGCCGGATCATGGACGAGACGCGCGGCGGCGGCGTCGACCATGTCGTCGATGTCGATGTCGCGGCGAACGCACCGATCATCCAGGCGGTGCTCCGGCCCGAGGGCGTCGTTGCGCCCTATGCGACCGGCGCCAAGCCGGCGATCACCTTCGAGAACACGGTGATGATGCGCAAGGGCGCCCAGATCCGCTGGGTCTATGTCTACACGATGCCGTGGGCGGCGCAGGCCGCCGCGGCCGAGGACGTCAACCGCTGGCTCAAGGCGGGGCGGCTCCGCCACCGGATCGCCGCGCATTTCCCGCTCGAGCGCATCGTCGCCGCGCACGAGCTCGTCGAGAGCGGGCGCCAGATCGGCAAGGTCGTCGTCGACATCGCCTGAGCGTCTCAGCCCGAATCGACCACGAGCCCGATCAGCCGCCACACCGCGACACCATCGGCCGTCCCCTCGGCGCGGCGCCCGGTCGGCGCGAACTCGAACGCGTTCGCCGCCGCCTGCCGCGTCGCCTCGCTCGCGAGACAGATCGCTGCCGCCTCGCCGATCTCGGCGCGGCCGAGCTGCTCGATGCGCTGGGCGGTGTTCACCGCCTCGCCCACCACCGTGTAGTTGATGCGGCCGACGAAGCCGACATTGCCGACCAGCGCGGCGCCGGAGTGAAGCCCGATCCGGAGCCGGCAGGCGGGCTCGCCCCGGGCCAGCCGTTCGCGCCAGAACGCCGTCTCGGTGCGGATGATCTCGAGCGCGCTCCGGCACGCCGCCATCGCGTGGTCGGGGCGGTCGTCGGGGGCGCCCCAGAAGGCGAGGAGGCCGTCGCCGAGATATTTGTCGATGGTGCCGCCGCTCCCCTCGATCAACGGGCCGATGCGGGCGAAGACGTCGTTGAGATAGCCCGACGCCTCCTCGCTCGGCCGGCCGGCGGAGAAGCGGGTGAAGCCCTGGAGGTCGACGAACATGATGGTGAGCGCGCGGGTTGCGCTCCGCGGCGCATCGGCGCCCGTCGCGAGGAGGCGTCGCACCACCGTGCGCGGCAGATAGGTCTCGAACCAGCCGAGCGCGCCGGCCATGCGCTCGATCGCGCCGGACGCGGCATCGATCTCGCGGACCGGTCCGCGCGGCAATGGCCCGACCCGGGCGAAGTCGAGCGCCTCGACGCGCCGCGCCGCGTCGGCGAGCGCCAGGATCGGCCGCTCGAGCCGGCGTGCGAGAACGACCGCAGCGGCGATCCCGAGGAACAGGAGAGCGGCGCCGATGATCGCGATCGCGTTGAGAAACCAGCGCGCCTGGCGCGTCTCGGTACCCGGCTCGTGGAAGCCGACGATCCACGGTTCGCCGCCATAGCCGACGAGCGGGCGGTAGAAATAGCCGTGGCTCGCCTCGCCGACCCAGCTCCAGTGTCCGCGCACCGGGCCGGCGGGAAGGATCGCCTCGAGCGAGCGCCGCTCGAGCGTCCAGATGCCGGCGAGCACCGGATCGCCGACGGCATCGAGACGCGGCAGCCCGCCCATCTCGGCATCGACCGGCGGCGGCGGCAACGCGATCGCGCCGCGATGGGCGATCACGCGCCCCTCGCCGTAGAGGATGAACGGCCTTTGCGCGCGGCCCTCGCCGATGCGGCGGAGATAGAGCGAGAGATCGGCGACCGTGATCGCGGCGACCAGGACGCCCTCGAACCCGTCGGCCGAGTGGAGCGGCATGCGGAGCGTGACCACGGTCTGGCCGAGGACGATGCTCCGGAACGGCGCGGCCCAGCGCGGCGCGGTCGAGTCGCGCGCGCCGGCGATCGCGTCGGCGGCGAACGGGACGCGGTCGGGGGGATCCTCGTAGATGACGAAGTCGCCGCGGTTGAACCGCCGCATCGAGAGATCGGGGCGGACGAACCCGAAGCCAGTGACCTGCGGGCTCGCCGCGAGCGCGCCGATCAGGAACGCATCGAAGGCGCGCGGATCGCGCGGATCGACACGACCGGTGCGGACCGTCTCGCCGACGTAATCGAGCTGGGTCCGGACCGGCTCGAGATGCGAGTCGATGCGGCCGACGATGCCCTCGACGATGCGGTCGATGCGGTCGCTGAGAAGGCCCTGGGTGATCGCCTGGGCGGTGAGGTAGCTCGCCGCGAGCATCGGCACCAGCGCGAGCACGACGAGGCCGCCGAAGGCGAGCGGCAGGAGCGTCTTGATCGACAGGTTCGGAATCCGCAACGAGGTCCTTGCCAAGGACGACGGATCGTCACCGATGCGTGCCGATCGCGAGCCCGGTGCCGATATTGTTCAGATAGTACTCGTCCTTGGGAAACAAGTCGGTGTTGACGTCGGGGAACGGGCGGAGGCTCGTCGGCTCCCAGCGTCCGACCACCATCTCGGCCCAGCGCGCCATGTCCGCCGGCGCGACGCGCGCGGCCTCGATCTTCGCCTTGATCGCCGGTTCCTCGAGGCGCGCGCGGAGACGGGCGGGATCGAACGGGATCGGCGCGTTGCTGCCGAGCAGGATGTCGAGCGGGCGGAGATGGAGGACATGGGGGAAGACCGAGGCGAAGGTCGCGACGGTCCGGCTGGTCGGCGCCCACTGCACCGCGATGCCGCCCGGCCTCAGCCGGTCGCGGACCATGGCGAAGAACTGCGCCGAATAGAGAAGCCCGCTATTTGCGGTCTTGGGCAGGATCGCGTCCGCCTCGATCACGTCATAGCGCTCGGTCGCGATCGCGAGGTCGTGGCGACCGTCGCCGACGACGTGGGTGTAGCGGCGGTCATCGACCAGATCGGCGATGCCGCGGTCGCGCTTGAGCCGCGCGAACGCGTCGCGCACCTCGTAGACCGGCTCGACGATCTCGACCACGCGCACCTTGGTGGTCGACGGGTTGAGCCCGGCGCCGTAGGGCGTCGCGCCGAGACCGGATCCGATCACCATCACGGATTTCGGGTCGGGATGGACGAGCGGCCCGATCGCGCCGAGGAGGAGGTGGTAGGACTCGAACGGCACGCGCGACTGGAAATGGCCGAACACGAAGAGATGCGCCGCATCGGGCGCGACGCGGACGAGGGCGAGGCCGGAGCGGTCCTCGGCGACGATCCCGGTGATGCCGGTCGGCACGCTGTGGATCCGTTCCCAGAACGCGGCGTTGCCCGGGAACACCGCGACGAGGGCGGCGATCGCCGCGGCGGCGAGGCCCGCGGCGGTCCGGCGCGCCGTCCGCTCGAGCAGAAGGAGGAGCGTCACCAGGAAGGCGAGGAGGGCTACGACGCGGAGCGTGCCGGCGGTGCCGAGCACGTGGAGAAGGACGAGCCCGGCGACGAGGCTTCCGGCCGCGTTGCCGAGGATGTTCCAGAGCTGGATCAGCCCGACGCGCTGGCCGACGAGGTCGGGATCCTCCTGCACCGCGCGCTGGACGATCGGGAACGACATGCCGAGGAGGAGCGCGGGCGGCGTGACCAGCACGATGACGAGAAGGAAGACCAGCGCGATCTTGCGCGGCGTCACCGCCCCCATGCCAAGCGTGACGAGCTCCTCCGCGATCGGCCACACGTCATAGGCGAGATAAAGCGCCCCGATCGAGATGAGCGCGTAGAGCCCGACCGCGGTCTGAAGCCCGATGAAGAGCGCACGCGGGTCGGCGACGCGGCGGACGATGTGGATGCCGATCCAGATGCCGAGCGCATCGGCGATGAGGAACACGCCGAGCACGATCGAGAACGTATAGACATTGCCCTGGAGGATCACGCCGACGACGCGGAACCAGACGATCTCGAGCGCGATGATGATGAAGCCCGAGACGAAGACGAGCGCGCACCACGTCCAGACCCGGCGCGGCACCGC
>Ga0194132_10002059_pt1 | contig 38945 bp, 42 predicted proteins | sample TA2KigOf80mmetaG_FD_148612 | JGI IMG/M metagenome (GOLD analysis project Ga0194132, IMG submission 148612) | Freshwater microbial communities from Lake Tanganyika, Tanzania - TA2015054 Kigoma Offshore 80m | ecosystem: Environmental > Aquatic > Freshwater > Lake | place: Tanzania: Lake...
GCATGCGGTTACCTCCGGTTGCGGGACGGGGCGGTGCCCCGCGCTTCCAGCGCGGTCAGGCGATCCGCCAGGCCGCGGTTCTCCTGCTGCAATTTCTCGATCTCGTCGCGCAACGCCTTGCTCTCTTTGCCACTCGCGGCTCGTTCCGACAGGCGGCGGGCCGCCACGCGGTTCATGCGCTTGACACGGCCGTCGAGGGCACGTTCCGCTGCCCCGCTCACCGCGGGCAGGGACTTCGGATCGCCGGCCGTCTCCAGTGCTGTCGTCGCCGCGATCTGCACACGCAGCCAGGGATCGTCCAGCAGCTCCTCCAGTCGATCCCGGACGCGTACCTGCGCCGGTCCTTCGAGGTAGGCGTAGAGCGTGCCGAGCGCCGCGGTGGCGGCGCGCCGGGCATTCTGATGGACGCCCCAGCGAGTGTGGGCAAGCAGCGGCTCCACCGCGCGCGGGTCACGCAGGGTACCAAGCCCGGTCAGCGCGCCTGCCGTGATGACGTCGTTGTGCGCCGGGCGGCCCAGTACGCCCTCCAGCGTCTCGAACGCGGACGGCTGGAGTGTCCGGCCGAGGGCCTGCGCGGCGTTCATCTGCACGTAGTAGGAGCGGTCGCCGGTACCGGCGAGGAGGCGTGTGAGCGCGTGTGCCGTGGGCTCATCCCGGAAGCTGCCGAGCGCCAGCGCCGCGGCACGACGCACACGCGCGACCGGCTCGCGCGTGGCGGCGACGAGGGCGTCACGCGCGGCACCGTCCTTCATCTTCCCCAGCGCCGTCGCGACCTCAGCCCGGACGAAGTCGACCTCATCCCGGTTGAGGACGGCGGTGCGGAGCGCGGCCACCGCCTCCGGCGAGCCCGCCTTCGCGAGCGCCCGGGCGGCGTCGATGCGACCGATCGCCTCGGGTTCCTTCGTGATGCGGGCAGCGAGTTGCTTCACGCCCGGCGCGAAGTCCAGCGTCTTCAGGACGCGTCCTGCTGGGTCGATGGACACGAACTCGGGTTCGGCGGGAAGGCGGAAGACGAACGAGTGGGCGGCGTCCGTCACCTGGACCGTGTGCCGATCGAACTTCCCATCCACCATGAACGCGATCTCGATCGGCGTCTGGTAGATCGAAGTCAGCGTGTCGTCAGGCGTCTGCGTCTGCGTCAGGCCGACGGTGGCCAGACGCTGCTTCGCGTCCCAGGCGTACGACGCCTTGAACTCCGGATGGCCGCCCTTCCACACCCATTGCGCGAAGAAGCCGTCCATATTCCTGCCGGTGGCCTCCTCGATCGCGCGCTGGAGGTCGTGGGTCAGCACGTCCTGCTCGGCGTGCTTGCGCACATAGTGCCGGATCGCCGTCCACCACAGGTCGTCGCCCAGGTTGTAGCGCAGCATGTCGAGGACGACCGACCCGCGTTCATACAGGTGCCGGTCGAAGACGTCGATCGGCTCGCGGTAGACGTTCTCGACGGTCGGCCGCCGGTACGAGCCGGAGTCTTCCTGCAGGTACAGCTCGGCGTTCTGCAGGATGTCGTAGCGGAAGGCGTCCCAGCCTCGATGGTGCTCGACGAACAGGGCGTCAAAATAGGTGGCGAACGATTCGTTCAGCCAGCCGTGCGACCACTCCCGGCAGGTGAGCAGGTCGCCGAACCACTGGTGCGCCAGTTCATGCGCGGTGATCGAATCGCATTGCTCGACGACATCGTCATGCGCCCGCTCATCGTGGAGGAGCGTGTCGGTCATCGTCGTGGCCGAGGTGTTCTCCATGCCGCCGAAGATGAAGTCGTGGATGGCGACGGTCGCGTACTTCGCCCACGGGTAGGGCGTCCCGATCTTGTCGGCGAAGAACGTGACCATCTCCGGCGTCCGGCCGAAGGCGCGGCGCAGTGCGGGCCCGCTGCCGGGAGGGCCGTAGTACTGGACCGGTACGTCTCCGGCCTTCGCGCGGACCTCGTCGAATTCGCCGGCCGCAATCGTGATGAGGTAGGCGGGGTGCGGTCGCTCCTGCAGCCAGTGGTAGGTCTTCGTCTTGCGGCGACGGTCTTCCGTGACGGAGTCCAGTCGCCCGTTGGAAAGTGCGAACCACGCCGCCGGCACCGTGAGGTGCGCCTCGCTGGTGAACTTCTCCCCGGGGAAGTCGAGGCAGGGGAAGTAGCATGCGGAGTCTTCCGCCTGGCCCTGCGTCCAGATCTGCTCCGGGCGTTCCGGGTAGCCCTCGTCCGGCTGGTTGAAGTACAGACCGCGGCGGGGGGTTGCGGAGTACGAAACCACAACGGTGAGCGACTGGCTCGCCCGACGCGCACGTCCGAGGTTCACGCGCAGCGCCCGATCGGCCGTGCTCCATGCGAGGTCGTTGCCGTCGCTGTCGGTCACGGAAGCGATGTCGAGGTCGACGGCGTCGATGACGGCTTCGCGCAGGCCATCGTGTCGTGGGCGGATGGTGATCGTGGCGGATCCAGCGACCGACCGACGCTTGAGGTCGAACGCGAGATCGAGCCGCAGGTGCTCGACCCGGTATGTCCGGTTACGCCCCCAGACGGGCCGATCTCCGGTCAGGCGGAACGGCTCACGCGCCGCCATCGTCGCCGCCCCCCAGCCGGCATCGAGGCCGTGGCAGGCGGACTCTGTCACAGACTCAAAGTAGCGGGCGTCGAAATCGCTCATGCGGCCTCCCGGGGCGCGGCAAATGGGTTCGGGAGTGCGAGCCTACGCCGAACGCGGGCGCCTTACGAGGGGTGCCTCAGCGGTGGTCGATGGCTTCCAGGACGAGCCGGAGGGCGTCCTCGGCCGCGGCCAGTTTGGTGGTCTCACGGTCGCCGGGGAAGACGTGTCGCTCGGTACGCTCCCCTCCCGCGCTCGACACCGCGATCCAGTACAGACCGCCAGGCCGCTCCGGGTTGCTGCTGGGGCCGGCGATGCCGCTCTCGGCGACGCAGAGGTCCACCTGGAGCGCCTCGCGACCCCCACAGGCCATCGCCACCGTTGCCTCCTCGGAGACGGACCAGCATTCCGCAGCGTGTCCACGGGCACGTTGAGCAGCGTTGTCTTCGGGCGGCCGTGGTAGGCGGTGATCCCGCCCACGAAGACCTTGGAGGAACCCGGGACGTCGGTCAGCAGATGGCCGATCAGCCCGCCCACGGTGGACTCCGCGGTGCCGAGCGTGAGGCCTCGCGCTGTCATCTCTTCCACGACCTCGCGTTCCAGATCGTTCATGCCGGGAACCCCGGTGTCGCACGCAGGGCGGCGAGCTGGTTGATGTGGTCAGTGTCATGGACGCGCTGGAACAGGAACCACGCACGGCAGTTGAGAGGGCCGAAGAACGCGTGTTCCGCCGTCGCATCGAGGTTTGGCGAGGCCGGGAGACGCCCGGTCAGCGCGGCAAAATCCAGCGAGATGTCGAAGAGCGCCTTTCGAGCCTCGGTGAACGAGGGGTTCGGCGAGTCTCCGAGCGTGCCGAGCGGATCCCTGGTCGCTGCTGCGCCTCGGGCAAGGGCATCGACAACCCCCATCACATTGCGCGTGGACGCGACCAGATGTCGGGCCAGGTCGGCGGCACCCCATGCATCCTCACCCTCGCCAGACGCGGGGCGGAACGCGGCCTGCGCCTCGCTGAACTCGGCGAACGCAGCAAGGAGCGCCCCTCGTTGCTCCATGACCTTCGGCCAGAGGGCCGTGAAGTCGTTCTTTTCTGCCTGCGCAAGCAGATAGCCGCGGACGCGTGCACGGGGATCCTCGTCGGTCACGATCCATCTCCAACGATTCGCTGTGTCGCTTTCGAGAACCGGGCGATGTGGTCCGGCCCGCCGCGCAGCAGCTGGTCGGCCTGCTGCTCGAGCCCGCGTGCGTCGCCGCCGGTGATGGAGGCGTCGATCGTCTGCTTCCCCCAGCGGAGTGCGAGCGGCGAAGCGGCGGCGATGGCGCGCGCCACCTCGTCCACGGCAGCGGAGAATTCGGCGAGCGGGACGGCGCGGTTGACGAGCCCGATGCGCGCCGCCTCCTCCGCGCCGACGGCGCGGCCGGTGAAGATCAGCTCCTTCGCCACGGGCCCTCCGACGATCCTCGGGAGTGCCGCCGCGCCCACGACGAGGCCGTACTCCGACCCCGGGAAGCGGAATCGTGCGCGGTCAGAGGCGATGCGGATGTCGCACGAGCAGGCGATGAGCGCGCCAGCGCCGTACGCCGGCCCGTCCACCGCGGCGATGATCGGTTTCGGTGTCGCGGCCACACGCTGGGCGGCGCGGGCTGACGGGTCGAAACGCCGGTTCCCCTTCAGGTTCTCGGCGTTCGCCTCTGCCATGTCGGCGCCGGCGCAGAACGAGCCGCCCGTGCCTTCGATGACGATGACGATGACGGAGCCGTCTTCGTCGAACTCGACCATCGCCTCGGCGATCGCCGCGCCGAGTTCGGTCGTAATGGCGTTCCGCTTATCAGCACGGTTCAGGCGCAGCCGGCCGATGCCGTCCGCCACGGTGGTCACCACAAGCGGATCAGCCATGCCATCTCCTCGACTGCGGCGGCCCGGATGCCTAGAGGATCGCGCCCTCAGCACGCATGGATGCGATCTCGGACGCGGTCAGCCCGATGCCGGACAGCACCTCGTCCGTGTCCCTGCCCAGCGGCGGAGACGCCCTGGTCGGATCGGGCGGCGTCTTGCTCATCTTCCACGGTGGCGCCTGCATCCAGACGGGGCCAGCCAGTTCGTGTTCGTGGTAGACAGCGTACTGGTTGGCCACGATCTGCGGATGCTCCAGCAGTTCCTGCACAAAGTTGATCGAGCCACATGGCACGCCCCCCGCCGTCAGGATTTCGTCCCACTCTGCGGTCGTCTTCGCGCGGAACAGTTCCTCGATGCGCGCAATCAACGCCTGGTCGATGGCGACCTGCGCCGGATCCTGCGGGCTGTAGCCCGGCTCGTCCCGGTTGTGCTCAAAACCGATCGCCGCGCGCACCTTCGCGCGGAGGGAAGCGGAAAGCGCACCGATGGAGATCGCGCCGTCCTTCGTGAGGAAGCAACGGTAATAGACGTTGCCGCCGGCAGCCGCACGGAGCATCTGCTCCCGGATCTTGAGGAAGTCCGAGTACGGCATCCCCGTCTCCCGTGCGCGCTGAAGCGCGTTCAGGAATCCGTCTCGCTGGGCGCCGTCCGCCGCGGGGATCGAGGCGAACGCGCTCAGGTGGATGGTGAGCGCGTTGATGAGGAGGGAGGTCTCCACGGCCTGGCCCTCGCCGGTCTTTGCGCGGTGGTAGAGCGCGGCCAGCGTGCCGGCGCAGAGCGCGTACCCGGTCGTCGTGTCGGCGACGGCGGGGCCGGTGAGCGGCTGGCCGTGGTCGTCCACCTTCCCGACCGCGCCGGTCAGGCCGGAGAGTGCCTGCACCACGATGTCATAGCCAGGCCGATCGGCCAGCGGCCCTTCGCGGCCGAAGGCGGTGTTGTCCACGTAGATCAGGTCGGGCTTGATAGCCGACAGGGTCGGATAGTCAATCTTCAACCGCTTCGCGACGTCCGGGCGGTAGTTGATGACCACCACGTCCATGTCCCTCACGAGGCGGTGGATCGCCACCTGCGAGGACGCCTTCGATACGTCGATGGCGAGCGATCGCTTCCCACGGTTGAGGCCCATGTATGTCTTGGACTCGAGCGGGATGAACTGGGCGTTGAGGCGCCACGGTTCGCCGCTGGGCGGCTCCACCTTGATCACGTCCGCTCCCAGGTCCGCGAGTAACTGGCAGCCGAGCGGTCCGGCGATGATCTGTGTGAACTCGAGGATCTTGACGCCAACCAACGGTCCGGCCATGCAACCTCCTGCAGATGGATGCCCTGATCGTCGGGGCTAGGCGATGACGTTCCGTGCGCGCAGGGCGGCGCGCTGCTCGGCGCTGTACCCCAGCCCCGCCACGATCTCGTCCGTGTGCTTGCCGAGGACCGGCGATGGGCCCTGTGCCGCCAGCGGCGTCTTGCTCATCCGCAGCATCGGCCCGACCTGGGTCTGCGCCCCCGAGAGCTCATGCTCCAGCGAGACCGGGATGTCGTTTGCCAGCACCTGGGGGTCGTTCAGAATGTCGTCCACGAAGTTCAGTGGCCCGGACGGCACACCGTTCTGCTCGAGGATCGCCAACCACTCAGCGGTTGTTTTCCCGCGGAAAATCTCCTCCACCTCGGCTACGCGCCCGCGTGCCAGCTCGGCGTACGCGGGGTCTGACATGTTGTAAGCCGGGTCGGCCATGCCGAGGAAGTCCGTGCCGACTGCGGTGCGCACCTTCGCCCAGAGCGTGGGCGACAGCGCGCCGACGGCGACCGCGCCGTCGCTGGTGGCGTAACAGCGGTAGTAGATGTTCCCCACCCGCGCGAGGTTGCCCATCTGGTAGGCGGCGATCAGGTCGGCATAGGACGCGTGCTGCTGCTGCAGGGCGTGGACCCGGTCCATCTTGACGTACTTCATCGCGTCCGCGGCGGGCAGGTCCATGGCGGAGGTGCCCTGGAACGCGAGTGCCGTGTTCAGGAGGGTCGTCTCGATCATCTGGCCTTCGCCGGTGCGTTCCCGATGGAAGAGCGCCGCGCACACGGACCACGCGATGGCCACGCCGGTGCCGTAGTCGGCGATCGCCGTGGAGGTGATCGACATCGGCGCCCCGCCCGGATCGACCTTCCCCTCGCCGATCATCAGGCCGGAGACAGCCTGCGCGACGATGTCGTAGCCGGGCCTCAGTGCCCACGGGCCGCGGCGCCCCCAGGCGGTGTTGTCGACGTAGATCAGGTTGGGCCGGATCCGCGACAGCGTCTCGTAGTCGATGCCGAGTTTGGCCGGGACATCAGGCCGGTAGTTGATGACCACCACGTCGATCGAGGGGATGAGGCGGTGGACGATCTCCTGCGCGTCCGGCTCCTGCATGGACAGGACCAATGACTTCTTGCCGCGGTTCAGCGACTGGAAGGTCTTCGACTCGCCCGGCATGAACTGCGAGAAGAGTCGCCATGGTTCGCCTCCGGGAGGCTCCACTTTGATCACTTCGGCGCCCATGTCGGCGAGGTTCTGGCAGCCGAAGGGTCCGGCGATGATCTGTGTGAACTCCAGCACTCGGATGCCGTCCAGCGGTCCTGAAGCCATGGTGCCTCCCGTGCCTGCCTCAAGCGCGGGGGGAATACTAGCAGTATGCGAACACGGTGCGACCTGTGGCTGCGGGGTGGCGGGTTTGCCCGCCCCCCGGAGCGCCCGTAGGCTCCTGGCATGGACACCGCCGGAAGCGACCCGTTCTCCGCAGCCGCCATCGAGGCGCTTCTCGCGCCGGCGGTGCGGCGCCTCCCGCCGCCCACGTCGCTCTCGCCCCTGCCATACGACCTGAACGCGGGCGTGCCCGACCGCGAAACGCTCCCGTGGCGAGAGCTGCTGGACGCCACCCGGGTAGTGCTGGAAGAGGACGCCGCAGGCGCGCTGACCTATGGCGGCCAGGCCGGGTACGAGCCACTGCGCGCCTGGGTGGCCGAACGTCAGGCCGCTGAGACGGGGCTCTCCGTCACTCCGGGGCACGTCGCGATCACCGCCGGGAGCGCGCAGGGCATCGACAACGTCGCCGCCGCATTCGTCGCGGATGGGGATGTCGTGATCACCGGTGCGCCGACGTACCCCGGCGCGATCCGGACGTTCCGGGCTCGCGGCGCGCAGGTGATCGACGTCCCTCAGGACGAAGACGGGCTGGTCATGCCGGCGCTTGCGCGTGTGCTGGACACGCGCCGGATGACCGGACGCCAGGCGAAGCTGATCTACGTCACGGCGAACTACGACAATCCCAGCGGCAGCACGCTGACCCTGGAACGCCGCCAGCGCCTCGTCGAACTCGCGCGGGAGCATGGTGTGCTGATCCTGGAAGACGACGCCTACACAGGTATTGACCTCGAGGGCCCGCCGCCGACCTCGCTCTTCGCAGTGGCGGGCGGACGCGGGATCGTGCGCTGCGGCACGTTCTCGAAGACGGTCGCCACCGGCCTGCGCGTCGGCTTCATTGTCGCGCAGCCGGAAATCACGGCCCGACTGGTCCTGGCGAGGTTCGACAATGGCGGGCCACCGATCCTCCACCGGTTGCTCAACCACTACCTCCGATCGGGCCGCTACGACCCACACGTCCGGATGCTGCAGACGCTCTACCGCGAGCGGCGCGACGTGACCGCCGAGGCCCTGCGTGACCTGTGCGAGCCGTACGTCACCTTCCGTATGCCGCGTGGTGGATTCTTCCACTGGCTCCAGCTCGCCCCCGGCCTCGATGCCGTCGCGGTGACCCGGGCGGCGGCGGAGCGCGGCGTGGCCGTCACTCCGGGCACCGGATACTTCGCCAACGGTGGCGGTGAAGACCGCATTCGCCTTGTCTACTCCGCTCTGTCGCCCGCCGACCTCCGCCGTGCGATCGAGGCGTTTGCGGAGGCCCTCGCGGCGGTCGCGTCCGCCAGCCGGTAGAGCCGGCCGAGGGCTCAGATTCGGCCGTTATTGCAACGGTGTTTCACGCGACATAGGATGCGGATGCAGCGGGTCGGGAAACGGTTTCGCAGCGGATGCCCCAGCGTCTGTGCCGCCGCACACCCGCCGAGCAGGAATGGGCCGCGCTATGAACGCCCCACGCGACATCAGGTCTCGCGATGCGGATCCCGCGCGGCTGGCTGAAGAGCTGCGGGCGCTCTGGTCGAAGCGCGACATCGAGTCGATGGCCTCGGAGGCGGCGCGGAACGTGTCCGCTGGCAACGCCACCGACTGGGGCATGACCACCAACATCCAGTCGGAGCTTGAGCCGATCGTCCTCGGCGGCGGGATTCCCGCGCCTGAGACGCTGCCGCGCAAGGCCCTGATGGAGGCAATGGACCGCGCCCTCGACACCGAGGAGCGAGACGACGGGCCGCTCCGCTACGGCGGCGCCTACGGCTTCGAGCCGCTGCGCGACCTGCTCGCCCAGCGCTACACGCGCGACCGCGGGTTCGCGGTAAACTCCGATTGGTTCATGCTCTCGAACGGCTCCGCGGGCGCCATCGACCAGGTGTGCGCCACGTTCATCCAGCCGGGCGACGTCGTGATCTCGGAGGCCCCCACCTTCTCGGGCACCACCCGCACCTTCCGCGGACATCAGGCGCAGATCGCCACCGTGAGCATGGACGACGATGGCATGCGCGTGGACGAGCTGGAGCCGTTGATCCAATCCCTGCTGCGCCAGGGCAAAAAGATCAAGTTCATCTACACGATCAGCAACTTCCACAACCCGATGGGCGTCACCATGACGCTCGAACGGCGCTTCGAATTGCTCCGCGTCGCCGCGAAGTACGGCATCTTCGTCCTGGACGACGACGCGTACGGCGAGCTCTACTTCGAGGGCGTCCACCATCCCCCCGCGCTTTCGGCGCTCTCCCAGTGCGAGGGCGTGATCAGCGTCGGCACCTTCTCGAAGATCGTTGCGACGGGGCTGCGTGTCGGCTGGATCCACGCGACGCCCAACGTGATTGAGCAGATCGTGCGGATGCGCTTCGAGATGGGGAACTCGCCGCTGTTGCACCGGATGCTGTTCGAGTTCTCGAAGGATGGCGCGCTGGACGCCCACATCGCAAGGGTGCGGAAGATCTACCAGCGCAAGGCCGACCTGATCGCCGCCGGGCTGCGCGAATTCTGTGAGCCGTACGTCACGTTCCGCAAGCCGACCGGAGGGTTCTTCCTCTGGGTCGACCTCCTCGGGGGGCTGAACGGCGGCGAGGTGCAGCAGCAGGCGATCGCGGAGGGCCTCGTGGCCGCCGCGGGGTACGGGTTCTTCCCGGACCGCGTGGACACCGGGAACCACATCCGCCTCGCCTACTCATGGGTGCCCGAGGACGAGCTGCGCGAGGCCGCCCGACGCCTCGCCGTCGCCTGCGCCAAGGTTGCCGAGCGCGAGGCGCTGCCGAAGGCGTAACGCTCGCCTCACAGGGGGCGTTCCATGTGCGGCGTATGATGCGCGGCGCGGTGCGCCCGTCTGGGTGCCCCCTCGGAGGTGGCCCATGCCCGACCGTCGCGTCCCCCGTGCCTTCAACCTCCCGTGGGGCTCCGGCCAGATCACGGAGGAGGCGCATATCGAGGGCGGCTTGCACCAGCCGGCGCTCCAGTTGCTCAAGTACGAGCTCGGCGAGAAGAAAGGTCAGACCGCGATCCGCTTCGCCGCATTCGATGACGAGGGCCACATGGAGCAGCGCCCGCTCATCGTGAACGAGCGCGAGGTCGCTGCCCTCCGACGCGAGATCGCCCGTTCGCCGCGGCTCAAGGCGCTGCTGAAGCGCCTCGTCGAGGACTAACCCGAGCCGCCTAGGCCTTGACCGCGCCCGGTTCCGGCCCCGGCAGCGCCACCATCGTGCTGTTCACCGCCGGCTGCGCCACCAGCCACGCGATCGCCTCCGCCACCTCGACCTGCGTCGGGCGGCGGTAGCCGTCGAGGGCGTGTGTGCCCCGGACGGCCTCAAGGAGCATTTCGGGGGGCACGCGCGTCACCGGGCCGGGCGCGACGCCGTTCACCGTGATGCCGTTGCGCGCCTCCTGCCTCGCAAGCGTGTGGACGAGCCAGTGGCGGGCCGCCTTGCCGAGGGCATAGTCGAGCGGGCCGTCTTCGGACGGCACACGCCAGTCCTCGTTGTCAAAGCCGCCGACCGCGACGATCCGGCCCCACCCGGCGATGCGCATCGCCGGCAGACAGGCGCGGGCGAGCAGGTAGAGCGCGTCCACTTCCTCGGCCATCGCGATCCGCCACTCCTCCGGCGGGATCGCGTCGAGCGGGCGGGGCTTCCACAGGCCACCCGCCGAGGCAACGACGATTGAGGGCTCCCCCAGCGTCTCGCGGGCCTCGGCGAACATCGCATCGACCTCGCCGGGCACGCTGACGTCGCCCGCGATGGCCAGGGCGCGCCGGCCGAAGCCGCGCACCTCTTCGGCGACTGCCTCCGCGGCCTCACGGCTGCGGTGCGTGTTCACGACCACGTCGGCGCCGTCGCGCGCGAGGGCGAGCGCGGTCGCGTGGCCAATGCCGCGGCCCGCGGCGCCTGTCACGAGTGCGATCCGTCCGAGGAGGGGCTCCGGCTTCGCCATACCCCTATCGTATGCGGATGGCACTGATTGACGATCTGATTGCGGAACTCCACTCTGCCCGCGCGGCCTTCCTGGCGTCCCTCGAGGGGGTGACACAGGAGGCGTTCGAGCGCCGGCCACCCGGCGACATCACCGAAGGTGAGGAGCGCTGGCCGATCCTCGATGTTTGCTGGCATCTCGGCCAGTATGATGACTACCAGCGGCGCACCATCCTCGCCGCCGCAGAAGGCCGCCCGCTCCCGAAGAACGAACCAACCCGCCGCCCGGCGTACCTCCAGACCCCCGACCAGCAGCGCGAGTGGCTGGCGCAGTCGCGCCTTGCTCTGGTCGTCATGGCCTCACGGCTGGATGACGAAACGCTGAACCGTGAATTCGAGGGGCTGAACGGGCGGACAGTGACGGCGCGCGGGCTGCTCCGCTGGGTCGCCCGCCACGAACTGGCCCACATCGCCCAGGTGGAGGCGCTTCGCGCCCTTCCTCCCGCCGCGGATCGCTAGCCGCGAGCGCTGAGCACGGCGTAGCGTGGCCGGCACCGAGGAGGCCGCCGATGGGCACGAAGAAGCGACCAAAAGGCACGGTCCCGTGGATGCCGGGCTTCCGCTACGGGGCGCTGCTCCCCGCGCTCTCGCTGAACTTCCTAGTGCGTAACCCCGAGGCGAGCGCAGCCTTCTACGACTCCGTGTTCGGCGCGGAGGTCCACTACGCGGACGTGGACTTCGCGGCCATCCGCGTCGGCAGCGCCGAGGTCATGCTCCACGCCGACCACACCCACGACACCCACCCCTGGCACCCCGCGCTTGTCGCCGGTGAGCGCCGCGGCCTCGGTGCGCAGGTGCGTCTGCTCGGTGTCGACCCGGACGAAGTCGCCGAACGTTGTCGGATGCAGGGCATCCCCCTCGTGCGCGGCCCGGAGGACAAGGGCCACGGCTGGCGCGAGGTCCTCGTGCGCGACCTCGACGGATACGAGTGGGCGTTCGGCCGTCTCATCCCACCCGCCTCGACGACGATGGGGCTTCAGCCGGCCCCACCGACCGCGCCCCCGGCCGCCTCGTGACTCCCCGACGCCCCGCGCCCGAGGCCGCCCCTTCGCTCGCCGCTGAGATCGAGGGATACCGGCGCGACCCGCAGTTCCGCGCGACGTTGCGCGGGCGAGAGTTCCGCTTCACCACCGCGTGGGGGCTGTTCTCGCCGCGTGAGGTCGACCTTGGCTCTGCGCTGCTGATCGAGCACCTGGAGGCTGCGGAGGACGCGGACACCGTCGACATCGGCTGCGGGTACGGCGCCATCGGGCTCGTCCTCGCCTCGATGGCGCCTCGGGGTGAGACATGGCTGCTCGACAAGGACTTCGTCGCCGTGGAGCGCGCCCGCCAGAACGCCGAGGCAAACCGGCTGACGAATATGACCGCGATGCTCTCGAACGGCCTGAGCGCCGTCCCATCCGGGCGGCTCTTCGATGTCGCCACGGCGAACCTGCCGGCGAAGGCAGGGAACGAGATGCTGACGCTCATCCTCGCAGACGCCCACGCGCACCTGAGGCCGGGCGGACGGCTGTATGTCGTCACCACGACCGCGCTCCGGCGGTTCATCGAGCGGATGTTCGAGGAACTCTTCGGCAACTACGAAAAGGTGAAGCAGGGCCGGCTCCACACCGTCTCGATGGCCGAGAAACGGTAGCCAGCCTCCTCCGCGCGCTACCATCACCGCATGCCAGCACCTGATGTCCCTGCCGGTGCACCGCTCTATCCCAGCCTCCGCGGCAAACGCGCGGTGGTCCTCGGCGGGTCGCGGGGGATCGGCCGGGCGATCGCGCTGCGCCTCGCCCGCGAGGGCTGCCACGTCTTCGTGAACTTCGCCCGCTCCGCCTCAGCCGCCGAGGCGACCGCCGCCGACTGTCGCGCCTTCGGGGTCGAGGCCGCGACCGCACAGGGCGACGTGGGCACCGCCGAGGAGATGGCCGCCGTCTTCAAGGCCGTGGAGGCGTGGGGCGGCTGCGACATCCTCGTGAACAACGCCGCGCGCGGCCTCGAACGTCCCCGCCCCGCCATCGAGCAGCGTCCGAAGCACCTGCACAGCACGATGGACGTCAACGTCTTCGGCCCCTGGCAGGCCTCGCAACTCGCGGTGCCGATGATGGAGCAGCGCGGTGGCGGCAGCATCGTGAACCTGCTGTCGCCGGGAGCGTTCCACTACATGCCCGACTACAGTGCCGTCGGAGTCTCGAAGGGGGCGCTGGCCTCCCTCACGATGTACCTCGCGGTCGAGCTCGCCCCGCGTGGCATCCGCGTGAACGCCGTCTCCGCCGGCTGGGTCGAGGGCTCCGAGGGCGAGCACTCGCTCGGCAACGACACAAGCGAGAAGGTGCGCCCCCACGTCCCCGCCGGCCGCAACGTCCACGGCGAGGACATCGCAGCCGCCGTCGCCTGGATCTGCTCCGCGGAGGCGCCGATGCTCGTCGGCCAGACCCTCCACCTCGACGGCGGCTTCGCCGACTCCGCCTGGCGCGCGGTGCTCGGGGGGTAGCTGCGGCGACCGTCATCCGACGCACTTCCCGATCCGCCTGTTATATTCCCCCCGCCACAACAGACGGAGACGCCGTGCGCGCGCCCTGGAACCCTGCACCCGCCGGATCGACGCCCGTGGGGGACGTCGAGGTCGGCGCGCCGCCGAGGACCTCGCGGCTGCCGTCGCTGCGGACGTTCGAGGCGCTGAACAGCCGCTCCTTCCGCTGGTTCTTCGTCGCGATGCTGGCGCAGTTCTCCTCGATGCACATGCAGATGCTGGTGAACCCGTGGCTGGTGTTCGACATCACCGGGTCATACGCGCGCGTAGGCGCGATCTCGCTGGCCAGCGCGATCCCGGGGTTGATCCTCGGGTTCCCCGGCGGCGTTGTGGCCGACCGCGCTCCGAAGAAGATCGTGGTGCAGATCGGGCAGACGGTGAACGCGGTCGGGACGCTCGGGATCGCCGTGCTGCTCTCGCTCGACATGCTCACGTTCACCCACCTGATGCTCGTGTCGGCGCTGCAGGGCGGCGTCTTCGCGATCATGGGTCCGGCGCGACAGGCGATGATCACCGAGATCGTTGGCCCTCGACGGCTCTCGAACGCCATCGGGCTGAACATGGCGGGGCTGAACGTCACCCGCATGGGTGTGCCGGCGCTGGGCGGGTTCCTCATCGTGATCATCGGCCCGGCGGGCGTGTATTACCTGATGGGCATCCTCATCCTCATCGCGGTGGTAGGCCTCGTCCCCGTGACGAAGCACGTCCCCACCGCCGAGGACCTTGAGGAGGAGCGCCTGCTTGCGGCCGCCGCTGCCGCCGCCGCGGGCACGGACCAACCGGTCGCCCGGAGCCGCCCGGCGATGGGACATGGTGGCGGAGGCGGCGCCCGAGGCCTCAGCGACATCCGCGACGGTATCCGCTACATGATGGGCGACCCCGTCGTGATGGCGCTGCTCTGGATCAATTTCTTCATCGTCCTGATGTCGATGCCGTACATGCAGATGATCGCCGGGTTCGTGAAGGAAGTTCTCAACGGAGGCCCGGAGCAGATCGGGCTGCTCGTGAGCGCGACGGGCGTCGGGGCGCTGGTCGGGTCGCTCGCCGTGGCGTCGATGCCGAACAGCAGACGAGGCCGGGTGTTCCTGGTCAGCGCACTGATCCTTGGTGTCGCCCTGATCGGCTTTGTGATCTCGACGTCGCTCTGGCTGACGGCTGTCATCATGCTGGCGGTCGGTTTCGGGCAGGCGGGGCGGATGTCGCTGGGCAGCATCCTGATCATGTCCTACACGAAGCCTGAGTTTCAGGGCCGCGTAATGAGCGTCTACATGATGGAGTTCAGTCTGGTGTCGTTCGGCACCTTCGCTGTCGGCATCCTCGCGGAGATCGTCGGCATCCAGTGGGCGATCGGCAGCACTGCCGCCGCGCTCGTCGTCATCTCCATCTACGGCCTGTTGTTCATGCCGAGGGTGCGCGACCTCCCGTAACCAACGGAGGCCGCCTGCAGGTCATCGTTGGCTGCCGTCGCTGCGGACGGGTCGCCGTCCGCGGTCGGACTAGGTCTTGACGATCACCAGCGTGCCCGCGAGCCCCGTCGGGAACGCGGCATTGAACTCCGTGTTCACGAAGCTCGGTGCGCCCACCACGAAGGTCAGGAGCTTGCCGCTGAGCGTGGCCGAGACGGAGACTGCCTTCACCGCCGCCGCCGCGGTGTTGAGCTGCTCGGTGGAGCCAGTGAAGGCAACGATCGATGTGCCGGACGGAGCGATCGTGCCGCCCGAGAAGGCGCCAGCGCTGGCCGTCGGGGCCTTCACCGTCACGGTCAGGGCAATCCCGAGGGTCGCATTCGCCGGCGCGCCACCCTGCGTCCATGTCACGGTCTGGTCGGCCGGTTGGCCATCCACGGTGAACTAGACGACGTCCCGCTCCTTCGGGGCACAGGGGGAGTTCTCCGCGATCGACATCAGCCAGTTTCCCTGCGCGGTCACGACGACGGCGGTGCCACAGGACACACCGCCGATGCTGGCGCCGATCATCGCACCGGGCTTCTGTCCAACCCCGTACGCGGTGTAGGGGGCCCCGGCAGAGGCGGGTTGAACGAGGACTCCCAGGAGGACGACGGCAGCCGCGACAGCGGCGGCCACGCCAGCCAGACGAGTTGAGGTCATTCAGGAGCTCCTTTGGTGTGTGAGACCAGCGCCCCCCAATCATAGGGCGGCGCGCTCAGGTCGATCCCGGCCGATACCATCGAGATCTCAATGACTCTCACCCTGACCGACCTGGTCGCGAACCGCACGCTGTCGCCGCAGATGGCGGCCACCCTCGCGGCTGCCGCCGAGGAACGCCGCTCGCTGTTGTTCGTGGCGATCCCCCAGTGGGCGGGGAAGAGCACCGTCATGCAGGCGGTGTTGCGGTACGCGCCCCCCGGGACGCCGTTCCACGAACTCACCGCCGCGCGCTCCGATCTCGGTATCCCCGCGTCTGGCGACGGCGGGTACCTCATCGTGGGCGAGGTCTCCCCGGCTGGCTTCGTGGACTACTTCTGGGACGCGGATGTCAGGCAGGTCTTCGCCGCCCTGGGGAGGGGCTTCTCGCTGGCCACGGCCCTGCACGCCGGCAGCGTGAAGGAGGCCTTCGAGGTCCTCACACGCGAGAATGGCGTCCCCGTCGACCAGGCCGCCCGGATCGATCTCGTCGTCTACATCCGCAGCATCGGCGACGACTGGTCACGCCCGGAGCGCCGCGCCGTCGCGCTCATTGCCGAGACCGACGGCGTCCACCCGGGACAGGCGCGCCTGCTCCACCGCTGGTCTCAGTCCGACGATCGGTTCGAAGCGGTAGAACCATCGCAGCGCCTCGATCCGGGGGCCGTAGCCCGGTACCTGCGAGTGTTCGGCGCGGGTTAGCGCACCGCCTCCAGCGCCGCCTCCAGCGTCAACGGCCGCCGGCCGAGCGGAAACCGCCGGCTGGGGTCCGCCACCTGCCGCTCGCGCAGCGCCTCCAGCCAGAGCCGCGTCTCCCGCCTCGGCAACCGCGCCAGGCTCCACGCCAGTTGCTCCTCTACGCCCTCGCCCCATCCCGGGAGCGGAAGGAACACCCGAGGCCGGCGGCCGCCGCGTCCCCACATCCGCGCCAGTTCGCCGTAGGTCGTGCGCGTTGCGCCTGCGACGTCGTACGTGCGCCCTGCCATCTCCGGGTCATCGATGGCGATGCGCAGTGCCTCAACGACGTCGCCGAGCGCGACCGGCTCGACTTCGGTGCGCCGCCAGCGGAACAGGGGCACCACGGGGGAGCGGTCGACGGTGCGTCGCATCATCTCGAAGAGCGTGCTGCCACGCCCCACAATCAGCGGTGCGCGCAATACGAGCCACGCGAGCCCGCCCTGCCGGATGGCGAGTTCGGTCGCCCACCGCGCGACCAGGTGCTGACCCTGTGCCTCGGGCGAGGCGCCCACGTTCCCGAGGAAAAGGATGCGCTTCACCCCGGCGGCACGGGCCGCGAGCAGCGCGTTCTGCACGGCTTCGAGGTCATTCGCGACGACGTCGCCCGGGGCATCGAGCGTGTGGACGAGGTAGACGAGCGTGCGCACTCCGCGCATCGCGGCCTCCAGCCCGCGACCGGTTGCGAGGTCGCCCGTGACCGCCGCGACGCCCTGGTCGCGCAGCCGGACGGCGTCGAACTCGCGGCGGACGAGGGCGCGGACGGGCCTCGGCTTTCCGTCAGGAGACGGATGCGCGCGGAGCTCGTCGAGGAACGCGGAGCCGACGAACCCGCTCGCCCCCGCAATGAGGATGGTCATGGGCGCAGTCTCGGGCTAGCGCCGCCTACCAGGTGATCGCGCCGCGTTCGGCGCCGGAGACGACGCGCGCGTACTTCGCCATCACGCCCTTCGTGTATCGCGGCGGCAACGGCTTCCGCGCGGCGAGGCGACGGGCGATCTCGTCGGCCGGCACGTCGAGGTCGAGGCGGCGGCTGTCGATGTCCACGATGATCGTGTCGCCCTCCTGCACCGCGCCGATCGGGCCGCCGGCGGCGGCCTCGGGCGCGACGTGTCCCGCCATCAGGCCGTGCGTGGCGCCGGAGAAGCGGCCGTCTGTCAGCAACGCGACGTGCTCACCGAGGCCCGCGCCCACCAGCGCGGAGGTCACGCCAAGCATCTCGCGCATACCGGGCCCGCCCACCGGGCCCTCGTTGCGGATGACGAGGACGTCGCCGGGCTTGATCTGCTGGGCGAGTACGGACGCCATCGCGTCCTGTTCCGCTTCGAACACGCGTGCCGGGCCCTTGTGCAGACGGCGCTCTTCGCCCGCGATCTTCACGACACAGCCCGCGGGGGCGAGCGAGCCCTTCAGGATTACGAGGCCGCCGTTCGGGCTGAGCGCCTTCGATACGGGGAGGATCACCTCCTGGCCCGGCGTCTCGACGGCGCCCGCGGCCTCCTCGGCGATGGTCTTGCCGGTGACCGTCATCACGTCGCCGTGCAGTTTGCCCGCCTCCAGCAGCCGCTTCGCCAGTAGCGGCGTGCCGCCTGCCTTGTCCCAGTCGAGCGCGACGAAACGCCCGCCCGGTCGCAGGTCGCCGATCAACGGCGTCGTGCTCGAAATCCGGTCGAAGTCCTCGATCTCCAGCGGGACGCCTGCCTCGGCGGCGATCGCGAGCAGGTGGAGGACGACATTCGTAGAGCCGCCGGTGGAGGCGGCGCAGATGATGCCGTTCTCCAGCGCCTGCCTCGTCAGGAGGTCCTTCGGGAGCACGCCGCGCTTCAGGACGTCCATGACGAGTTCACCGGCCTGGAACGCCACGCTCTCCTTGCGCTGGTCCGTCGCGCCGACGGTCGCGGAACGCATCGGCGAGAGGCCGATGAACTCCATCACGGTCGCCATCGTGTTGGCGGTGTACTGCGCGCCGCACGCGCCCGCACCGGGACAGGCGACGGCCTCGAGCGCGTGCAGGCGCTCGAGCGACATCGTGCCGGCGGCGTGCTGGCCGACGCCCTCGAATACGTCCTGGATAGTGACGTCGCGGCCCTCAAAGCGGCCGGGGTCGATCGATCCGGAGTACAGGACGATGCCGGGGATGTTGAGGCGGGCGAGCGCCATCGCGCCCGCCGGGATCGTCTTGTCACAGCCGACGATCACGACGACCGCGTCGAACGAGTACCCGATCCCTGCGAGTTCGATCGAGTCGGCGATCAGGTCGCGTGAGATGAGCGAGGCTTTCATCCCCTCGGTGCCCATGGAGATGCCGTCCGAGATGGAGATGGTGTTCACCTCCATCGGCGTGCCCCCCGCCGCGCGGATCCCCGCCGAGACCTGCTGCGCGAGTTCGCGCTGGTTGTAGTTGCAGGGCATCGTCCCGATCCACTCGTGGGCCACCATCACCAGCGGCTTCTTCAGGTCGTCGGGGGTGAACCCGACGGACTGGAAGTAGGACCGGGCAGGGGCGCGGTCTGGCGCGTCGACCAGCGTGCGGCTGCGGTGGCGGGTGTCGAAAGCCATACGGGGCTCCTCGCTGCATGCGGTCGGTCGGGAGTGTGATCGTAGCAGCGAGGCAGGATCGGGTCAGGTGCGGCGAGGCCGGCAGGCGGACCGCCGAGTATCAGCCCCGGAGGATCGCCGCGAGGTCGCGCACGGACTCGTTCCGCACTCGGTAGAAGGCCCACGAGCCGCGTCGCTCACGTTCCAGCAGGCCCACGTCGGTCAGCACCTTCAGATGGTGGCTCACGGTCGGCTGGCTGAGGGTGCCGGCATCGACCAGGTCGCAGACGCAGGCCTCACCTGCTTCGGCAGAGGCAATGGTGGCGAAGAGCCGAAGCCGCGCCGGGTCGGACAGCGCCTTGAACGCGCGCGCGGCCAGGGTGGCGGCCTCCTCCGACACGCAACAGTCGAGCAGGCTCGTGCAGCAGGCGACCAGCCCGTCGACGACGGGCAGGGGTTCGAGCGTGGCACGCGTCGGGGTGGCGGTTGGGGCGGCCCTGGATGACATCGATGTCAGTCTATATTGACATTAGTCGATATGGCAAGCATTCTGCCGGTGCGTTCATATAGACGCGCGTCGATGCCGTATCCAGCCAGCGTTCGGTTCAAGGAGGTCTGCGATGACTCTCAAGCCGACCAGCGTCACTCTTCTGCCGGTCATCGGCGGAGGTGGTTGTTGCGAAGGCGACTGCGGCTGCGAGCCCGGTTGCTGCTAGCCGGCTGAGCGAAGGCGGGGCGGCACGGGCGACCGGGTCACCCCGCCTTCGTGTTTCCCCGATACGCTGCGCGCCCCACAGTGGGGCATCCTCGGAAGGACCGTCGCGTGGAGTTCGGACTGTTCGTGGAGTGGCCCAACGCCGGCGCGCGCATCTGGCGCGAGGCGTTCGAGGAGAGCGTGGCGCAGGTCCGGCTCGCCGAGGAGGTGGGCTTCGACTTCTGCCTGGTCGCGGAGCACCATTTCTCCGATTACGGCATCGCACCCGCGCCGCTCCTGGAGACCCTCGCGTTCGCGCGCGCCACCTCGCGCATCCGCATCGGCACAGGAGTCGCGGTGCTGCCGGAGTGGCAGCCGCTCCGCCTGGCCGAGGAGATGGCCGTCGTCGACCAGTTGAGCGGCGGACGCTTCATCGCGGGCGTCGGCCGGGGTTTTGTCCCGTTCGAGCAGGAGCGCTTCGGTGTGGCTGTCGAGGAGGGCCGTGCACGCTTCGAGGAGTCGTTGGATGTCCTCGTGGAGGCGTGGACGGCGACCGACTTCACCTATGCCGGCCAGCACGTCCGTGTCGATCACCCCACGACGGTCCTGCCCCGCCCGTTCCAGGCCCCGCACCCGCCGATCTGGCTGGCCGGCGCGAGCACTGAGTCCGTCGACCTCATCGGCCGCCGAGGCCTGACGCCGATCACCTCGGGCGCTGCCGGCGGCGATCAGCTCCGCAAGCAGCACGGTGAGTACGTCCGCGCTCGCCATCGATACGGGCGAGGTGACGAGCCGCTGCATGTGGTGGCGCAGACGCAGGTCCATGTCGCCGAGACCGTGGCGGAGGCACGCGAGGCGCTCCCCTTCGCCCGCTGGCAGGCCCGCGCCGTCACGCGCATCGTGCAGAGCCGCGTCGAACGTGGAGTCCTCGACGCGACCCCGGCGGATGATGACCCGACCGACGAGGTGTTGCTCAGTCGCCAGTTCATCGGCACGCCCGACATGGTCATCGAGCGGCTGCGGAGCCTGGCGGCTGCCGGGGTCACACACGTCAGCATGTTGATGGAGTTCGGCGGCCTCGACGCCGCCCGCATCGAGCGCTCGATCCGCCTGGTGGGGCTTGAGGTCATCGCGGCGCTCCGCGACGTGACCCCGCCCCCGGACCTGGCGGCGAGCGCGCTGGCCGCTCCAGCGGGGTAGTCAGACATGGGAATCGCCGCACGCGCCCGGTACTGGCGGGACGCCGCGCTCCTGGGTGTGGCGACGATCGGCTCGTATGGCGTCGTGAACTACGCCTTTGGCGTCTTCATCGACCCGCTGCATGAGGAGACGGGGTGGAGCACCGGGACGCTCTCGTTTGCCTATTCGGCAGGCGTGCTGCTGTCGGGGGTGGTCGCCTTCCTGGCCGGGCGCACGCTGGACCGGCGTGGCTCACGGCCGGTGCTGCTGACGTCGCTGGTCGTGGGGTTTGTCGGGTTCGTCGCGGCCGCCGAGGCGCGCCACATTGTGTGGTTTCTCGTGTCCTGGGCGGTCACGGGTGGCGCGGTCGCCGGCGGTCTGTACTACCACGTCACAATGGCCGCCACCTCGCGTATCTACGGTGACCGGCGTGCGGCCGGGATCAGCGTCCTTACCCTTCTGGGTGCCCTCGCGAGCCCGATCTTCAATCCGCTCGTGGCGTGGATGCTGGAGGCCTGGGGCTGGCGTGACACGCTGCGGGCACTGGGCGTGCTGCTGGCCGTCCTCGTGGGCCCGGCGGCCCTCCTCGTGCGTTCCCAGCCCGTGCCTGTCCCGCCCCGCGTTGCCGGTGAGCGAGGCGCGTGGCGGGAGCCGGCGGTGTGGCGGTTGATGCTGGCCGCGTGCTTCGCCGCCGGTGCTGCCAGCGCGCTCATCCTGCATCAGGTGAGTGCGATCCGTGCTCTGGGGCTGCCGCTGGCGATGGCGGCCGCCCTCGGCGGCGCGCGCGGGTTAATGCAGATTCCCGGCCGGCTCGTGCTGGTTCCACTGATCCACGGGCTCGGGGTGCACGGCACGCAACTGTTCGCCTACGCGTTGCTGGCGGCCGGGGCTGGCGCGCTCGTCTTCGCAGACGGTCTGGTCGCGGCCTGGTTCTTCGTCGTGGCGGCGGGGGTGGGTATTGGTCTCAGTTCACCGCTGGGCGGCCTGCTCAGCGCGGAAGCGTACGGCCTGCGGCTCGGCGCCCTTTCCGGCATGCAGATGGCCGCGACCAGCATCGCGAGCGCCGGCGGGGCGTGGCTGGCCGGCGTGGCCGTCGACCGGACGGGAGGGTATGGCATGACGCTGGCGGGTATCGCAGTACTCGAGGCCGCCGCTGCCGCCACGCTGCTCTGGCAGCGACGTGCGTTGCGTTCCGCGCGGTCTTCGATGGCGAGCCCGGTCTCGGTCAGCCCGGAGGGCGGCCCCGACTAGTTCTCGCTTTCGTCCTCATCTTCGTCGTCGTCCTCAATGGACTCGCGAGGGGGGACCGGCTCTTTCGAGTGGCCGTTCGTGTGGACGCACTCGTGCGGGGCGTTGGCGAAATCGAGGGGCTGTTTGCACAGCGGACAGGTCGGGCGTCCGCCCGCGACGACCTCCTCGATGATGTGGATCAGGGTCAGCGCCTGTGAGCGGCTGAACGCCACTCGCAGGGCGGGCGTGTCGCGACGTTCAGCGGCCTGCGGGTCGTCCGCGAGCAGGATTGTCTGCTCCTCCTCCACGTCGTAGTCGAGGCCCATGCGTGCGATCTGGAACTCCACCTGGGCGCGCTGAGGGAAATTGCCCACCGGCTCGACGCTGGTCGCCGGCTGGCCGCGCCGCATCGAGCGTTCCGCCAGCAATTGCGAGATCGAGCGGCCGAGGGCGGCGAGCTGTTCCTTCTCCAGCCAGAGCGCCACGTAAGTGGCGCCGGCGCGGGCGCGGAGGCGGAACGTGCGCTGTCCGGGCTGCCCGATCGCCTCGGCGTCGACTGCATCCACCAGGCCGAGATCGATCATGACTCCCCCATCCGCGGGCCGAGCGTAGGCACCGTCCAGCGCACGGGTCAAACCGCGCCCTATCATCGGCCCGTCCGGTACAAGGAGTGATGGATGCCCCCAGCCGCCCCGGTCGACTTCGACGCGCTCACGATCGCGGACGCGGACGCGCGGATCGCAGACGGTGGTTTGTCCCCCGTCGCGCTGACCGAGGCCGCGTTCGCGCGGATCGAGGCGACCGACCGGCGCATCAACGCGTTCGTGCGGCTGATGCGCGACTCCGCGATGGAGGAGGCACGTGCCGCTGAGGGACGCGCGCAGGCCGGGCGACGCCTCGGCCCGCTGGACGGCATCCCCATCGCGGTGAAAGACCTGTATGACACGGCGGGCGTTGTCACCGCGGCAGGGACGGGCGCCTACCGCGAGCGCGTGCCGCTGGAAGACGCCACCGCGGTCCGGCGGCTGCGTGAGGCCGGCGCGGTCATCCTCGGCAAGACGAACACGCACGAACTCGCACTGGGTGGGACGACCAACAATGTCCACTACGGGCCGACGCGGAACCCGTGGCGGCTCGACCGCGTCCCGGGTGGCTCATCGGGTGGCTCGGGGGCGGCGCTCGCGGCCGCGCAGGCCCTCGGCGCGCTGGGGACGGACACGGGCGGCAGCATCCGCATCCCTGCCGCCTTCTGCGGCGTGACGGGCCACAAGCCGTCATACGGCCTCGTGGGCCGTGGGGGCGTCGTCCCGCTCTCGCTCACGCTCGACCACGCCGGGCCGATGGCCCGTACTGCGCTCGATTGCGCGCTCATGCTCGACGTCCTCGCGGGGCACGATGAGCGCGACGGCGGCTCGGTGGCCCGCCCGCCGGGGTCGTTTCGCGCGGGGATCGATGTCGGCGTGCAGGGGCTACGGCTCGCGGTCATCCCCTCGCTCGTCGAGGGAAGCGACGAGGCGACGCTCGAGGCATTCGAGGCCGCCGTGGGGGTGCTGCGCGGCCTGGGCGCGACGATCGGGGCAGCCGAACCGATGACCGGCGAGGACGAGTGGCGCGCGAGCGTGAATGGCCTGCTGGTCGCCGAGGGCGCCTCGTATGTGGAACACATCCTGCGCGAACGGCCTCAGATGATCGGCGAGAGCGTCCGGCGGCGGATGATGGGAGGCCTGGACATCACCGCCACCGCCTACATCCACATGCTGGACGCCCGGGCGCACATCGAGCGGCGGTTCGAGGCGGCGCTGGCCCAGGGCGGGTTCGCCGCCTACCTGACGCCGACCTCCCCCCGGTCCGCCGAGCCGATCGTGGCGGACGCGAACGCGGACAGCGAGCCGATGAACAAATTTCGCATTACGACGGTCTTCGACATGACCCGGCAGCCCTCGATCTCCGTCCCGGCGGGCTTCGACGGTGATGGGATGCCGATTGGCCTGATGGTGAGCGGCGCACGCTGGGACGACGCACATGTGCTCCGGATTGCATACACTTTCCAGCAGGCGACGGACTTCCACCTGCGCCGCCCCGCGCTCTGACGCGCGGCGCTCGAAGACCGCCTACGATCGAGGCGTGATCGACTCGACACCCACTGCGTTGCCCGATCCGCCGCCCGCTCTCGGGTTGGAACGCAACGTCTCGCTCGCGCGGCACACATATCTGCGCATCGGCGGCCTGGCCGCCTATTTCGCCACCCCGCCTGACATCGACACGTTGATCCGGATCTGGGTCTGGGCGCGGTCGCACGAGATCCCGCTGCGGATCATCGGCGGCGGATCGAACATGCTCGTCGCTGACGAGGGCGTGCGTGCCGTCGTCGTCTCGCTGCGGCGCGCCTGCGGCTCGTTCGAGTTCCGCGGTGCCGAGGTGCGTGCAGGCGCGTCCGTGATGCTGCCCGCTCTCGCGAAGGCGGCGGCCGAGCGCGGCCTCGGTGGCCTGGAGTTCGCCATCGGCCTCCCCGGCGAGATCGGCGGGGCGATGCAGACGAACGCCGGGATCGGCGATGGCCGGAGCATCGGTGACCTCGTGACCAGCGTGGAGGTGCTGCGCGACGGGGTCCCGGTGACGCTGGCACGTGCACAGGTCGCGTTCGACTACCGCCACACCTCGCTGCGTGCCGCGCGCGAACTCGTGCTGGGCGCGACGCTTGCCCTGACGCCGCGTCCCCGCGATGAGATCGAGGCGGAGATGAGGCGGCTGCTGGCCACGCGGCAGGCGACGCAGCCAACCGCGGAGCCGAACGCTGGCTCGGTCTTCCGCAACCCTCCGGGTGACAGCGCCGGTCGGATGATCGAGTCGGTCGGCGGGAAAGAGATCGCCTCCGGCAGCGTACATGTCTCCACGCTGCATGCGAATTTCATCGTGCATGACGGACACGGCACAGCCGCCCAGTACCTGAGCGTGATGGGCGAGGTACAACGGCGCGTCCTGGCGACCTACGGTGTGCGACTCGTTCCGGAGATCGAGTGGTGGGGCGATGGCCCGGCACCGGAGGTCTTCCAGTGAGCGACCAGGACTCCGATGTGAACCGCGGCGTCGCTGGCCATGCCGAATTGATCTGCACATTGGCCGCGACTCCGGGGATCCTGGAGACGATGCTGCTCTCCGCTTCGGAGACGGCGCTCGACCACGCCAGGCCGGGAGAATGGCCGGCGCGCACGGTGGCGGCGCACCTGCGCGACGACGAATTCATGGTGATGCGCCTCCGCCTGGAACGGATGCTCGTTGAGGACGCCCCGACCCTCGTCCCGTTCGACGAGGGCGCATGGGCCGTCAGCCGCTGGCGTGGTCGAGATGGCGTCGGCGACCTGCTCGCGGACCTGCGGATGCAACGTGCCGCCTCGCTTCACATCCTCACGCGGCTGACCGAAGAGCAATGGCGCCGTCTTGGCAAGCAACCGGAGATTGGCACGTTCGACATCCACTGATGGGTGGAGCACTGGGCCGAACACGACGTGGACCACCTCGAACAGGTCGCGACGGCGCTCGGCATCACGAGCTAGTCCGTCCGGCCCTGCGAGCCGCCCAGACCGGCGCGAGCCTCGGCCGGGTCACGCGTGCCGCAGGCGGCTTCGAGCGCATCGAGTGCCCGTTCCCGCGCGACCTCCCACGCACCGAGGGCGGCCAGCCGCGCCGTCCGCTCCCCGGAGCCATGGTCGTCCGGCCGCTCGAACCGCGCGCACTCGGCCTCCGCGCGGTCGAATGCCGCGAGCGCCGCGCGGGCAGCCTCGATGTCAGGTGGCGTGGGCATCTGTCGGTACGCCTCTCGCCGCGATGGAGGGCCCGCACCGTAACATCCGACGGTGGGACGCCGGTATGCTGGGCGTCATGGCACACCTCGACCCACTGCTGGAGGAGTTCTTCGTCGCGCTGGTGACGATGACCATCCTCGCGGTGATCGTTGCAGTGCTGTACCGATGGGTGACCGGGCATTCGCCGTGGCCGTACGTGATCATCGCGGAGGTCGGCGCCTTCGGCTGGGGCACGGTGATGCTCGCACTCTCCTCTCCGCGAGGCCGGCGCTAGATGCTGCTCTGGGCAGCACGTACGGCGGCGCTCGCCGCCGTCGGCGTCGCGCTGTATCTCACGCTGTCGCCCGACCCGACCGGCGCGGGGCTGTTGCCGCCGTGGGCGGGCCACCTTGGCATCTTCGCGGGAGTCGGCGTGAGCTTCGCGCTGCTCCGGCACGCCTCCGGCTGGGCCAGGCCGCGTCTGAACCTGCTTGCGCTGGCTGTGGTTGGCCTCAGCGTCACCACCGAGGTTGGTCAGTCGTTCACCGGCCGCGATCCCGGCCTGATCGACCTGGTCTTCGACCTCACGGGCGGCCTTGGATCGATGTTCGCTGCGGACGCCGTCCTCCGGCGGCTCCGAGACGAGGCCTAGTCCGCCGACCCTGTCAGGAACCGGCGCGGCACATCGACGAGCATCGTGTGGATGTCGCTCTCCGCGACACCGGCCGCCCGCAGAGCGGGTACTGCCACGGTGCTGACGAAGAGGTAACGCGTGGGTCCCGTAGCCGGAGTGGCTGGCGCACCGGCACGCACCGGCGCTGGCGCATAGTCATGCCCCAGCATCAGGCGCGAAGCCCAGCCCCGGTCGACCAGCGCCTTCACCGTCGCGTTCCGCGTCTCCCACGGCAGCCGCCCTGCGGCACCCGGGTACCGGTCCATCGAGAGATAGACCCCGGTGCGCAGGAGCGACTCCAGGTAGCCGAGGTCATCCGTGTCCGCGCTATGGCCGATGCAGATCCGCTCCATCGGCGCGCCCTCCTCGAGGAAGATCTCGACCTGCCGTGCGCCAACCTGCTCCGGGGCCCAGTGGTGCGTGCTGATGGGGCAGCCGGTCTGCTTCAGCGCTCGCGCCGCGCCTCGCAGCACACGCTCCCCCTCCGGGGTGACGCCACCGATATCGTTGGCAACCTTGATCGCGCCTGCCTTGATCCCGGTGTCGTCGATCCCAACGCGGATCTCCCGGACGAAGATGCTTGCGATCTCGTCGAGGTCACGCGTCCAGAAAGATCGAGGCACATCGCGCCAGATCCCGGTCGCGACCACGACGTTCATCCCGGACGCCCGCGCGACATCGCGCACGAACGTCACGTCGCGTCCGAGGTCGGGCGTGGTCAGGTCGATGACGGTGTCTACTCCGCCTGCCTTCGCTTCGGACAGTTCGCGCACGGCGTTCGCGCGTGTCTGGTCCCAGTCGAATAGCCATGGGTAGTGGTGGTTGTCCTCGCCCATCCCCACAAGTACATGCTCATGGCTGAGTGTCGCGCCCAGTTTCGATGCATCGACGGGGCCGAGGACGGTTTCGACTGACGGCATGGGATACCTCCGCCGCGGCATCCTACTGCTTGCCGGGGCGAAGGGGGCTGGCATTCGGCTACGAGCGCGCCGAGGTGTGAGAGGCAACGCTCAGGAAACGCCGTCGGATGCGAACGCTTGCCTGGTCAATGACGACGACCGCAGCGAACGTAACAAGGATCGCCATCATCAGCGCGTCGTACTGGAGTGACTGGACGTACCCCAGCAGGTAGAAGCCGATGCCCCCGGCGCCCACGAACCCGAGGATCGAGGAGGCGCGGACGTTGTACTCGAAGACGAAGAGCGTCTGAGCCAGCACCGCGTTCGCCGCCTCCGGCAGGATGGCGAACCGCGCGAGTTGCAGGCGCCCGACACCGACGCCGCGCACCGCCTCGACGACCTCCGGGTCGATGTCGTCGAAGGCGTCCGCGAACAATTTCCCCATGTACCCCATCGAGTACATGGCGAGGCCGAGGACGCCGGCGCCCGCACCGAGGCCCACGGCGACGACAAATACGATCGCCCACAACAGCGCCGGGATCGTGCGCACCAACGCGAGGAACGTCCGTACCGCGGCGGCCACCGGACGGCCGGAGACGGTGTCGTTCGCGGCAAGCGCCAGCGGCAGCGCTCCGGCGAAACCAAGCATTGTGCCGGCGAAGGCGATCTCGATGGTCTCGACCATCGCACCTGCCACGGTCTGCAAGACCGAGGTGTCCGGCGGTACCAGGTCCTGTGCGAAGACGCCGATGTTCCGTGCGCCACGCGCCAGTAGCGGACCATCCGCAAGCCCGAGATGCCAGAGCACAGCCAGCAGTGCGCCGGAAACGCCGAGCATCGCCAGCTTCCCCGGGCGGACAGGGGGCAGTCGCAGGTTCATCCGCGGATCGCTCTTACCAGGGCAGCCTCGTCCACCTCGCGTGCCGGGGAGTCCACGGCGACCGCGCCGTCCCGCAGCACGATGACGCGGTCGGCGAATTCACGCGCGAGGTCGAGTTCATGCGTGGTCATTACGAGGGCGACTCCCTGATCCGCCACACTCCGTGCAAGCGTCATGATTTCCCGGCTCGTCACAACATCGAGTTGGGAGACGAACTCGTCCGCGAGGATCACGGTGGGATGCTGCATGAGGGACCGCGCAATGGCGACCCGCTGACGCTCGCCGCCGCTTAAGGTCTGGACCGGCAACGCAGCCTTTTCGCCAATACCCAGCGTGCGGAGGATTGCCTCGGCCTCCCGGGTGTGTCCCGCGGGCATCAGGCCAAACAGGCTGCGCAGCGTCCCCGTCCGCGCCAGCGCGCCCGTGAGCACGTTCGTCAGCACGCTCTGCGACCGGATGAGCCCGAGTTGCTGCGGGATGTAGGCGACCCGTGGATCCAGACGCCCCATCCGGCCTCGCTTCAACGGATTGCCGAGGATTTCGACCTCACCGCGGAGGGGCGTGACCAGCCCCTTGAGGATCCGGAGCAGCGTGGTCTTTCCGCCGCCACTCTCACCCAGGATCATCGTCACCTCGCCCGCATATGCGTCGAATGTCACGCCGCGGAGGATTGGAGCGGCGTCACGGTAGGCGAACCAGAGGTCTCGGACGGCAATGGCAGTGCCTGGGGTGACGCGCGTCGCCCCCGGCACATGGTTGTGTTCGCTGTGTAGCGCGGTGCGCACCTATCGAAGGCGTTCGACGAAATCGAGTTGAGTCGACTGCAGGAATGCGTTCAGCGACGCCAGGTGCTTTTGGCCGGTTGTCGGCTCGAACCGGACGAAGATGCCCGAGACAAATTTCCGCATCAGATCGCGCTGCCCGGGCTCGTTGAGGGCCATCAGCGCGTCCGTCAGTGCCTGCTTCGTCTGCGGATCGATGCCCTTCGCGAAGGCGACCCCGTGAGACGGAATCGGACCCTGCTGCTCGATCACCCGAGTCCCCGCCAGCACATCGCGGTAGAGCTTCTCGGAGACATCGCCGGCAATAACAGTGGCGTCAACCTGGCCCGCCTTCAGCGCCTCCCAGCCCTGGGCATATCCCCCCGAGAGCAGGACATCGCTGAAGAACCCCTTCGGGTCGGTCGGTTTGTCCTTCGGCAGCAGACCGAGCTCCACCATCCGAGCCATCGGCGCGACGTAGCCCGAGGTCGAGAGGGATGAGGGCAGTGCGACCTTCTTGCCCTTCAGATCCGCCAGCGTCCGGTACGGGCTGTCCGGCCGGACCACCCAGTACGAGAAATAGTACGGCTGCTCCTGCTTCTCCTGGCCAATCACCACCTCGCGTACCTCGGCGAGGGCGATCTCGGCACCCGCTCGTTTCTCGGCGAGCGCGAGCGGCCAGGCGCTCATGAATGCAGCCTGGGCATGGCCGAAGCGGAGAGACTCGATCACCCCCGCGTAGGTCGTCGGGAACACGATCTCGACCGGCCGGTTGAGCCGCTGGGACAGGAACTGCTCCAGCGCCTTCGCGTCTGTCTGGAGCTGTTCGGGCGTGTTCGTCGGTTGGACCGCGATCACGATCTTGCTCGCTGGCGCGGTGGCCGTTGGCTGCGGCGGCGAGACCGTGGCCGCCGGCTCCTGGTCGGAGGCGCACCCGCTCGCCAGCAGCAGCGACAGGATTCCGGCAACAGTGGCCAGCCACGATGCCGGTCGTCGGGCGAGCCGGAGAGTCATTCGGGACAACTTTCGCATGCGCCGGGTTGGAGATGTGTCCAACCGTGCTTGAGAAATTAGGATGGCCGATATTCGGTTAACGTCTACCCCCCGAAAGTCACCCGAAAGTCACCAGTAGGCTCATCAAACCGCCCGATACCTCCGTCTTAGCCCATCTGGCCTCGCAGCCGGGCGACACCGTCCCCCAGCCGCTCGAACCCTCGCCAGTCGCCGAAGCGCCCCTTGAGGGCGTCCCGCACGGTCACGGTCGCCTGCGGCACGTCCTGCCCATCCCGGAGCGCCCCTTCAGCGTTCGACACCAGTGCCGCCATGAAGTCGCGCGCCTCGACCAGTGCTGGCTTCGTGCCGATGGGCCCATGGCCGGACACGAACCGCTCGAATGGCAGATTGAGGAGCCGTGTGTCGGTCTCGACCCAGTCGCGCATGTGACCGTCGAGCATGTACGGCACGCCGCCATCCTGCGCGACATCGCCGGTGAACAGCAGGCGGTCCTCGGGGAGGTGGATGAAGATGTCACCGCTCGTGTGCGCCCGGCCGAGGTAGACGAGGTCGACGCGCCGTCCACCGAAGTGAAGTTCAAGCCGTTGGTCGAATGTGAGGTCCGGTGGTGTGATCCGGACCGTCTTGATTTCGTCGGACCACTGGTTGTTGCGCGCGACCACACCGTCACGCCACGCTTCGCCATACTCCTCGAGTTCGCGGCGGCAGTTCACATGCCCAACGATGATCGCGTCCGTGAACTCCTCGTTCCCGAAGGCGTGGTCCCAGTGCCCGTGCGTGTCCACGAGGTAGCGCACCGGCTTGTCGGTGATCCGTCGCACGTCCGCCCGGAGTTCGCGCGCGAACGAGGGCACACGTAGCGAGTCGATGACCAGCACCGAGTCGTCGCCGACAATGATGCCGGCGTTGGTCAGGCCGTCGTGCAGGCGGGCGTAGACCCCTCGCGCCACCTCGACGATCTCGGTCCTCGCCCCGTTGCTGCTGGTCATCGTCTACCTCCTCGAATCGCGCGCCCGGTCGGGCGCGAGGATACGGCCTCCGATACAACCGTCGGGGGGGCCGCCTGGGACACTGGAAGTGGGGGAGGTGGTGAGCCCGCTCGGATTCGAACCGAGGACCGATGGATTAAAAGTCCACTGCTCTACCGCTGAGCTACGGGCCCCGCACGGATCGTACACGGCATCGGGCCCGGAGACTCAGACGCTGACCACGATTGCATGAGTTCCCATTCCCCATCGGGTTATACTGCATCGGCAGTCATCCGGGATGGGTATGAACCGCCACGTCCGCCTCGCCAGAGACGCCTCACCCCATGGCCCGGGCCGCGCGGCGTGACGTCGCGTGAGTACTTCGAGGCCGAGCTGGAGGAACACAGCGCGGTCCTTGCCGCTTCACGCGCCGCACTGGGCGAGGCATTCGACCGGATGCTGACTGCCTGGGTCCGGACGGTCCAGCAGGGCGGGACGCTCTTCTTCTTCGGGAACGGTGGCTCTGCGGCGGACGCCCAGCACCTCGCGACCGAACTCACCGTCCGCTATCAGTCCAACCGGCACGCGATTGCCGCGATTGCACTGACGACGGACACCTCTGCCCTGACGGCGGCGACTAACGACTTCGGATACGAGGCGGTATTCGCCCGCCAATTGGAGGCGATCGGCCGGCCGGGCGATCTCGCCCTTGGCATCTCGACCTCCGGGCGCAGCCCGAATATCGTCCGCGCGCTTGACGTCGCGCGGGAGCGCGGGATGACCGCGGCGGCGCTCACAGGGGGGATGGGGGCCTGCTGAAGGGGCTCGCGGATCCGCTGATCGTCGTGCCTTCCCAACGCACGGCGCGGATCCAGGAGATGCACATCACGCTGGGCCAGATGCTCTGCGGCGCCCTTGAGCATGAGCTGGGGCTGACGTGATGGCTGCGTGTCGGGTGTGCGACTCTACCGACCTTGCGCTGATCCTCGACCTCGGTACGCAGCCACATTGCAACGCATTCCTGACCGAAGCTGACCTCAGGCGGCCCGAACCGGGGTACCCGCTCCGCCTGTGGTTCTGTCGGGACTGCACGACCGTGCAGATCGACCACACCGTCCCCAAGGAGGTGATGTTCTCGGAGTACCTCTACGTCTCCGGCACGACGGCGACTCTGCGTGAGCATTTCCGGCAGAGCGCGGACCACTTGGTTGCCGAACTCGGCCTGCAAGCCGGTGATCTCGTCGTCGACATTGGGTCGAATGATGGGACGTGGCTGAGAGCGTTTCACGCCAGGGGTATGCGGATCCTCGGTATAGAGCCCGCGGCCAGTATCGCGCGGCACGCCGAAGCCGATGGTGTCCCCACGCTCAATCGGTTCTTCAATGCCGGCGTCGCGCGCGAAATCGCCAGATCGGATCCGCCCCGGTTGGTCACCGCCGCTGGTGTGTTCTTCCATCTGGAAGAACTGCATAGCGCTGCCGAAGGGGTCGTGGAGTTGTGCCGGCGCGGGGCGGTGTTTTGTGTCCAGGCCATCTACCTGCGCGAGATGTTGCGCGAGGCCGCCTTCGACAACATCTATCACGAGCACCTGACCTACTGGACGTTGCGGTCCATCTCGGCCCTCTTCGCCCGTCACGGACTGGAGGTGTTCTCCGCCCGTGTCCTCGCGATCCACGGAGGCTCACTCGAACTCCTCGTCGCACCGGTGGGAGCGCGCACCGTCCAGCGAAGCGTCACCGCGATGCTCGAGCAGGAGGCCGCGCAGCACGGTCCGCCCCGGGTACAGCAGCCGCGCCCAGCAGTATGCACTCGCGAGCCCAAAGACCAGGCCGACTGTGCAGGCGGTCACCGCCTGCACGGCGCCCCAGACGAACGCCTGGTGCAACTCACGGTCGGTCCGCAGTGTCGTCAGGAGATCGCCCTGACCGGCTGTTCGGAACAACGAGGCAAGCGCCCATGCGGCGACCGCCAGCATCACCAGGACGGCGGCAACGGCGGCGACAGGTGCCGTGCTGACAAAATCGGTCCGTGCGCGCCTCACCGGGGCATCGTAGCCCGCGGCGGGCGCAGCCGGGGTCTCGTGAGCAGGCCGGTTGCATCCAGGTAATGGCTTGGGGTGAATCACGCCGTTTCGTCAGGGTGTCGCTCGCTCGTCGGGGACGTCGTCGACCCGACGCTCACTGCTTTCGCCTTCATCCTCGTGTCCTCGGTGGCCCTCCGGCAGCCGGCGGAGACGCGGTTCCTGTGTCGGAGCCGGTCGTCGCTCCGAGTGGGGACTTTACGGGTTCAATGAGTGCCGAGGTCACAGTGGTCGCTTGCTGATCCTGGACGCGCATCCCCGTATGGTGGCCCGGCGCGGACATGCCGTGCGGGAGGGCTCCATGCGCGTCCTGGTCACTGGCACCTCGGGCTTCGTCGGTACTCACCTCGTGCGGCGGCTTGTGGCGGAGGGCCACGAGGTCACCGGCGTCGATTGGAACGAGCCGCGCCGACCGGTGCAGGGGTGGCACGACGTGCGCCTGGACATCCGGGATGACGTTGCCGTCCAGCGCGCCGTCACGGAGGCGCGGCCGGAGCTCGTGTGGCACCTCGCCGCGCAGGCTTCTGTCTCAGTGTCGATGCGTGAGCCGCGTCTCGACATCGAGACTAACTGCATCGCGAGCGTCACGCTGGCGCGCGCTGCAGCCGCGGCAGGGACCCAACGCTTCATCTTCACCTCGTCCGGGGGCGCGATGTTCGGTGACCCGCCGGAGATCCCCGCGCGGGACGAGACGCCCGTCGCGCCTCGCTCGATCTATGGCGCGTCGAAGGTGGCGGCGGAGCGGTACCTCGAGATCGTCGGCCTCGAGACCGGGATGGAGATCGCGGGCCTGCGTCCCGGGAACATCTACGGGCCGTACCAGGACCCCCATGGCGAGGCGGGCGTGGTCGCCATCTTCACGCAGCGGATGCTGCGCGGTGAGCCCTGCACGATCTTCGGCACCGGCGCCGACACGCGAGACTATGTGTACGTGGAGGACGTGATCGAGGCGCAGATGCGCGCGGCGACTGCGCCGGTGGCGGCGTTCTGCCTGGTGGGCACGGGCCGCGAGACGAGCACACGCGAGATTTTCGACCTGCTGGCGCACGAGACGGGGTACGAGCGCGCCCCTGTCGCCGCGCCCCCCCGTCCAGGCGACATCCCGCGTATTGCGCTGGACGCCTCCCGTGCGTGGGAACTGTGGCAGTGGCAGCCGACCGTGACCCTCGCGGATGGGATGGCGCGCACGGTCGCGGCGTTTCGCGAGGAACTCGGCGCCTAACGGGCGCTGCCGGTGGCGGCGCGTGCGAGGCGGTCACGCACGGCGACGCCCACGCCCTCGGCGGGTGGCGGCACGACCACCAGGACGTCGAGACCGAGCCGATCCGCTTCGCGCAGGCGGTCGTACAGTGCGGCGGCGTACGACTCTGACGTATCGCCGGCGGTGAGTGCGGTCACGCCGGGTGGCGCCGTCACCGGCTGAGGTGTGAGCAGCCCCGTTCGCTCACCGGATCTGGCATGTGAGTCCGCAGCGGCGATCGCCGCCGCGGACTCCTCGATCACGATCACCTCCGCGCGTGGCGCGTAGTGAGCGGCGAGCATTCCGGGCGCGCGACTCGGGCCGCCGGGTGTGCGCTGCACCGGGTGGCCGAGGGCCGCCTCAATCTCCTCGGCAGTGACGCCGCCGGGCCGCAGGATGACTGGCGGAGCACCCTCTTCGCTGCAGTCCACGATCGTTGACTCCACGCCCACGCCACACGGTCCGCCGTCCAGCACGAGGTCGACATCGCCGCCGAGATCGGCGCGGACGTCGGCGGCAGTCGTAGGTGAGACGCGGCCGAAGCGGTTGGCGGACGGCGCCGCCAGACCACCGTCGAAGGCGCGGATCAGCGCGAGGGTCAGGGGATGGTTGGGGACGCGGAGGCCGACGGTCTCGCGTCCGCCCGTGACTTCGTCCCCGGCGGCCGGGGTGCGCGGGAGGATCAGCGTGAGCGGACCGGGCCAGAACGCCTCCGCGAGCCGCCGGGCGTCCTCAGGGACACGCGCGGCCCAGCGTGGCAGCGCCTCGATGCCGGCGATGTGAATGATGACGGGGTGGCCCGCCGGTCGGCCTTTGACCTGGTACAGCCGCCGGACGGCGGCGGGGTTGGAGGCGTCCGCAGCGAGGCCGTAGACCGTCTCCGTGGGGATGGCGACGAGCCCGCCGGCGTGGAGGATGCGCACAGCGGCCTCCAGGTCGGCGTCTGTCTCCGCGTCGCCCTCGATCATCCCGGGCTCCTATCATTCGGCCAGCCGGTGCGGGCATCATCGCGCATCCCGGCGGCGGAGGCGCGATCACATGGGCCGGTACATCCTCGCGCTGGACCAGGGGACCACTTCCTCGCGGGCCCTCCTGTTCGACGAACGCGGCCGCTCCGTCGCGGTCGACCAGCGCGAGTTCCCGCAGGCATACCCGCGCCCCGGCTGGGTGGAGCACGACCCGCAGGCGATCTGGCTCTCCCAGATCGCCGCCGCGCGCGGCGTCCTTGCTCGTGCCCGGATTGAGGCGCGCGAGGTCTCGGCGATCGGGATCACGAACCAGCGGGAGACCGCGCTGGTCTGGGAGCGTGCCACGGGACGCCCGATCTACCCGGCGGTCGTCTGGCAGTCACGCCAGACTGCCTCGATCTGCGATGACCTGCGTGCCCGCGGGCTGGGCACCGAGGTGCGGGCACGCACGGGGCTCATGATCGACGCGTACTTCAGCGCGACAAAGGTCCGGTTCATCCTGGACGCCGTGCCGGGTGCGCAGGTGCGGGCCGAACGCGGGGAACTCGCGTTCGGGACGGTGGACTCGTGGCTGCTCTGGCGGCTGACAGGTGGGCGCGTCCACGCCACCGATGAGACAAACGCCAGCCGGACGATGCTGTGGAACATCCACGAGTATGCGTGGGATGGCTGGCTGCTGGCCGCCCTCGATATCCCTCGGGCGCTGCTGCCGGAGGTCCGGCTTTCCTCGGGCAACTTCGGTGAGGCGGACGCCTCGTGGCTCGGCGTAACCCTCCCGATCCGGGGGGTAGCGGGCGATCAGCAGGCGGCGCTGTTCGGGCAGGGCTGTACGACCTCCGGCGCGGCGAAGAACACGTACGGCACCGGCTGTTTCCTGCTCATGCACACGAGGGATCGTGCCGTGCCGTCCGCACGAGGCCTCCTCACGACAGTCGCGGCCCGTGTTTCCGGCATATCGGCCGCGTATGCGCTTGAAGGCAGCGTGTTCTCGGCAGGCTCCACCGTGCAGTGGCTTCGTGATGGCCTCGGCCTGATCACCTCCGCGTCGGAGGTCGAGGCGCTCGCCGCGTCCGTGCCGGACAGCGGAGGGGTGACCCTGGTGCCGGCGTTCACGGGGCTGGGAGCGCCCTACTGGGACGAGTCGGCGCGGGGCGCGATCCTCGGCCTCACGCGAGGCACGACGCGGGCGCACATCGCGCGGGCGGCGCTGGAGGCGATTGCCCACCAGAGCCGTGAGGTCATCGAATGCCTCGCGGCCGACGCAGGTGCGCCGTTGTCAGCGCTCCGTGTGGATGGCGGAGCGTGTCGCAACGGCCTGTTGATGCAGATCCAGGCGGACCTCCTGGGGCTCCCCGTCCACCGGCCAGCGGAACTGGAGGTGACCGCGCTCGGCGTCGCTGGCCTCGCCGGGATCGCTGCCGGCGTCTGGGGTAGCGTCGAGGAGTTCACCAGCCTCGATGCCGGAGCGGTGGACGTCTTCACGCCCCGGATCGATGCGCATGAGCGGCAACGGCAGTCCGCGGCGTGGTCGCGCGCAGTGGGGCGCACGTTGCGATGGGAGACGCCAGGCTAGCCGCAAACTTGTCCTTTGTCCTTGTACGCTGTCCGCGTCCGCGGCCCACACCGCACAGGGAGGACACACAGTGAGCGACCTCAGCAGCACCAACCTCGGCAAGTTCGAGAGATACCTCGTCGAGGAGTTCTACGACGACTGGCGCGGGGGCGAGATCACGCGCCGTACCTTCATTCGCAAGGCAGCGTTCGTGACGGGTTCGATGGCGGCGACGACCGCGGCGATGCTCGCCCTCGGCTGTTCGAACGACGAGTTGCCGGCAAAGGACGAGCCGATGCCGCAGCCGGTGACTCCCGCGGCGTCGGACGCGTCGAAGGCGACGCCGACCGCAAGCCCGACGCCCGCGGCGGCGCTCGTTCCGGTGCCCGGGGCGAAAAGCAAACTCTCCGTGCCAGACGGCGACCCGGCGGTCATCGGGTCGGACGTGAAGTTCCCGGCAGGTGCCGCGCAGGCCGGCGGTTACCTGGCAAGGCCAGCGAAAGCCGCCCCGGGGACGCGCGCGATCCTCGTGTGCCACGAGAACCGGGGCCTCACGCCGCACATCCGCGATGTTGCTCGCCGCTTTGCCAAGGAAGGGTACGTCGCGCTCGCAGTCGACCTGCTGACGCGCGAGGGCGGGACGGCCAGCCGTGATGCTGACCAGGTCCCCGGCCTGCTGACCGGGGCTGGGACGGCCCGGCATATCGCCGATTTCGTCGCGGGCCTGAAATACCTGCAGACCGTGGACGGCGTGGATGGCAAGCGCATTGGGATGACCGGCTACTGCTTCGGCGGAGGCATCACCTGGGCGGCGGCCACCCAGATCCCGGAACTGAAGGCAGCGGCGCCGTTCTACGGCCCCGCACCGGACATCGCCGCCGTCAAGGACATCAAGGCGGCGGTGCTCGGTGTCTACGCCGAGAATGACACGCGGATCACCGGGGGTGTCGAGCCGCTGCGGACCGCACTCAACGCGGCCGGTGTTGTGAACCAGTTGACGATCTACCCGGGTGTGGGCCACGCGTTCCACAACGACACGGGCAAAGCGTACCACGAGGCGCAGGCGACGAAGGCGTGGGCGGACACGCTTGCCTGGTTTGCGAAGTACGTCTAGCGGTCACACGACCGGGAGCCTGCCGGGTGGGCCGGCGGTACCCTTGGTGGGATGAACACCCGACAGCGCGCAGTTGCGTTCCTCCTTGGCGTCTCAGCGGACGCGCTGCTGGGCGATCCACCGAGCGTCGTTCATCCGGTGCGCGCCCTCGGGCTCGCCGCCCGGGCGTACGAAGGCGCCACGCTCGGCCGCTTCAGCCCTCGCGTGGCGGGGAGCGCAGGTGCCCTCCTGCTCCCGATGTCCGCCGGCCTCGTGGCGACCGTCGCGGAATGGAAGAGCCGGCATCGTCCGGGTGGTCGAATCGCCGCGGCCGCGGGGTCCCTTGCGCTCGCCAGCGCGCAGCGGACGTTGATGCACCGTGCGCTCGAAGTCGCTGACGCGCTCGATTCGGGCGACCTCGTCGAGGCCCGACGGTTGCTCGGCTACCACCTCGTGAGCCGCCCGACGGATGACCTCGATGCAAGCGAGGTGGCGGGCGCGACGATCGAGTCGGTCGCCGAGAACCTCGGCGACGGCGTCGCCGGGCCCTGGCTGGCCTTCGCGGTCGGTGGGCCGGGCGGGGCATGGGCGTACCGAGCGCTGAACACGCTGGACTCGCTGTGGGGCTACCGCAGCGAACGGTATGCGGAGTTCGGCTGGGCCGCGGCACGCCTCGACGATCTCGCGAACCTTGTTCCGGCGCGCGTGGCCGCATTTGCCATCTGCGTCGCGGCGGAGCGTCGTGCGCACCGTGGTGTCCTGGCGTTCGAGTTGTGGCGACGCGATGGCGCACTGACCGACAGCCCGAATGCGGGCCAGCCGATGGCTGCGATGGCGGGTGCGCTTGGCGTCACGCTGACCAAGCGCGGCCAGTACACCCTGGGAGGAGGGCAGCGTCCGGCG
>Ga0194132_10002061_pt1 | contig 38934 bp, 34 predicted proteins | sample TA2KigOf80mmetaG_FD_148612 | JGI IMG/M metagenome (GOLD analysis project Ga0194132, IMG submission 148612) | Freshwater microbial communities from Lake Tanganyika, Tanzania - TA2015054 Kigoma Offshore 80m | ecosystem: Environmental > Aquatic > Freshwater > Lake | place: Tanzania: Lake...
CTCACTTGAGGATCTTGGTGACCCGGCCCGCACCCACGGTCCGGCCACCCTCACGGATCGCGAACCGCAGACCCTCGTCCATCGCGATCGGAGCGATGAGTTCCACCGTCATCTCCGTGTTGTCCCCCGGCATGCACATCTCCGTGCCATCCGGCAACGACACCGACCCCGTCACATCCGTCGTCCGGAAATAGAACTGCGGCCGATAGTTCGAGAAGAACGGCTTGTGACGGCCACCCTCCTCCTTGGTCAACACATACACATTCGCCTCGAAATCAGTGTGCGGCGTGATCGAACCCGGCTTCGCCAACACCTGACCCCGCTGCACATCATCCTTGTCGATCCCACGCAGCAACGCACCGATGTTGTCCCCAGCCTGGCCCTCATCGAGCAGCTTCCGGAACATCTCCACACCCGTACACGTCGTCTTCTGCGTCGCTTTCAACCCGATGATCTCAATCTCATCACCAGTGTGGATCACACCCTGCTCCACCTTCCCCGTCACCACCGTCCCACGACCCGTGATCGTGAACACATCCTCGATCGGCATCAAGAACGGCTTGTCCAGATCACGCTCCGGCTCCGGCACATACTCATCCACCGCCGCCATCAGCGCCATCACCTGATCCTGCGCATCCGAATCACCCTCCAACGCCTTCAACGCAGACACCGGAATCACCGGACAATCATCACCATCGAACTCGTACTCCGAGAGCAACTCCCGAACCTCGAGCTCCACCAACTCCAACAACTCCTCATCATCGACCATGTCGACCTTGTTCAACGCCACCACGATCGCCGGCACACCCACCTGACGCGCCAACACCACATGCTCACGCGTCTGCGGCATCGGCCCATCCGTCGCCGCCACCACCAGAATCGCCCCATCCACCTGAGCCGCACCCGTGATCATGTTCTTGATGTAATCAGCGTGCCCCGGCATGTCCACATGCGCGTAATGACGGTTCCCCGTCTCATACTCCACATGCGACACATTGATCGTGATCCCACGCTCCCGCTCCTCAGGAGCCTTGTCGATGTTCTCGAACTCCGTGAACGAGTTCCCAGGCACCCGATCCGCAAGCGTCTTCGTGATCGCCGCCGTGAGCGTCGTCTTCCCATGATCGATGTGACCCATCGTCCCCACATTCACGTGCGGCTTGTTCCGCTCGAACTTCTCCTTCGACATGGGAAACCCTTTCTTGGATGGCTCTGGACTCAGAGTGACTGATTGATGGTGGACACGTGTTGCGCTGCGGTCACTTGCCGGTGACTCGGGCGACGATCTCTTCCTGCACGTTCCTCGGCGTCTGCTGATAGCTGTGGAACTGCATGGTGTAGGTGGCTCGGCCCTGGGTCTTGGACCGCAGATCGGTCGAGTAACCGAACATTTCCGACAGGGGCACCTCTGCGGTCACCACCTGATTGTTGCCGCGTTGTTCCATCTGGCCGACCTTGCCCCGACGGGAGTTGAGGTCACCGATGACGTCGCCCATGTAGTCCTCGGGTGTGACGACCTCGACGGCCATGATCGGCTCGAGCAGCACCGGTGCGGCCTGACGGAGGGCCTCCTTGAAGCCCATGGTCCCGGCGATCTTGAACGCCATCTCCGAGGAGTCGACGTCGTGGTAGTCGCCGTCCTCGAGCTTCACATGGACGTCGACGATGGGGAACCCGGCGAGAACACCGGTGGACATGGCCTCCCGGATGCCGTGGTCGACCGAGGGGATGTACTCCTTCGGGATACGACCGCCGGTGATGGCGTCGTCGAAGGCGTAGCCGCCGCCCGGGCCAGCGGGCTCCACGGTGAGGACGATCTTGGCGTACTGGCCCGATCCACCGGTCTGCTTCTTGTGCAGGTAGGTGTGGTTGTTGACTCCCGAGGTGATGGTCTCGCGGTAGGCGACCTGGGGCTTGCCGACATTCGCTTCCACCTTGAACTCGCGCATCATGCGATCGACGAGCACCTCGAGGTGCAACTCGCCCATCCCGGAGATGATGGTCTGAGCGGTGTCCTCGTCGGTGCGGACCTGGAACGTCGGGTCCTCCTCGGAGAGCGCAAAGAGCGCCTTGGACATCTTGTCCTGGTCCGCCTTGGTCTTGGGTTCCACCGCCACGTGGATCACCGGATCGGGGAACTCGAGGGACTCGAGGACGATCACGTTGGACGGATCGGTGAGCGTGTCCCCGGTCCGGGTGTTCTTGACGCCGATACCGGCAACGATGTCGCCGGCGAAGACGGCCTCCTGCTCGATCTGGTCGTTCGCGTGCATCTCGAGGAGCCTGCCGATGCGCTCCTTGTCACCGGAACGGGTGTTCATGACCGTCCCGCCCTTCCCCAGGGTCCCGGAGTAGACCCGGAAGTACGTCAGCTTGCCGACGTGGGGAGCGGTCATGATCTTGAACGCCAGCGCAGAGAACGGCTCGGACGGATCGGCTTTGCGGGTGACAGGCTCGCCCTTGCGATCGACTCCCTCGACAGGCGGCAGATCCAGCGGTGAGGGCATGTACCAGCACACGGCGTCGAGCAGCGGCTGCACACCCTTGTTCTTGAACGCCGTTCCGTTGAGGACGGGGACGACTCCGTGGTGGATGGTGGCGGAACGCAGCGCCGAACGGATCAGGACCGGATCGAGCTCCTCGCCCTCGAGGAACTTCTCCATGATCTCGTCGTTGGACTCGGCGAGGACGTCGATCAGTTTCTCCCGGTACTCCTCGGCCTGATCCTGCAGGTCGGCGGGGATGTCGACGACCTCCCACGATGCGCCGAGTTCCTCACCGGACCAGATCCACGCCTTCATGGTGATGAGGTCGATGATCCCCTTGTAGTCCGCCTCGGAGCCGATCGGGAGCTGGATGACGGCGACCTTGGCCTCGAGCCTGTCGATGATGCTGGCGAGCGCCCCGAAGAAGTCGGCGCCCATGCGGTCCATCTTGTTGACGAAGCACATGCGCGGGACGTTGTACTTGTTCGCCTGCCGCCACACCGTCTCGGTCTGCGGCTCGACGCCGGCGACACCGTCGAAGACAGCGACCGCACCGTCGAGCACCCGCAGGGAACGCTCGACCTCGACGGTGAAGTCGACGTGGCCCGGCGTGTCGATGATCTGGATCCGGTGGTCGACGTCGTTGACGGTGTCGGTCCAGTGGCACGTGGTGGCCGCCGACGTGATGGTGATCCCGCGCTCCTGCTCCTGGGCCATCCAGTCCATGGTGGCGGCACCCTCGTGCACCTCACCGATCTTGTAGGTCTTGCCGGTGTAGTAGAGGATGCGCTCGGTCGTGGTGGTCTTGCCGGCATCGATGTGCGCCATGATGCCGATGTTGCGGGTCCGCTCGAGTGGAAACTGCGCCATTGTCGTATGCCTCGGGGGGTCAGTTCGGCCGGAGCCAATGGGTCACCAGCGGTAGTGGGCAAAGGCCTTGTTGGACTCGGCCATCTTGTGGAGGTCCTCCTTGCGCTTCATGGACGCACCGACACCGCTGCTCGCATCGAGCAGCTCATTGGCGAGGCGCTCGGCCATGGTCCGCTCACGCCGCTGCCGGGCGAAGCCGACCAGCCAGCGAATGGCGAGTGTGTTGGCACGACGTGGGCGAACCTCGACCGGCACCTGGTAGGTGGCGCCTCCGACCCGGCGGCTACGAACCTCGAGTTGCGGGCGCACGTTGTCGACCGCGCGCTTGAGCGTGGTGATGGGGTCGTCGCCGGTCTTGGTCTCGATCGCGGAGAGGGCGTCGTAGACGATGCGCTCCGCAGTCGAACGCTTGCCCCGTTGGAGGACCTTGTTGACGAACTGGGTGACGAGCAGCGACCTGTAGATCGGGTCGGGCAGCAGGTCGCGACGGGGAGCGGGCCCTTTGCGTGGCATGTCAGGACTCCCGCTTGGTTCCGTAGCGCGAACGAGCCTGCTTGCGGTCACGCACGCCGGAGGTGTCGAGTGTTCCGCGGATCACCTTGTAGCGAACGCCGGGCAGGTCACGGACACGACCACCACGAACCAGCACGATGCTGTGCTCCTGGAGGTTGTGACCCTCCCCGGGGATGTAGGCCGTGACCTCGACACCACTCGACAGCCGGACACGAGCGACCTTGCGCAGCGCCGAGTTGGGCTTCTTGGGTGTGGTCGTGAACACGCGGGTGCATACGCCCCGCCGTTGCGGCGCGCCCTTGAGCGCCGGAGTCGACTCCTTCCGACGCTTGGTCTTCCGGCCCTTGCGGACCAGTTGCTGGATCGTGGGCACGCTGCAACCTTCCTGGATCTACGAAGCGAACTGACACCGGTGCGAGTCCGACCGGACTCCGGTCACGGCCGTTGGGGCGGACGCGCGCCGCACCCCGAGCCGACGGCGAATCGTACGAGGCTCGGGCTCCGGAGGCAAACCACGGGGTCCGGGTCAGAGTCCGGTGACGTTCACCGTCATGGTGCCGACCACTTCTCCGCCGAGCTCCGCCGAACGGCTTCCGGTGAATGTTCCCCGACCACCCGAGGCAGCGGCGTAGGTACCTGAACCACCGATGAGGGTCAGTTCAGCCTGGAACGACGAGTCGGCCGAGTTCCCGGCGCCCGGCGGCTGGGACGCCTGTCCGTCCATGCGGAACGCCAGGACGTTCTCCGGGGAGAACTCGAGCGTAACGAAACCGAAGAATGGTCCCGTTCCGAGGTTGTAGTCGACGTTGCCCAACATCTGGACCACGGCGGGACTCCCGTCGACCGTGGTCGGGCCGACGAGTTCGTTCCAGCCGTAGTTGAATGCGCCATCCGGACCCACCTGCCGGAGGATCCTCTGGGCGGACGTGAGCGAGACCTCCCAGGTCAGCTCTGTGCCGTCGACCGGCCCGTTCGTTGCGCCATTCCCCACCGTGCTGGAAGGAGCACCGCTGGAAGGAGCGCCGGGCGAGGAGGTGCTCGAAGGAGCGCCGGGCGAGGAGGTGCTCGAAGGAGCACCTGAGTCCGACGACACCTCATCTCCCGACGAGCAGGCTCCGACACCCAGGGCGAGGGCCACGATGGTCGGGAGAACGACGGTGCAGCGGCGAGCGGACCAGCGGCTCATTGTCGCTCAGGAATCGGAGTCTGCCGACTGGTCGCTCGACCCGGGGAACTCGATGACTTCAGCGACCCCTGCGGTGTCGATTGCGACCGGTTCGACCACGGCATCGGTGATGCCGGGATCGGTTCCGGTGTCAGCGAGCACTGCGACGTCGTCGAGTTGCTCGGACTGCCGCTCGGCGAGCCACCGGGCCGGGTCGACCTCGTCGCCGCTGGAGTACTCATCCGGCAGGGTCGCTGGAACAAAGTCCGGAACGTACGCCCGGATCTCCTGGTAGCGCTCCATGCCGGTTCCGGCGGGGATGAGCTTGCCGATGATGATGTTCTCCTTGAGCCCGACCAGGTCGTCGGACTTGCCATCGATCGCCGCTTCGGTCAGCACCCGGGTGGTTTCCTGGAACGAGGCCGCAGAGAGCCACGACTCCGTCGCCAGTGACGCCTTGGTGATGCCCATGAGGACGGGACGACCCTCGGCCGGCTTCTTGCCCTCCTGCACCAACTGGCGGTTGCGCTCGTTGAACTCTCGCTGATCCCGGTTCTCGCCGGGAAGGAACTCCGAGTCACCCGACTCCTGGATGGCGACCCGGCGGGTCATCTGGCGAACGATCAGTTCGATGTGCTTGTCGTGGATCGACACGCCCTGATCGCGGTACACCCGCTGAACCTCGTCGACGAGGTACTGCTGAACCGCCCGCACTCCCTTGATGTCGAGAAGTTCCTTGGGGTCCCAGGCGCCCTCGATGAGCGGATCACCGGCGATGATCTCCTGGCCGTCGGTCACGAGGAGCTTCTGCTCCTGCTCGATGGAATGGGACTGCTCGGTCCCATCGTCAGCGACGATCACGACGTTGCGACCGGTCACGGTGCCGGACTCATCGGCCTCGTCGATCCGCACCACACCGGAGGACGCAGCGAGGATCGCCTTGTTCTTCGGGGTCCGCGCCTCGAACAACTCCACCACCCGGGGCAGACCGCCGGTGATGTCGGCGACGTTGGCGACGCCACCGGTGTGGAACGTCCGCATGGTCAACTGCGTGCCCGGCTCACCGATTGACTGGGCGGCGATGACGCCGACGGCCTCACCGGGCTCGATGAGATAGCCGGTGGCCAACGACACGCCGTAGGAGGCCGCCGAGATACCGAACTCGCTCTCGTCGGTCAGCGGCGAGAGTACGCGCACCGAAGTCACCGACTCGTCGTCTCGGAGTGCTGCGAGCTCGTCGTCGCCGACGAGGGTTCCCCGCTCGAGGACCCGACCATCGGAGAGGGCCACGTCCTCGGCCAGCGACCGGCTGGCGAGGCGACTCTCGAGGTGGAAACGCTGGTCACCGCGGTCGGGACGCACGTCATCGATCACGATGCTGCGGATCGGCCCGCCCTCGGCGAACGGATCCCGATCGTTGATGATGAGTTCCTGGGCCACGTCGACGAGGCGTCGCGTGAGGTAGCCGGAGTCGGCTGTCCGCAGCGCCGTGTCGACCAGACCCTTCCGGGCGCCCGGCGTGGCGATGAAGTACTCGAGCACCGAGAGGCCCTCTCGGAAGTTCGACTTGATCGGGTGGGGAATCAGGTCGCCACGGGGGTTGGACACGAGCCCCCGCATCCCTGCGATCTGCTTGACCTGCGACATGCTGCCGCGGGCTCCCGAGCCGACCATCATCTCCACGGGGTTGAACTGGTCCTGGCTCATGGCCAGGCGAGTCGCCTCGGTGATCTCCTCGGTGGCCTTGGTCCACAGGTCGATCTCGAGCTGCTTGCGCTCGCTGTCGGCGATGATTCCCCGGGCGAACTGCTTCTCGTGCTTGTCCGCATCGCTCTCGAAGGGCGCCAGGATCTCGTACTTGTTCGACGGGGTGTGGACGTCGGAGATCGCAATGGTCAGCCCCGACCGCATGGCGTACTCGAAGCAGAGCCCCTTGATGGCGTCGAGGGACTCCGAGGCCACGGCCTTGGGGAACTCGATGGCGAGCCGGTCGACGATGCGGCCCATGTCGCTCTTGCGGACCACCCCGTTGACGTAGGTGAAGCCTTCAGGGAGCGCCCGGTTGAACAGGAGCCGCCCAGCGGTGGTGGAGTGGTACTGGGTCGCCGATCCGTTGGCCGGGGCGGCGATCAGGTCGGGGAACTCAGAGCCGCGGTACTGAATCGAAGCGTGCACGCTCAGAACGCCGGCGTCGAGGTCACGTTCGACCTGGTCGAGCCGACCGTAGGCCCGGCCGGCACCAGTGGCGTCGGCCACCTCGGAGGTGAGGTAGTACGCACCGATGATCATGTCCTGCGTGGGCGTGACGAGAGGCTTGCCGTGGGCGGGGCTGAGCATGTTGTTGGCGCTCAGCATGAGGACCCGAGCCTCGGCCTGGGCCTCGGCCGACAGCGGCAGGTGGACCGCCATCTGATCGCCGTCGAAATCGGCGTTGAAGGCCGTGCAGACCAGCGGGTGGATCTGAATGGCCTTGCCCTCGACCAGCACAGGCTCGAAGGCCTGGATCCCGAGTCGGTGCAGCGTCGGTGCCCGGTTCAACAGGACGGGGTGCTCCTTGATGACCTCTTCGAGCACGTCCCAGACCAACGGGTGCCGACGTTCCACCATCCGCTTGGCCGACTTGATGTTCAGGGCGAGTTCGCGGTCGACGAGCGCCTTCATGACGAACGGCTTGAAAAGCTCGAGTGCCATGAGCTTGGGGAGGCCGCACTGGTGCAGCTTGAGCGTCGGGCCGACCACGATGACCGAACGGCCCGAGTAGTCGACTCGCTTGCCGAGCAGGTTCTGACGGAAGCGTCCCTGCTTGCCCTTGAGCATGTCGGAGAGAGACTTGAGCGGGCGGTTGCCCACCCCGCTCACGGGACGACCACGACGGCCGTTGTCGAACAGTGCGTCGACGGCCTCCTGGAGCATCCGCTTCTCGTTGTTGACGATGATCTCCGGCGCACCGAGGTCGAGGAGCCGCTTGAGGCGGTTGTTGCGGTTGATCACCCGGCGGTAGAGGTCGTTCAGGTCAGAGGTGGCGAATCGGCCGCCGTCGAGCTGAACCATCGGCCGGAGCTCCGGGGGGATCACCGGCACGACGTCGAGGATCATGGCTCGCGGGTCGTTCTCCCGGTGGCCCTGCTCGTTGCGACGGTTGAACGCCGCAACGATCTTGAGACGCTTGATCGCCTTCTGCTTGCGCTGCACCGACAGGGCCTTCTGACCTTCCGGCGGATCGATCGCCACGCGGAGGTTGATCTCCTCGTCGTCGAAGTCGATCCGATCGATCAACGCCTTGATCGCGCTGGCGCCCATGCCGCCCTCGAAGTAGTCGGCGTAGCGGTCCTCGAGTTCACGCCAGAGGATCTCATCATCGATGATCTGCCGGGGGAAGAGGTTGCGGAACTCGTCCCAGGTGCGCTGGAGCAGGTCGAGTTCGGCCTCGTAGGTCTCACGGATCGCTGCGAGGTCCTTGTCCGCTGCGTTTCGACGGCTCTTGAGCTCCGACTCCTTGGCCCCGTCGGCCTCGAGCGACTCGAGTTCCTTCTCGAGTTCCTCGAGCCGGTTGGCGAGTTCGAGCTCGCGCTCCTTCTCAATGGCGTCGCGCTCTCCGAGCATCTCGGCCTCGAGCGTGGAGGTATCGGCGTGGCGCTTGTCCTCGTCGACCCAGGTGACCAGGTTCGCTGCGAAGTAGATGACCTTCTCGAGCTGCTTGGCCTTGAGCTCCTCCTTGGGCTCGAGGCCGGACAGCAGGTAGGCCAACCACGAGCGGGTTCCCCGCAGGTACCAGATGTGCACCGCCGGTGCGGCGAGTTCGATGTGGCCCATGCGTTCACGACGGACCTTGGACCGGGTGACCTCCACGCCGCAGCGCTCGCAGATGATCCCGCGGAAGCGAACCCGCTTGTACTTGCCGCAGTAGCACTCCCAGTCCTTGGTCGGACCGAAGATCTTCTCGCAGAAGAGTCCGTCCTTCTCGGGCTTGAGCGTCCGGTAGTTGATGGTCTCAGGCTTCTTGACCTCGCCGTTGGACCACGTGCGGATCGAGTCCGCCGTGGCGAGACCGATCCGGATCTGTTCGAAGACGTTGACGTCGAGCATGTATGCCTCTCTCAGCGACGCTCCGCCTCACGGCGGGCGTCCTCTTCATCAGAACCGCGCTCGGGCCGGGACAGGTCGATGCCGAGTTCCTCGGCCGTGCGGTAGAACTCGTCGTCCATGTCGCGGAGCTTGATCTCCTCGCCGGTCTCACCGAGGATCTCGACGTTCAAGCAGAGCGACTGCATCTCCTTGATGAGCACCTTGAAGCTCTCGGGGATACCAGGCTCCGGGATGTTGTCACCCTTGACGATCGCCTCGTAGACCTTGACGCGACCGAGGGTGTCATCGGACTTGATCGTGAGCAGTTCCTGGAGGCAGTACGCAGCGCCGTAAGCCTCGAGCGCCCAGACCTCCATCTCGCCGAACCGCTGACCACCGAACTGCGCCTTCCCGCCGAGCGGCTGCTGGGTGATCATTGAGTACGGGCCGGTGGACCGGGCGTGGATCTTGTCGTCGACGAGGTGGGCGAGCTTCAGGATGTACGCGTAGCCGACCGTGATCGGGTTGTCGTACGGCTCACCGGTCCGTCCGTTGTAGAGCGTCGTCTTGCCGTCGGAACGGATCAGACGACCGTTGTCGCCGTAGTCGGGGTTGGCCGACTCGGGCTGGATGTGCGCGAAGATCCTCTCGATCGTGGGGTGACGGCCGGCGAGTTCGATCTCGTCGAACTTGGCACCGTCGAACACCGGGGTGGCGATCAGCGTCGCCGGGCGGGTGGTCGGCCGGGTCTTGGACTCGGTCCCACGAACCGGCTCCTCCCCGACCTGGTTGCCGTCGTCGTTCCAACCCCACCGGGCGGCGTAGCCGAGGTGGGTCTCGAGGACCTGACCGACGTTCATCCGCGAGGGGACGCCGAGCGGGTTGAGAACCACGTCGACCGGCGTGCCATCGGCGAGGAACGGCATGTCCTCGATGGGGAGGATCCGGCTGATCACGCCCTTGTTGCCGTGACGGCCGGCGAGCTTGTCCCCGACGGAGATCTTCCGCTTCTGGGCGACGTAGACCCGGACCAACTGGTTGACACCGGGCGGCAACTCATGATCGTCACTGCGGCTGAACACCTTGACGTCGATCACCTTGCCGGTCTCGCCGTGGGGCACCTTGAGCGAGGTGTCCCGCACCTCACGGGCCTTCTCGCCGAAGATGGCACGGAGCAGGCGCTCCTCCGGGGTGAGCTCGGTCTCACCCTTGGGGGTGACCTTGCCGACGAGCACGTCGCCGGGGCCGACCTCTGCGCCGACCCGGATGATCCCCCGCTCGTCGAGGTCGGCGAGGATGTCGTCGGAGAGGTTCGGGATGTCCCGGGTGATCTCCTCGGGGCCGAGCTTGGTGTCCCGGGCGTCGACCTCGTGCTCGTGGATGTGGATCGATGTGAGCACATCGTCCTTCACGAGACGCTCGGACAGGATGATTGCGTCCTCGAAGTTGTAGCCCTCCCACGGCATGAAGGCGACGAGCAGGTTCTTCCCGAGCGCCAGTTCGCCGTTGTCGGTGGACGGGCCCTCGGCGAGGACGTCGCCCTTGTAGATCCGATCGCCCTCGGCGACCTGGATCCGCTGGTTGATCGAGGTGTCCTGGTTGGATCGCTCGAACTTGAGGAGGCGATATGTGGTGCGGCCGGCCTTCTTGTAGTCGACGGTGATCGAGCGGCCGTCGACCTCGGTGACCGTCCCGTCCTCGGTGGCGATGATCATGTCGGCCGCATCCCGAGCCGCACGAGCCTCGATGCCTGTGCCGATGAACGGCGCCTCGGCTCGGAGGAGTGGGACCGCCTGACGCTGCATGTTGGCGCCCATCAGCGCACGGTTGGCGTCGTCGTGCTCGAGGAACGGGATGAGCGCCGTGGCCACCGAGACGATCTGTTTGGGCGAGATGTCCATGAGCTGGACCTCGTTCGGGGCCACGGTGGTGATCTCCGTGGTCGAACCGAGGAACTCGCCAAGGTCGAGTTGGTTCTTCAGATCCTGCAGCGACGCCGCCTGGGGTGAGCGACGAACGAGCACCCGGTTCTCGGCGAAGGACCCGTCGGGCCCGATCGGCGTGTTGGCCTGGGCGACGATGTACTCCTCCTCTTCGTCAGCGGACAGGAAGACCACCTCGTCGGTGACCTTGCCGTTGCGGACGGTTCGGTAGGGCGTCTCGATGAAACCGAAGTTGTTGACCCGGGCGTACGTCGACAACGCCCCGATCAGTCCGATGTTGGGGCCCTCGGGCGTCTCGATGGGGCACATCCGGCCGTAGTGGCTGAAGTGGACGTCACGAACGTCGAAGCCGGCCCGCTCGCGGGAGAGACCGCCCGGACCGAGCGCCGAGAGGCGCCGACGATGGGTCAGCCCGGAGAGCGGGTTGACCTGGTCCATGAACTGCGACAGCTGGGACGTCCCGAAGAACTCCTTGATCGCTGCGGTCACCGGTCGGATGTTGATGAGGGTGTTGGGCGTGATGGCCTCGACGTCCTGGGTCGTCATGCGCTCCCGGACCACCCGCTCCATGCGGGACAGGCCGATGCGGACCTGGTTCTGGATCAACTCCCCCACCGACCGGATCCGCCGGTTGGCGAAGTGGTCCTGGTCGTCGAGGCGGTAGCCGTGGGTGTGCGCTGCGAGGTTGAGCAGGTAGGTCGTGGCTGCGAGCACCTCGCAGCGGCTCAACACCGACTGGTCGGGATCGGGTCGATCGAGCAGCGGCGCCACCTGAGGGAACAACTCCGAGATCCGATCGATCTCCGGGCCGAGCTTCCGGTTGAGCTTGTAGCGGCCGACCCGGGACAGGTCGTAGCGACGGGACTCGAAGAAGGCGTTGTTGAAGTAGTTGCGGGCGCCGTCCGGCGTGGCCGGCTCGCCGGGCCGGGCCCGGCGGTAGATCTCGATCAGCGACTCCTCCTGGGTGGGCGCCAGTTCGGCATCCTTCTCCCACTGACCCTCGAGGAAGTCGAAGTGCCGGACGAAGGCCTCGAGGAAGCCCGGTGCGTGCTCTTCGTCGTAACCGAGAGCCCGGAGCAGGACGAACAGCGACAGGCGGCGCTTCCGGGCGACCCTGGTGCCGGCGGTCGGATCCTTGCCGGGCTTGTGCTCCACATCGAACTCGATCCACTCACCCCGGGATGGGTGGATGGTGCCCTTGACGAGTTCGTGCTTGGAGAGGTTCCGCAGGCGGAAACGCTCACCCGGCTGGAAGATCACGCCCGGGGAGCGAACGAGCTGGGACACGACGACCCGCTCGGTGCCGTTGATGATGAACGTCCCCTTGTCGGTCATCATCGGGAAGTCCCCCATGAAGACGACCTGCTCCTTGATCTCGCCCGTGTTGGCGTTGATGAAGCGAGCCTTGGCGAAGATCGGAGCGGAGAAGGTCATGTCCTTCTCCCTGCACTCCTCGATGGTGAACTTGGGTGGAGGGCGCAGGAACGGGTCGGTCGGATCGAACTCGAGCTCGAGGCTCAGGGTCTCGGTGAAGTCCCGGATCGGGCTGATGTCCCGGAAGGCGTCGGCGAGGCCGTGATCGACGAACCACTGGAACGACTCACGCTGGACGGCGATGAGATCGGGGAGATCGAGAATCTCGTCGATGTTCGCGAACGAGTAACGATCCCGAAGGGCGGCGCGAGCTGGCACAGGGGTCTCCTCAGGAGCAGTAACGGACGGCCGGAGCGGCGGGGGGCGCCATCAGGACGCGCCCGTACCGAGGAAATTCCACTCGGGAGCGGGAACGACGCAGCACGGCAATCGGGGATGCTACAACACCACCGAAAACAGGTCAATTCGCAGGTGCGACCGGCGATCCGGACGACCCGTGGTCCCGAGGGACTCGGTGAGCGTAGGTATTGAGCGGGGCGAGGTCAAGGACCGGAGGCGGTGGAGTCCCCACCGCCCGAGGTCACTTGATCTCGCCAGTTCCGCCGGCTTCCTCGATCTGCTTGAGGGCATCCTCGGCGGCGTCCTTGGAGACCCCCTCGAGCACCGGCTTGGGTGCGCCCTCGACGAGCGCCTTGGCCTCGGCGAGACCCAGGCTCGTCAGGGCGCGAACGGCCTTGATGACCTGGATCTTCTTGGCGCCCTCACCGGTGAGGATCACGTCGAAGGAGGTCTTCTCCTCCTCGTCGCCACCGGCGTCGCCCCCGCCCCCGGCAGGCGCCACGGCAACGGCGGCCACCGGCGCAGCGGCAGTCACACCGAACCGCTCCTCGAACGCCGTGAGCAGCTCGGAGAGCTCGAGCACGGTGAGTCCGGCGATGGCATCCAAGATGTCTTCGGTGGTGGTGGTCATGTCATTTGCTCCTCGTGTTTCGGACTGTTCGTTGGGACTGTGATCTCGGAATCGGGTTGGGGAACCGGGCTGGTGGAACCGAGGTGCTCAGCGGAGCAACCTCAGTCGGTCGACTCCTCTTCGTCGCTCGCTACTGGCTCGTCGCTCGCTACTGGCTCGTCGCTCGCTACTGGCTCGTCGCTCGCTACTGGCTCGGAACCAGCATCGGCATCGGGAACCCCGCCGCCCTGTTCGATGAGGGCCTGCAGCCCGTAGGCGAACTTCTGCGGCACGGCCTGGAGCAGTCCGGCGAGGTTGCGCATCGGCGCCGCCAACCCACCGGCGATGCGGGCGAGCAGTTCCTCCCGGGGCGGCACGTCTGCGAGACGGAGCACCTCGGCGGCGTCGAGGGGTGCGCTGCCGAGAAGGCCACCCTTGAGCACCAGGTTGGCGTTCGTCTTGGAGAAGGCCTTCAGTTCCTTGGCGACCGTCACGGCATCGCCGGGCGAGCCGTCGGGGGTCGTCTTGACGAAGGCAATGGCGGTCGGGCCGACGAGGATGCCCTCGAGATCGGCGTCGAGATCGGCAGTCGCTCGGCGAACAAGCGTGTTCTTGTAGATGCGATACTCGCCGCCGGCAGCCCGCAGCCGACCACGGAGGTCCTGCAGGTCCCGGACGCTCAGGCCGCGATACTCGGTGAAGACAACGGCGTCGGACGCAGCGAACTGCTCGCGGACCTCGTCGACGACGGCGACCTTCTCTGGTCTCGGGTTGTCCATGGTCTCGGCCTCAGTCACTCGTGGCCCACCCGACACGGGGCCGGGGGACGCTGACTCGTGGCTCTCTCTGCGGGAGGCCCGGTGGCGCAGCGGCCACGGCCTCCACCGCATCACAGGACGCAGCGAGGCTCAGTCCGCCTACCCAGGTGGGCCCGCAGGCCCGTTACGCACGAAGTGCACCGGGGGTCTCCGGCAACGAGAGCTCGTTCGGTTGTTGATCTGCTCCAGCGACGCAGCGGTCACCCGAGCGCCCGAGATGCTACGGGACTCCGGGCGGGCGACGCCAGTTGACGACAGCAGGCGGCGAAATCGAGCAGACCGCTTGCTCCGCTCAGCCCTCGGCCCGAGAGAGGTCGAGTCGTACACCCGGCCCCATGGTCGAGGACAACGTCGCCTTGCGGAAGTAACGACCCTTCGCCGATGCCGGCTTGACCTTGGCGAGCTCGTCGATGATCGCCTTGAGGTTGGCCTCGAGCGCAGCGGGGTCGAAGCTCGCTTTGCCGACCATCACGTGGACGTTGCCGTTGCGATCGGTGCGGTACTCGACCTTTCCGCCCTTGAACTCCTCGACCGCCTTGGCCGGGTCGGGGGTGACCGTCCCGGTCTTGGGGTTGGGCATGAGGCCACGGGGACCGAGTACCCGACCGAGGCGACCGACGACCGGCATGAGATCGGGGGTGGCGATCGTCACGTCGAAGTCGAGCATGCCGCCCTCGATCTGCGCTGCGAGGTCGTCGGCTCCGACGAACTCGGCGCCGGCAGCCTGAGCGGCAGTGGCGGCGTCTCCCTGGGCGAACACCGCCACCCGCACGTCCTTGCCGGTGCCGGACGGCAACGCAACCGTGCCCCGGACCATCTGATCGGCCTTGCGTGGGTCGACACCGAGGCGGATGCACGCCTCGACGGTTTCGTCGAACTTGGCGGTGGCGAGACGCTGGACGATCCCGATCGCGTCGGCCGCCTCGTAGATCTGCTCACGATCGAAGCTCGCAGCGGCGTCGTCGTAGCGCTTTCCTGCTCGTGTCATGTGACTACCCTCCTGGGGTCTCCCTCTGATTCACCGAACTCCCGGTCGAGGTTCCCCCGGGATGGTGCCGGTGCGGGTGCACCGGTGGCCGCCGGCAGGGCGGCGATTCGCTCAGGCGACGACCTCGATCCCCATGGATCGAGCGGTGCCGGCGATCTGGAGCTTGGCGGCGTCGAGGTCGTCGGTGTTGAGGTCGGGCAGCTTCACCTGGGCGATCTCGGCGACCTGGGCGTCGGTGATACTCCCGACGAACCCACGCCCCGGGGTCTGCGATCCCTTGTCCAGGCGGGCGGCCTCACGGATGAGCACCGGCGCCGGCGGGGTCTTGGTGACGAAACTGAAGGTCCGGTCCTCGTAGATCGAGATCTCGACGGGGATGATCGTGCCCCGCTTGTCCTCGGTCTTGGCGTTGTACTCCTTGCAGAAGTCCATGATCGCAATGCCGTGCGGGCCGAGCGCCGTGCCGACGGGCGGTGCCGGCGAGGCCTGACCGGCCGGGATCTGGATCTTGACGAGGGCGACGACGTTCTTCTTGGCCATGAGGCTCTCCCTGTGGCGCCGATGCGCCGCAGCTCGGGGACAGATCATTGTGCTCGCCGGAACACCCGACGGGCAAACACACGTGAACCCCTGCGACTCCGACGGGTTCCGAACCGCTCGGCCCAGAACCCGTGCGAGCCAGCTCAGATCTTGGCGACCTGGGCGAAGTTGAGTTCGAGCGGAGTCTCACGGCCGAAGATGTTGACGAGGACCTTCAACTTGAGGTGATCCTCGTTGATCTCGGTGACGAGCCCATCGAAGTCGGCGAACGGACCGTCCTTGACCCGGACCGGATCGCCGACGTCGAACTCGATCTTGAGCTTCTTGGGGCCACCCTTGCCCGCCGTCTCGGCTCCGGCCTCCTCGACCTCGCCGGTGCCGAGGAAGTCCTCAACCTCGCGGCGACGCAGGTGGAGCGGCTTGTTGCCGGGCCCGGCGAACCCGGTGACACCCGGAGTGTTGCGGATCACCGACCAGCTCTCGTCGTCGAGCTGGCAGCGGACGAGCAGGTAGCCGGGGAACACCTTCTTCTGGACGACGACCTTCTTGCCCTGCTTGAGCTCGACCTGGTCCTGCATCGGAATCACGACCTCGTGGACCTTGGCCTCGATGTTCATGGACCGAATACGCGCCTCGATGTTCTGGCGGACCTTGTTCTCGTAGCCGGACTGGGTGTGCAACACGTACCACTTGCCCGGGCGGTCGAAGGGCGATTCCGGCTTCGGCGGGGCCGGCTCACTGAGCGACTCCTCGATCACGTCGACGAAGCCGTCGTCGGCAGCATCGGCGGTCACGTCGTCGGCAGCATCGGCGGTCACGTCGTCGGCAGCATCGGCGGTCACGTCGTCGTGGACCGCATCGGTCACCTGATCAGCATCTGTCATGAGGTCACTCTCCTAGAACGAACCGACGGCGGCTGCAGCGGCGGACCCGAGAGCAGTGGCGTTGCCCGGATCGAGCAGGATCCGGAACAACTCGCCGAAGAGGAAGTCGATGACGAACACGAAAATCGTGAACACGAGCAGCGCCACCAGGACGATCGTCGAGTAGCGGATGACCTCCTCGCGGGTGGGCCAGGCGACCTTGCGGAGCTCGGCTCGCACCTCACGGGCGAACTCGACCGGGCCGGTCCGGTCAGACTTGTGGCGCGGAGCCGGCGGGCGCCGTTCCCGGGTCGTCGTCGGGGAGCCGTCCGCAGCGACCTGCCCGGCCTTCTGCGCCGCTCGCTTCTGCTCTCGGTTCATCGACATCTGGACACCTCGTGTGCGTTCTGCGCAGGGCAGGAGGGACTCGAACCCCCAACCGCCGGTTTTGGAGACCGGTGCTCTACCAATTGAGCCACTGCCCTCGGTGGGTTCCCCGGCGTGGAGCGCTCCGATGAGCCGCCGGCCGCGGCAAGGTTAGACCGCTCGGAGCCGCAGGGCGATCCGGGTGCGTTGATCAGGTCAGCTCACTTGAGGATCTTGGTGACCCGGCCCGCACCCACGGTCCGGCCACCCTCACGGATCGCGAACCGCAGACCCTCGTCCATCGCGATCGGAGCGATGAGTTCCACCGTCATCTCCGTGTTGTCCCCCGGCATGCACATCTCCGTGCCATCCGGCAACGACACCGACCCCGTCACATCCGTCGTCCGGAAATAGAACTGCGGCCGATAGTTCGAGAAGAACGGCTTGTGACGGCCACCCTCCTCCTTGGTCAACACATACACATTCGCCTCGAAATCAGTGTGCGGCGTGATCGAACCCGGCTTCGCCAACACCTGACCCCGCTGCACATCATCCTTGTCGATCCCACGCAGCAACGCACCGATGTTGTCCCCAGCCTGGCCCTCATCGAGCAGCTTCCGGAACATCTCCACACCCGTACACGTCGTCTTCTGCGTCGCTTTCAACCCGATGATCTCAATCTCATCACCAGTGTGGATCACACCCTGCTCCACCTTCCCCGTCACCACCGTCCCACGACCCGTGATCGTGAACACATCCTCGATCGGCATCAAGAACGGCTTGTCCAGATCACGCTCCGGCTCCGGCACATACTCATCCACCGCCGCCATCAGCGCCATCACCTGATCCTGCGCATCCGAATCACCCTCCAACGCCTTCAACGCAGACACCGGAATCACCGGACAATCATCACCATCGAACTCGTACTCCGAGAGCAACTCCCGAACCTCGAGCTCCACCAACTCCAACAACTCCTCATCATCGACCATGTCGACCTTGTTCAACGCCACCACGATCGCCGGCACACCCACCTGACGCGCCAACACCACATGCTCACGCGTCTGCGGCATCGGCCCATCCGTCGCCGCCACCACCAGAATCGCCCCATCCACCTGAGCCGCACCCGTGATCATGTTCTTGATGTAATCAGCGTGCCCCGGCATGTCCACATGCGCGTAATGACGGTTCCCCGTCTCATACTCCACATGCGACACATTGATCGTGATCCCACGCTCCCGCTCCTCAGGAGCCTTGTCGATGTTCTCGAACTCCGTGAACGAGTTCCCAGGCACCCGATCCGCAAGCGTCTTCGTGATCGCCGCCGTGAGCGTCGTCTTCCCATGATCGATGTGACCCATCGTCCCCACATTCACGTGCGGCTTGTTCCGCTCGAACTTCTCCTTCGACATGGGAAACCCTTTCTTGGATGGTGGCTTCGGGAGCCTTGGTCTGGTGCCGCTGGAGCGGCGGTGGGTAGCGGCGGTCGGACTCGAACCGACGACCCCTCGATTATGAGCCGAGTGCTCTCACCAACTGAGCTACGCCGCCGGTGACGGCCACCGGAGTGACCGCAGAGCCCCCTGTCAGAATCGAACTGACGACCTTTTCCTTACCATGGAAACGCTCTGCCGACTGAGCTAAGGGGGCCGGCCCGGTGGACCGGCCGCCGGGCGAGCACGCACTCTAGCGACGGGCGGGGAAGCCCCACAAACAGCGGGGTTGAGCGACTTCCTCAACTCTTCCTCAAGGGGTGCAGTCGGTCAGACGATGAGGGCTGGTGCGCTTCGACCGACTCGTCATGTCCGACCTCTCCGACTCCGGCCGCCAGGTAGTGCTCGACCTCCACCCCGAGTTGACCGTCGTCACCGGCCTCAGCGACGTCGAGCGGGCCGGTCTCGTCAACGAGTTCATCGGCTCACTCGGCCCGTCCCGGCCCGGCGTCCACGTCGAATTGCGCTCGGATGAGGGACGGCGCTTTGCGATCTACCGGCCCGCGACCGGAGCGCACCGCGTGATCGACGTCGACGGACGGATCGACGTCACCGAGGACTTCACCGACGGACCCAACGGAATCGATCTGCTCGCTCGGGCCGGCGTCGACGAACGAGCGGCCCGACGCATCCTGTGCATCGACGCCGAAGATCTCGCCGGGCAGGCGGCCGACACCGAGCGGATCCACCGCCTCGCCACCATCGACCCGGAGGTGCTGTGGCCGGCGGCAGCCGATGTGGTCAGGAACGGCGAGCAGCTCGAACAGGTCGCCGCCGAAGTCGGCGGTTGCGTCGAGGACGCCGCGGTCATTGCGAGCATCGAGGAACGTCATGACCACTTCGAACGGACACAGGCGGAGTCGGAGCACGTTCGACGCGTCACGTTCCTGATTGCCGGAATCGCCGCGCTGTTGACCTTCCCGCTGGTGCGTCTCGTCGGCGACCTGATCGTCATCCCGTTGGCCACGATCGCAGCAATCGCCGTCGTGGCGTCCTTCGTCACCTGGCGCCGCTCGGAGCGCGCCCGGCGAGCAGAGAGCGAGGCACTCGAGGTCGCTGGTGCCACCAGCTACCTGGGCTTCCACCTGCAACGGGTGAACAGCCTGTTGGGGTCGGACCTCGGCCGGCAACGCTTCCTGGCAGCAGCGCAGGCGCACCGTGATGCGCTCGCACGGTGGCGTGACCTGGTCGACGAGATTCCCGCCGAGTGGGCACTCGATCGTCGTCGAGCAGTGGAGGCGGCGTCGTTCGCCACCACGCAGACTCGGAGCTTCTCCGCAGGAGGTACCACGACCGGGCGGGCGGCGGAGGCAACTGCTGCGCTCGTGGAACGCCTCGAGGAACTCCGACGGGTCGGGCCGATCTCCGAGTGTTTCCCGGCTCTGCTCGACGAACCGTTCGCCGACATGGCAGACGCCGACCTGTCGACCGTGCTCGAGGCGCTCGGTCACGCCGCCCGGCAACAACAGATCGTGGTGCTCACCGGTGACGAGCGGATCGAGACGTGGGCGCAGGCGGAGACGATCACCGGCGGCCTGGCGGTGCGTGAGCTCCAGCCGATGACACAGCACAGTTGAACGCCGCCACGGTCAGCAGCGGCGCACCCGCTCACTCCGACGCCGACGTCGTTCCGGCGGCGGGAGCGGCCGGTGGAAACGTTCCCCGGGCCAAGCAGGTCCGGACGGTAGCGTCGCAGCGTGATCATCCGGCCGGCCACGGTCGAGGACGCCCCTGCAGTGCTCGCCATCTACAACCACGAGGTCGAACACTCCGTCGTCACTTTCGACCTGGTGCCACGCTCGCTCGAGGAGCAGCGTTCGTGGATCGCCGATCGCTCCGGCGCACACGCAGCGATCGTGGCCGACCGGGCCGCTCCGGCCTCGGCTCCCGAGGTGGTCGGCTTCGCCTCGTTGTCGCCCTATCGGGACCGCCCGGCGTACGCCACCACCGCTGAGACATCGGTGTACGTCGCTGCCGATGCCCGTGGTCAGGGAGTCGGGCGGGCCCTGCTCGAGGGGATCGTCGACACGGCCCGGGCGCACGGCTTCCATGCCCTCGTTGCGCGGATCGTCGGCGGCCACGAGGCGTCGATCCGTCTGCACGAGTCGGCCGGGTTCGAAGTCGTCGGACACGAACGGGAGGTCGGCCGGAAGTTCGGCCGCTGGCTCGACGTCACCGTTGCGGAACTCCTGCTCTGAGGTCCGCTGAGGAGTCCCGAGCCCGAATTCGACAGGACCCCCGCCGCAGCGGGGGTCCTTCAGCGTGGGCCGGGAAGGATTCGAACCTTCGAAGGCATGAACCGGCAGATTTACAGTCTGCTCCCTTTGGCCGCTCGGGCACCGACCCGCTGGATCGGTCACGATAGCGTCCGCCATCGAGCGGTTGGAACTCAGTCACGAGGAGGACACGTGCCCACATTCGACATCACCTCGGAAGTCGATATGCAGGAAGTGCGCAACGCCGTCGACCAAGCGGCCCGAGAGGTGGCCAACCGATTCGACTTCAAGAACACCGACTCCTCGATCGAACTCGGTGATGCCGGGATCACGCTCCGGTCATCGACCGAGGATCGACTCCGAGCCGTGCGCCAGGTCGTCGAGGAGAAGTTCGTCAAGCGGGGCCTGTCCATGAAGGCGCTCGACTGGGGCCAGGTCGAGGAGGCGTCGGGAGCCACGGTTCGCCAACTCGGGAAACTGATCGCCGGGATCGACAGCGACAAGGCCAAACAGCTCAACAAGTTCATCAAGGAGTTGAGCCTCAAGGGCGTCCAGTCGCAGACCCAGGGGGAACAGGTTCGGGTGACGGGCAAGAAGCGCGACGACCTGCAGGCCGTGATCGCCGCCTGCAAGGAGCACGAGTTCGACTTCCCGCTCCAGTACGGCAACTTCCGGGACTGACCGGCACCCCACCCACCGGCTCTGTGGTGCGAGCTACACCAATATCCATGTAGCTCGCACCACGGAGCGGGGTGGGCGCGAGGACGGACCTCAGACCCAGGCGCCGGATCGCAGGCGAGCGATCCGTTCGGCCGCCGGCGGGTGGGTCGAGAACAGGTTGCCCAGGCTGCGACCTCGCAACGGGTTGACGATGTAGGCCGAGGCCTCGGCGGGATTCACGTGCGACGGGATCCGCTGGGCCGATGCCTCGAGTGTCTGGAGTGCCCGGGCGAGCGGCTCACCGGTGCCGAGCAGGCGAGCCGCTGAGGCGTCCGCCTCGAACTCCCGGCTCCGACTGATGGCGGCCTGGATCAGGCCCGCAGCGAGCGGCGCCAGGATGATCATCAGCAGCGCCGCAAACGGGTTCTCGCGGTCATCGGACCGTCCACCGCCGAAGATCAACGCCCACTGGGCCATGTTCGCCAGGAACGTGATGCCCATGGCGACCGCTGCGGCGACCGACCCAATGAGGATGTCGCGGTTGCGGACGTGGGCGAGCTCGTGAGCGAGCACCCCTTGGATCTGGTCCCAGTCGAGCGTCATCAGCAGGCCCTCGGTGACACACACTGCGGCGTTGGCCGGATTGCGACCAGTGGCGAAGGCGTTGGGCTGCTGCTCCGGCGAGACGTAGAGCCGGGGCACGGGCAGGTCGGCCCGTTCGCAGAGTTCGGAGATGATCCGGTGGTACTGCGGCATCTGCTCCGCTGTGACCTCCATGGCCCGGGCCGAGCGGATCGCCAGACGATCCGAGAACCAGTACGACCCGCCGCAGAACACCAGCCCGATGAGCAGGCCGACGACGACGCCGCCCTGCCCCCAGAACGACCCGATGAACATGCACAGCCCACCGAGGCCGGCGAGCAGAACGGCGGTCCTAGCGTTGTTACCCATTGGCGCGAACCTCCTGAGATCCGAACACCTGACATCGACAACCTACGTTCGTTGTGACGAAGCCGATCCGCAGGTCCGCCCCGGGCTGAGCGGCGCTTCAGTCCCGCTGGCCGGGACCGGCCGGGTCACTCGTAGTAACCGGAGTGGATGTAGATGCACGGAACGCCCTGCGTGTGGAACATGTGGACGTTGCGCGGGTCGTCCTCGAATGCCAGTCGCAGGTCGTACTCCCGGCTCCGCAACTCCGTCACCGTCCGCTGCTTGAAGCTCCGGGCCGCCATGTAGTCGCCGTACTCCCGCATGATGAGCAGGTCCCAGCGCAACTGGTAGCGGTCGAGCCAGCCCAGGGTCTGCGGGCGCACCCTGATCGGGCGGGCGGTGAGCAGCACCACCTGCAGGTCGGACTCGAGCACGTCGAGCAGTCGGGCGACCTCGGCGATCAGATCGTCGTCACCACAGGCATGGAAGAACGCCTCCCAGTCGCGGAACGGGTACTCGAGGTAGTGCTGCCGGGTGCTCGCATCCGACAGCACGCCGTCCATGTCGAACACGACCGCAGCGGCCCCGGGCATGGGCTCGGTACGCCACAACCAGTTCTCGAACCGATGATCCTCGACGGGCACGGCGTGCAGGCTACCGGGCTCGGGCCGGATGCCTCCACGACCGAGGCTGCGGCGCTCAGCTCCGGGCCGGACCAGCCGCAGGATTCTCCGAGACGATGGAGACCGCCGCATCGACGCCCATCGAGCGGAGCTCGTCACGCACCACGAGCAATGCGCCCAGGTCGGCGACCTCGAAGCGGGCGACGTGCAGCCCCAAGCGGTCAGCGGAGAACACGATCTCTCCGCCGGAAGCGGTGACCGCCGCCAGGTCCGGGCCGGTGATCGCGCCGGTGGACTTGATCACCAGCTCGTCCGGGCTGACGGTGGCGGGATCGATCTCTGCCGGACCCGGGTCGAGGGGCTCGCCCTGGCGGCGTTCGGGAGTGGTCGGTTGCGCCCCGACGTCGACCGGCTCGGAATCTCCCGGGGGCGTCGTCGTCTCGTCCCCACAGGCTGCGAGTGCGAGGAACGGGAGGGCGAGGAGCATCGCTGCGATGCGCCCGACGGGGCGACCCCCCGACGCGTTGGTTCGGTCGCGTGCGTTCATCTTGGACTCACCTCCGGATCAACGAGAGCAGCTCGACGACCACGTCGGTGAGTGTACGGTCGCCGCTGAGGCGGGTGTAGGCCCCTCCGGTCATCGATGTCCAGTATCGCCAGTACGGCTCGGTGCTGGTAACCGTGGCCGAATCGACGTGCAACAGGCGCGTGTCGGTCGCCATCAGTGCGGCGAGGGCATCGTCCTGGAAATCGATGTCGTCGCCTCCGCCACCTCCTCGACGAAGTCGACGAGTCCGTCGACGTCGTCGAACGCCGAGTGCCGCGCCGGACTCCGGCAGTCCTCCCCGACGGGGATCCCGCAGGCCCGAGCGATCTCGGGGGTGACCTTCACACCAAGCAGCAGTCCGCCGAGTCACGGTCTTGCGCCCTGGGAGAGCTTCACCTCGATGGCCCGCACGGGTGCACCGGCGACCTCGTCGACGAGCCGGGGCAACGAGAACGGCCCGTCGGCCTCCCGGCAACCGACGTACCCGGTGCCCACCTGCACCACGAGATCGCCGCCGTGGCGGTGGTGCAGCGAGATCCCGCCCTCGCCGGTGTTCTGGTGGCAGTCGATGAGCGCAGCGGCCCGGTTGAGCGACTCGACCGCAGCGCCGGAGAGCGACCCAAACTCATGCCGGAGATGTTCACCAGCGACGACGGCCGGAACGCACCCGCCCGGCGGACCCCGCCGACGACCTTGGCGCACGGGACCGGGAAGCTCCACTCCGGTCCTGCCGGCTCCGCCGGATTCGGCAGCTCGGGGAACGCCGCCCGGACCACGATCAGGTAGTCCGGGGTGGTGTCGAGGTGGTTGTCGGTACCGAACCCGAAGGTGTTGTCACGTCGGTAGGCAGAGGTGTAGATCCACCGACGCTGGTCCCGACTGAACGGCTTCTCCTCGTCGTTGCTGGTCAGGATGTACTGGCGCAACTCGGGACCGAACGACTCGAGTGCGTGGCGGAAGTGGCCGATCACCGGGTAGCTGCGGAGGATCGCGTGGCGGCGCTGGGTGACGTCGTACACGGCGACGCCGAGGACCGCGAGCACCGCCAGTCCGATGACGCCGATTGCCCAACCCACGTCGCGCGCGCAACCGGTGCCCGCACCGGTGCCCGCACCGGGATCGGGCCGGGTTCAAGTCGGGATCAAGCCGGGGCCGGGATCGGGCCGGGATCAAGCCGGGGCCGGGATCGGGCCGGGTTCAAGTCGGGATCAAGCCGGGGCCGGGATCGGGCCGGCGGTCCGGACGACTCGGGCGTGGGTTGCCGAGCCGAGACCCGTGTCGGCGCCCGCAGACGGTCAGTCCTCGTCGCCCGCCGCGGCACCGTCCCGGATCGCCTCGACGACACCGGCGTCAGCGAGCGTCGTGGTGTCGCCGAGTTCTCGCCCCTCGACCACGTCACGGAGCAGCCGCCGCATGATCTTGCCCGACCTGGTCTTGGGCAGGTCGGGGACGACGATGACGGCCCGAGGTCGGGCGATCGCCCCGAGCTTGGCCGCCACGTGCTGACGAATCTCCTCGACCAGCTCGGGGGTCGCGTCCACGCCACCGCGGACGATGACGTACCCGACGATCGCCTGACCGGTGGTCGCATCGGAGGCGCCGACCACAGCGGCCTCGGCGACTGCGGGGTGGTCGACCAGTGCGGACTCCACCTCGGTCGTGGAGATGCGGTGGCCCGAGACGTTCATCACGTCGTCGACCCGGCCCAGCAGCCACAGGTAGCCGTCCTCGTCGACCTTGGCGCCGTCGCCGGCGAAGTACCGGCCCTCGTAGGTCGACCAGTAGGTCTCGCGGTACCGGTCCGGGTCACCCCAGATCCCGCGCAGCATGGCGGGCCACGGCTCGGTGAGCGTCAGGTAGCCGCCGCCCTGGGCGACCGGGTCGCCGTGGTCGTCGACGACCTCGGCGCCGATCCCCGGCAGCGCCCGGCAGGCCGAGCCGGGCTTGGTCGTCGTCAGTCCCGGCAGGGGCGTGATCATGTGACCACCCGTCTCGGTCTGCCACCAGGTGTCGACGATCGGACACCGGCCACCGCCGATGTTGTCGTGGTACCACATCCACGCCTCGGGGTTGATCGGCTCCCCGACCGACCCGAGGACCCGCAGGGACGAGAGGTCGTGACGCTCGGGCCACTGCGCACCCCACTTCATGAACGTCCTGATGGCGGTGGGCGCCGTGTACAGCTGCGTCACCCCGTAGCGCTCGATGATGTCCCACAGCCGGTCCTTGTCCCACTGAGCGGGATCGTCCCCGGAACGCATCTCGGCGCGGGGCGTGTCGGGTGTGCCTTCGTACATCACGGTGGTGGCGGCGTTGCACAGCGGTCCGTACACGATGTAGCTGTGGCCGGTCACCCAGCCGACGTCGGCAGCGCACCAGTACACGTCGGTGTCTGCTCGGAGGTCGAAGGTCGCCCGGTGCGTCCACGCCACCTGCGTGAGGTACCCGCCCGTGGTGTGCATGATGCCCTTGGGCTTGGCGGTGGTACCCGACGTGTACAGCAGGAACAGCAGGTGCTCGCTGTCGACGCTGACCGGTTCTGCGCCGACCGGTGTGGCGGCCATCAGATCGCCGTACCAGTGATCGCGGCCGTCGGTCATGTCGACGTCTCCGCCGCATCGGTCGACGACGACCACGCTTCGGACGGTCGGACACGAAGCCAAGGCAGCATCGACGTTGGGCTTCAACAAGCTCGCAGCACCCTTGCGATAGCCGCCGTCTGCGGTGACAACCACGACGGCGCCCGCATCGACGATCCGGTCGACGAGCGAGTCGGGACTGAAGCCACCGAAAACCACCGAGTGCGCCGCTCCGATCCGGGCGCAGGCGAGCATGGCCACGACCGCTTCGGGGATCATGGGCAGGTAGATGCACACCCGATCACCGCTCTCGACCCCGAGGTTGCGGAGCACGGCGGCGAAGCGGGCCACCTCGTCGAGCAGGTTGGCGTAGTTGATCGTCCGGGTGTCGCCGGGTTCACCCTCCCAGTGGATGGCGACCCGGTCACCGAGGCCGGCCGCCACGTGACGGTCGAGGCAGTTGAACGAGATGTTGAGTTGCCCGCCGACGAACCAGCGGGCAAACGGCAGGTCCCACTCCAGCGCCGTATGGAACGGCTCGTCCCAGTCGATGAGCTCCCGGGCCTGATCAGCCCAGAACGCAACCGGGTCGGCAGCGGCCCGATCGTAGATCGACGGATCCGACACCACAGCGGCAGCGGCGAACTCCGCACTCGGCGGAAACGTTCGGTCCTCGTGGTAGTAGTCCTCGATCGTGACGTGCTCGTCGCTCACTGCTGACCCCCTGCTGTCCGGCGCTCGATGGTAGATCGGCGACGGTGCGCAAACCCGGCCCCATTCCGCCCCGCCCCCCGCCCCCCGCCCCCCGCCCCCGCCGCTTTGTGGTGCGAGCGACATGCATATGCATGTCGCTCGCACCACAAAGCTGGCTGGGGGGGGCAGGGGTGGAGGGGCGTCAGGGTTGGTGCCACTCGAGCACGCGGAACGCACCGAGTCCTGTCGGATCGGTGAGCGCCTCGGCCTCGGCGACACGGCTCCGGGCCCGCAGTGCGGCCAGGTCACCCACTCCAGCACGGCCCTCCCACTCCCGACGACCCTCGTCGAGGAGTTCGGCCATGCCGTTGGCGTCGAGCCACTCCGCCTGGGCCAGATCGACCTGAGGGGCCCCGACTGCGACGAGTTGATCGACAGCGACCTCGACGGTGACGTCCTGTCGCCCGGGCCACTCCAACGGCGTGCCCCCTCGACCGTGCGCAACGTAGGTGCGGACCCACTCGCCCCACGGGCGCCGTCCGAGCGATGCGGTCGTGCTGCTCGCATAGTCGAACACCACCACCGCGCCCCGGTCGACGATCTCCCGGGCGCTGCGCAGCCAGTCGACCGCTGAGTCCTGAAGGGGGATCCGCTCACCGACGGTGGCGTCGGGCGCGAGGGCTGCGGCCCGCTCAGCGGTGGTCGCATCGGTCGGGACGAGCAACTCGACGAGGGAGTCGCTCCGGCCGGTGACGCGCACCTCGGACCAGTCGGAGTCGGTGCGTTCGAGGAGGCGGAACGCCAGGTTGTCGAGCAGTTCGTTGGCGATCACCACGCCCGTCACCGGCTCTGCAGGCAGGTCGGGCAACGACACGACGAACGGACCAGCGGCGGCGGGCAGGGGCTCGTCGGCCACGTCGTCGTGCTCCCGGCTCGCCCCGAGCACGACGAACGGCTCGGCGAGCGACAGGTGCTCACCCTGTCGGGCCCGGAGCGCCGGTGAGCGTTCGACGAGGACGTAACGCAACGCTCCGGAACACGCCGGTTCAGCGGCGAGCACCGCCAACGCCAACGCTCCACGACCAGCACCGGCCTCCACCACCACGAACTCCTCGGGGCGACCCAGTCGGGCCCACGTGGCGTCGAGGTACCGGGCGACGACGGTGCCGAAGAGCGGCCCGACCTCCGGACTGGTCAGGAAGTCCGCACCGGACCGTCCGGCTCCCCCGCCGCTGGCGTAGAACCCCCCGGAGCCGTAGAGCGCCAGGTCGACGAACTCGTCGAAGCGAACCGATCCCTGTCGATCGATGCGCTCGTCGAGCGCCTCCACGTGCCGGCGTCGATCAGGGGCCGCCGACGGCGAGCGGCCCGTACTCGGTGACGTTGGTGATCAGGCCCGGGAGCACCCCGAGCACGAGTGTCACGACCAGCGACAACACCACAGCGGCGCTCAGCGAGGCCGGCACCGGCACCGGGGCGACGTCGCCGTCAGGAGCGTCGTCGAACCACATCGCCTTGGCGACCTTCAGGTAGTAGTACGCAGCAATCGCAGTGTTGACGGCCATGAAGATCGCCGTGACGAAGCCGAGGACCGTCTCGGCCTCCACCAGCACGGAGAACACACCGAACTTGGCGTACCAGCCGCCGAGCGGCGGGATGCCGATCAGCGACGCCAGGAACAACGTGAGTGCCACGGCCATCCCCGGCATGTAGGAGAAGAGGCCGCCGAAGGAGTCGATCTCCGCCGAGCGGGTCTTGCGGGCGACGGCGATCACGACGGCGAAGGCACCGAGGTTCATGGCGGCGTAGATGACCAGGTAGATCACGATCGCCTGACGGGACTGGACGGGCAGTTCGTCGGCGACGACGAACGGAGCGAGCATGAATCCGGCCTGTGCGATGCCCGAGTAGGCGAGCATGCGGACGACGTTGGTCTGCCGCAGAGCGATCAGATTCCCGACGGTCATGGACAGGATCGACAGGACGAAGAACACCGGCTGGATCACATCCGGGCGGACGATGAAGCAGAAGTAGACGATCTGGATGAGGGCCACGAACCCGGCCGCCTTGGACGCCACGGCCAAGAACGCAGTCACGGGTGTGGGAGCACCCTCGTAGGTGTCGGGCGCCCACACGTGGAACGGCACCGCCGAGACCTTGAAGGCGAAGCCGACGATCGTGAGCAGGATGGCCAGTGTGATGACCGGGATGCCCTCGCTGCCGACCTCGACCAGACGGGCGGCGATGTTGTCGAGCCGGGTGGACCCACCCACGCCGTAGACGAGTGACAGCCCGTAGAGCAGTACCGCCGAGGCGAACACCCCCATCAGGTAGTACTTGAGTCCGGCCTCGTTGGACCGGACGTCGCCCTTGCGCCATCCGGCGAGCATGTACGCCGGAATCGACAGCAGCTCGAGCGCCACGAAGATGCCGACGAGGTCGCGGCTCGACGCCATGACCACCATGCCCAGCACGCTGCAGGCGAGCAGCGAGTAGTACTCGCTCTCCCAGTAGTCGCCCTCGGCCATGTAGTTGGTCGACAGCAGCACCACGACGTAGGCCGAGAGCACGAAGAGCGCCTTGAGGATGAGCGACATCGAGTCGACGACGTAGGACCCGCCGAAGAGGACCCGGTCGCCGCCCTCGGCGGCCACGGCGATGATCGGGATGAGCGCCAGGATGAATCCGAGGTTCGCCACGGCCGGGATGGCTGCCCGGGCCCGATCGAGCTTGATCGAGTCGAGCAGTACGAGCACGACGAACAGTGCCACGAGGACCACTTCCGGTCCGAGCGCGAGCCAGTCGATCGTCGGGGCCGTGAACGGACCCGGGAGCAACTGGGCGAACAACGACAGCACCGTTGATCAGCCCCCGACCGACGCAGCGATCGACTCGACCGCAGGGTTGACGACGTTGAAGATGAGACCCGGCACGAAGCCCAGCACGACGATGAGGATGAGCATCGGGGTCCAGGCGATCCACTCGGGCCGTTCGACGTCGTGGATGTGGTCGTCGCCGGCGAACTCCTCGGTCGGCGTGCCGAACGCAGTCCGCTGGTACAGCCACAGCAGGTAGCCGGCGGCGAGCACGGTCCCGATCGCTGCGATGATCATCAGCGTGCGGAACAGCGGCACGCTGAGCCCGACCGCCGGGTTGTACGCCGCCAGGATCGCCGGGAACTCACCCCAGAAACCCGCCAGGCCGGGCAGCCCGAGTGACGCCATGACCGACAGGCCCAGAATCCAACCCATCTTGGGCGCCTGGACCAGCAGTCCACCGAGTCGCTTGATCTCCAGAGTGTGGTACCGCTCCTTGATCGACCCGGCCAGGAAGAACAACATCCCGGTGATCAGGCCGTGGGCCACCATGCCGAACACCGCGGCGTTGAACCCGAGGTTGCTGAGCGTGGCAATCGCGAGCATGACATAGCCCATGTGAGCCACCGATGAGAACGCAATGAGGCGCTTCATGTCGGTCTGGGCCAGACAGGCCAGTGCGCCGTAGATGATGCCGATCGTGGCGAGCACGCCGATGACCGGCGCCCACTGGCGGGCACCGATCGGCAGCAGCGGGATGGCGATGCGCAGGAACCCGTAGGTGCCCAGCTTCAACAGCACCGCTGCGAGGATCACCGAACCCTGCGTCGGCGCCTGGGTGTGGGCGTCCGGAAGCCATGTGTGGAACGGGAACATGGGGACCTTGATCCCGAACCCGAGGAACATGCCGCCGAAGATGAGGATCTGAGCGGTCCTCGTCAGACCGGCGCCCCCGAACTCACGGAGTTCCGGGATGGAGAACGTCTGCTCGACCGACAGGTAGCTGATCGCAATGAACGCCACGATCATCAGCGCCGAGCCGAACAGCGTGTAGAGGAAAAATTTGATCGATGCGTACTTTCGCTCGGGTCCACCCCAGACACCGATCATGAAAAACATCGGCAGGAGCACGACCTCGAAGAACACGAAGAACAAAATGAGGTCCTGAGCGAGGAACGAGCCGATCATCCCCGTCTCGAGGACGAGCATGAGGATGAAGAACGCCTTCGGGTTGCCCGGCGCTGGAACGTGGTTCCAGGAGTAGATGAATACCAACGGCATGATCCCGACAGTGAGGATCAGCAGCGGCAGCGACATCCCGTCGAGCCCCATGATGAACCCCGAGTTGATGACCGAGATCCACTCGTAGTCGACGAAGAACTGCAACGACCCGGAGGCGTCGTAGTCGAAGTTGGCCATCAAGAGGATGCCGAACACGAGTGTCACGACCGACGTCACCAGCGCCAGCAGCTTGTGGGTGTCCTCGGATTCCTTGGGCACCAACAACATCACGAGGGCGCCGACGAGCGGCACGAACGTGATGAGGATCAGGCCCCAGTCGTTCAGGAACTCTTTCATGGGAACGTCGATCTCCTACTCGATCAGCCGACGATGAGGATGAACACGCCGGCCAGGACGGCTGCGGCGGCGAAGAACAGGGCGGTGTACTGCTGGATGCGGCCAGTCTGGAGGTGTCGGAGCACGCCGCCGGAACCGGACGCTGCGGCACCGACACCGTTCACGGCACCGTCGACGACCCGCTGGTCGATGTCGTCGTAGACGAAGTCACCCACCTTCACAGCGCCGCGGCCCACACCGTTGACGATTCCGTCGAGCACATTCTGATTGAACCAGTCGGAGGCTCGCGCCAGCGGCCCCTTGACGAAGCCGACGATCACGGTCGTGTAGAGCCAGTCGAAGTAGTACTTGTTGACGAGCACGTTCTTGCCCCAACCGGCGAGGGCGTTGCGCTCCGAGAGGCCGTGCAGCCCCTTGAAGGCGCCCTTCCAGTAGTAGAGGTACGCCACGACGATCCCGCTCAACCCGATGGCGACAGACAGCACCGCCAGCACCGGGTTGAACGAGGCGTGGGTGATGGACGGGAAGTAGAGCCCGATCGGCTCGACGTACTTCTCGAACCGGGTGAGCGTCCCGGCAGGAAGGAAGTCGAACGCCGCCGGCAGGTTGAGGAAGCCGACGATCGCCCCGAGAGTGGCGAGCAGGATGAGCGGCACCGTGATGCGCGGACCGGACTCGTGCGGGTGGCCGTGGCCCCGGTACTCGCCGAAGAACGCGTACCAGATGGTCCGGGTCATGTACGCCGCTGTGCAGAACGCTGCGAGCAACAACATGACGAGCATGACGTGGTACTCGCCGTTGGCGCCGCTCGTGCCGGGGAACGAACCGGTGCCCGCCAGGATCTCGTCCTTGGACCAGAAACCCGACAACGGGAAGATCCCCGCCAACGCTGCGGTGGCAATCAAGTAGGTCCAGAAGGTCTTCGGCATGATCTTCCGCAGGCCACCCATGTCGTCGACCATGTTGAAGCTGTGGTGGCAGGCGTGGCTGAGCGAGCCCGCACCGAGGAAGAGGCAGGCCTTGAAGAAGGCGTGGGTGAAGAGGTGGAACATGGCGGCGGTCCACGCGCCCACGCCGAGCGAGGTGACCATGAAGCCGAGCTGCGAGACCGTCGAGTAGGCCAGCACCTTCTTGATGTCCTTCTGGACGAAGGCGAGCATCGCTCCGAAAAGGGCCGTCACCGCGCCGACGACGGCCAGCAGGTTCACCGACGACCCGGCGATGGACAGCCCTTCGAAGAACACGGGGTAGAGCCGGGCGACCATGAAGATGCCGGCGACGACCATGGTGGCGGCGTGGATCAGCGCCGACACCGGCGTCGGTCCGGCCATGGCGTCGGGGAGCCAGGTGTGCAGGATGAACTGCCCCGACTTGGACATGACGGCGGTGATCAGGCAGATCGAGGCGGCGAGCAGGACCACGTGTCGGATCTCACCCTGCTGGGCGAGGATGTTGACGTCCATGATCGAGAACGACTGTCCGGCGGCGAAGAACAGGATGATCATGCCGACGAGCAGGCCGACGTCACCGACGCGGTTGGTCAGGAACGCCTTGAGCGCCGCATCGGAGTTGGGTTTCTCCTCCCACCAGTGGCCGATCAGGGCGAACGAACACACTCCCACCAGCTCCCAGCCGACGATCATCTGCAAGGTGCTCTGGGAGAGCACGAAGAACAGCATCGATCCCGTGAACAGCGACAGGAATGCGAAGTAGTGCGTGTAGCGGCGGTCGCCGTTGACGTAGTCGGTGGAGAAGACGTGGACGAGCAGCGAGATGATCGTCACGATCACGATCATCATCACCGAGAGTCCGTCGATCTGGGTGCCCCAGGTGATCAGCGCCGTGCTCGATTCGATCCAGGTGGTGCAACGGACCACCGGCCGGGTCACCGTCTCCTCGCCACCGCCGCCGGCAGCGACCGCAGCGGGGACGGCCCCAGTAGCCGTCTCTCCGGTCCCGGGTCCTGCGCCTTGCGTACCCGCAGTGTCCGGTGCGGCGCCCTCGCCGGTGGACGCCCCGCCGCCCGCAGGCGGTGAGGCCTCGGCCTGCGAGCCGCCCTCGCCTCCACGGAGACCGGCCACGACGTTTGAGCACTCGCTCGGGACCTCGGCGAGCGCCGCAACCTCCACGGACTCGATCTCCTCCGCTGGTGCTGACTCCGAGACCTTCGGCGAGTCCGCACCCCAGGTCGCCCAGTTGAACGCCGTGGCCAGAGCGAAGAGCAGACAGATCGACACCGCCGTGATCCCGACCTCTGCCCCCTTGAACGGGAGCCGCTTGCCGAACAACAGGATCAGCAGGAACGAACCGGCCATGACCGCAGGCAGGATCCAGACGTGAGTGAAGAACCACATGCTGTGTGCCTCAGCCCTTCAGCTCATCGAGCTGGTCGATGTCGACCGAGCGCCGGTTGCGGTAGATGAGCAGGACGATCGCCAGACCCACGCCGACCTCTGCGGCGGCCACAGCGATCACGAACAGGGCGAACACCTGGCCACCGAGGCCCCAGTAGGTACTGAACGCAATCAGGTTGATGTTCACGGCGTTGAGGATGAGTTCGACCGACATGAGCACCAACACGCCGTTCTTGCGCACGATCACGCCGTACACGCCGACGGAGAACAGGATCGCGGCGAGCAGGAGGAACTGGTTCAACAACATGGCGTCAGTCCCTCCTGGCCAGGACGATCGCGCCGATGAGGGCTCCGGTGAGCAGGACCGACACCACTTCGAACGGAATCAGGTAGTCGGCGAAGATCTCGTTCGCGAGCGCCTGGGTCCGGCCGTTGCCCGAGCCGCCGATCTGAACCGAGGTGCCGGTGACACCGCTGACCTGCGGCAGGTCGTAGGCGGCGAAGTCGAGGCGGTCGGTGCCCCAGGACCGGGTCAACGAGAAGCCGATGACCACCAGCAGGAGGACACCGACGACCGCACCGATCCAGCGCTGGTTGTTGTCGAGGTCGTCGGACTTCCCGAGGGGGGCTCTGGTCAACATGATGCCGAACAGGAACAACACGATGATGGCGCCGATGTAGACGAGCAGTTGGGTGAGCGCCAGGAACTCAGCCTGGAGAATCAGGTAGACGACGGCGTTGCCGCCGAGCACGACCACGAGCCACAGGGCGGCGTGCACGATGTTGCGGGTTGTCACCACTCGGATGGCCGCCACGACCATGAGCACGGCGAGCACCGCAAAGGCCACGTTCCCGGGAACGTCGAACGTGGTCTCCGTTGCGAGCACCAGTCCGCTCACCGCGGCACCTTCTTGACCTTGACCTCCGAGCCGGCCTCGAGCGCCTCGAAGTCGGGGACGGTCTCGAACCACTCGCCGAGGCGTTCCTTGTCGTGGAGCAGATCGGCGATCCGGGGTTCGGAGTATTCGTACTCGGGGCTCCAGAACAGCGCCTCGAACGGGCACACCTCCACGCAGATGCCGCAGTACATGCACAGCGAGTAGTCGATGTCGAACCGGTCGAGGGCGTTCACCTGACGGGGCTTGCCACCCTCGCGGCGTGGCGGTGCGAGCGTCTTGTGCGCCTCGATGTAGATGCACCAGTCCGGGCACTCACGGGCGCACAGCATGCACGCCGTGCAGTTGTCCTCGACGAGCGTGATGACGCCACGGGCCCGGGGGGCGGGCTCCTCCTTCTCGTGGGGGTACTGCACGGTGGCTGCACCACGAGAGGGAGCCGGTGGCCGGAGCAGGCCGTCGGGGAACATGGTCTCCTTGGCCGTGCGGAGCGTCACCCCGAGACCCTTGAGGACACCGGGGAGTTGCGGCTTGGGGAGCTTCGGCCGGGGAGACGACGGGGTGTCAGACATCAGAACGCCACCTTGAACACGGCGGTCACGAGGATGTTCGCCAGTGCGATCGGAATGAGGACCTTCCAAGCGAGCTTCTGCAGTTGGTCCTCACGGAAACGGGGGAACGAGAAGCGGACCCAGAACACGACGCCGACGAGCAGCACGGCCTTGGTGGCGACCACCAGCGGGCCGACGACATTCATGACACCGGCGGACAGGCCCCAACTGGTGGGCAGCGCCCAGCCGCCCAGGAAGAGCGTCGACGCCACGGCGGCGAAGGCCACGGCGGTGGCGAACTCGGAGATGAAGTAGACGAGGAACCGGATACCGGAGTACTCCACCTGGTAGCCCGCCACCAGCTCGGACTCGGCGATCGGCATGTCGAACGGGGTCTGGGTGAGCTCGGCCTGCACGGCGATCATGAACACGGCGAAGGCGACGAACTGCGTGAGGACGTAGGGGTTGCCGATCCCGGAGAACCCGAAGATCTCACCGCCCGCCTGCGCAGCGACGATGTCCTGCAGGTTGAGCGAGCCGGCCATGATCACGACGCCGAGCACGGCGAGGACCATGGGGAGCTCGTAGGCGATCAACTGGCCGCCGGCGCGCAACGCCCCCATGAGCGCGTACTTGTTGGCCGACGCCCATCCGGCCATGAGGATGCCGAGCACCGACAGCGCCGAGACGGCGAGCACGTAGTAGACGCCGGTGCCCAGGTTGGCGATCACCAGGTCGGGGCCGGCGGGGATGACGACGAACATGAGGAACGTCGAACTGAGCACGACCGCCGGGGCGAGTCCGAACACCAGCCGATCGCTGTCCTCGGTGTGGATGTCCTCCTTCTGCAACCACTTGCCGACCTCGGCGAGCAACTGCAGGGAACCGTAGGGGCCGGCCTCCATCGGGCCGAGGCGACTCTGCATGAACGACACGAACTTGAACAGGTACAGGTAGACGACCCCGCCGGTCAGCAGGAGGACCGCCACCAGTCCGGCGACGACCCGGATCAGGGTCGACTGCCAGTAGGCGAGCTCGATTCCGAGGACCGCCGCACTCACCGGTCGATGTCCCCGAGGATGAAGTAGAGCGAGGCGAGGATCGTCACGATGTCGGGAACGTAGACACCGCGGAGCAGCCACGGGGTGATGGAGATGTTGTTGAAGCTCGCCGAGCGGATCTTCAGCCGGAACGGCGTGAGGTCGCCCTGGCTGACCACGTAGTAGCCCATCTCGCCGAGCGGGTTCTCCGTGGAGATCCACGCCTCGCCGGCGGGAACCTTGATGATGCGGGGAACCTTGGCCATGATCGGGCCGCTGGGCACGCCGTCGGCGAGCTGGTCGATGATCCGGGAGGCCTCCCGGACCTCCTGCAGTCGCACCCAGAACCGGGCGAAGGAATCACCGTCCGGGTGGGTCCAGACCTTCCAGTCGACCTCTGGGTAGGCCAGCCCGATGCAGTTGTCCCGGCGGAGGTCCCAATCGATACCGGACGCACGGGCGTTGGCACCGGAGAGCCCGTACTGCAGCGCCACGTCGGGCGGGATGATGCCGATGCCCCGGGTCCGCTGCTGGAAGACCTCGGATCCCATGAGCAGGTCCTCGATCTCGTCGCAGAACGAACGGACCTTCTCCATCACGGCCTTGGTGTCCTCGAGCCAACCCTTGGGCAGGTCGTCCTTGACGCCGCCGATCCGGTCGAAGTTGGGATGGAACCGGCCTCCGGTCACCCGTTCGATCTGGTCGAGCACATACTCACGGTCACGGAACGCAAAGAACACCGGCGTGATGGCCCCGAGCTGCACACCCATGTCGCCGAGGAACAGGATCAGGTTCGCAATCCGGGACATCTCGAAGAGGATCGTCCGGATCCACATGGCCCGAGGCGGGGCCTCGACCTCCATGAGTCGCTCGGCAGCGAGGATGAACGGCACCTCGTTGGCGAAACTCCCCAACCAGTCGATGCGGTTCACGAGCGTGGTGACCTGCGCGTAGGTGCGGACCTCGGCGATCTTCTCGTAGCCGCGGTGCATGTAGCCGGCGACCGGCTCGGCGGCGATGACCTGCTCGCCGTCGAGGCGGGCGACGATACGCAGCGTCCCGTGTGTGGCGGGGTGCTGCGGCCCGATGTTGAGGGTCATGCCCTCGGTCTCGAGCTCCACGTTGACCCGAGCGTCCGCAGCACGCGCCGTGATGTACTGCAGCTTCTGGCGATCGGTCACTGCGGTCACGACTCAGCCTCCTCGCTGGTGGTGCCACTGCCGTCGGCATCTCCGGCAGCGTCGCCGGCGTCGTCCTCGCCGGGCATCGGTTCGACGTCGACGATCCCCGGCCACGGCTTCACCATGCGGGCCAGTAGCGGGAACCGCTTGCGCATCGGGTGGCCCTCGAAGTCCGACGGCAGGTACATGTGCCGCAGGCCGGGGTGACCGGCGAAGGTGACTCCGAACATCTCCCACGCCTCACGCTCGTGCCAGTCGGCCCCGGCGTAGACCGGGACCCACGAGTCGATCGTCAGGCTGTCGTCGACGTCGGCCTTGAGCGTGACACCCCAGAACCCGCCGGGGGTCCCGACGTCGGCCACACGGGCGAGCAGCTGGAACTGCGTCTCCCCACCGGCGACGCCGTGGGCCAACTCCGTGCTGGGCGGCGCAGGCTCCTCACCGGCGAGTCGAGCGAGCTCGAGATCGACCGAAGCGTCCATGGACCGGCCGTAGGGCGACGGGAGCCAGTCGATCACCGACAGGAAGCAGAAGTAGCGCGCTCCGAGTGCGTTGCGCGCGACCTCGGCGGCGTTGCGCCAGGCATCGCTGCGGACCCGGACCCACACGTCCTGTCCGGGCTGCACCTCGGCGTCGACCACGGCGTCACCGAGATGCTCCCGGAAGGACTCGACGATGACGTTGCGGTTCTCGTCGACGGGCGCGGCCGCAGGCTCCTCGGCGTCGCCTGCGGGATCGGCGGTGTCGGTCTGCTCGTCGGCCACCCGTCACTCCACCACGATCGGCTCGCCGGTCCAGCGAGCCGCCATGTCCTCGTTCTGGATGCGCTCCTGGAGGAGCACCACGCCCTCGAGCAACGCCTCAGGACGGGGCGGACAGCCGGGCACGTAGACGTCGACGGGGATGATCTGGTCGATGCCCTTGGTCACCGAGTAGCTGTCCCAGTACGGGCCCCCACAGTTGGCACACGATCCCATGGAGATCACGTACTTCGGGTCCGGCATCTGCTCCCAGAGGCGTCGGATGGCGGGAGCCATCTTGTCGGTCACGGTTCCCGAGATCACGACGAGGTCGGCCTGGCGGGGGCTGGCGGGCAGCGGGATGACCCCGAGCCGCATGACGTCGTAGCGGGGAGAGCCGAACGCAGCGCCCATCTCGATGGCGCAGCACGCCAGGCCCCACTGGTACACCCACAGCGAGTACTTGCGCGAGAGGTTGAGGAGCTTCGTGAGCGGAGCGGGCATCTTGCCGCTCTCGACGAGTCCTAGGCCCACTTGAGCACCCCCTTGCGCCAGGCGTAGACGAGGCCGAGGAGCAGGATGAAGATGAACAGGGTCATCTCGATCAGCCCGAACCAGCCGAACACCTCGAGCTGGGTCGCCCACGGGAAGATGAACACGGCTTCGACGTCGAACATCACGAACAACAGGGCGAAGATGTAGTAGCGGACCTGGGTCTGGGACCACATGTCGCCGATCGGGTCCACCCCGGACTCGTACGCGATGTACTTCTGCGCCTGCCGACGGTCCGGCCGGATCAGCCACGCGATGAACAACAGCAGGCCCACGAGGACGAACCCCAGCGAGCCGAAGATGCCGACCGTGAGGTAGTCGCGGAGGAAAGCGCTCAGCGGATTGGACATCGGTTCCGAGACTACTCAGGGCGGACAGGGGGGCCAAAGTTCCTCGCTCGCCTACGGCCGGTGGTGTTCTGGATCAGAGAGGTACCCTTTTCCTGATTGTGGATTCTCAACCGGACGACACAGGGGCAGGTTCGTGGCAGACGACGTGATCAGATTCTCCGAGCCCGACGTTGGTGAAGATGAGGTGGCGGCCGCAGG
>Ga0194132_10002063_pt1 | contig 38891 bp, 37 predicted proteins | sample TA2KigOf80mmetaG_FD_148612 | JGI IMG/M metagenome (GOLD analysis project Ga0194132, IMG submission 148612) | Freshwater microbial communities from Lake Tanganyika, Tanzania - TA2015054 Kigoma Offshore 80m | ecosystem: Environmental > Aquatic > Freshwater > Lake | place: Tanzania: Lake...
CCGGTCGGGGCGAGCGCCACGAGGTCGCGACCCGCGAGGGCGATCGGCAGCACCTCCTGCTGGATCGGGCGAGGCTCGGTGAGGCGCATCGCCTCGAGGGTGCGGAGGAGCCGCGGATCGATGGGGAGGTCTTGGAAGCGCATGGCTCGGAGGATGGTGGTTCTCGCCCCCCGGCGCGTCCGGGAAGAGGAGCGGCGGGGCGTCGCGGACGGATCCGCCCGCGCGGATCCAACGCCCCTGCCGCTCCGGGCGGCACCGCACGTTGCCCCGCGGTCGGGCGCGGGCACCTTAGCAGCAGCGTCCACGGGGTCACCGGACCATCGATGGCGCCATCACGAGGGAAGGAAGAGCAGCATGGGACGCGCGGAGCGAGAGCGGCACGACGCGAATCCACCCGGCGGCGTCCCGGGCGGGCTGCCCTCGCTCGAGGCGCTGCTGTCGCCTCCGGCGGTCGATGCCGAGGAGTTCTCCGCGTCGACGTTGCTGCGCATCCGCCCGATGAACCTCGCGCAGACGGTCGAGGTCTGGCGCCTCGTCGATCCGACCGAGTCGCGCACGCTCGTCGTCTCCGGCGCCTTCGGTCCTCCGGCGGATGGTCGAGGGATCGTGGAGGGACTGGACTGGATCCTCGCTCGTGGTCAGGAGCGGCTGCCTCGCGATCGACCCGCCTCCGGCGGCGAGGTCGCGCGGAGCGGGCGGCTGCCGCGACCGCTCCTCCTCGAGCAGGACGAGTTCGAGTGGATCGTGGAGTTCCTGCCGTGGAGGGAGTTCGTGGCGCTCCGCATCGATGGACCGGTCGAGTCCTGCGACGTCGCGGCGATCGAGCGGGTGATCGCCGCCGGTCGCACCGCGATCGAGGGCGACCTGCGGGCGATCGCGTCGCTGCGGATCCTCGAGGGCAGCGGGATCGAGTTCGCCTCGCGCTCGACCCGCTCGGCGATCCGCCTCGTCGCGGAGGACCTCGCCTTCTACCTCGCCGCGGTGATCCGCCGCGACCCCTGCGACGTCGCGCGACCCTCGCTGCAGCAGGTCGAGCGGCTCCTCGAGCGGACCGGCTCGATGACGGTCCGCCCGCAGGAGACCGAGGTCTATCCCCAGTGGGTGGACGTGGGGGTCACCACGCGCCCCGACCTCGCGCGACCCGCGGACGCCTCGCTGATCTACGACCTGCCGAGCGACTCCTGGCACGACCGCTGACTCCGAGCGGCGACCTCGCGCGACCGGCTCGCTGATTGCCGACCGCGGATAGTCTTCCCCGCATGGAGACGCCCGCGATCCCCGTCCCGGCCGCGCCCGCGCCGCGGGCGTCCCGCGGATGGCGGCTCGCGGTGATCGCGTCGATCGCGGTGGTGGCGCTCCTCCTCGCGTGGCTCCTTCGGCGCGGCGGCGAGGATCGATCGCCGATCCGCGTCGGCATCCTCCACAGCCTGACGGGCACGATGGCGGCGAGCGAGAAGCCGGTCGTCGACGGATGCCTGCTCGCGATCGAGGAGATCAACGCGGCGGGCGGCGTGCTTGGTCGGAGGGTGGAGCCGATCGTCCGCGACGGGGCGAGCGATCCCGCGACCTTCGCCCGCGAGGCGGAGCGGCTCATCCGCGAGGACGGCGTGGTGGCGATCTTCGGCTGCTGGACCTCCGCGAGCCGCAAGGAGGTCCGACCGGTCGTGGAGCGGCTCGGCAGCGTCCTCTTCTATCCGGTCCAGTACGAGGGGCTCGAGCAGTCCCCGCGGATCGTCTACCTCGGCGCCGCGCCGAACCAGCAGATCATCCCGGCGGTGCGGTGGGCGATCGAGTCGATCGGTCCGCGGGTGCACCTCGTCGGCAGCGACTACGTCTTCCCGCGGGTCGCGAACCAGATCATCCGCGACCAGGTCGAGGCGCTCGGCGGCGAGGTGGTGGGCGAGGACTACCTGCCGCTGGGGGACCTCAAGGTCGGCGGCGTGGTCGAGCGGATCGTCGCGAGCCGACCCGACGCGATCCTCAACACGGTGAACGGCGACACCAACGTCGCGCTCTTCCGCGCCCTCCGCGAGGCGGGCGTGACGCCCGAGACGACGCCCACCGTGAGCTTCTCGATCGGAGAGCCGGAGCTCGCGTCGATGGACGCGGCGTCGCTCGCGGGCGACTTCGCCGCGTGGAACTACTTCCAGTCGCTCGGAGGCGAGGAGAACGAGGCGTTCGTCGAGTCGTACCGCCGCCGCTTCGGCGCCGATCGGGTGCTCAGCGATCCGGTCGAGGCCGGCGTCGTCGCCGTGCGCCTGTGGGCGACCGCCGCGGCGCAGGAGGGCGCGGTCGATCCGGACGCGGTGCTGCGGGGCGTCGGTCGCCAGCACCTCGCGGCGCCGCACGGTCCGGTCGCGATCGATCCCCGCACGCTGCATGCGTGGAAGACCGCCCGCATCGGGCGGATCGAGGCGGATGGCTCGATCCGCGAGGTCTGGAGCTCCGGGGAGCCGGTGCGCCCGATGCCATTCCCCCTGTGGCGACTGCGCTCGGAGTGGGAGGCGAGGCTCGAGGCGCTCCGACGCGGCTGGGGCGGTCGATGGGCGGCGCCGCCAAGGGCGGAGGTCGCCGAGTGAGCCGGACCCCCTCCCGCGAGGTCGCGGCCAGGCTCCGCGGCGCCGCCGCGGGGCTCGGCACGATCCGCGCTCGCCTGCTCGCGTGGTTCCTCGTGCTCTCGATCGGCTCGGTCGCGGTCGTCGCGGCGCTCGGCTCCTGGCTCGTCGAGCGCAACCTCGAGCGGATCCTGCGGGAGAACCTCGAGTCGATCGCCTTCGGCCGCGTGGCGAAGGTCGAGCTCATCATCGACTCGAAGGTGATGGCGGTCTCGGCGCTCGCCCGCGATCCCTCCCTCGCCGCGATGCTCGAGTCGACGGGAGCCTCGGAGGGCGGATCGATCGCGGCGAAGCAGGGCTTCCTCGGGTCGCTCGCGGAGGGGCTTGAGTTCTCGTCGCTCCTCCTCGTCGACGCGGAGGGTCGCGTGGTCGCCGAGCACGGGGCGCCCGCGATGCTCGGGACGTCGCTGCGGGAGGCTCCGTGGGAGGGCTCGCCCCTCGCCGCGTCCTTCGGCCGCGCCCGCTCGCTCCTGCAGGCCGACGTCTCCGCGCCGCAGCTGCTCTCGGGTCGGACCCGCCCGGCGATCTTCGTGACCGGGCCCGTCCTCGAGGGCGCCCGCGTCGCGGGGGTCCTCGTCGCGCAGGTCGACGAGCGACCGATCGACCTCGTGCTGCTCGATCCATCCGGTCTCGGCGAGACGGGGCGGGCGATCGCGGTCCATCAGGAGGGCGCGTCGCTCGTCGTCGCGGCGCCCTTCCGCGGAGGGCTCGACGCGGCGGGCCGCCGTCGCCTTGCGCGGGGCGCGGCGGAGACGCCGCCCTTCGCCCGTGCCGCGCGGGGCGAGCTCGTCGTCGGCTACGGCGTCGGGCTCGACGCGCAGCCGGTGATCGGGGCGTGGTGCTACCTGCCGAGCGTCGGCTGGGCGCTCTCGGTCCAGCAGGACGTGCGCGAGGCGTTCGCTCCGGCGCGGGAGCAGCGGACGCTCCTCCTCCTCGTCGCGGCGCTCCTCGCGCTCCCGGTCGCCGCGGCGGCGACGTGGGTCGCGCGGGGGCTCTCCCGCCCGATCGGCGAGGCGGTCGAGGGCGTGCTTCGGGTCGCCGACGGGGACCTCACCCGCGCCGTCTCGCCGCAGGGAAGCGGCGAGGTGCGCGACCTCCTCGAGGGGATCGGTCGGATGCGGGCGGAGCTCGCCGGGCTCCTCGGCGGGATCCGCGGCGCCGCCCGGGGGCTCGTCTCGATGGCGGGCGAGGTGCGATCGCTCGCGACGGGGCAGCAGGAGGTCGCGGAATCCTTCTCGGGCTCGGCGAGCGAGATCGCCGCGGCGGTGCAGCAGATGTCGGCGACGAGCCGGCAGCTCTCCGCCTCGGCGGGCGCGGTGGGCGCGACCGCCGACGACACCGCCGGTCGCGCCGAGAGCGGGCAGGGCGGGCTCGACCGGCTCCGCGAGGCGATGCAGGGACTCTCCGCGACGAGCGGCGACGTCTCCGGTCGGCTTGCCGAGATCCGCGAGCGCGCCGGACGAGTCGGCACCGTCATCGGCACCATCACCCGCGTCGCGAACCGCACGAACCTGCTCTCGATCAACGCGGCGATCGAGGCGGAGAAGGCGGGCGCGGAGGGTCGCGGGTTCCAGGTCGTCGCCGCGGAGATCGCCCGCCTCGCCGACGAGACCGCGTCGGCGGCGCTCGAGGTCGAGGAGATCATCGCCGGCATGCAGTCGGCGGTCGCGGAGGGCGCGCGGGCGATGACCGACCTCGCCTCCGTCGTCGAGCGGGGCGTCTCGACCTCCGAGGGGATCGGCGGCGACCTCGCGCGGATCCTCGAGGCGATCGGGTCGCTGCGGGCGAGCTTCGAGGAGCTCCGCTCCGGGATCGAGGCGCAGAGCCACGGCGCCTCGCAGATCAACGACGCGATGCGTCAACTCGTGGATGGGGCAGGCTCCACCCGCGACTCGGTCGACCGGCTCCGCGACGCGGGCGACCGCCTCGAGAGGTCGGCGGTGGACCTCGACCGCTCGGTCGAGCGGTTCCGGCTGCCGGGAGGCTGACGCGGCGGCGACGGCTCGGGCGCTGCCCGGGCGTGAGGGAACTTTGCCGGTTCGGCGCGGGCTTCGGGCGTTCGCCGTCGACTCTCCCCCGCGGGTCGGCTAAGGATCCTTCCACGCGAGCACCGACCCGCGATGCCTCCGCGGGTCCCCGGAGATCCGACATGTCGCCTCGAACCCGTGCGCTCATCGTTCCCTTCCTCGCCGCCTCGCCGCTCCTCGCCGCCTGCGTGGTCGCGGCGGGCGACCCCCAGCCTCCGCCTCCGCCTCCGCCGCCGACTCCGGCTTCGGGCGGAGTGCAGGAGCGTCGAGTGGCGGAGCGCCTCGAGGTCACGGTCGACATCGAGAACGGCGGACCGCCGCGCGTCGTCGTCAACGGCGAGACCGTGCCGCAGGAGCGCCTCGAGCGGATGCCCGACGGCTCGATCCGCGTGCGCTCGGCGGATGGCTCGCGGGTGCTGCACGTGATCCCGCCCGTCGGTCCCGCCGCGGACGCGCTTCAGGAGGTCCGCCCGATGATCGGCGTGATGCTCGGTGCGGTCGATCCGCTGCTTGCGCGTCACCTCCACCTCGATCCCGACTCGACGAGCGTGATCGTGGGCGTGAGGCCCGGCTCGCCCGCCGCGGAGGCGGGACTCGTCGAGGGCGACCTCCTCGTCGGCATCGAGGGCGGACCCGCCACCATGGAGCGGCTCCAGCGGATGACGATGGAGAAGAAGGAGGTCGACCTGAAGGTGATCCACGAGGGCGAGAAGCGGTCGCTCCGCGTCGCGCCTCGGCTGATGGCGGTGCCGGTCGCGCGGGACGCCGGACCGATGCCAGCGGGAGTGGACGAAGGAATGCGAGAGGGAGTGCCGTGGGGAATGCCAGGCATGCCGCGGCAGGACGCTCCGCCCCCCGGGAGCTGGGAGGACATGCGGGGCGCCCTCGAGCGGCTCCGCGACCGGACCTCCGACGAGATCCGCTCACGCCTCGACGAGTGGCGGGACCGCTGGGAGGGTCCGTGGGCCGAGGAGCACGTCCGGCGACCGATGCGGGAGATGCGGGAGAGCGCCCGCCGCGAGTTCGAGCGCCTCGTCGACGAGCTCGAGTCGCGCGAGCGGCGGATGCAGGAGCGCCTCGAGGAGCGGCTCCAGCGCTTCGGCGAGGAGATGCGCGAGCAGTCGGAGCGGCTCCGCCGCGAGTTGCGCGAGGCGTGGTCCCGCGAGAACGGTTCCCGCGAGAACGGTTCCCGCGAGAACGGTTCCCGCGAAGGGAGACCCCGTGAAGACAGACCCCGCGAGGGCGGTCCTCGCCCAGACGGTCCTCGTCCCGACCAGCCGCGTCAGGAAGGTCCCGGTCCCGAGCGTCCGCGACCGCAGGGTCCGGGCGGAGAGGGGCCACGACCCCTGCCCCCGGCGCCCGTGAACTAGGTCCTGTCTCGACGGAGCCTCGGCGACGCCGCGCCTCGCGCGGCGGTCAGCCGACGAGCGTCTCCGCCACGACGAGACCCACCTCGAGGATCTCCTCCTTGCGGCCGTGGAGCGCGTCGCGGCTCCAACGCCGCTCGAGCGCTGCGCTCGGCTCCACGCGGTAGCGGCGCAGTCGATCGATCCGCTCCGCCGCTGCCTGCGGGGATCCCGGGTGCGGACGCCCGATCGCCGGAGGTCGCTCGCGGAGCGTCCCGGTCGGCGCGAGCTCCTCGTCGAAGATGACGTGGACGGCGCCGCGTCGGTCGCGGGAGGCCCGCTTGAGGAGCTCGATCGTCGCGGAGGCGCGTCGCCTCGACGGAGGCAGGTCGCGGAAGCCGATCTCGCCGAGGATCCGCCGCGCCGCGTCGAGGTCGCCGCGGGCGACCTGCAGGTTCGCGCGGATCGCCCGGCGGCGGAGGTTCTCCTCCGCGATCGAGACCTCCGCCGCGATCGCGGAGCCCTCGACCACCGTCGTCGAGACCCCCTCGCGGGAGAGTCGTCCCCGCAGCGTGGCGAGGCGCCGCCGCACGCGCCGGTCCGCCTCCTCGAGGCGGAGGAGCGACAGGTTGCGGGGAGGCGGGCTCGGGTCGCGACCTCCGAGGCTCCGGAGAGGCTTCGATTCAGGCATGGTCATCGATCGATCACCCGCTGCCGTCTGGGCGACGCCTCTCCACCCACTCGGTGACCCACCCGGCGAGCGACGGCTCGTCGATCGTGCCCGCAGCCAGAGCGAGGAAGGTCTTGATGACCTCCGCATCGTCGACCGTCAGGCTCCAGCCGTTCAGCCCCAGGAAGGCGTTTGCGGCGAGGAATGCGATGCGCTTGTTGCCATCGTTGAAGGGATGGTTCCGCGCGATCGCCCACGCGTAGGAGGCGGCGAGGGCAGGTGTCGCCGCACGCTCATAGATCCACTTGTGGCGAGGGCGACCGAGCGCGGACTCGAGCGCGGACTCGTCCCGGATTCCGGGCAGTCCGCCGTGTGCCTCGATCTGCTCCGCGTGGATCGTCACGATCACTGCCCTCGAGAGCCAGCGTGGCTCGGTGGAGGGCAGGTCGGTCACTTCGCGAGCTCCCGAAGCGCGACGCGATAGCGGGCCGCCGCCTCGCGAGCGAACCGCATCGCGTCGATCGAGTCCGTGTCGAGCGTGGTGATCAGGATTCCCTCGGGCATCTCCCGCAGCACCACGCGGTCGCCCTCCGCGAGTCCGAGTCGATCGGTCATGACTCGGGGCAGGCTGGCGGAGAGCGAGCCATCGGAGCTTCGGAGGATCACGTCGCGGACCATGCTTCGCTCCCAGGGGGACCAGCCACCGATCGACGACCCAGACGGCGGCTCACCAGGATGGTGGCGCGCCAATCGATGAAGTCAACCCGTTCGCCCGGGACGCCTCGGAGACGACTCCGAAGGACCACGGTGCCCAGGCTCGAGGCTCGCGGAGGCGGGGGAGGGACCGCGAAGACCTCGGGCAGGTTCCGATAGTGTGCCTCCATGATCTCCCGACTCGGGCTCCTCATCAGCCGCATCTTCGGGCGGCTCATGCCGGATCCGCTGCTGCTCGCGATCCTCCTCTCGATCGCGACCGCCGCGCTCGCGGCGACGCTCGGGCGGACCGGCGCCGCCGGAAGCCCGCCTCCGGGCGCGGCGCTCCTCGCGGCGTGGTGGTCGCAGGGGATCTGGAGCCTGCTCGCGTTCTCGATGCAGATGTGCCTGATCCTCGTGACCGGCTCGGCGATCGCGGACAGCCCCATCGTCCGGCGCTGGATCGAGTGGATCGCCTCGCGCCCGCGCGACATGCCGCAGGCGGCGGCGCTCGTCGCCGCGACCGCGATCTGGGCAGGTCTTCTCAACTGGGGGCTCGGGCTCGTGGTCGGTGCGCTCCTTGCCCGCGCGACCGCGAGGAGCCTCGCCGAGCGCGGGCGACCCTGCCACTACCCGCTGCTCGCGGGATCCGGCTACCTCGCGATGCTCCTCTGGCACGGCGGGCTCTCCGGCTCGGCGCCCCTCGCGATGACGACCCGCGAGGGCGCGTCGAAGGTGATCCCGGCGTCGGTCCTCGACGCGATGGGTCCCGGCGAGGCGGCGTCGATCCCCCTCTCCGAGACGCTGTTCTCGCCGCTCAACCTCGTGATCACCCTCGGGCTCGCGGCGATCCTGCCCGTCGTGATGGCGGCGCTCGCGCCGCGCGACCGCCGCGAGATGCTCGGTCCGAAGGAGCTCGGCATCGACCTCTCCGCTCCGCGCCGCGGTCGGGACGCCCCCGGCGCGGATCCCGCGGAGCGGGGGTTCCTCTCGGTCGCGCTCGCGGTCGTGCTCGGCGTCGCGCTCCTCGGCGGCTTCGCGCAGTGGGCGATGCGCGACGGTCTGATGCGGCTCGGGATCGACCAGATCAACGCGCTCGCCCTCGGGCTCGGACTGCTCCTGCACGGCTCCGCGCTCGGCTACGCCCGATCCTGCGAGTCGGCGATCCGCGGCTGCGTGGGGATCCTCCTCCAGTTCCCGCTCTACGGGGGGATCCTCGGGCTCCTCAAGGAGAGCGGGCTGATCGCGGTCTTCGCCGAGTGGTCCTCGGCGCTCGCGACGCCCGCGACGCTCGCCCCGATCACGGCGATCTCCGCCGGAGTGGTGAACCTCTTCGTCCCCTCGGGCGGCGGGCAGTGGGCGGTGCAGGGACCGATCGCCCTCGAGGCGGGGATCAAGGAGGGCGTGCCGCTCGGCACGATGACCCTCGCCGTCGCGTACGGCGACCAGCTCACCAACATGCTGCAGCCCTTCTGGGCGCTCCCGCTCCTCGCGATCACCGGCGTGAAGGCCCGCGACCTCGTCGGCTACTGCGCGATCGCGATGATCGTCGCGGGCGGGTGGATGTTCTTCTGGCTCTGGCTGCTCGGCCGCTAGCGGAGCGCCGCGAGGTCGCCCGGCTCGTTCGCGTTGGCGAGGCTGCGGGCAGGGCAGGGGACGCGGGCGATCGACGCCTCGCGCAGCATCTCGAGCAGGCTCAGGCGATCGTCGGCGAGCCGCGCGTGGAGAATCGGCAGGATCGATGGGCGATAGAGCGCCGTGCAGGGATGAAGTCGCGCCACGCCCTCCGAGTCGGTCGTCTCCGCGACTGCCGCCATCGCCTCCGGCGCGGACGCGGCGGCGGCGAGGATCGTCCGCACCACCCCCGCGTCGACCGCCGGCAGGTCCCCCGCGAGGACGAGCACCTCGCCTCGGGCGCGACGAAGCGCCGTCGCGATCCCGCCGAGCGGACCGCGGTCCGGCGCATCGTCCTCGATCCAGTCGTCGAGCAGGCTCCGCACGGTCGGGTGCGCCGTGCCGACGCCGAGGACGCCCGCGCCGAGGACCTCGCGGAGCGCCGCGATCGATCGCTCGACGAGCATCCGACCCTCCTCGCCCCACGGCTCGCGGAGCTTGTCGCGACCGAAGCGCCGGCTCCGCCCGCCGACGAGGACGACCGGCAGGACGCCGCGTCCCGCCGAGGAGGCTCGAGCGTCAGTCGGCATGCTCGATCACCCGTCCGCTCGTCGCCTCCGCGCCGGGTCGCCCGTCGTCCTGCACCTCGCCGCGGAGGGTCTCGATCGCGTGGGGCAGGATGTCGAGGAGCGCCTCGAGCATCTCGACCGCGCCGCGCGGCGAGCCGGGCAGGGTGAGGATCAGCGTCCGATCGATCGTGCCGGCGATCCCGCGGGAGAGGTAGGTCCGCGGCGTCTTCGGCAGGCATCGGAGTCGCGCGAGCTCCATGAGTCCGGGATGCTCGCGCTCGATGACGCTGCGCGCCGCCTCCGGCGTCACGTCGCGCGGGGCGAGCCCCGTGCCGCCGGTCGAGAGGACGAGGTCGATTCCTGCCTCCCGGCGCGACCACTCGCGGAAGCAGGCGGCGAGGGCGTCCTGCTCGTCGGGCACGCAGCGGCTCGCGACGACCTCGGCGCCGAGCCCGCGGACGAGGAGCTCCCGAAGCGCCGGTCCCGAGAGGTCCTCGGTCTCGCCGCGCGAGCAGCGGTCGCTCGAGGTGAGCACCGCGGCGCGGATCGCCCGCCGGGCGGTCATCGGGCGGCACCCCGCCGCGACCGCGGCTTCCCCGCCGCGAGGTCGGGCGCGACATAGGGACCCCGTCGCCCGCCGCGCTTCTCGAGGAGGCGCACCGACTCGATCGTCATGCCGCGGTCGATCGACTTCCCCATGTCGATGACCGCGAGGCAGGCGACCGCGACGGCGGCGAGCGCCTCCATCTCGACGCCGGTGCGGGCGCGGGTGCGCACCGTCGCCTCGACGCGCACGCGGTTGGGTCCTCGTCCCGATCGCTCCAGCGCCGCCGACACCTCGACCCCGTCGATCGGCAGGGGATGGCAGAGGGGGATGAGCTCGTCGGTGCGCTTCGCCGCGAGGATCCCCGCGAGCCGCGCGACCTCGAGCACGGGTCCCTTCCCGAGCGCATCGCGGCGCACCGCGTCGGCGAGCGCGGGCGAGATCCGCACGAATCCCTCCGCGACCGCCATGCGGGCGGTGACCGGCTTCGACCCGACGTCGATCATGCGGGGTCGACCGCCGCGGTCGAGGTGCGAGAGCCTTGGCTTCTTCCTCGTCGATCGCCTCGCGCCCATGCGGTCCTCCTCGCGTCGGGTCAGCCGTCCCACGGGAAGAAAGCGTACCGGGCGCCCGGCGAGGGTCGCTCGTGCGGCGGCACCTCGAGGAATCCGTCGCTGCGGGCTCCGGCGACGAGGTCGCCGGAGCTGCGGACGTCGAGCAGCTCGGCTCGCCCCGCGCGATCGAGCCTCGCGAGGCGATGCCACCAGAGCGGGATCGGGTCGACCGGCGCCGCGGCGGCGACCTCGACCTGACGACTTGCGGCGATGCGGATGCCCGCGGCGGCGGCGATCGTGGGGATCACGACGCGGCGCGTCGTCACGAGCGCGGAGAGGGGATTCCCCGGCAGCCCGAAGACCGGCACCTTGCGGGCTCCGGCGGCGGCGAGCGCCGCGAGCATCGGTCGCCCCGGTCGCTGCGGCAGCCGGTGGAAGAGGACCTCGCCTCCCGCCCGCTCGATCGCCTCGCGGGTCGGGTCGCGGTGCCCGACCGACACGCCGCCGGTGACGACGAGGAGGTCGCAGGTCGAGATCGCCGCGGCGATCGACTCGCCGAGGAGATCAACCTCGTCGCGCACCCGTCGCCGCTCGGCGACCTCGATCCACCGCCGCGAGCCGAGGAGCGCCGCGAGCGCCGGACCGTTCCCGTCCCTGATCTCGAAGTCGGAGGGCACCTCCTGCGGCGGCACGACCTCGTCGCCGGTCGTGAGGATCGCGGCGCGGAGCCTGCGGCGGACGCGAGGATGCACCTCGCCGACGGAGGCAAGCGCGCCGATCGCGGCGCCATCGAGGAGCTCGCCCGCCTCGAGGACGACGCTGCCCGCCCGAGCGTTCTCGCCGCGGCGGCGGAGGTGCTCGCCCGCCCTCGCTCGCGCCGCGAGATCGGTCGGGATGGTGATCGCGGCGACGTCGTGCGGGGCGCGACCCGTCACCTCCTCGACGTCCTCGCGTCGAAGGACGAGCTCGGCGCCGGTCGGGATCGGGGCGCCGGTCGCGATCCGCGCCGCGGCGCCCTCCGGAAGCGTCGGCGGTCGGGCGCCGATCCTCGCCTCGACGGCGACCGGAAGCGTGACGCCGCCCGCACGAAGGTCGCGGAGGCGCACCGCGTAGCCATCCATCGCCGAGTGGTCGAAGGCGGGCTGGTCCCGATCCGCGAGGACCGCCGCGGCGAGTCCGCGACCCACCGCGAGCTCGAGCGGGCAGCGCTCCTCGCCGGGCGACCACGCGCCGAGGCGCCGCGCGACGAGCTCGATCGCCTCCTCGGGAGAGCGTGGCGCGGAGTCGTCGCGTGCGGCGGGCATGATCGAGGCCGACCTTACACTGCGGCGATGGAGTTCGAGGTGAGGCTCTTCGGACCCGCGGCGCAGGCGGCGCGGGCGGATCGCCTGCGGGTGCGGTGGGCGTCCTCCGACCGCCGACCGTCGCCGCGCGAGCTCCTCGCGGCGCTCGGCGAGCAGCATCCGGCGGTCGGATTCGCCCTCGGCGCCGCGAGGCTCGCGGTGAACCACGCCTTCGCGGCGGACTCGAGCCGCGTCTCGCCGGAGGACGAGGTCGCCCTGATCGCCCTCGTGGGAGGCGGATGAGCGTCCTCGTCGCGGTCGCGATCGTCGAGGGCGCGATCCTCGCCGAGCGCGAGCGGATGCTTCGATCGAGCGATCCGTCGCTGCGAGCGCTTGATCGCGCGACCGACGGCGTCGGCGCAAGGCTCCGCTTCGAGGGCGTCGTCCGCGGGCTCGAGGAGGGTCGCCCCATCGCGGCGCTCGACTACGAGGTCTACGAGCCGATGGCGTCGCGGGAGCTCGCGCGGGTCGCCCGCGAGGAGGCGGAGCGGGCCGGGGCGCGGTCGATCCTCGTGCTGCACTCCTCCGGTCGCGTGGCGGTCGGCGAGGTCTCCTTCCTCTGCGAGGTCGCCTCGGCGCATCGGGCGGAGGCGCTCGCGGCGCTCGCGGCGTTCGTCGACCGCATGAAGCGCGAGGTCCCGATCTGGAAGCGGGTCATCCCCGCGGACGGCGCCTGACCGGCGCTCAGGACGCCGAGGAGAGGAGCTTCGCCGCGGCGACCGCGAGCACGACGGCGAGGAGGAGGTTCAGCACCCGCGGCGTCGCGCGGCGGCTGCCGAGCAGTCCGCCGACGAAGCCGCCCGCCGCGGCGGCGCCGCCGAGCGGCAGGAGGTCGAGGGTCGGCGTCCATCCCGCCGTCATGAGCCCGCCGAGGCCGGCGAGCGAGTTGAAGAGGATGAAGATCGACGCCGTCGCGGCGGTGCGCCGCGGCTCGGCCCATCCGAGGAGGAGGAGCAGCGGGCTGAGGAAGATCCCGCCGCCGGTGCCGGTCACTCCCGCCGCGAGCCCGATCGCCGCTCCCGCCGCGAGCCGCGCCGAGACCGATGGCTCGCGCGCCGCAGGGGGCATCGACCTCGGTCGCGTCGGCAGGCTCCGCGCGAGCATGCGGAGCGCCGCGAAGGCAAGCGTCGCGCCGATCGCGAGGCGCAGCCAGAAGTCGGGAAGCGGGATCGCGCCCCCCAAGAACGCCGCGGGGACGGACGCGAGGAGGAAGGGCGCCGCGAAGCGCCATGCGAAGTGACCCGCGGCGGCGTAGTGGGCGAAGGCGATCGCCGCGACGAGGACGTTCACCGCGAGCGCGGTCGAGCGCATCGGCTCCGGGGCGACGCCCGCGAGCGCCATCACCGCGAGGTATCCCGAGGCGCCGGCATGCCCGACCGAGGCGTAGAGACCGCCGACCACCAGGAACCCGAGGGCGAGCAGGATGAGGTGGTCGCCGCCCATCGCGATCGCCTCAGCCGCCGATCGCCGACATCGGGCGGACCGGCTGCTCGAAGCGCGGCGACTCGATCCCATGCCCCGCCTGCTTGCTCCACGCGGCATCGACGAGGAAGCGGCGGAGCGACGCGTCGTCGGCGCCCTGACGAAGCAGCGGTCGCAGGTCCCACTCGGTCGTGCTGAAGAGGCAGGGACGCACCTTGCCGTCGGCGGTGATCCGAAGCCGGCTGCACGCGCCGCAGAAGGGCTGGCTGATCGGGGCGATGAAGCCGACGCGGCCAGGCGCGCCATCGGCGAAGCGATAGGTCCGGGCGGTGGCGGAGGGATCGTCCCCCTCCGTCGGACGAAGCGGATGCACCGCCTCGATCGCGGCGCGGGTCTCCGCCGCGGGCACCCAGCGGTCCTGCCGCCAGGCGTGACCGGAGTCGAGGGGCATCCACTCGATGAAGCGGACCTCCACGTCGAGCCGCCGCGCGAGGTCCGCGAAGGCGACCGCCTCGTCGTCGTTCTCGCCGCGGAGGAGCACCGCGTTCACCTTGACCGGACCGAGTCCCGCCTCGATCGCATGGCGGATGCACGCGAGCACCTCCGCGAGCGGCGTCCGCGCGCGGGCGAGCCGCGCGAAGCGCTCCTCGCGCAGGGAGTCGAGGCTCACCGTCACGCGGGCGATCCCGGCGCCGCGCCACGCGGCGACCGAGGCGCGGTCGCCGCGCGAGCCGTTGGTGATGAGCGCGATCTCGCAGCAGGTCTCGTCGCGGAGACCGGCGGCGATCGCAAGGAGCTCTGGATGCAGCGTCGGCTCGCCGCCGGTCAGGCGGATCTTCCGGATCCCGAGCGACGCCGCGACGCGACCGAGCCTCACGAGCTCCGACGCCCCGAGAAGCTCGCCCGCCGGCGCGAAGGCGACGTCTGGCTCCATGCAGTAGGTGCAGCGGAAGTTGCAGCGGTCGGTCAGCGAGAGCCGCAGGTCGCGGATGGTCCGACCGTGCGAGTCGAGCAAGACGCCGAGATCCCCCACAGGCCGCGGCGCCGGCGGCGGCATCGCAGCGCTGGCGCGGGAGCGGATGGGCTCGTGGCGCCGCCACTGCGGAAGCGCGACGCTCGCGCCCCTGACCTCCGTGGTGGTCGACGCGATCGCCTTCACGAGCGGACCTCGATCGGACCGACCCGCAGCTCGCCGTCGGAGAGGATCCTCGCCCGCAGACCGCCTTGCCCGCGCATCCGCCGCTCGGCGCCGGAGGCGATCGCCTCGTCCATCCAGGCGCAGGGCTTGCACTCCTCGCTGCCGCGGAAGCGGACGCCGGAGATCTCGAACTCGCGCCCGATGAGGGCGAGGAGGTCGAGGTGCTCGGTCACCACGTTGCGGCGCGTCGCGGAGACGTCGCGCCGCTCCTCCGGCACCTCGAGGTCGCGCCAGACCGCCTCGAGCACCTCGCGGGCGACGAAGGTGATCTGCCCGCGGTAGTCGGGCTTGTAGTCGAAGAAGCGGTCGCCCCGCAGCCCGCGACCCGCGACGCATTCGACCGACTCGACCGCGACGGTGGGGTGATCGAGCGGCGGCTGCCCGCTGCGACCGTAGAAGTTGTGTCCCGGCGAGATGAAGAGCTGCGCGATGCGCGGCGAGGGGGTGCTCATGTCGCGGACGCCTCCTGGGGGACGGTGCGATCGCCGCGCCCCCCGGCGACCCGGTCGGCGAGGCGACCGAGGTCGGCGTAGGCGTTGAAGCGGCGGTTGCGGACGAAGCCAAGCAGGGTGATCCCGCACGCGCGGGCAAGGTCGACCGCGAGGCTCGAGGGCGCGCCCACCGCCGCGAGGACCGGCACGCCCGCCATCGCCGCCTTCTGCACGAGGTCGAAGCCGGCGCGACCGCTCACGAGGAGGAGGCGGTCGCGGAGCGGAAGCCGACCGGCGAGGAACTCGCGACCGATGACCTTGTCGAGCGCGTTGTGGCGACCGACGTCCTCGCGGAGCGAGAGAAGCCGACCTTCGGCGTCGAAGAGTCCCGCGGCGTGGACGCCGCCGGTGCGGGCGAAGTCGGACTGCGCCTCCCGCATCGCCTCCGGGAGCGCGTGGACGACCTCCGGCGCGAGGCGCGGCATCCGCGGCGTGACCGCGTGCCGGCGGCGGACCTCGACCGCCGCGATCGAGGTCTTGCCGCACGCGCCGCAGCTCGAGGAGACGAAGCTCGTCCGGTCGAGCCCGCCGAGCGAGGGACGCGAGGTTCGGGCGAGCCGCGCGAGCACGACCGAGCCCGCCGCGTCCTCGACCGGCTCGAGCGACGCGAGCTCCTCGGGATGCGCGAGGACGCCCTCGGCGACGAGGAGTCCCGCCGCGAGCGCGAGGTCGTCGCCGGGAGTGCGGAGGAGCAGGACCGAGCGCCGCTCGACGGAGCCGTCCTCGAGCGGCGCCTCGACCCGCACCTCGAGGGGCGCCTCGACGGCGAGGTCGTCCGCGCCCGGCTCGATGCAGGTCTCCCGCGCCGTGCGCACGGGGCGCCGCGTGATGCCCTCGTCGCGGACCTCGCTCATGCCCCCATCCTCGAGCGCCGTACCTCGACGACGATGTGCTTCATGAGCGGCTGGTCGGACTGCGGGCTGAAGTCGCCCGCCGCGCACAGGGCGTTGAGCTCGGGCATGTAGCCCATCGCGCAGCCGCGGGGGATCGAGGTGGGGATCGCCCGGAAGCCGCGGACCTCGCGGGTCGATCCATCGCGGGCGAAGCTCGTGACGTCGACGAGATCGAACTTCGAGAGACCGCGGTCGCGCATGTCGGACTCGTGCATGAAGACGAGCGTCCGCAGGTTCCGGACGCCGCGGTAGCGGTCGTCGTTCGAGTAGATGGTGGTGTTCCACTGGTCGTGCGAGCGCACCGTGCCGAGGACGAGGCGACCGGCCGGCGGGATCGAGTCGGGAAGCGCCGCGAGCGAGAACTCCGCCTTCCCCGAGGGCGTCAGGAAGACCCGCTCCCGCGCCGGTTGGCGGAGCCGGAAGCCGTCCGGGCGGCGCACGCGGCGGTTGAAGTCCTCGAAGCCCTCGAGCGCGTGCGCCATGCGGTCGCGGACGAGGTCGTAGTCCGCCGCCCACGCCTCCCACGGCGTCGGCGAGCGGTCGAGGGTCGCGCGGGCGATGCCCGCGATGATCGCCGCCTCCGAGCGGAGCGCGGGCGACGCGGGCTCGCGGTGCCCGGTCGAGAGGTGCACCATGCTCATCGAGTCCTCGACGCTGACGGACTGCGGGCCCCTCGCGCCGAGGTCGCGCTCGGTGCGCGGCAGGCAGGGGAGGATCAGCGCGTCGCGACCGTGCACGAGGTGGCTTCGGTTGAGCTTGGTGCTGACCTGCACGGTGAGCCCGCAGCGGCGGAGCCCCTCGAAGGTCGCCTCGCGGTCCGGCGTCGCCATCGCGAAGTTGCCGCCCATCCCGACGAAGACCTTCACCTCGCCGCGCCGCATCGCCTCGATCGTGCCGACGGTGCCGAGCCCTCGCGCCCGCGGCGAGGTGATCCCGCACGCCTCGTCGAGGCGGGCGAGCCAGGCCTCGGTGGGGCGATGGTTCTGCCCGCAGGTGCGGTTCCCCTGCACGTTCGAGTGCCCGCGGATCGGGCAGGCGCCCGCGCCCTCGCGACCGACGTTGCCGCGGAGCAGCAGGAGGTTCGCGATCTCGCGGATCGTGTCGACCGAGTGCTCGTGCTGGGTGAGCCCGAGGCACCACGCGAAGACGGCGGACTGCGAGCGGCGGTAGAGGTCGCCGAACTGCTCGATCGTCGCGCGGGGGACGCCCGACTGCCGCTCGAGCTCGGACCACGGCGTGGCGATCACGATCGCGCGGTAGGCGTCGAAGCCGCTGGTGAAGCGCTCGATGAACGCCCGGTCGAGCGCCGCCGGATCGCGGTCGGCGACCTCGAGGAGGTGCTTCGCGACCCCGCGGAGGAGGGCGAGGTCGCCCGCGAGGCGCGGCTGCACGACGAGCGTCGCGGTCGGCGTGGCGCGACCGACCGCCATCGCCGCGAACTCGTGCGGGATGATCGCGCGGGTCGCGGCGCCCTCCACGAGCGGGTTCACGTGGACGATCGTGCCGCCGCGGCGGGCGAGGTGGACGAGCGAGGTGAGGAGCCGCGGGACGTTCGAGGCGGCGTTCGAGCCGATGAGCGCGACGAAGTCGGCGCGATCGAGGTCGGCGAGCTCGATGGTGCCCTTGTTCGTTCCGATCGACGCGAGCAGGGCGCGACCGCTCGCCTCGTGGCACATGTTCGAGCAGTCCGGGAGGTTGTTGGTGCCGAGCTCGCGGGCGAAGAGCGAGTACATGAAGGTCGCCTCGTTCGAGAGCCGACCCGAGGTGTAGAAGGACGCCTCGTGCGGACCCGCGAGCGCCCGCAGGTGGCGACCGACCAGCGCGAACGCGTCCTCCCAGGAGACCGGCACGTAGCGGTCGCTCGACGGGTCGTGGCGCATCGGCTCGACGAGCCGACCCGCGTCCTCGAGCGCGAAGTCGGTCCACGTCTCGAGCTCGCGGACGGCGTGGCGGGCGAAGAACCCGCGATCGACCCGCTTCGGCGTCATCTCCCACGCGGCGTGCTTGACGCCGTTCTCGCAGAGGTCAAGCCGCAGGCTGCCGCCGTCGTCGGGCCACGCGCAGCCGGGGCAGTCGAAGCCGCGGTCGGCGTGGTTCATCCGGGCGAGCGCCCGCGCGCCCTCGATCGGCACGCCGCTCTTGAGGAGGATCGCCGCGACGCCGCGGGCGGCGCCCCAGCCGGCGACCGGCGAGGCAGGCGGCTCGTGCGACGCGGGCGCGTCGGAGTCGGGACCGAACCCGCGGGCGGGTCGGTCGGGCGAGGCAGGGTCGAGGGGATCGGGCACGCGCGGCTCCGGCGTCTCGGTCGTTCGCTCGGACGATACCTCGCGGCGCTGCCGGGGGTCCCGCTCGAGGGAGAGCACGCCTGCGTGGACTGCGGTCGATGGACGCGCCGCGCGAGATTCTCCGAAGGCAGGCGGAGCTGTTGCGGGAGGTCGGACCTGCGGAGCGGCTGCGGCGGTCGCTGGCATGGTCCCGCGAGCTGCTGCATGCCTCGCAGATCCGAGCAATCAAGGTCGGCGCGGCGGAGGGTCTCGACGAGCACGACGCCCTCGAGCGATGGATTCGGCAGCAGTACGGCATCAACCCGTCGGGGAGGGGTTCACGGCGCAGCGTCGGAGGGTCCTCGGATCCGGGACGGGTCAGCGTGCCTGAGGCGGCGCTCGTGGAGGCGTGAGGGCCCTCGCGGGTCTCAGCCCTTCACCGGCACGCACCAGCGGTAGTTCGGGATCACCTCGAAGGCGTGACCAAGCGCCTGCGCCGCGTGCCAGGTCCAGCGCGGGTCGCGCAGCGAGCCCTTGCCGATCGCGACGAGGTCCGCGTCCCCGTCGGCGAGGACCTTCTCGGCGAGGTGGGGATCCTGCAGCTCGCCGACGGCGATGGTGGTGATCCCCGTCGCCCGCCGCACCGCCGCCGCGAGCGGCACCTGGAAGCCCGGCGCGACCGGGATCGAGGCGTTCGCGGCGTTGCCCCCGCTCGAGAGGTGGGCGTAGTCGCAGCCGCGGGACTTGAGCGCCGCGGCGTAGTCGACCGAGTCCTCGACCGTCCAGCCGCCGCGGTCGTCCGCCCAGTCGGTGCCGCTGAAGCGGACCCCGAGCGGCATCGAGGCGGGAAGCGCCGCCCGCATCGCCTCGAAGACCTCGAGGGGATAGCGCATGCGGTGCTCGCGCGAGCCGCCGTGGCGGTCGGTCCGCAGGTTCGTCAGCGGCGAGAGGGCGCTGGAGAGGAGGTAGCCGTGCGCCGAGTGGAGCTCGACGAGGTCGAAGCCGAGCCGCGCCGCGCGGCGGGCGGCGGCGACGAACGCGTCGCGCACGGCGGCGAGTCCGCGCTCGTCGAGGACCTCCGGCAGCGGACCGTCGTCCTCGGCGGGCACCGCGGACATCGCGACCGGAATCCACCCGCCTTGGTCGAGGGGCACGAAGCCGCGGCGCGGCGCCTTGAAGGGTCGGAAGCGAGATGCCTTCCGACCGGCGTGGGCGAGCTGGATGCCGATCGCGGTCTCGGGCGCGACGGCCCGCAGCGTCGCGAGGACCTTGGCGAGCGCCTGCTCGTTCGAGTCGCTCCAGAGCCCGAGGCAGTTCGGCGTGATGCGGCCGCGCGGCTCGACGGCGGTCGCCTCGAGGAGCAGGAGCCCCGGGCTCCCGCACGCGAGCGAGCCGAGATGGACGTGATGCCAGGCGGTCGCGTCGCCCTCGACCGCCTCGTACTGGCACATCGGGGCGACGACGATCCGGTTGCGGAGGGTCACCCCGCGGAGGGCGATCGGCTCGAAGAGTCGGGGGATGGGCATTCCGCGATGCTAAGGGGAAGACCGGTCGAGCCAGTCGAGCCAGTCGAGCCGGTCGAGCAAGTCGAGCCGGTCGAGCTGGTCGAGCAAGTCGAGCCAGTCCGCGACCCCGCCGTCACCTCACCGAAGGTCCATCACCCGCGCTGGTTCATCGACCTGCGAACGTCGCCCCTGCGAGACCGTCCACCGCGACTTGGTCCTTGGCGACTTGGTCCTTGGCGACTTGGTCCTTGGCGACTTGGTCCTTGGCGACTTGGTCCCTCGCGACATGTTCCCTCGTGAAGTGGTCCACCGCGACCTCGTCCACTGGGTCCACCGGGTCCACTGGGTCCATGTCCACTGGGTCCATGTCCACTGGGTCCACCAGACGCCCGATCTCGCGATGTGCTACGGCCTCACCTCGACCGTGCTCTTCGCGTCGGTGAGCACCTCGTAGAGCATCTCGACGTCGGTCGGACGCAGGCGGACGCAGCCCATGCTCATGCTCTTGCCGATCGAGTCAGGCTCGATCGTGCCGTGGATGCCGTAGCCGTCGAAGAGCTTGTCGCCCGGGGTCTTCGAGACGAGCCCGATCCAGTGCTCGCCGATCGGGTTCTTCGGGTCTTTCGCGGCGAAGTACTCGCCGGTCCGCGGGCTGTACCACTCGGGATCGATCAGCTTGCTGCCGTCGCGGACCTCCGCGATCCCCTCGGGGGTCGAGTTCAGCTCGCCGAGTCCCACCGGGAAGCTCGCGACGAGCACGCGGTCGTCGCCCTCGACGAGGAAGAGGTCGAGCCGGTAGGTCTTCTTGTGCACCACCGCGTGGAACGCCCCGACGGGCACCTTCAGCTTCTGGTTGACCTGGAGCGCGTTGGGATTGCGGAGCTTGTTGATCCGCTGGAGAAACCGCCAGTCGACGTTGCCGCCGGCCTCGCGCTTCGCGATGCGCTCGAGGCTGTCGCCGGGCTTGACCTGATAGATCCGCGCGAAAGGATCGTCCGCGACCGGCTCGGGCGAGAAGACGAGGCGGGCGTTGATGCGGGCAAGGGTCTCGTCGGCGAGCTTCAGGTCGGCGGGGGAGAGACCGCCCGAGACGACGGAGTCGGTCAGCTCGGCGCGGACCTTGACCGGATCCTGGTCGGCGCGACCGGCGAGGATGGCGATGCGGCTCGACGATGCCTGCGGGGCGCTCGCGACGGTGCTGGTCGCGGCGAGGGGCGGGGCGACGGGCGGGACGCTCGGGGTGGACCTCGCGGGCGCGACTTGTGGCGCGACCGGCGGGTTGGTCGGCGGGGGCTCGGACTTCGGGGTCGCCTCGCTCTTCGGGGCGCTGCCCGGCTGGATCGCCGGCTCGACCTTGGGGGCGACCGGCGTCGATGCCGCGGTCGCCTCGGTCGTGATCGCGCGGCTCGGCGCGGTCGGCGGCGTGCCCGCGGCGCTACTTGGGCGTCCGATCTCGATCACCTCGGTCGCCGGCGCCGCGGTCGGCGTCGCGGGACGCGCGGGGGGCGGGGTGAGGCTCGTCGTCGGCTCGCTCCGCGCAGGCGCCGTCGGCGCGGCGGCGGGAACGGAGAGAGCCGCCGGCGTCGGCGTCATGGTCATGGTCTTGGTCGTGGTCGTGGTCGCGGTCGCGGTCGCGAGCATCGCGGGCGCCGGCTCGATCGCGGCGTCCTCTTGAGATGCGTCCTCGCCCGACGGCACGAACATCCACCACGCGGCGGCGATCGCCCCGATCGCCACGAGCAGCCAACGGGATGGACCCCGACGGCGGCGGCGGTTGCTCATGAACTGGCTGCGGGCTCCGGTTCTCAAGGTCTGGCTCTGGAGGGCCATGCTCGCTCCTGCTGGTCGTGCTCGGCGTCTCCGCATCCCGGCGCGGCGAATCGCGACCGGGGTCCGGCGGAGGACGCGACAGAGTACCGAGACGTGGGCGTGGGTCGGGGCGACGCCGCCCGCGACGGCGAGTTCATCGGCGATCCGTCGGGAGCGACCGCAGCGTTCGGCGCTCGGTGATCACGAGGTCGACCGCCACGTCGTGCGGCTCCCGCGCGACCGCCGCGACGACCTGCGCGTCGAAGCAGACGCCGACTCTCCGTGGCCGAGGACCGACCTGCTCGAGCAGCCGGTCGTAGAAGCCGCCGCCTCGCCCGATCCGCCCTCCGGTCGAGTCGAAGGCGAGCCCGGGGACGACGAGGAGGTCGACCGAGGACGCCTCCAGCGCGCGACCGGTCGGAGCCGGCACCCCCAGCTCGTCCAGTCGAAGGCTCTCCCGCCAGTTCCGCTCCCCGTTCCGCTCGACGGCGACGAGCTCGACCGAGGGCGGGGAGGCGACCGAGCGAGGAAGGAGCACGGTCTTGCCGGAGGCGACCGCCGCGTCGATCGCCCCGCGGAGGTCGGGCTCCCTCGGGAGCGGCACGAAGAGGGCGACCGACCCAGCCGAGCGCCACTCCGGAAGCTCCATCAGCGTCGCGGCGATCGCGGCGGAGGCCGACTCCACGGTCGCCGGGGTCAGTCCGGCGAGCGTGGTCCGCATCGCGGCGCGGAGCTCCCGCTTGGAGGTCGGACCGGGATGCCCGCCGGGTCCGCTCACGCCTCGCCGCCTCCACCGTCGCGGCGGGCGACCGCCTGCCGGCGGTCGTGAAGGCGCCTCGCGACCTCGACCTCGAAGCCGCGGTCGGAGGGCTCGTAGTAGCGGCGGGCGACCGGCAGATGGTCGGAGGTCCCGACGCCGTCGGCGGCGGAGTGGGGGTTCGCGTAGCCATCGCCCCCCTCGCGGGCGGGGACCCGCTCGGCGGCGCGGTCGAGGGAGTCGCGTCCGGTCCGGTCGCGGAGCGCCTGCGGGACCTCGAGCGTCATGCCCTCGCGGACCTCCGCCATCGCGGTCCAGATCGCCTGCGCCGTGGCGTTGCTCTTGGGCGCCTGGCACATGTAGATCGCCGCCTGGGCGAGGGTCAGCTGGCACTCGGGCATGCCGACCCGCTCGGTCACCGCCCACGCCGCCGCCGCGACGGAGATCGCCTGCGGGTCGGCGTTCCCGATGTCCTCGCTCGCGAGGATCGCGATCCGCCGCGCGACGATCCGCGGGTCCTCGCCGCCCGCAAGGAGCCGGGCGAGCCAGTGGATCGCGGCGTCCGGATCGGAGCCGCGCATCGACTTGATGAAGGCGCTCAGCAGGTCGTAGTGGGCGTCGCCGTCCCGGTCGTGCCGAAGGTGCTTCGCCTGCAGGGAGGACTCGATCGCGGCAAGGTCGATCTCGACGAAGGGACGAGCGCCGGCGGATCCGGGGTGGGGCGAGGTCGAGCGGACCGCGACCTCGAGGGCGCCGAGCGCCCGACGGGCGTCGCCATCGCTTCGGCGGGCAAGCAGCGCCGCCGCGTCCTCGGCGAGCCGCACGTCGAGGTCGGGGAAGCCGCGGGGATGGCGGATCGCCCGCGCGACCGCCTCGCGGAGCTCCGGCTCGCCGAGCGGTCGGAGCTCGGCGACCACCGATCGGCTGACGAGCGCCCCGTTCACCGCGAACGCCGGGTTCTCCGTGGTCGCACCGACGAGGGAGAGGGTCCCGCGCTCGACGTCGGCGAGGAGCGAGTCCTGCTGCGCCTTGCTGAAGCGGTGGATCTCGTCGAGGAAGAGGACCGTGCCGCGCCCGCCCTCCTCGAGGCGGCGGGTCGCCTGCTCGATGACCTCGCGGATGCGGGCGACGCCGATGAGCGCGGCATGCGCGGCTTCAAGATGCGCCCCGACCGCGTCGGCGAGCAGCCGGCCGAGGGTGGTCTTCCCCGTGCCCGGCGGACCATGGAGGATCAGCGAGCCGATCCGACCCGAGGCGGCGAGGCGTCGGAGGATGCGTCCCTCGCCGAGCAGGTGGGGTTGCCCGATCACCTCGTCGAGGGATCGCGGTCGCACCCGCTCGGGCAGGGGCTCGACGCCCTCGCGGCGCTCCCGTCGCGCCTCGTGCCAGAGATCGGGGACCCGCGCCATGGAGGCGATCGTATGGAATCCGACCGCCGATAACTCGCTCCTCTCCTCGCGAGGACGGGGCGGGATCCGGCGTTCGACGGTGATTGGCGAGGTCCGTCGGCGGTCCCCGACCGTTGCTCCGTAGCATCGCCCCCGGTTCATCAAGAGCTCGGTGGTCCCGCCAAGGTCGCGCCGCGGAGCGGTCGATCTATCCCGGGCACCGGCGACCCCTGCGGCCGCGTTCCCTCTCGGAGATCCCTCGAACATGTGCGGCATCGTCGCCTACATCGGACGCAGACCCGCCCTTCCGGTCCTCCTCGAGGGGCTCAAGCGCCTCGAGTACCGCGGCTACGACTCCGCGGGGCTCGCCGTCCTCAACGGCGGTCTGAAGGTCGCGAAGGCGGTCGGTCGCGTCGCGGTGCTCGAGGACCTCGTCAACCGCCAGGGCGGCTTCGACGCCACGATGGGCGTCGCCCACACCCGCTGGGCGACCCACGGCGGCGTCACCGAGAAGAACGCCCACCCGCACCGCGACGACGCGACGCTCGGGCACGGCGTGGTGGTGATCCACAACGGCATCATCGAGAACTACGCGACGCTGAAGCGCTACCTCGAGGAGAAGGGGCACGTCTTCACCTCGGAGACCGACACGGAGGTCCTCGCGCACCTGATCGGCGAGCTCTACCGCGGCGACCTCGAGCGGGCGGTGCAGTCGGCGCTCCGCGAGGTCACCGGGGCGTACGCGATCGCGGTGATGTGCGCGAAGGAGCCGGACGTCATGGTGGTCGCCCGCAAGGGAAGCCCCCTGATGGTCGGCGTCGGCAAGGACGAGTACGTGGTGGCGAGCGACTCCTCCGCGATCGTCGCCCACACCACGCAGGCGATCACCCTCGACGACTACACCGTCGCGCGGATCACCCGCGACTCCTTCCGGACCACCACCGTCGACAACGTGCCGGTCACCGCCGAGATCCGCGAGCTCGAGTACGACCTCGGGCAGATCGACCTCGGCGCGTTCGACCACTACATGCTCAAGGAGATCCACGAGCAGCCGAACGCGCTTCGCCTCTGCATGAAGGGTCGCCTCGACCTGCGGAGCGGGCAGATCGTCCTCGGCGGCGTGAGCGAGTTCGCCCGCGAGCTCGCCCGCGCGAAGCGGGTGATCTTCGTCGGGCAGGGCACGGCGCTCCACGCGGGCATGGTCGCGGAGTACCTCATGGAGGACCTCGCGAAGATCCCCACCGACGTCGACTTCGCGAGCGAGTTCCGCTACCGGAACCCGATGGTCGAGGAGGGGACGGTGGTCGTCGCGATCAGCCAGTCCGGCGAGACCGCCGACACCCTCGCGGCGCTGCAGGAGGCGAAGCAGCGCGGGGCGCTCGCCCTCGGGCTCGTGAACGTGGTCGGCTCGAGCATCTCGCGGGAGACCGACGCGGGCGTCTACCTGCGGGTGGGTCCGGAGATCGGCGTCGCGAGCACCAAGGCGTTCCTCGGGCAGGTGTGCGTCGCCACCATGCTCGCGGCGTTCGTGGGTCGGCGCCGCTTCCTCTCCGCGGACGCGGTGCGCGAGCTGATGGAGCAGATGGAGCGGGTGCCCTCGCACATCGAGCGGATCCTCGCGCAGAGCGAGGAGATCAAGCGGGCGACCGCCCGCTACGTCGAGCGCGACAACTGGCTCTTCCTCGGGCGCGGCTACAACTATCCCGTCGCCCTCGAGGGCGCCCTGAAGCTCAAGGAGATCTCCTACATCCACGCCGAGGGCATGCCCGCGGCGGAGATGAAGCACGGTCCGATCGCCCTGATCGACGAGGGCATGCCGGTGGTGTTCGTCGCCACCCGCAACAGCCAGTACGAGAAGATCCTCTCGAACATCGAGGAGGTCCGCAGCCGCGGCGGTCACGTGATCGCGGTGGCGACGGAGGGCGACGAGGAGATCCGCCGGCACGTGCAGGAGGTCTTCTGGGTGCCCGACGTGCCCGAGCCGCTGCAGCCGCTGCTGACGGTCGTCCCGCTCCAGCTGCTCGCCTACCACGCGGCGCTCATGCGCGGTCGCGACGTCGACAAGCCGCGGAACCTCGCGAAGAGCGTGACGGTCGAGTGAACTGCCGAGGTGACCATGAGTTCCGGTGGAGACATCCTTCCGTCGCCCGCAGTCGCTCCATCGACGCGGGGCCAGCAAGCACCTCCGGTCCCCCGGGGCAACGCATGGCGGGACCGTTTCGGACTGGGCTGGCTGCGCAACCTGGCGAGAGGAGTTCGCAACCGCCGTCGTCGTCGTCGGGAGGAAGGGACGATCGGTCGTCTCTACGGACTAATCATCGATCGTCTCGACAGCGGGGTGGACCTCCTTCGTCCGGACTTCGAACTCGTGGCGCGATCGATCGAGGGAACGGAACGAGATGGACGACTGCTGATCGGTTTGACGGTGCATGAGTCGCCTGAGTGCGTGCTTGATCAAGTCGCGAACCTCGCGAAGTTTGCTCCGCAGGCTGGCGTCGTGCTTCATCTCGCTGGGTCGTTCCGTCGCCAGCTCGGAGAGGACGCTCGGGTCCTCGGCAGGGAGTTGGCGAAGGTCCATCCCTCGATCATCGTCAACCCCCGCAGCTTCGAGACGGTCTACGGGAGCGGATCGCTCCTCCAAGCGCAGGTCTCCAACTGGATGCTGGCTCGGGAGCGAGGCTCGTTCGCGCGGTTCAGCCTGATGTCGAGCAACGAGCTGCTTGTCCGGAGCGGACTCGAGCAGCATCTTGCTGGAGCGGACGTCGCCGTGTCCTACAACCCCATCGACGTGCCCGGCGCGACCGCGGGCATGTGGCGATCCAGGCTCCGGCGAGCCTCGATCCTTGGTGACCCCATCTTCGCCCACGTCATGGGACGCAACCCCGGTCGATCGATCGTGCAGGGACTCCACGAGGGTCTATGCATGCGGGCCGAACTCTGGGATGAGTTTGCCCGCGTCTTCGACCTCGACTTTCCCCACCACGAGATCCTGTACCCGACCGAGGAGCTCTACCTTCACAACCTGCTTCAGCCCGTGGTGCAGCGACTGCGCGTGGTGCCAACAACCTGCCTACGGAACCTTGGGGGCATCACCGCGGCGCAGATCGAGGAGGTCAGGCGAGGAACTTCGGCGGAGCGCTTCTCCGTGAAGCGGGTCGCCCGACGGATCGATGATCCGATCCGACGGGCGATTCGGGAACTGCCGGACTGAGCCGAGGCGGAGTCCTCTGGTCGCGATCGCGGGTGGATCGACCGGGGGCTTCAATGGTCATCGACCGGCCATGGGCCATCGCGGAACGCCTCGTACTCCGCGGGAATCCCGGAGAACACCACCCGGTTGGACTTGATTCGGTCGAACCGGACGTCGCGTCCCCACGAGATCAGCAGGTTGAAGAGGGGGGCGACGTATCGCTCACCAGCGCCCGCCGCCAGCGGGTGCCCGAGTGCCTGAAGCCGCACGGCTTCACGGAAGTCGCCGACCCTCCGGAAGTAGTAGAGACCCGTGCAGCACTCGTCTGAGACCCGGCGCTTCTCGGTCGTCGCCGAGACTCGGTCACCGCGGCCGTCCGCGGGGACCACGAATGACCACTGCTCGCCAAGCCCATGGAAGGTCTCGAGGTACCCATCGATGCGATGCAGATCAAAGAAGGCAGGTCGGGCGTATCGAAGGTGGATCGTATCGATGTTGAAGATGGTGAGCGGGTCTTCCTTCGAGGCATCGACGGCATCGATCGCCTGCTGGACCGTGTCCGCCTGCCCCTCGGTTGGTCGTTCGAGCTCGACGAGATGCCATCGCGTGAGTCCGCAGGAGAGCGCGACTGCCCGCACGTCACCTTCCGCGCGGTCCTCGGCGAGCGACGCGAAGAGGAACACCTCATCGCGAAACAGGTCGCGAAATCCGTGGACGGCATGCCACAGGAGTGGTCGACCATGGGCAAGCAATCGGTACTTGGGTCCGACGTAGCCGGCCGCCGTGAATCGACGCGATCTGCCCGCCATGGGAAAGACGATCAAGAGGCGGACTCCTCGGCACGAAGGAACAACCGCATGCCGTTCGCGAGAAGCGCCGACTGTCGCATGGTGCAGTCATCATGGAGCGGCAGCATCGCGAAGAAGAGCAGCGCCGACATGGACGTCAGCGCGGGACTACGCTCGGCTCCGAAGACATCGTCAAAGGCTTCCCCGATCAGCGCGTGCTGTGGGCGCTCGTGGATGCGGGACCGAAGATCAATCGGCGAGTCGATGACCGTCTCGTGTTCTCCCGCGAGGATGAAGTCGTACAGACCGACCGCGGAGTGATGGAGCTTCGCCAGGTCGTACAGCGGGTCTCCGCCGATGGATGGCACCCCGTCGAAGGAGAGACCCCGCGGATCGACCACGCGGATGATCTCCGCCCGCGAGTCATAGAACACGTTGCTGAAGCAAAGGTCTCCATGCACGAGCGAGCATGCGGACTCGCTCGGGAGGCGCTCCGCGAGTCGATCGATCATGTCCTGGAGGGACGGGAGCCGTCGACCGTTGAGCCGCGTCGGGCGATTCAGGTCGGTCTTGCGGGAGCTGGCCCAGCGTTCGACGCGCCTGAGCGTCTTGCAACGATGATCCTCCGCGGCGCAGCGTCCAGGCTGGGGGAACTGGCGGCAGGCATGCACGAACGATCGACAAGCCTCGAGCACCGAGCTCCAAGTGCTCAGCGGAAGCTCCCCGAACACCGCGAGCTCAGCCAGGGTGGGCAGATGCAGGTACTCCAGCCGGTAGCCGACCTCGCCACCCTCCTCGAAGTCGTCCAGAAGAGTCGGGCACGACATGCGGATCGCGGCGGGCACGCTGCGGAACCAGTGGATCTCCCCTTGCATCTTGACGGAGTCCTGGCTCGACTTCCTCACGATCCGACCGGCGACGTCGAGATCGTTAAAGGATCGTTCGGTCGTGAACCGACCCCGAGCTCGGTAGTAGTTAGCGAGGTCGCCAAGGTCGAGCCAGTCCACCCCCTGGAACGCCCGCAGTTGTCGTCGGCGTCCGTAGTGCTGCAGGGAAGTCACGAAGTCTCCGTCGCTCGACTCAAGGCATTCGACCAACAGGGAGGGATCCTCGAACGCGAAGAAGCCGCTCAGCACCTCCGGACGGTGCGATCGCTCGATTGGGGTCGGCTGGATGAGGAGCTCCCCAGAGGGACCTGTTCGCACGGTTGCCCACGCATGCGGCGTCCGCGCCGAGTTGACGCTGACCACGTCGAGGTCTGTGGGGAGCGATCCGAACAACGTGTCGCCGTGGAGGATGCGCACGGGTGTCGCCGGGGACCCCATCGAGCGAATCGCCCGGAGAATCGAGTGACCGAGCCGAAGTCCGCGCGGGATTCGGAGGTCGATGACCTGGTTCGCCGTCAGCCACTGGCGATCGGGCCGCGATGGCTCGAAGTCGTCCGGAAGCGACAAGCAGATTGGGCGGGCGAACGAAGACGCCAGCTCGTATTGGTGCCGCACGAGCCTCCGCGATCCGAGGGGAAGGAAGGTCGGGGGAAGCCGACCAAAGTCCGCCTCGACGGAGGGATCGACGTACGCGCCGGAAGTGATGAGGAACATCGGCGGTGGCTCAGGCGTCCGTGGGACCGGACACTCGGATCAACTGGTGGATCTGCTCCAGCGTCATGGAGGCAAACTCGCTCGGACGAATCGCTCGATCGTCCACGTAGAAGCCCTCATGACCGCACCAAGGCTTGCCTACGACCAGCTCGTCGAATGGGATCTGATTTCGATTCAACCACTCGATGATCACCGGCACCGTCTTCGCGGTGATCAATCCCAATGACGAAGAGAAGGTCCGCATGTTGCGGCTCGTGTGGATGATGATCTCGAACCCCATCGCCTTGTAGCGGCGCAGGACTTCAACGACTTCAACGCGCGGCGACAGTTCGGAGTAGTTGGTGCCACCCTCGGTCAGGGTGCCGTCGAGATCGATGACAAGTCGCTTCGGCATCGTGCGGTCCCCGATGATCCGCGCTGGAGACAGCCGCCTCCGCGGGCGTAGGCGCTACCGCAGACTATGACGCCGCTCGGGGTCTGCTGAGTCGCCGAGGCGCCCGAACGAGGTCAGTTCGAGCCTGCGAGGTCGATATCGGTCCTGACGCGGTCCGGATAACGGAAAGGACTGGACCGGAGTGGCTCCGGCCGCGATCTTCGGGACTCCCCCGATCTCCTTCTCCGTCGGAGTCCAAGCCTTGTCGCCACGGTCAATCGTCGTCTGCTTCCTCGTCATGAGCACGCTTGCTGGAAGCAACGGGTGCAGTTCGGTGCCGGTTCGTCCGACCGCGGGGGTTCCGCCCGCCATGCCCGCGGCTGATCCCGCGGTCGCGCCGCTCGCGTTCATGGCGGGCACCTGGGTGATGGAGCAGGCGGGCGGCGCGGTGATCGAGGAGCACTGGATGGCGCCGGCGGGCAAGGGCATGCTTGGAAGCTTCCGCCGGATCCTCGGCAACGGCGTGATTGCCTTCTACGAGTTCACGCAGGTCGTCGCCGACGGCGACCGCGTGCTGCTGCGGCAGATCCACGTGCACCGAGACTTCGACGTGGATCCACGCCGCAAGGACCCGATGGTGCTCCGCCTCGAGAAGGTCGAGGGAACCTCGGCGTCGTTCGTGCCGCTCGAGGATCCCGCGGCATCGAACGCGGGCAGCCTCGAGCGGGTCTCCTACCGCCTCGGAGCGGACGGCGTCATGACCGTCCGCGTCGAGGAGAAGCCGCGTCCAGCCAAGGAAGGCGAGGCGCCTCGACCGCCGCAGGTCATCGAACTGCCGATGCGTCGGGTCGGCGGCTGAGGTCGAGGCGGGAGGGGAGGAGCGAATCCTCGGTCGCTCGAAGGTCGAACCCACCGCACTCCCAGGAGGTCCCGCATGCCGCTCCGCACCATCGCCCTCTCGCTCGTCGCCCTCGTCGCCGGCACCGCCTGCGCTCAGGACGCCCCGCAGACGCCGGAGCTCCTGGAGAAGTGGAGGAACGTGAGCTTCTACACCCTGAAGTCGAAGTCCCTCGAGGGCGAGACGGTCGACCTCTCGCAGTTTGCCGGCAAGGTGACGCTGGTCGTCAACGTCGCAAGCCGCTGCGGCTACACGCCGCAGTACGCGGGGCTCGAGAAGGTCTACGACCAGTTCAAGGACCGCGGTCTGGTGGTCCTCGGGTTTCCCTCCGGCGACTTCGGCGGGCAGGAGCTCGACGATCCCAAGGCGATCCGCGAGTTCTGCACGAGCCGCTACTCGGTCTCCTTCCCGATGTTCGAGAAGGTCGTCGTGAAGGCGGGCGACTCGCAGTGCGAGGTCTACCAGTACCTCGGCACCCGCACCGGCAAGCTGCCCGGGTGGAACTTCTCGAAGTACCTCGTCGGTCGCGATGGTCAGCCGATCGCCTTCTGGGCGAGCGGCACCAAGCCTGACTCGAAGGAGATGATCGACGCGATCGAGAAGGCACTCGCGGCGGAGGCTTCCGCCCCCGCGGCGCCCGCCGCGGAGGCTCCCGCGAAGTCCGGCTGAGCCGCCGGTTGGATCACGCCGCCTCGTCGCCCTCTCGACGGGCGACGACCTCCGCGTCGGCGAGCTGCTCCGCGGCACGGCGCCGAAGCGGCGCGGTCGACTCCGGTAGCGCCGCCGCGAGGAGAAGCGCAAGCCCCCACTCGTGCGGCAGGAGCGACCACTCGATCGCGATCGCCGCGATCGCCGCCTGCGTGGGACCCACCGCGGTCGAGGCGAGGACGAGACGCATCGAGCGGAGCCCCCCGCGTCCGCCGGGAAGGACCGCCGCGACGAGGGCGCCCGCGTAGCGACCATCCGAGACGAGGATCGCCGCGACGAGGAGCGGCGACCACGCGAGGTCGAGCCACGGCTCGAGCCGGAGCATGGCGAGCGCGACGACCCCGGGAAGGCACGCCGCCGCGGTGGCGCGGAACCGGCGTGCCGCGCCATCGCCGCGGACGATGAGTCCGAGCATCGCGCCGCCCGCGACTCCGCCTGCGGCGACGATCGCGGCGGATTCTCCGCGTCCCGCGAGGACGACCGCCGCGGCGAGGAGAGAGATCCCGATTGCGGTCGCGAGCAGTCCCGCCGCCCGCACGAGGTCCGCGCCGCCGGGCTCGCACGACTCGGCGGACGCCGCGTCGCTCCTCGCGAGGCACCACGGTCCGACCGAGAGCGCCGCCGCTGCGGCGAGGAGCGCCGACCACATCGCGGCGTCGAGCGAGCCCTCGATCGACCACGAGAGAAGGATCGCGGCGGCGCCCGCGGGCACCAGCGCCGTCCACGCCCCGAGGAGTAGCGCGTCGCCGCGGACCCGCGGTCGGAGCCCTCGCAGACCCCGCACGCCCTCCGCGGCGCCCGCTGCAAGAAGGAGCGCCGCGAGGATGCCGACGAGCGACCGCTCCGCCCGACGATGCTCCCAGCCGATGGACTCCACCTCGAGGCGGAGCCGCATCACCTCCGCCTCTCCCTCCGCCTCTCCCTCCGCCTCTCCCTCCGCCTCTCCCTCCGCGCTCGACTCGGGAGGCACGAGCGGCGCGCCCAACGAGGTGCTCGCGAGGGCGTCCGCCGCGAGCCTCCGCTCCGTCGCCGCGAGCGCATCGCGCGCCGCGCTCGCGCCCTCGAACCAGCGCTCGAACGACTCGGGCGCGACGCGTCCCAGGACTCCTGGACCGCAAAGGACTCCGGCGAGAAGTCCCGCCACGATCGAGGCGCCCGGCACGCCGGCGCGGCGGAGGACCGCGGCGAGGATCGTCGCCGCGGCGACCACGCCGAGGAGCGCGAGGAAGGTGGTCCACATGAGGGGGTTCCCGCCGCCGGGCGACCGTAGAGTAGACCTCGGGAGAGTAGACCTCGGGCGAGTAGACCTCGGGAGAGGGCGCGCGAGCGTCCTCCCGCGGAGGAGACGACTTCATGCAGCGACTCGTGATCTTCGGCGTGCTCCTCGCGGCGGGCGTCCTCGCGCCGCCGGCGTCCTTGGCGTCCTCGGCATCCTCGGGGAACTCGCCGCTCGAGTCGGCGCTCGCCCTCGTGCCCGCCGACGCCGCGGGCTTCGTCGCGGTGCCGAGCCTCAAGCGGTTCAACGACGACCTCGTCCAGTGCCTCGAGCGGATGGACCGACCTGGCACCGCGATGGTCGGGCGTCCGCTCGATCAGGCGAAGGCTCGGCTCGGGATCTCCGTGGCGGTCGAGGATCGTGGTGCGCTGGTCGCGTTCTGGCCTGCGGCGCCTGCGCCCGCGGAGGGCGTGCCGCTCGCGCCGGCGGCGGTGCGGCTCCTCGTGCCGACGAACGATCCAGCGGGCTTCCTCGCGGGGAACTTCACCGCGGCGCCCGACGTCGCGGAGGACGCGCACCGAGGTCCGGACGGTCGAGTCTGGCACGCCCGCGCGGCGGGCTCGCACGTGCTGCTCTCGACCGATGCCGAGGCGGTGCGAGGTCATGACGCCGGCGCCGGGCTTGCCGAGACCTTCCGCGTGCGCATGGGCGAGGGATGGATGAAGCGACTCGAGGAGTGCGACCTCGTCGCGTGGGGTGGTCCGCTCGCGATGCGCGACCTTGCCGTGCAGGGACGCGCCGCGGTGCCGCCCGAGGTCGCCGAGGCGCCGGGCTACGACCCGGCGGCGGCGGAGCGTTGGCGGGTCGCCTTCGAGCAGTCGCTCGAGGACGGCGTCGTCGCGGTCGACGTCGATCCGCTCGGCGTCGCGCTCCGCACCTTCGCCACGATGCGGTCGGACTCGCCGCTCGGAGAGATGACCGCGGGCGCTCGCGCCGGTCGCGCCGCGCTCGACCGCCTGCCTCGGCAGCCCTTCTACGTCGCGGGGGCGATCGACCTCGACGCGGTCGGCGGCGCCGAGCCGCTCCGCCGCTTCGCGGCGCTCGCCGGTCTTCCGGAGGGCGCGTGGCTCGAGGTCGCCCGCAACGTGATCGCGGCGCAGTTCGCCGCCTACCCGAGCAAGCTCGGGCTCGCCGCGGGCGGATTCCTCAACGACTCGTCGCTCGCGGTCGAGACCCGCGACCGCGGCGAGCTCCGCCGCGAGGTCGAGCAGGGCGTGCGCGGCGCAAGCGGTGAGTCGGGCGGACTGCGGATCGTCGGCAAGTTCGAGGCGGACCGCGTCCTCAAGAGCGGCGAGAAGGTCGACGCGTTCGAGGTGACGCAGACGCCGCTGCCCGCCGGCTCCGGCGACGGCGGCGCCATCGACCTCGCGCAGCGTCAGCTCGCCTGGCAGGTCGCCTTCGGAAGCCGCGGCATGCACGGATTCCTCGAGGACGCCGCGGGCTCGTGGAGCGTGATCACCTTCAGCCAGCGTCCGGACGTGCTTGCCCGCGCGGTCGCGGCGGCGGCGGGCGGCGACGGCACCCTCGAGCAGGATGGATCGGTCCGGGCGATGCGGTCATGGCTCCCGAGCGATCCGCAGCTCGTCGGCTTCGTCGGCGTCGGGCAGTTCGGTCGCCTGCTGAAGCAGCTCGCGGGCATGATCCCCGGCGGCGATGGCGGGCTCATCCCGGAGATCCCGACGAACCTCGAGCCGATCGGCTTCGGGCTCGCGGTCTCGCCCGGTCGCGTGGAGACGGCGCTCGTGATCCCCGCGGGCGTGCTTGGTCTCGGCTACGACCGGATCGTCGAGCAGGCGCTCCGCGGCGGACCTGCCGCGGCGGGCGCCTCGGAGCCGCCGGGCGGACAGGCGCCGTGAGCGGGGTCGCTCGCGCGACGGCTTCCGCGTGGCTTCTCGCCGGCGGTCGGACGCTCTGCCTCGAGCCGTGGGCGATCATGGGCGTCCTCAACGCGACGCCGGACTCCTTCTCGGATGGCGGCGTGCATCTCGATCCGCTCCGCGCGGCGGAGGCGGGTCTCGCGATGGTCGAGGAGGGCGCGGCGATCCTCGACGTGGGCGGCGAGAGCACGCGACCGGGCGCTGCGCGGGTGCCGGTGGAGGAGCAGATCCGCCGCGTGGTCCCGGTGATCCGCGCGATCCGACGCGCGAGCCGGGTGCCGATCTCGGTCGACACGACCCTCTCGGCGGTCGCCCGGGCGGCGCTCGATGAGGGCGCGGATGCGGTCAATGACGTCGCGGCGGGCGCGGAGGATCCGGCGCTGCTGCCCCTCGTCGCGTCGCGCGGCGCCGGGATCGTCCTGATGCACCGCCTCGCTCCGCCGCCCGAGGACGCCTACAGCGACCGCCATGCGCGACCGCCCGCGTACGGGGACGTCGCGCGGGAGGTGGCGGCGTGGCTTCTCGAGCGGGCGGCGCTCGCGGAGGGCGCGGGCGTCGAGCCTCCGTCGATCGTGCTCGATCCGGGACTCGGGTTCGGCAAGGACGTCCGGCAGAACTTCGAGCTCCTCGCGCGGGTCGGCGAGGTCGTCGCGCTTGGTCGACCCGTCCTCGTCGGCGCGAGCCGGAAGAGCTTCCTCGGCGCGGCGGCGGCGGAGCCGGATCCGACGCGGCGCGACGTCGCCTCGGTGGTCGCGGCGGTCGCGGCGTGGTCCGCGGGGGCGAGGATCCTCAGGACCCACGAGGTCCGCGGGCTCCGGCAGGGGCTCGCGGTGGCGGCGGCGATCCTCGCCGCCGGTCGCCTCGAGGACGCCTGATCGGAGTCCGGCGCGAGGATCGAGACTTGACGGTGAGGGCGGTGAGGGCGGTGAGGCGGTTGGGGCGGTTGAGGAGGTTGCCTGCGTCCGCGGGGCGTTCGGGGCGAAGGAACCTCTCGCTACCATCCCCACCCCCGGTGCCCGGTGGGCACCCTGCAGGTCCTTGACGGAGCACTCCCCCATGGCAAGTCCCGCCACCTTCGAGTTCACCGACGCCAACTTCGAGACCTCCGCGATCCAGTCTGCGCAGCCCGTCCTCGTCGACTTCTGGGCGGAGTGGTGCGGACCCTGCCGCGCGATCGCGCCGACGATCGACCAGCTCGCGACGCAGTACCAGGGCAAGGTGCGCGTCGGCAAGATGGACATCGACCGCAATCAGAAGGTCGCGCTCCAGTACGGCGTGCAGTCGATCCCGACGCTCCTCCTGATCAAGGATGGTCAGGTGAAGCAGAAGTGGGTCGGCATCGTGCCGGCGGCGACGCTGAAGCAGGCGCTCGACTCGGTCGCGGGCTGAGCGGTCGCGTCCGCGGCGGTTCCGGGGAACTCGTTCGAAGGACTGCGTTCCAAGGCCTCCGTTGCAGGGCCTCCGTTGCAGGGCCTCCGTTGCAGGACCTCCGTTCAGGGGACTCCGTTCCAAGCACCCCGAGGTCTCCGAGGAATCCCTCGGCGACGCCGCGCAGGAAGTCCATCGCGTGGGTTCCCGGACGCGCGGTCGGTTCTCAGAGATCGACGGAAGGATCCGACCGGCGATGACCGGCGCGTTCTCGCGCGATCTGTCGCCGCCACCTTGCCGCCGCCTGAGGGATGGGATAGCGTTGCGACTGCCGTCTCGGCGGCGACATCCCGCGTTCGGGAATCAGGGGCTGTAGCTCAGTTGGGAGAGCGCCTCGATGGCATCGAGGAGGTCGTCGGTTCGAGCCCGTCCAGCTCCATGGGTAGCGCGATCCAGGCGGTGAGCGTTCCGCGAGGGAGGAGGGACCGACGTTTCCGTCGTGCCTGAAGCGGACCGCGGCGTTTCCGACGCTCGGGCGAACCAGGATGAAACGGATCGGAGCGGGGGTGTCAGGTCACGGAGGGCGAACACCGGCGTGGCATCGTCGCCCCGGCAGGAGACAGTTCCACCGGAGATCTCCTCGCTCCCGGACGTCAGATGCCGGAAGTCGTGATCGCGGCGGATGACCGGTGCAGTCCGGGTACGCGTCGCCTCACCCCACCGGCGTACTGGAGGCGCTGCTAGCCGCCCGACAGGCGGAAGAGGTGCATGGTGTCCTTGACGAGCAGCTCCCGGACCGCCGGGTCATCGAACACCGGCTCTCTCGCCACCTCGGAGTAGCCCGTCCTCGCGAGGACCTCGCGATAGTCTCGACGTCGACCATCCGGCTCTACGGCGAGGAACTGATCGGGCTGGTTCGGAACGATCATCAGGAGCGGGACGCGCATCTCCCCAAGCCGCTGGAGCCACCATTCGACTGCCGCGTAGGTGCACTCTGAGAAGCTGTGGATGTTGAGCGCGAGGTCGAAGCTGCCTGGCCGAAGCACGCGATCAAGCTCGTCCATCGGCACCACATCCACGCGGTCGAGCAGACCCCGGTGGCGCAGATAGAGCTCGCAGAGAAACGTCGAGTCGGCGACCGCATCGACGCATGCATAGGACGCGATGTCGGGCCTCGCCTCAAGCATCCGGTGCGCGAGGCGCCCGTAGCCAGCCCCGATGTCGAGCACCCGAAGTCCTGGTCGATGGAGGATCCCCGCGTGCCGCTCAAGGAAGTTGATCTCGAGGATCGAGTCGAGGAGGTCGCGGCTCACTCGCCCGAGACCGGGAAACTCGAAGGTGGGGCACCCGAAGGCGCCGTCCTCACGGAGGCGACCAAGAAGTCCGGCGCCGTCGCGCTGCCGCACCGAGTTGGCGAAGATGAATAGGAGCAATCGGGCCCGGAGCGGGTCGGTGGCCCCGTAGGGACCGACATACGAGTTCCGACCGCCGCCCCGGAAGACCTCGATGCCGCCTTGGCTCCATCCTGCCCGAGGGTTCGGTCTCGACGCTGCGCGACTGCTCCAGAGTGAGTGGTTGGCAATCGGCAGCGTGACAGCCTCGTATCGCTTCTTGAGCTCGACAAGCCGCGACACCGCCTCGTTGAAGGAGACGGGCGCTGCGTTCTCAGCGAGCCGCCGCTCGTAGGCGTCGAGTTCCGCGAGTTCGCCTCCGCTGACTCGGGTCAGGTGATACCCGCGCCTTCGCAGCAATCGTCGAAGCCACTTCACGGCTCACGCTCCTTTCGAAAGCGCCCCGAAACAAACGATGGTCGCGGTGCGTCGAGACCGCGGCGCAAGAGCGTATCGCGACGGGTAGAACGCCGCCCGCTCCTGGACTTGGGTCATGAGTAGGAACCAGACTCGCGCCACCCGACCGATGGCGTCCGCCGACTCGTTTCGCCCTCTTCGTCCGCCCGCCTCGGGGACGTGCTCCCCGAGGTTCCTTGGCGATGCGGAGGACGAGTATCTCAGTCCCGGTGGTGTCTTCGACGCGGGAGCCTCGGTCCGAACAACTCTCGAAGGACCTGCTTGTACGCGAATGTCTCGTCGAGTATCAGCTGCCGCGCCGTACGGGTGCCTTCGCACAGGGACTCGTAACTCCTTGGACTCAGCCTCAGGTCCAGGATGGCGTCGGCGATCGCCGAGGGATCCCCATCGGGGACCCGGAGGCACGCAGCCTGCAGATGATCGAACGCGGGCACGACGTTCGAGACGAGCGCCGGGCGACCGATGATCACCGACTCAAGCGGAAGCTGCGCCAGTCCCTCCGCGAAGGTGTTTCGGGTCGGGGTGATCGTCAGATGGCACGCGGCGATGGCGTCGATCAGTGCCTGTCGATCGAGCCGACCAGGAGTCTCTACCACCGACTCCAGACCGCCCTCGCGGATCCTTCGGCGAAGTTCCTCCAGGTGTGGACCGTCCCCGGCGATCGACCACCTGAACTCACCGGGATGGGAGATCTCCAGTCTTCGTGCCGCCTCGACGATGTCGAAGACGCCCTTGAACTCCTCGACTCGCCCAGCGCTGAGCACGCGAAGCGGCGACAAAGGAGTGGGCACGGGGAGACCGATCGGAAGGCGATCCCTGTAGGACGGCAAAAACAAACGCGTCCTGGCGTGCACGGCGGCGTCTCCTCCCGCAACCTGACGGCGGCACTCCTCCGAGGTCGCCAGGACCTCGGTGCAGACCAGCCGAACAATGCAACGGGACAGCCATCGTCGAAGCCGACGCACTGGCTTGGCCGCAGCGCCTCGAGGCCACATCGCGCAGTGCAGTTCGTAGTACACCGGGCATCGGCAGAAGAGGAATGGCAGTAGACCGATCGGTTCGAGATCGTCGTGGACGATCACGGCGGTCGCGTCGAACGTCCTCGCCCCTAGGAACCCCCGAAGACCGTGTCGCAGATGTGAGAGCATGTACCGAACTCCACCCGCGCGTGGACAGTGGATTGGCACGATGCTGATCAACGGATGGTTGGTGACGCTCGATCCCGAGAGGCGAGGGGAGATTCGGAGGTGAACGCACTCCTCGTCAGCGAACTCGAACATCTGCTGCGAATATGGCACGGCG
>Ga0194132_10002067_pt1 | contig 38783 bp, 33 predicted proteins | sample TA2KigOf80mmetaG_FD_148612 | JGI IMG/M metagenome (GOLD analysis project Ga0194132, IMG submission 148612) | Freshwater microbial communities from Lake Tanganyika, Tanzania - TA2015054 Kigoma Offshore 80m | ecosystem: Environmental > Aquatic > Freshwater > Lake | place: Tanzania: Lake...
TGAAGGTGGACGGGGCCAAAGCACGCGTCTCATTCAAGAGCGCCGAGGGGGGCCTCAAGTCGCTCGATGGCAAGCCGTTGACATGGTTCACTATCGCCGGCGCGGACAAAAAGTTCGTCGTGGCCCACGCAGAGATTTCCGGCGACAGCGTCATTGTTAGCTCCCCAGAGGTGAAAAAACCAGTGGCAGTGCGCTTCGGCTGGGATCAAATCGCCGAGCCCAACCTCGCCAACGCTGCTGGCCTCCCTGCCTCGCCCTTCCGCACGGACAAGTGGACGGATGGGACCATGCCAGCGGTCGTAGTTCCCGCCCCACCCGGCAAGAAGTGATCGGCCGTGCGTCGCCCTCTGCGCGCTGCCCGTGGCCGCGTGAAGCGGTGTCACCCACCCCCCTCCCAATCCCGATCCACTAATAGGTCAATCGGCATTGTCCGCGGCGCCGCCGATCGCCCGCGCTTGCCCAGCGGGCCGACTTCCGCCGACACTCGCGCCCATGCCGCTGCGCATCGTCTTCATGGGCACGCCAGACATCGCGTGTCCGACGCTCCAAGCCCTCGCCACGTCGCCTGACTTGCAGGTCGTCGGCGTCATCGCGCAGCCGGACAAGCCGCGCGGTCGCGACCTCAAGCTCCAGCCGCCGCCCGTCAAGGAACTCGCGCTTCGCCTAGGCCTGCCCGTGCTTCAGCCCGAACGGGCGCGGAACGAAGCCTTCCTTGCGCAACTCCGCGAGTTGCGCCCCGATCTCGTCGCCGTGCTGGCCTACGGCCAGATCCTGCCTCAAGCCCTCCTCGACATCCCGCCGCACGGCTGCCTCAACGTCCACACCTCCCTCCTCCCGCGTTGGCGCGGCGCGGCCCCGATCCAGTGGGCCATCCTCGCAGGCGACGCCGCAACCGGCGTGACCATCATGCGCATGGACGCGGGCCTCGACACCGGCGGCATCCTGGCCACGCGCGCCACGCCCATCGCGCCCGACGACAATGCGCAAACCCTCCATGACCGGCTCGCCACGCTCGGGGCGGAACTTCTCTTGCAGACGCTCCCGCGTTATGTCAGCGGTGAAATCCCACCGCTCCCGCAGCCCGCCGAGGGCGTCACCCACGCGCGCAAGCTGACCAAGGACGATGGCCGCCTCGACTGGTCGCAGCCCGCCGCCGTGCTCCACCGCCGCCTGCGCGCCTTCACCCCGTGGCCCGGCACGTTTACCTTCCTCTCCACGCAGCCCCGACCGCTGTTGCTGAAAGTCTGGCGCGCAGAAATCACTGACCGGCAATCGCCGTCCCCAACGCCCGGCACAATCCTAGCCGCCGACAAATCAGGCCTCGTTGTCGCCTGCCGCGAGGGCGCGCTGCGACTGCTGGAGGTTCAGAAAGAAGGCAGCCGCCGCCTGCCCATCGGCGAATTCCTCGCCGGCCATCCACTGACGGAACTCGCGCGGCTTGGGTGACCTGTGGGTCGTGAGTCTGCGAATCGCTTGCCTCAATCCTCTGGGCGCTCGCCATGCGGGGCCATCTTGACCAGCTTGGGATTGAACTGGCCAAGAGTTTCTACAAGGTCGCTTTGCGCGGCCATGACTTGGTGAATATTTTTATAAACCATCGGCACTTCGTCGAGGCCGGCGCTGATGAGGTGGACGCCGGCTTCTTTGAGGACGCGGTTCACTTTATGCCACTCGAAGGTCTCATTAGCTTTCTTGCGGCTCATCACTCGGCCCGCGCCGTGCGAGGCGGAATTTAATGAGCCGACCCCACCTTTGCCGCGCACGATGAAGCCGGGCGATGCCATGGACCCGGGAATGATACCCAGAACACCGGCCCCGGCCGGGGTGGCGCCTTTGCGGTGAACGACGAGGTCGCGCTCAACGCGGTTGATGAGGTGGCGTTCCTTCCACGCGAAGTTGTGGTGGTTTTCGAGGTCGAGGAGGACTTGAAGGCGGAGGTGCTCGGCAATGTGCTGGTGAATGAGGGCGTGGTTAGCGGCAGCGTAACGGCCCATGAGTTCCATGGCGGCCCAGTATTCCTGACCCTCGGCGGAGTCGAGAGTGAGCCAAGCGAGGTGTTTGTGTTCCTTGGGCAGCTCGGGGTGACGGTCCATCGCGAGCTTGCTGTAGTGGTCGCAAACCGCTGCGCCGGTGCCGCGACTGCCGCTGTGAGTGAGGAGGGCGACGTATTCACCGGGCGGGAGATCGTGGATTTTTTCGCGCGCGGTAAAAACGCCAAATTCAACGAAGTGATTGCCGCTGCCACTGGTGCCGAGTTGAGACCAAGCGCGCATTTTGTTCTGCTTGGTCACGGGGCTGACAGACCAATCGGCGTCGAGGACTTCGTGTTTGCGGACATTCTCGAAGCGCGCGCCGACGCCAAAGCGGGTTTCGTCTTCGATGGCCTTGATGAGGCGCTCGCGCTTGCGGTCCAGCTCGCGCACGGGAAGGTCGAGCACGGTCATCTTCATGCGGCACGCGATGTCCACGCCGACGGCGTAGGGGATGACGGCGTTGTCGGTGGCGAGGACGCCGCCGATGGGCAGGCCGTAGCCGACGTGGGCATCGGGCATGAGCGCGCCGGCGACGGAGACGGGGAGCTGGCAGGCGCGGGCCATTTGGTTGATGGCTTCGGGTTCGAGGCCGTCGCCCCATTGCTGCCACGGGGCGGGGGCGGCGGTAATGGGGCGGGGCGATTTGAGCAAGGCTTTGGCAAATTCGCCACGCAAAGAGTCAGTGGTGAAGTCCGCCGGGACACGGACAACGGCCTCGACGGCGGCAGGGAGTTGGGTTTTATCGCCGCCGCGGAGGACGAAGTTGGCGATGAACTCCATGGCACGCCGAGTGGCTTCGCCGGGCGGGACACCGAGGGCGATGAGGTTTTTGGTGTTCATGAGCCGAGGCCTAAGCAAGGTAGCGAACGGCGTCTGGGACGAAAGATTTCTTTCGTGGGACAACTCGCTAGCTCGGCCAGTTGTTGGTGAGTCTTCCAGGCAGCCCATGGCATGAATAGAGGTGAGTCAGTGTGGACTTCGCCTAAAGCTGCCGTGCCAAACGACTCAAGACCGAGCGATTGATTTAAAGGGGCCTAAAAGGTCTGCAGGCGGCGGGCTTGGAATCAAAGAGGAGCTGTTCGTTTAGCGCAAAAATTGCGCGCTTTAAGGCTTTTGAGCAGTGCTTGCCCGAGATTAACAGGTTTGGCTTAGAATTCTGCGGAAAAACAGCAAAGTCGCCTGGCACAGACCTTGCTTTAATAATTACAAATCTGCGGCCGCCACGCGGGCGCAACTGTCAACACAACAGCCAAACCACCAGAACACTATGAAAAGACTAGCCCTCGTTGCCGCCGCGATCATCGCGCTCGGCAACCTCACCAGCACCGCCACCGCTCAGGTCCTCCAACGATTCAACCCCGAAGACATGCGCGCGCGCATGGCCGAAGGCCTCCGCACGCTCCTCGAAGTCAAAAATGAAGACGAGTGGAAGCTCATTTCCGCCCGCCTCGAAAAGGTCCGCGAAGCCCGCGACAAGATGAATTCCTTCAGGGGCGACTTCCGCCTGCTTTTTAATGTGGGCCGTGAAGGCGGCGGCGATCAGAACCGTGGCGGTGACCAAGGCCGTGGCGGTGACCAAGGCCGTGGCGGTCCCGGCGGCCGTGGCCCCGGCGGATTTGGCGGCGGCACCCCGAACCCGGATTCCGAAGCCTTCTCCAAGGCCGTGCAAAACAAAGCCCCAACCGACGAACTCAAGCAACGCATGGCCCGCTATCGCGACGCCCGCAAAGCCGCTGAGGCCGAATACGAAAAAGTTTCCGAGGAACTCCGCCAGCTCCTGACCGTCCGCCAGGAAGCCGCGCTCGTCGCCATCGGCACCCTCAAGTAATCACGAAGCCAACCGGGAAACAGGGATGAGCCAACTCACCATCGCCGACGGAGCCACGCGGGAATTGCTGGAACGCATGCTGGCGGACCGGCAACTCTCCGTGCTCGACGCCCAGGTCTTCGCCAAGTCCGGCGGAGCCGCCACCGAGGATGCGGTCCTACGCTGGCTGGCGAAGGAATACGACGTGCCGTTCAACGCGCTCGACACCATTGAGCCCGACCGGCAAGTGCTCTCCCTGTTTCCCGCGCGCGTGCTGCTCAAGGAGCAACTGCTACCACTTAAACGCGACAACGGCACGGTGGAAATCGCCACCAGCCGCCTCTTCGCCACGCAGGGCCTCGACACGCTGAAGGCCATGACCGGCCTCTCGCTCCGGCCCGTGCTCGCGCCCACCGAAGCCATCGGGCGCGAGATGAAGAAACACCTCGGCGTGGGCGCGGACACCATCGGCACGCTCAATGAGGAGGCCGACCTTGAAGTTGTTCAAGAGGGCTCCGCCGACGACACCGACCTCGACAGCGCCGCCGAGGACGCAAGCATCATTCGCTTCGTCAACCAAGTGCTCCGCGACGCCATCGAACTGCGCGCGTCGGACGTTCACCTTGAACCCTTCGAGGACGAGTTCCGCATCCGCTACCGCATTGACGGCGACTTGCAGGAAGTGCCCGTGCCTCCGGCGCTCAAGCGCTTCCAGCCCGCCATCGTCTCGCGTGTTAAAATCCTTTCCCACTTGAACATCGCGGAGAAGCGCGTGCCGCAGGACGGGCGCATCAAAATCCGCGTGGACACGCACGAGGTGGACATCCGCGTCTCCATCATCCCGATGCTCCACGGCGAAGCAGTGGTGATGCGTTTGCTGCGGCAAAATTCCAAGCTGCGCGGCATGGGCGACCTCGGCATGGGCACGCGCGAACTGGACTGCTTCCGGCGCGTCGTGCAGCTCCCGCACGGCATCGTGCTCGTCACCGGCCCCACCGGCTCCGGCAAGACTTCGACGCTTTACACGGCGCTGAACGAAATCAACGACCACGTCCGCAAAATCATCACGATTGAAGACCCCGTCGAATATCAGCTCAAGGGCGTGAACCAGATTCAGGTCAACGAAAAGTCCGGCCTGACCTTCGCGCGTGGTCTGCGTTCGATTCTCCGCCACGACCCGGACGTCTGCCTCATCGGTGAAATCCGCGACCAGGAGACAGCGCAGATTGCCGTGCAGGCATCGCTCACGGGCCACTTGGTTTTCTCCACCCTGCATACCAACGATGCCCCCGGCGCGCTGACCCGCCTCGTAGACATGGGCGTCGAACCGTATCTCGTCGCCAGTTCGCTCGAAGCCGTGCTGGCACAACGCCTGGTGCGCGTGCTTTGTCCGCATTGCAAACAGGTAGACGATTCGCCCACGGCGGCGGTTTATAAAGACAAGCTCGGCATTCCGCTGAACCACAAAATTTACAAGGCCGTCGGCTGCCGCGAGTGTCGCAATACCGGTTTCCATGGTCGGCACGCCATCTTCGAGTGGATGGATACCAACGTCGAAATTCGCCAACTCATTCTCAAGAACGTCTCGACCGACATCATCCGCGAAGCCGCCATCCGCGACGGCATGAAAACACTGGCCGAAGATGGCTGGCGGCTCGTGCGCCTCGGCATGACAACGGTTGAAGAAGTGCTGAGCGTGACTACCGCAAAGGAAGTCTCCCGCACCAACGTGGATGAAAAAGACGGCGGCGATGAACCCACGGCGGCGGAACTGGCGGTGGCAAGATAAGCATGACCTCCTTCTCCTATCGCGCGTTGCAGGCAAATGGCTCCGTCACCGAAGGTGTGCTAGAGGCGGGTAGCCGCGCGGACGCGTTCAAGCAGATGGAGGCGCGCGGCCTGCGGCCCATCACCCTGAGCGAGCGCAATGGTTCGACCAAAACCGTTACCACCGCCTCACCCAAACCCGTCACGAAAGATAACAAGCCCGCACCCAAAGACCCGGCCACGAAGACCACAACGGCGTCAAAGGAAACCAAAACCTCCGCGCCCGTCGCAAATGTTCCCTTGGCAACAAGCTTCGGCTTCGGCGCCAACAAAATTACGCCGCGGATGCTTGAGAATTTTACCCGCCTGCTTTCCAGTTTGCTGGCCGCGGGCGTGCCGTTGAGCCGCGCGCTGGTGATTCTGCAACGCGAGGCCGCTAACCCCGCCGCGCAAGCAAAGTGGAAGGAAGTTCACGACCTCGTCGTGGACGGCCTCTCGCTCGCCGACGCGATGGCAAAGTCGCCGGAGGTTTTTCCGCGCGTGTATGTCGCGATGGTCGAGGCCGGCGAGACCGGCGGCTTTCTCGATGTGGTGCTCAAGCAAATCGCCGACTTTCAGGCCAGCGAGAAGGAGATGAAGTCGAAGGTGATGACCGCGATGCTCTATCCGGCCATTCTGCTCGTGCTCGCGCTTGGCGTGCTGGTCTTCCTGCTCGTCTTCTTCATCCCGCGCTTCCAACTCGTCTTCCAAGGTTTTGGCGCGAAGCTCCCGCTGCTCACCCAAATCATTATCGGCGCAAGCGACGTGTTGCGGAACTACGGCGTCCTGCTGCTGCTGGGCGTGGGCATCGGCGGTTACCTAGCGCGGAACTGGGTGACTTCGCCGGTCGGCCGTCGCGCGTGGGAAGGCTTCATCCTGAAGGTGCCGACCATTGGCGCGCTGGTTGCGCAGTTCGCGATGGCGCGCTTCTGCCGAATGCTTGGCACGCTGCTGGGCGCGGGCGTGCCGCTCATCGCCTGCTTGAACGTCGCGCGCCGCTCCATTGGCAATCAAATCCTAGTGGATGCTGTGGCGCACTCCATTGACCGCGTGAAGGAAGGCAAATCCCTCGGCCCGAGCTTGGGCGACTGCCGCATCCTTTTCAGCGGCTCGACGCTGGAAATGATTTCTGTCGCTGAGGAAAGCGGCAAGCTGGACGGCGAACTTATCCGCATTGCGGACGTGACGGAAGGCGATTTGGACCGGCAGTTAAAGACCGCCGTGGCGATGGCTGAGCCGCTGATGCTCTTCGTCATTGCCGGGTTCATCGGCACCATTTTCATCGGCATGGTCATCCCGATTTTCACACTCCAAGAACACATCAAGTAGCTCTCAACTTCAAACACCATGAACATCCGCATCACTGAAACCCGAGTCCCTCAACTCCAAATCTGGAAAGGCCAACGAGGCTTCACTCTTATCGAGTTGCTACTCGTGCTGGTCATCCTCGGCATCCTCGCTGCCATTGTCGTGCCGAAGTTCTCCGGTCGCACCGAGCAGGCCAGGGAGACTGCCGCGAAAACGCAAATCGCCGGCTTTAGCACTGCGTTGGATGCCTATGAGGTAGACACCGGTGGCTACCCGAAAGGAGCCGACGGGCTGATGAATCTCATACAAGCCCCGAGCGACGTGCAGGGCTGGAAAGGCCCTTACATGAAAGACGTGCCGTCCGATCCGTGGGGTCGCCCTTACGTTTATGTGAGTCCCGGTCGCAACAACCCCAACGGCTATGATCTCTACTCCATCGGCGCAGACGGCCGCGAAGGCACCGAAGACGACGTGACCAACTGGAATCGGACGCGGTAAGGCACCAGAGATGAAGTTCCCTACATCCAAGTTTAAACGTCCGACGCTGAAGGTTCAAGGCGCACGCCCTGAACTTTGGCGCTTGTGCCTTGAACATTGGGCGTTTCGGCCTTCGGGCATCATGCACTTCCGCCGCGCCTTCACCCTCATCGAACTTATCCTCGTCATGGCGCTCATCACCATTGTAGTGAGCGTGTCGCTGCCTTCGCTAAAAGGTTTCTTCCAAGGCCGAGACCTAGATTCCGAGGCACGCCGTTTCCTCTCGCTCACGCGCTACGGCGCAAGCCGCGCGGTGGCCGAGGGCATCCCCATCGAGCTGTACGTGGATACCGCACAACGCCTTTACGGGCTGCGTGCGCAGGCTGGGTTTCTCGAACGTGACCCCAAGCGCGTCGAATACAAATTGCTGCCTGAGGTCTTGCTGGAAGTCACCGCCGCACCGCAAAAGAAAGCCTCCGGCGAGGACAACTTGGACAATCCCGACGAGCAGTTCCTTAACAACACCGAGGACACCTCTGACACTGGCAACTCCATCAAAGTTATCCGCTTCACTTCCGATGGCTTTATCGGGGACAAGAGCCCCGCCGCCGTCATCCTTCGCCAACGTGGCGACAGCGCCCCCGCTGCTAACGGCGACGCCATCGCCATAGCGCAAAGCGCCACGCGCTTGAACTATGAAATTCGCACCCTCCAACTCCAGCGTTAAGCGCCACCGCGCCGCGTTCACGCTGGCCGAGGTGCTGGCGGCGCTGCTATTCATGGCCATCGTCATCCCTGTGGCGCTGGAGGGTCTCCGCATTGCCAGCCGCGCAGGGCAAGTTGGCGAGCGGAAGGCTGCGGCGGCGCGAGTGGCCGAGCGGGTTTTGAACGAGTTGTCAGTGACAGGTGCAGGCCCGGGCGGCACGAACGACGGAACCATCACGGAGGGCGTGCACGAGTTTCGGTGGACTATCCAATCCGAGGCGTGGCCCGAGGACAACTCGCTGCAACAAACTATGGTGCGCGTGATCTATTTTGTGCAGGGCAGCGAATACGAAGTAACCGTATGCACGCTGACGGGAACAGCGACGCTATGAACCGCGCTTTGGCCAAAGTTAACGAGTCCGAAGTCCGAAGTCTTGCGACTGCCGGACGCGTTGCTGGTTTTTCATTTTTGACCCGCACCCGCTCCGCTTTCTCCCTTCTCGAACTGCTTATCGCCATCATGGCTTTTGCTATCGTGCTGGTGGCCATCAACGGCGTTTTTTATAGCGGCCTTAAACTTCGTAACCGCACCGCCGCGTCACTCGAAAAATCCCTGCCGCTCACGCAGGCGTTGCTGATCCTCAAACGCGACCTCGCCAACCTCGCCCCCCCGTCCACCAGTAACTCCCGCCTCGTCGGTGAGTTGCAGTCCACACCGACCGGGGGCGCAGGCGGCCTAACAAGCGCGCCACGCTTCGGTTCCATCGCGGGCGCGACCGGCGCCATAAGCGGCCAGACCGCACAAGTTAGCCCAGACTTCCACACGCTCTCCGGCCTGCTGGACACCGCAGCGCCTTGGCCCAACGCACAGCGGGTCGCCTACCTGCTCACAGACTCCACCAACCGCAATGCGCTGGGCAAGGATCTCGTCCGGGCCGTCACGCGGAACCTGCTTCCAGCCGGCGGCTTTGAGGAAGTGCCCACCGAGCAATTACTGCTAACCGACGTGGAGAATGTGTTCTTCCTCTACCACGACGGCACAACTTGGGTGGAGACGTGGGACTCGACGGCGGATGAAACGAGGAAACTCCCGCGGGCAATCATGGTGCGAATCCAGTTTGCGGCAGAGACGCGGTCCGACCTGCCGCCACCAGTGGAACTCGTCGTACCCATCGTGGCCCAGGCCGGTACGAACTCGGTCAGCGGAGGTTCGCTATGAAACTTCCCCACTCGCTCAGCTGCCGACGCATGGGAGTGGAACCCTGCGACGGAAAACTCCGCCATCGCACCTCAGTGACGACGAGCCAACGTGCCTCGGTTCTAATCATTGTTATGTGGGTTGCATTCGGCCTCGTGAGCCTCGCAATTTACTTCGCGAACTCTTCCTCGCTGGAACTGCGCGCGGCAGACAACCGCGTTGCTGCACTCGAGGCCGAGCAAGCCATTGCCGGCGCGGCGCGTTACGTGAGCAACGCCCTTGCGAATGTAACCGAGCCGGGCCTGCCTCCGGATCCTGCTTTCTTCCGAACCGAAGCTCTGCTCATCGGCAATGCGCGCTGTTGGCTCATCGGCCAGCCGCTGGAGGAGGAGGATGACTTGCGGGTCACCTTCGGGCTGGTAGACGAGAGTGCAAAGCTCAACCTCAACACCGCCACGCTCGCCATGCTCAATAAGCTTCCGCGCATGACCGATGCGCTTGCCGCCGCCATCATTGATTGGCGCGACGCGGACAGTGAGATCTCTGAGAACGGCGCGGAGGACGAAGTCTATGGCCGGCTAAACCCCGCATATCGCTGCAAGAACGCGCCCTTCGAGACCATTGAAGAACTGCGCCTAGTCAATGGCTTCACCTACGACGTCCTTTACGACGAGGACGCGAACATGAACGCCGTGCTCGACGACAATGAAAACAACGAGGCCGCCAGTGCGCCGAACGACAACCAAGACGGAGTGCTCAACCGCGGCGTGCTCGCCTACCTCACCGTTCACGGCCAGCTCTCAAATCTCCGCACCAACGGCGAGCCGAAGGTAAACATCGCTACCGTGGATGCAAACACGCTTCGGCAAGTGATGAGCGACATGGGTATCGGCAACGATACGATTCTCCGCGTGCTGGCCACCTTCTCGGGTATTGGCGGACCCAACGGCGGCGGCGGTCAACCCGGCCGGCCTAGCGGCGGAGGCGGAGGCGGCAACCCCTCCCTGACCAACAACAGCGTGCTGCAGTTCTATATGCGGAGCGGGCTCACGGCGGAGGAGTTCGCGCTCATTGAAAACGATTTAACCGTGTCCACCAACGCAGTGATTGAAGGCTTGGTAAACGTCAACACTGCGACCGCCACCGTGCTCGCCTGCCTGCCTGGCTTGGACGCCGCCAAGGCAGACGCGCTCATCGCCGCACGTGCGGGGCAGGCAACCTTGCAGACCTCCATCGCGTGGGTAAAGGACGTGCTGGACGAACAAAGCGCGACACAAGTAGGGCCATTCATCACCGGCCGCAGCCAGAGTTTCTCGGCCGACATCGCGGCAGTGGGCCGGCACGGCCGCGGTTACTCGCGCGTAAAGTTCATTTTCGATACTATCGAAGGCACGCCCAAAATCCGCCTGCGGCAGGAACTCACGCACCTAGGCTGGGCTTTAGGCTGGGCCGTCCGCGAGCAGATCGCCGAGATGCAGAACGCACCATGAACGTCCCCCTAAAAACCACTGCGAATACGCTGCTCGGCCTCGTGCTGGACGGCAACCGGCTGGAGTTTGCCAGCGTGAAACGCACTAACGGCTCGGCGGAGATTCGCAAGTCCGCTTCCGCCGCGCTCATGCTCGATCCGCTCACGAACGACCCCGAACTCGTCGGAGCTGAGATCCGCTCGCACCTGGAAAAGGCCGGGGTGCGCGACCGCCGCTGCGTGGTAGGCGTACCCCTCAACTGGGCGCTTACGTTGTCCATGAAGGTGCCCGCCGGACTCGCAGCCGAGGACGTGCACAGCCTGCTGGCAATGGAAGCCGAACGCGGCTTCCCCTACGCGCCGGATACATTGATGGTCTCGTCGTCGCTCGTGGGCCCGGCGGACGGAGAGCGCACGGCCACACTCGTAGCCATCCCGCGCGACCATATCATACGGCTGCAAGAGGCTCTGGAATCCATCGGGCTGCGGCCGGTGAGCTTTTCCCTTGGCCTTGCGGCGTTGCAGCCAGTCGGGGAATCCGAAACCGCCGGCGGCGTAATGGTGCTCTTACCCGGCGAGAAGGGTGTGGGCCTGCAGATCACCGCGCAAGGCGGCGTAGCCGCGCTGCGGCTGCTGGAAGGCGCCCTTGAGCAAGAGGGAGCGGAGCGTCGTGTGCAAAAGGATTACGTGGCCCGCGAACTGCGTATCACGCTGGGACAATTACCTGACGACGTGCGAAGCGTAGTGCGAAACCTGAAGGTGTTTGGCAGCGACGAACTAGCCGAGGAGCTTTACGAGCAGGTGAAGCCGCGCGCCGAAGCACTTGGGCTGCGCGCACAACTGGTAAGAGAATTTGCCCCGATGGAGCTTGGCCCCACGATACCGAACGGAACCGCTGTCTCCACCGCGCTGGCGCTGGCACTGCGGCACTTAGCCGGCCGGTCCATGAGCTTCGAATTCTTACCGCCGCGCGTGAGCAAGTGGAAACAATTCACCGAGCAACATGCATCCAAGAAACTCGTCTATGCCGCCGCCGTATGCGGCTTTGTGGTGCTGGGTGTGGTCGGGCTATTTGGCTGGCAGCAGTGGCGTTTGAACCAGTTAGAAAAGCAATGGCGAGGGATGGAGGCGCGCGTCAACACCGTCAAAGACATGGAGGCGCGCATCCGCAAATATCGACCGTGGTATGACGAGTCCTTCCGCGCGTTGAGCATCCTTAAAGCCGTCACGCAAGCGTTCCCCGAGGACGGCACCGTGGCCGCCAAGTCCGTCGAAATCCGCGAGCGCGCCGGCGTGACTTGCAGCGGCACCGCACGCAACAATGCCGCGCTCCTCCGCATGCTCGACTTACTCCGCGCCTCCAAGCTAGTCAAAGACCTGAAAGTCGAGCAGGTCAAGGGCGGGCAAAATAACCAGCCGCTCGAGTTCACCTTCAACTTCAACTGGGCCGATCCCGTTCAAGGCAACCGATGAATCCCAAGAGTCGCGAACAACTGCTGGCGCTCCTCGCCGTCACCGCCGTCCTGCTAATGGTGGGCGACAAATTCGTCCTCCAGCCACTCACGGCGAGTTGGGCCGCGCGCAACAAGCGCATTGCCGACCTTGAGAAGCAGGTAGTCGAGGGTGCAGCGAAACTCGACCGGGAAAGCGCCATCAGCGACCGTTGGAAAACCATGCGCGTCACCGCGCTGACCAACGACATCTCGGCCGCCGAGAGCCAGGCATTGCGCGCCTTCGAGCGTTGGGGCAAAGACGCAAACGTGACCGTAAGCGGCCTGAAACCGGCGTGGAAACGCACCTCCGACCGCGAGGAGTATCAGACGCTCGAATGCCGCGCCGACGCCACTGGCAGCCTGTCGAGCCTCGCGCGCTTCTTATATCAAATTGAAAGGGACCCGCTGGCCATGAAGGTTGAGGTCGTGGATCTCACAACTCGGGATAACGAAGGCAGAAACCTCACCCTGTCGCTGCAACTAAGCGGCCTGGTGCTCACCCAAAAGAAGAATGACAACGGCGCCAAATAACCCCGTGCTCACCTCCGTCATCCCTCTGGCCCCCGTGCGCCAGTCATGCCAGAATCACGCCATGAAGCCGATTCGCCCGATCGCGTTCACCTGCATCCTCACGCTACTGCTCGGCACTTGCCTCGCGCCCGCACAACCGGTGCGCACCAACAGCCCCGCGCCGTCCAATGCGTCCGTTAAGTCCTCGTCTAAGCAGTCCGCCGTCAAGGCCACGCCCGCACCGCCCACGGGCACCTTCGACGACTTCAAATCCATACCGGATCGGAATATCTTCAATACTCGCCGCTACGCCGGCCGCGCCGCTAACCCCGACACCCAACCACCCCCCCCACCGCGCCGCGACCCTGTCATTGAGTCCTTTTCGCTACTCGGCACGATGGAGTATGAAAAAGGCAGCGTGGCGTTCTTTGAGGGATCCAATTCCAGCCTGCGCAGGTCCGCCAAAGTGGACGACTCCATCGCCGGCTGTAAGATTACGGCCATCGAGCCATCGGTCATTACACTCGAGACGGATGGCAAGCCCATGCAGTTGAGAGTCGGCTACATGCTACGGCGCGAAGACCAGGGACAATGGCAGACGCGCGAGGCGGAACGACCCTACGAATCAGCCTTTTCCTCGAGCTTTTCCTCAGGCTTTTCCTCAGGCTTTTCCTCGGGAACCAGCCCTAACTCATCATTCGGCGGCTTTTCCTTCGGCTCCCGAGACTCGCGAAGTTCATCCTTCTTCAGCCGCGACTCACGCAGTTCCTCTAGCTCCCGCTCAAGCTCGTCATTTGGCAGCGGCAATCCATCGGAAATAGCCCAATCCCGCATCCGCGATCAGGACCGCAACGGCGATGGCCGGGTCTCACGCGAGGAAGCTGACAGCCGACTGCGCGACCGTTTCCGCGAGATTGACCGCGATGGCGATGGTTTCGTGACGGGCGACGAATACACCGCCTACTACACCGCCCGCTTTGGCGGCGGCTCTGGCACACCATCCCCCACGGGCAGTTCCTTCAACAATTCCGCCAGTCCCGGGACTTTCAGCTCCGGGAGCAGCGGAAACAATTCCAGCGGTGGCGGCTCTCCCTCTGGCTCGACCAGTTCGAGCAGCGGTGAAAGCGACCTGCTGCGCCGTCTCATGGAACAACGTGCCCGGGAAAACCGATAATATGAAAAACACCCTAACCCTTATCCTCACCGCCGGCCTCGCCGGTTTCACGCTCGCGCAAACTCCGCCGACACCGCCCGCCGTTCCAGCTCCTACTCCGGCAACACCAACGCCCAAAACTGATGACGAGCCCCGCCCGGCTGGTCTGGCCGCCGCCCTCGCGGCCGAAGCTGCCGCCAAGGCCGCCGAGGCCGCGCGCCCGCCCGTGCCGAAGGAGCCGATAAAACGCATCACCAGCGATACCGAGAAGGGTATCAAGCTCAACTTTCGCGGCGTGCCACTAGAGATGGTTCTCAATTACTTCGCTGAGGCCGCCGGCTTCACCATCATCCCGAAGGTGGACATTCGCGGCCGCGTAGACGTGTGGAGCGAGGATGCCCTCACCAAGACGGAAGCTGTTGACGTACTTAATAATGTCCTGTCCCGCAATGGTTACGCCGCCTACCTCTCTGGCCGCACGCTCAACGTGGTGAACAAGGACGAGATGAAGCAACGCCCCCTCCCGGTGAACGCCGGGACCGACCCCGAGAAAATCCCGACCAGCGAAAACATGGTCACGCAGATTCTCCCGGTGAAGTTCATCAGCGCCGAGCAGCTCATCCGCAACCTCGAGACGCTGCTGCCCACGACCTCCGTGATGTCGGCCAACGCCGGTGCCAACGCCCTCATCCTCACCGACACGCAGGTCAACATCCGACGCGTAGCCGAGATCATCAAGGCTTTGGACACCCCCGTAGCCAGCGTCACTAGTATCAAGGTTTTCAGCCTCAAGTTCGCTGACGCCAAAGCACTAACAACCATAGTTAAAGACCTCTTCAACCCGGACAACTCCTCCAGCGGCGGCGGCCGGGGCCAACAGGGTGGCATTGACCCTCGCCAGATCCTTTTCCAACGTTTCGGTGGTGGTGGTGGTGGTGGTAGCAGCGGCAGCAGCACCCAAGGCGGAGGACGTGTCTCCACCCCCAAAGTCGTGGCAGCGGCAGATGAGCTGAGCAACTCGCTCATTGTTAGCGGACCCGAAGCGCAGATGGCGCTAATTGAGGACGTTATTAAGCAAGTGGATGTGCCAGTGGAAGACGTGACTGAGGTGAAAGTTTTCCGCCTCAAGCACGCTAACGCCGACGATACGGCTACGCTGATTAAAAACCTCTTCCCTGACACCACCACGCAGGGCAACCGCACCGGTGGCTCGCGGGGCGGGTTCACCGGCTTCCGGCCGCCGGGCTCAGGCGGAGGCGGGACGGCGGCTACCTCCAACAGCAGTGAGCGTCTCCTTAAACAAAACCGTGTAGTGGCCGTGGCCGACAATCGCACTGCATCAGTAATTATCACCGCCTCGCCTGCGCTGATGGAGCAGATCAGCGGAATGATCTCACAACTGGATTCTGACCCTTCCAAACAGCAAAAAGTCTTTGTGATACCCGTGGAGAACGCCGACCCCTCACAGGTGCAACAAATCCTACAGAACCTCTTCCCGACCGCCAGCGGGCGGGCCGCCTCGCAAAATAACGGCCTCAACGGCCGCAGCGGCTTCGGCACCGGCACCACCACCCGTAACAACGGCGGGCGCAACACCGGCGCGGGCACGGGCGCGGGCACAGGCTTCTCCGGCCGCAACTCCTCCAGCGGGTTTGGCGGGGGCGGCAACAGCGGCTTCGGTGGCAGCGGTTTTGGCAACAGCCGTTAATCGCCAGAAACAAGACACTTCAACTGAAAGGTATCATGATGAAATTGACATCGTTAAAATGGATGAGTGCAACCTGTCTTTTGGTGGGTGCGCTGGCGGGAACTGCTCACGCACAGTTTCAAGGTTTTGGTGGTTTCGGAGGATTTGGAGGTGGCGGTGGTGCTGGCAATCGCACCTCCACCCAGAGCACAGGTGGACGCCCACTGGGTGGGGCGGACATTTCCTTTGACCCAGAAACGCGCCGACTAATCGTGGTCACGGACGACCAAACGGTTGAGGACATACGCAAAGTAATCACCGGCTTAGACCGTCCCTCGCCGCAGGTGCTCATCAAGGTGATCTTTCTGGAAGCGACTTATCGCAAGGACATGGATCTCGGTTTTGCCGGCGGTTACAACCATGATACCAAGCTTAATGGCGTAAGCGGGGTGGTAGGCCAAGGATTTGGAAATTCTCCCATCACCACGCTGGCGGGTCTCGCCGCCCAAGCCACTCCCGGCGCGGGCATTTACTCGATCCTCGGCAGCGACTTTCAAGCCACGCTCCGGGCCATAGCTACCGCCGGCAAGACTGAGGTGCTCTCCCGTCCTTCAATTCTCGCCCGCAATAATCAATTGGCCACCATCAGTTTGGGTCAGCAGGTGCCGTTGATCACTAACACGCGTTTCGACAACTTCGGCAACCAGATCAATAGCGTCAGTTACCAGAGCGTCGGTGTAAATCTGAGTGTCACCCCATTTATCTCGTCCGACGGTAATGTGGAGATGACCGTCACGCCGGAAATTTCATCACTCGCGGATCGTTCCCAGTGGGTAGCCATCGCTGGCGGCACCAACTCGGTGGCTGCGCCCGTAATCAACTCCCGCGCGGCTACCACGACTGTGGTGGTGCCCAACGGCCAGACCGTCGTCATCGGCGGCCTCATGGAAAACACCCAACAGGAGTCGGAAAATAAAATTCCCGGACTGGGGGATATCCCGCTGCTCGGAAACCTCTTCAAGCGGAAGCAAAAGGAGAACGTTAAGCGCGAGTTGATGATATTCCTCACGCCAACGATCGTCCAAGCACCAGCTCAACTCGCTGGCATCACCAAGTCCGAACAGGAGAACAAGGTCGTCACACCCAAGGCCTTTTCACAGGAAGAATTGGATCGCTTTCTCGAAGCGCTGCCCAACAAGCCCGCGCCCGCCGCCCCGACCCCACCTCCAAAAGCGCCTGCGCCCAAATAGGACGTCGGGAATGACTCTTTCGTGATGCTCATAGTCCAATCACGGCCCGATGACCGGCGCGGGCCAATGGGTTGCCTCAGACATTTTGATTTGGTGATTGATGAGGCCTTGGATCCTGGGCATCCATCATTCCCGTCATGATCCACAACCCTCGCATTGCCTTCTTGCTGCTGTTGGCCGCTTGGGTGGCGCTCGCCATCTGGCAGACCGTGGAGCACAACCGCGTCGAAACCGCCGCTCGCGAAGTCCTTTTGCGCCGCTCGCGCGACATCACCGGCACGCTGGGCAAGTTCATCGAGTCACAACGACGGTTCGGCGTTGTCTCACAAGAGCGGATGGAGATTGCCCTGCAATCCGTTATCACCTTCGGCGGATTGCAATCCCTCGCCCTGCTTAACAAAGCCGGTGACGTCGTCGCCTCCGCCGGGCAACCCGCCGACCTCGAAGCCCGCGGCCTCGTGCAGAACGGCGTCCACTGGGGCGATAAAATCCTCACCGTCGTCAACCCGATCGACCTAGGCACCAACATCGTCGTCGTTCTGCCGCCCCGCGACACCAATGCCCCGCCGCGCGAGGACTTCCGGCCAACGCCGCCGCAGCAGCGCCCGCCCCGCGAGCCACGCCCGGACGAGACCAACACCGTTCCCGTCACTCTGAGTGTTGACAGCACCAATGCCGCCGGCAGCAGCGTCACCTCCACCAACCGCAACGACCGCCGCGATGCCCTGCGCCGCGCGTTCAGCGGATCCTTCGGGCGGCCGCCGTGGATTCCCGAAGCGGACTTCAAGCGCCTCACCGAGACTCGCACCACGCACGGCTTCGTCATCGCGCTATCCACCGACCCATTGCTCCGCGCGAAAGAGGAAGACCTGTGGACCCGCACGCTCATTGTCAGCTTCGCCGGCGTTGCGGCCCTTGGCATCGCGCTCGCCCTCCGCAACCTCAGCCAGTCCGCTGACCTCCAGTTCCGCCTTCTCCGCGCCAGCGAGATGAACACCCACCTGCGCGAGATGAACCTCGCCGCCGCCGGCCTCGCGCACGAGACCAAGAACCCCCTCAACATCATCCGCGGCCGCGCCCAAATGATCTCCCGACAAGACGACGCGCCAGCCACCATCCGCGAAAATTCACGCAGCATAGTTGACGAGGCCGACCGCGTGACCGCGCAGTTGAACGAGTTCATCAACTACTCGCGCCCGCGTGAGGTGAAGCGTGCCCCCGTGGCCCTTGGCAACGCCGTCGCCGAGGTCGGCCGTGCGCTCAGCTACGACCTCGGGGAGAAGGCCATCCAAATCACCGTCCAGCCCGACCTCCCGCGGATCGAGGCGGATGAGCAGCTCCTCCGGCAGGCGCTTTTCAACCTGCTCATAAACGCCACGCAGGCACTGGAGCCCGGCGGCCAAATCCACGTCACCGCCACACGCAGCCCGAACGGCACGCTGGCCTTGGAAATCCGCGACAACGGCCCCGGCGTCGCGGCCGAAAACCGGAAAGAGATTTTTAAGCCCTATTTTACCACGCACCAGAAAGGCACCGGCCTCGGTCTTGCCATCGTGCAGCAAATTGTCCTCGCCCACGGTTGGGAGATTGAATGCCTGGCGAACGAGCCGCGCGGCGCATGCTTCCGCGTAAGCCACGTCAAGACGCTCGGGTGACGGCCCGAGGCGCGCGATTGGGGACACTTCGTTTGGCCGCGTGAATTCAAAGCCCGTGCTGCCAAGCTGGACGAATTTACTGCTTTAACGAACAGTCTGCCTCCACGAGCCGCATGACTGCCAAGCCCAAAGAGACCGCCGCACCTCGCATTCTTGTCGTGGACGACGACCCTGGCCAGCGCAGCCTTCTGCAGACTTTCCTCGAGCGTAACGGCCACCAGCTGCTGGTAGCCGAATCGGGCGAAGCCGCGCTCCAGATACTCGCCGCCGCGCCCGTCAGCCTGATGATCTCCGACGTGCGGATGCCCGGCATGACTGGCCTGGAAACGCTCCGCCGCGCACGCCAACTCCACCCCAAGCTCCCGGTGCTGCTGGTCACCGCCTACGCCGATATTCGTGAAGCTGTCGGCGCAATGCGCGACGGCGCAGTAAACTATCTTTCCAAGCCTATTGATCTCGATGAGTTGCTCCGCAGCATCGAGCAAATCACCGGCCCGCAAACGGCCACCGTCGGCGACCCACCGCCGCTGCCACCAGGCATACTCGCCGTCAGCCCGCTCATGCGGGCGGTGTTCCACGACGCCGCGCTCATTGCGCCATCCGAAAGCCGGGTGCTCATCACGGGCGAAAGTGGCGTGGGCAAGGAGGTGCTGGCCGACGCCATCCATCGCTGGAGCCCACGCGCGAAGGGGCCGCTGGTGAAGGTGAATTGCGCAGCCATCCCCGAGACGCTGCTGGAGAGCGAGCTGTTTGGCCACGAGAAGGGCGCATTCACCGGCGCACACCAGGCGCGCACGGGCCGCTTCGAAGAAGCCGGCGGTGGCACCATTTTCCTGGACGAGATCAGTGAGATGTCGCCGCAGTTGCAAGCCAAGCTGCTACGCGTGACACAAGATGGCACCTTCCGGCGCGTCGGCTCCGGCAAGGAACTGCTCACGAACGCGCGCATCCTCGCGGCGACGAACAAGAATCTTGAGGCGCTAATTAAAGAAGGCCGCTTTCGCGAGGACTTGTTCTACCGGCTGGCGGTTGTCGAACTTGGCGTGCCCCCGTTGCGCGAGCGGCGTGAGGACATATTACCGCTAGCCTCGCACTTCATCGCGCAGTTCGGCAGTGACCAGACGCGCTTTTCGCCCGCCGTGACCGAGGGGCTGGAACGTTACGCATGGCCGGGCAACGTGCGTGAGCTGCGCAACGCGATGGAGCGCGCGGCACTTCTCTCGCGCGGCGGCGTGGTGCTGTCCGAGCACTTGCCCGGCCGGGTGCGGCCCAGTGATACCAATGCTTCAGCCGCCGGGCCGGGCGACCCGCAACGACTTGAGGAAATCGAGCGCGACGCTATCCTCGCGGCGCTGAAGCGACTCGACTACAACCGCACCGAGACCGCCAAGGCCCTAGCCATCAGCCGCCGAGCATTGACCTACAAGATTCAACGGTTGCGTGAATTGGGGTTCCCGGTGGACCCGCCGGCGTAGGGCAATTCCACCGGCCCCGGAAGCAAGCCCTACTTTGGTTTCCAGCAATTGACGCCTCGACCCGCCACTGCCATGTTCGCCTCAATGAAGTTTGACATCTCGCGCTTGCTCGAGTCTTGGGAATACAAGCCCGGTCAGGTGCTCGTTCGCCGTTTTAAGACCAAAGATGGACAAGAAAAAATCCAGCTCAGGCTCGACCTCGGAGTGCTGCAGATGAACGCCGAGGGCCGCCCCGACGGAAAGCGCCCCCTCGGCCACGAGTCCTATTTCCACCACCATGTCAGCCAGTTGGAGAAGCACCGCGCTGCGCACGCCGGTAGCGACGAGGAGTTCACGCTCTCCGCTGAGGACTGCGCACGCCTCCAGCAAGAGGCCATCCAGTACCACCATCGTTACATCTGCCTTTACCAACTTGGCGATTACCAAACCGTTGTACGGGACGCAGACCGAAACCTCGCCGTCTTTGACTTCGTGGATGAGTTCGCCGAGACCGACGAGCTATCTTGGGCACTGCAGCAATTCCGCCCCCAACTCTTGCTCATGCTCACGCGGGCTAAAGGCATGATCGCTTTGGAGAAAAAGGAGTTTGCCGCCACCGCCCGCGAGGTAGAAAACGGCATCGCTACCATCCGCGAGTTTTACAATGCCTTCGAGCGACCTGAAATGGCCGAGCAATCGGGCGAAATCAACTCGCTCGAGCAATGGCTAGATAACCTGCGCAGCAACCACGAAAAACGCTCGGAAAAGCCCGAGGCTGAGCCACCGCAACTCTCGGAACGCGAGCGATTGGAGCGTGCTCTGCAGGATGCCGTCTCACGCGAAGATTATGAGCAGGCTGCACGCGTGCGCGACGCGTTGAAGAATTTAAAAACCCCCTGAACTGCGCCGGGTTTAACCGACGTTTCTTGTCATGAAGCCGCTGTGGTCCCTCCTCTCGTTCGCTGCCAGCTTGCTGTTTGCGGGCTGCATGACTGTTCCCGAGACCGGCCGCCGCCAAGTCATGCTCATTTCCACCCAGCAAGAGATGCAGCTCGGGCTGAGCGCGTTCACTCAAATGAAAAAGGAAACGCCTATCAGCAAGGATCCCGCTGTGAACGCTCTGGTGCAGCGCGTAGGTCGACGCATCGCCATGGTGGCAAACCTACCGGGCGCGCAATGGGAATTCGTAGTTTTCGAAAGCAAAGAAGCCAACGCCTTCTGCCTGCCCGGCGGCAAGGTAGGCATCTACACCGGCATCCTGCCGATCACAAAGGACGAGGGCGGCATGGCCACGGTCATCGGGCATGAGGTTGCACACGCCGTTGCCCGGCACGGCGCGGAGCGCGTGAGCGAGGGCCTGCTACTCCAGACCGGCGGCGGTATCCTCGGGGCCAGCATTTCTAACGCCGACCCACGCACGCAGGGGCTCGTGATGACTGCTTATGGCCTTGGCGCAAAGTTGGGCCGCGAGTTGCCACACAGCCGGGCACAAGAGTCCGAGGCTGACCGCATCGGGCTAATCTACATGGCGCGCGCCGGCTACAAGCCTGAGGCGGCCATCGACTTCTGGCAGCGCTTCGCTGACTACAACCGTACCCGGGGCGGTAACGCCACCCCGGCGTTTCTCCGCACCCATCCGCTGGACAATCTCCGGATACAGCAAATCCGGCAATGGATGCCAGAGGCGCAGGCGAATTTCCGGCCGCAATAAAAACGGTTCTCAGAGTTCAGAAACCGCGGTGTTTGTTGGGTCTGCTGGATATCGGCCTCAGATTGCTGCGAAGTCCAGCTAGTCAGTTTCCAACTCAATTCCAGCTCAAATCGTCCGGCTGGTCACTCAATAGCCGGTATTGCCAGCCCTGCTCCCGCACCAGCGCCGCCCAAAGTTTTTTTTCACCCTCGCCAAAAACCAGTTCCACCGAGGCCGGGTGCGTGAGCCACGCGCCGCGCTTCAGCTCATCGTCAAGCTGACCAGGCGACCAACCGGCGTAACCAGCAAACACTTTGAGCTTCTGCGGCGCGGAGAAAGAACCACTCAGCTCTACCAATTCGTCAAGCGAGTGGTCGAGGTTGAGGTTGGGCAACACGTTCGCATCAGGCAGGAAATCACCCGCGTGCAGGAAACTCATCGCCTGCGGCTGCACGGGACCCCCGAGAAATAGCGCTTGATCCTTAAGCGTTTCCGGGAGGTCTGCCACCAATGCCTCGCCGACTTTCTTATCCGTCGGGCGGTTGACAATGAGGCCAAACGCCCCCTCGGGGTCGTGCTGACAGATGAGAACAACGCTGCGGTGAAAGTAGGAGCCAGCCAACTTGCCGCCATCTAGGAGGAACTGGCCCTTGAGCGATTTGAACTTGGCAGGCTTAGCCATGAATCACCATTAATTTGCTCCACACTTGCGGGACTGACAACCTCGTTTATGCTCCCAGCATGAAACCGCTGCTGCTGCTCGCCCTCCTCGCCGTAGCCCTCGTCGCCACCGGCTGCCAGACTGATGGCGGCAGCCGCGAGTTCATCCCCGGCAAGGGCTGGGTGCCAATGCGGAAATGACCGCGGCCGCAGCGAGGTGGCATTGTCAGAGCGCTTTTTATTGGCAGTACCCCCAAGCGGCGACCACAAAATCAGCGGCCCAAGCTACTGAGATTTTTGGTTCAGCCGGCACTCCAAGCACTCCGCGATGCCTAATTCGTGCAACTTTTCTAGCGCACGCTGAAAGAACAAAGTCTGCGCCGCGACCGCACCTTCACCACCGCCACCGGCAAGTGAAGCGACTTTCTTGGCCTTCGCAATCAAGTCGGCGCGCTCCTTCGCCAGCGTCTCGGCGCGCTGTGCAGCGAAGGCGCGGTCGAAGTACTTGCGGCCCTCGATCCACGTCTGCTCACAGACGGTGTTGTAGGCCAGCGGCGAGTGCGACCAGAGGGTGAAGTCGGCATCCTTGCCCGGCTCCAGGGACCCAACCCATTTGTCCACGCCAAGCTGCTTGGCCGGGTTAAGCGTCACGAACTTGAGCGCCTCTGGCTCCGGCGTGGCGCCGTATTTTACCCCCTTCGCGGCTTCGAGATACATGCGGCGGGCCAACTCGGAGGAGTCGGAGTTGAAGGACACGTTCACGCCGCGCGCATGCATCAGGCTGCCGGCGTAGGGAATGGCATCCCAAACCTCAAACTTGTAGGCCCACCAATCCGTGAAACACGAGCCGCCCGCACCATGCTTGGCAATTTCGTCGGCGACCTTGTAGCCCTCGAGAACGTGCTGGAGCGTAGCCACGCGCACGCTAAAGCGCTCGCAAACGCGAAGGAACGCAAGAATTTCATCGCCGCGATAGCTGTGGCAGTGAATGAGCCGGGTGCCGTTAAGAATCTCGCCAAGCGCCTCCAACTCGAAATTCGTGCGTGGCGGCACGCCCCCCTTGCGTCGGTACTCAGCCCAAGCATTTTGGTACTGCCGTGCAGCAGTGAAGCGGTTCTCAAAAAACGTGGGCACGCCCATGCGCGTCTGCGGAAAGCGCGTGGTGTTACGGTCACCCCAATTACTTTGCTTCACGTTCTCGCCCAGCGCGAACTTGATGCCCGCGGGAGCGTTGGTGAATTTGAGTCCCTCCGGACCCGCGCCAAAGCGGAGCTTGATGATGCTATTTTGACCGCCGATGGGATTCGCCGAGCCGTGCAGGAGGTTCGCCATCGTCAAGCCACCGGCGAGCTGCTGGAACAGGTTCTCCGTCTCCGAATTGACTACGTCAGCAATGCGCACCATCGCGGTGCTGGGCAAGGTACCTTCATTGACGCCGCCAAGAATCGCCGTGTGGCTGTGGCAATCAATGAGGCCAGGCGCAAGGTGTTTGCCCGTCGCATCGATAACCAGCGTGTCGCTACTCAACTGCGGCTTAAAGAACCCGACCTGCTGCACTTTTCCACTGACTACCAGGACGTTCGCGTTGGTAAGAACGCCTTGTGGGCCACAGGTCCAGACCGTGGCATTCTGAATGAGCACGGATCTCGGAGTGAGCAAGGCGCCACGCGAGGCATTGGGCGACTGGGCGACACGTTGTTTTTGAAGCGCGGTGAGTTCGGCCTTCTTCGTGGCGGCGACACTTTTGTCACCTTTAGGCGTAACATCCTTCCCGCCATTGGAGACAACGTTAGGCGTCTCTGACTTTTTCCCAGTAGGAGGCGGTTCGGCTTTTGTCGTAAGTTGCCTCGCATCGGCAGGTTTTCTGGCTGGCTGAGTCTCAAACGGCACACCGTCAATCCACACCTGCCGAACCTTCGCGTCGGCATCGAAGTAACCCACCCCCTCGACCACGGTAAGGTTCGCAATTTTTCCCGGCTCAATCGTCCCGAGGCGGTCCGCGACGCCGCAGAGCTTCGCTGGCACGGTGGTCAGCGCAGCCAACGCCTCGGGCTCGGCCAAGCCCCGGTCCAACGCGAGGCGGAGATTTTTGCGGAAAACTTTGCGGTCCGTCAGCGCGTGCGTGGTGAGCGCCACTTCGAGGCCCTGCGCCCGGAGCAAGGCCGCGTTTTCCGCCGCCCAATCCCACTGACGGAGTTGGTCGAGCGAGACATCCAGCCAGTCGTCCTCGTCCGGCAACTTGGGCGCGGAAGGCAAGTTCAGCGGCACAATGAACGGGGCATCGACCGCTTTCATCAAGTCCGGCCGACGCCACTCATGGCCGCTCGCGACCACGGCGAAGTTGAGCCCAAGTTCGCGCGCGAGGTGGCCGGCGCGGTCGCCCATCAGCACGCTGCCTGGCTCGATGACAACGGTCGTGGCTTTGTTCAACACCGGCGCGAGCGCGTCGAGCGCGGGATTGAATTCGGGGCGTTTACGCGCAGTGGGCTTGGCGCGGTAATCGGCTTGATCGAGCACGTAATGGCGGGCGTCCGCGAAAGCCTGGCGTACCACGGCAATCGTGCCCATGAGCGACTTGGGATAAACCTCCTGCGACTCTAACGCGATGTGCTGGTGCGTGTCCGCGCGGAGGATGACTTCGTTGGGCGGCGCGTCACTGAGATTTACGAACGCGCTACTGCCACGGATGATTCCGTGCGCAGGTACCACGTTGCCAGCGGTGAAACCGAGTTCGCGCAAGGCTTCGAGCGTCTTGGCGGGCGGCGCGTAATCGCGAGCTACGCGCGCGTGCGGCGTGACACTGGCGACTTCGTAGCCCGCACCAGGCTGCGTGCGGGCCTTTTCCTGACTCTCAACACCAAGGAAGTTGATGCCACTGGTCAGCCCATCCACGGGATCGAAGTGCATGGTGGAAACCGGCGGGTTGGTGCTAGCAATGCTGAGGTAAGCATCAATGAAGCCGGCATAAATCACCGAGTTGCTGGCGGGCCAAACGCGCGCGTCGGCAGGCACGGGCAAATCGCGCCCGGCGGCTTCGATGAGGCCGTCGCGGAGGATGACGGTGGCGTTGGTAAGCGCAGTGGTCGGGTTGAGGAAGACTTTCGCGCCTACAAGCGCGTGTACGCCGGGCGGCTTGGGCCGGTGACCAGCCGAAAGCAGTTCAGCAGCGCGCCCGAGCGAGGCGGCGGCGAACAGACTGGCGGCGCACACAAGGCGGAGAACAACGATGCTCATGGGCGCGGGTTATGCCGCCACTGACGCACTTCTTCAACGAGATTCCCCCTTGCCATACCACTTGCGGGCGACGGGAGCGTGGGTTCACACTTGTTGAAAGCCGCCATGAAACGACTTTTCCTCTTCAGCCTCGGGTTCGCTGCCGCCCATGTATTACCCGCGGCACCCCTACCGCAGCCAAACTTTCCCGCCGCGCTCAACGAAATTGTCACAAACTTGTCCGCCTTCATCCGCGTGGACACGGTGAACCCGCCGGGCAACGAAACGCGCGGCGCGCAGTTCCTCAAGGCCCTCCTCGACCGCGAGGGCATCCCCAGCGAAATCCTCGCGCTCGAACCTGCACGCGGCAGCCTCGTGGCGCGGCTTAGGGGCAACGGTAAGAAAAAACCTTTGATGCTGCTGGGCCACACGGACGTCGTCGGCGTCGAGCGCGAGAAGTGGAACGTCGAGCCGTTCGCCGGGATCGTGAAGGACGGCTGGATTTACGGGCGCGGCGCGCTGGACGACAAGGGCATGACCACGGCCTTCCTCGAAATCTTCCTGCTGCTGCACCGCCACAAGGTGCCGCTGGACCGCGATGTGATCTTCCTCGCGGAGTCCGGCGAAGAGGGCACCACACATGTCGGCATTGATTTTCTGGTGGCGAAGCACTGGGACAAAATCGCTTGCGAATACGCCCTCAACGAGGGCGGGCGCATCCACGAGGCCAACGGCAAAGTCACCTACGTCGGCGTCTCGACCACGGAGAAGGTGCCGCGCCCGTTCCTCATCTCGGCCAAGGGCACCAGCGGCCACGGCTCCCGCCCGCGCCCGGACAACGCCATCGTCCACCTGTGCGCCGCCGTCGCGAAGATCGGCGAGTGGCAGGCCCCGATGCGGCTTAACGACACAACACGCGAGTTTTTTAAACGCCTCGCCACCATCAGCTCACCTGCGGACGCACTCCTCTTCCGGCAGCTCGAGGACCCCGCCGCCGGCCCGATGGCGCAAGAACAACTGCGGCTGAACTTTGGCACTTACCACGCCATGACTCGCACCACGCTCACGCCCACCATCATTAAGGGCGGCTTCCGCATCAACGTCATTCCCGGGGATGCGTTGGCGCAGATTGATGTGCGGGCGCTGCCGGACGAGGACGTAGAACGGCTCGCCGAGGCGATGCGCAAGCTCATCAACGACCCGCAAATCGAAGTCGTCCCCCCCGTCGGCGGTCGACCCGCCGCGCCCCCGTCTAGGTATGACAATGAAATGTTCGGCGCGCTGGAGCGCTCGCAGAAGCGGCAGTTCCCCAGCGCGATCACGATGCCCATGATGGTCGTGGGCGCGACCGACTCCGCGCAACTACGGGCCAAGGGCGTGCAGGCCTACGGTGTCGGAACAGTGTATGCCGATAAGGAAGTCACCGGCATGCACGGTAACGACGAGCGCATCAGCGTCAACGGCCTCGGGCAGTTCATCGAATTTATCTGGCACGCGGTGACCGACGTGGCGGCCACGAAATAGCCTAGCATCTTTGCTCTTCTGTTTTTTCCTACGAAACGGCAGTTTCCCAACATGGAAGCCGACGCTGGAATCTGGTTGTATGGAGTAAGCCTGACACTTTCCGCCCCCATGCTCGTTGCCGACCAACACAAGGCAAAGCAAGCGGACGCCGGCACGGTGCTGATGCCGAATTGGTGCACCCCCAACAAATACATGCGGGGCGAGCAGACTCAGCGCTTGCTTGAAGACTTAACCGGGTTTGACAGACCCACACCCGCCACGCCGGCGGAGAGACAATAGAACTATTGGCCATTGGCGTCTGCCATTGGCTGTTAGTTATTCCCCTATGGCCGGCCTGATCCCACCGCAGAAGCTCGAGGAAATCCGCGCCGCCAGCGACATCGTGGATGTTATCACCGGCTACCTTGGGCCGCTTAAGCGCGCCGGCGGCAGCAACTTCGTTACGCTCTGTCCGTTCCACCGCGAGAAGTCGCCCAGCTTCAATGTCAGTGCGTCAAAGCAATACTTCCATTGCTTCGGCTGCCACAAGGGCGGCGACGTGTTCACCTTCGTCAAGGAATACGAAAACCTCTCTTTCATCGAGGCCGTCCGCCGGCTCGCTGATCGTGCGCGCATCGTGCTCGAATTCGAGGACAACCCGCACGCCAAGCAACAGCGCGGCGAGAAGGAATCGCTGCTCCTCCTACACGAGGAGATTTGTAAGCGCTGGCAGACCGCGCTGGCGAACGACGCCGGCGGACAGCTCGCGCGCGACTACCTCGCCAAGCGCGGCGTTTCCGCCGAGGCCGTGAAGCTCTTCCGGCTTGGCTATGCCCCCGACGCGTGGGACGACACGGTGAACTGGGCGAAGTCCAAGAACTTTGACCTAGCACTTGTCGAGAAAGGCGGTCTGATCATCCGCAAAGAGGGTGCAGACCGTTTCTACGACCGCTTTCGAGGCCGGCTCATGTTCCCCATCTGCGACGAACAGGGCCGGGTCATTGGCTTCAGCGGGCGCGTGCTGTCCGGCGACGAGAAAACCGCGAAGTATGTCAACTCGCCAGAAACGCCCATCTTTACCAAAGGCCGGGTCATTTTCGGCCTGGACAAGTCCAAGCGCGCCGTTGCCGACCAAGACTGTGCGATCATCTGCGAAGGCCAACTGGACCTCATCGCTTGCTTCATGGCTGGCGTGAAGCATGTCGTCGCGCCGCAAGGCACAGCGCTCACCGCCGACCACTGCCGCATCCTCAAGCGTTACGCCGACGAGGTTGTGCTTTGCTTTGATTCCGACAACGCGGGGCAAAACGCGGCCGTGCGCTCCCTCGACATCTTGCTCGCCAGCGGCCTCGCCGTTCGCGTCGCAACCATACCCGCACCGCACGACCCAGACAGCTTCATCAAAGCGCACGGCGGGGCGGCTTTTGGACAACTCATTGAGCGGGCAGAAAACTTTTTTGACTACTATCTCAACCGGCTGTGCGTGCAGAACGATCTCGCAACCGACAAAGGTCGGCTAGCCGTGCTGCACGCGATGGCCGAAGCCACGCAGAAAACCGGTAACGCCGTGCTTACCGACACCTACGCGCAGAGAACCGCCGCGCGACTGGGCGTTGCGCCGGAAGCAGCGCGAGCGGAGTTTAAGAAAATTGCTGCTGCAGTGCGAAAGTTCACGCCACGCCCAGAGTCGCCCACTCTCCGAACCGGTGGTTTGGAATCAGCTTCGGTTCCGCCCCATTCGCCCAACCGCAGCTCTTCCAAATCACCAGCACGAGCCGATCCTGACAGCCCGCCTGATGACTATTACGATTCGCAGCCCGCCGCACCTAACGAAGGGCATTCTAATGATCTATTGCCCAGTCCCGAGCCAGCGCCAGAGCCGGAAGGCCCGCCACCAAAACAAGAGTTATGGCTGCTACAGGCGCTCTTTCACGCCGACGACCAAATGGAGTGGCTCGCCGCCACGCTCCAACTCGAATGGCTGACGCATTCGGGCGTGCGAGATATCGTAGCGCTGCGGCTCGTGGGGATTGCTGGCGGCCTTTCGCCCAGTCCCGCGCAATTGCTCGGCGAACTACCCAATGACGCCACGCGCGCCCTTTGCACGCAGGCATTAGCCGAAAGCGAGCGGATGCTGGCTGATCCCGCCGATGTGCCAGGCACCGACCCGCTTCGCGCCGCACGCATCAAGGCCGACCGAGCCAAGGCCCGACAAGCCATGCTCCGCGACGCCCTCACCCGGCTGCGAAACGAACACTTAGACCGCCGAATGACCGAATTAAATCGTGAATTGAATCTGCCCCAGCTCGAAGACTCTGAGCAGAATGCCATTCTCCGTGAGCGCGAACAATTGCGGCAGCAAAAGCAACAGCCGTTGGGTTGAGCTAAATCAACACCATGCTGCGGGGAGCAGAGGCAAACAACATAAGACGGCTCATCATCTCCCCACGCCCAACAAGCTAGCGACGAATTTGTTATTGGAGCGAAACCGCCCGTGATAACTTTATCAGGATGTTCATGGCCAATCGATCCAAGGAATGCCCACTGAGACTTCCGCTTGGGCTTTAGTCGATCATCCGCTACCATCTACGTGCGATGAATCAATCGGCGATCATTGACGGGCTGCTAACCTACTTGTTTTTCATCCCGTTGCTTACGTTCCACGAGTGGGCGCACGCGTGGGTAGCGTGGAAGTGCGGCGATGATACGGCTTACTCACAGGGCCGCGTGACCCTAAACCCCATCATGCACATGGAGCTAATCGGCACCGTGGTGCTGCCGCTGTTGGGGATCTTCCTGTCGCTCAGTAACTCCGCGCTCGCCGGCTTCATCATCGGCTGGGGCCGGCCCGTGCCGGTGAACATCTCTAACCTGCGTAGCCCACGCCGCGACGACACGCTGGTCGCGCTGGCCGGCCCGGCCATCAACCTCGCGCTCGCGTTCGTCCTGCTCGCGGCGGTGAAGGGTTGCGCGCTAACAGGCTTCACGGGCTTTAACGACGTTGGCATGCGCATGGCGGTGTTGAGCCTCTTCCTTTGCTTTTTCAACCTCCTGCCCATCCCGCCGCTGGATGGCTCGCACGTGCTTAAAAACGCCATCGGCATGAGCCATGAAACCTATTGGCGGCTCTGCCAATACGGGTTTATTGCCGTCATCATCGTCATTAACCTGCCCGGCGTGCGCGAAGCTTTAGCATGGGTAACCTTTAGCACGTTGACTTTCATGGCAGCCGTGCTCGGCTTGCGCTGAGATGTAAAATGCGTTGTCTTCCCTTGCCCTGCCGCAGAATCTCCCCCCGTCCGACATGATGAAGACCTTCGCTGAACTCGGCTTCCCCGGTCGCCTCATCGCGGTCGAGGGACTCGACGGCTCCGGCAAGTCCACGCAGATTTACCTGCTCAAGCGCTGGCTGGAGCTGCGCGGCCTCAAGGTCTTCTTCAGCGAGTGGAACTCTTCTGAATTGGTTAAGTCCGCCACCAGCAAAGGTAAGAAGATGACCCTGCTGACGCCCACTACATTCAGCCTGATCCACGCCACGGACTTTGCCGACCGCTACGAGCGTCAGCTGGTGCCGCTATTGCGGGCGGGCTACCTCGTGCTGTGCGACCGTTTTTTCTTCACGGCCTTTGCGCGCGACGTGGTACGAACCTGCCCGCCCGAGTGGGTACGCGGCCTCTACAGCTTCGCCGCGCAGCCGGACCTGACGTTCTTCTTCCGCGCGGACTTGGAGGTGTCATTGAACCGCATCCTCGATGGCCGGCCCGAACTAAAATACTTTGAAGCCGGCATGGACATGGGGTTTTCCAACGATCCTTACGAGAGCTTCCGTATCTTCCAAGGCCGCATCCTTGAGCAGTACCTCGCCATGAGCCGCGAATTTAACTTTAACGTAATTGACGCCAACGAAACCGTTGAGACGCAGCAGGCCATCGTGCGCAAGCTTGTCGCCGATCGCATTAATTTGCCCTCCTTCGCCCTCCAAAAAGCGTGATCATGCCCATCCCGCGCAAACTCAAACGCCTCGCCGCTGCGCCCCGCACGCCGGAAGTCCGCATCCCCAAGCTCACCCCCAAACGCTTTTACGGCGAGGGCATTCCCGGCGTCGACGAGGAGAGGCTCAAGGGCAAACTCATCGTCGTCGAGGGTGCGGACGGCTCCGGCCGCTCGACACAAATCGCCCAACTCGTGCAATGGCTTGAGGGCAGCGGCCACGCCACCGTGCAGGTCGGCCTCAAGCGCTCCACCCTCGTGAGCGAGGAACTGGAGAAAGCCCAGAATGGCAACATTCTCAGCCACACCACCCTTAGCCTCTTCTACGCCACTGACTTTGCCGACCAAGTCGAAAACATCATGCTGCCCGCGCTCAAGGCGGGCTTCATGGTTCTGGCCGACCGCTACATCTACACCCTCATGGCGCGCGACCTCGTGCGCGGCATGGACGAAGCGTGGCTCAAGAACCTTTACGGCATTGCACTGGTACCCGACGCCGTCTTCTACCTAAACATCACGCCTGAGCAGCTCGTGCAGCGAAATTTCGCAAAAAACAAAGCACTCGACTACTGGGAGAGCGGCATGGACCTCGGCCTTTCGCGCGATATGTTTGACAGTTTTCTAAAATACCAAGTGCTCATGGCCGGGCAGTTTACCCGCCTGCAAGCCACTTACGGCTTCGACATCGTAGACGCCGATCGCTCGCCCGACGACATCAACGCCGACCTACGCCGCAAGATCGAGTCTGTGTTAGCGGGGCGCTAAACTGCCAGCTCACTTGAACGACTCCAATCTGGCTGCTGGCGGTGGGCTGGTTAAGTCGCGAAAGTTTTCGCCGTCCGTGCCTTTCACGCGACGGGCAATGTAAATTTACCACGCATGGCCGAGTTCTCTGGCAAACGCGAATACTTCGTCGGCGTGGATCTTGGTGGCACCAAGATCCTCGCTGGTGTTTTCACGCCGCAACTCAAGTGCCTCGGTAAAGTCAAGATGAGCACCAAGCCTGAGCGCGGCCCCGAGGGCGTGCTGGAGCGCGTCACCCGCTGCGTGAAGGAGGTGGTGGGTGAGTGTAACCTCAAGCCGGATGACATCCGCGCCGTGGGCATCGGCGCGCCAGGGGCGGTTGACCCGGAGGCAGGCCGGATGATCTTCGCGCCAAACCTCAAGTGGGAGGATGTACCGTTGAAGAAGGCGTTGGAGAAGCAGCTTGATCTGCCAGTCTTCGCCGAGAACGACTGCAATGTCTGCGCTCTTGGTGTGTATGAGACGGAGCTAGACCCCAAGCCGCGTTCGATGGTGGGCATCTTCCTCGGCACGGGCATCGGCGCGGGCATCGTGCTCGATGGCAAGCCTTACTCGGGCTTCAACCGCACCGCCGGTGAGATCGGCCACATGGTGCTGGACGTGGATGGTCCCAAGTGCGGTTGCGGCAATAAGGGCTGCTTCGAGGCCCTTGCCAGTCGCACCGCGCTCTTTCGCCGCATCCAGACTGCCGTAAAGGACGGCCAAAAGACTGTGCTGACCGACATGCTCGGCCCGGAGCTCACCGATATGCGCAGTGGCGACCTCCGCAAGGCGCTGCGGCGCGGAGACAAGTTCATCGAGCAAATCGTGGAGGAGGCAGCCGAATACACCGGCACCGCCGTCGCCAACGTTATTAACTTTTTGAACCCAGAGGTCGTTGTCCTCGGCGGCGGGGTGATGGACCAACTCGCCGACGAAATGATGGCTATCATCATCGCGACGGCGGAGGATTACGCGCTGCCCGGCACAGCCAAGGGCATCAAGATCATCGCCAGCAAGCTCGGTGACGACGCCGGCATCACGGGCGCGGCCGTGCTCGCAATGCGCGAGTCAAAGGAGAGATGATTAATAACCAGTGCTTAGTCCCGTGAGCCAAGACCCTGAGCATTTCACTGCCTCCGCCTCACGGGCCGCATTCCGCATTCCGCGTTCGGACCGCCGCGCGGTCATCGATATTGGCACCAACTCAGTAAAGTTGCTCGTCGCAGATGTTTTCCCCGCCGCCGTCGAGCCAATCTGGGAAGGCAGTGAGCAGACGCGCCTGGGCCGAGGCTTTTATGACGACCACCGGCTCCGCCCCGAGGCCATCGCCGACACCGCCAAGGCCGTCGCCCATTTCACCGCCATCGCCCAAAAGCAGGGCGCCTCACATCTCCGAGTTATCGCCACCAGCGCGGCGCGCGACGCAGAAAACGCGAATGAGTTGCTCGCGGCCGTGCGCACGGCCAGCGGCGTAACAATCGAGGTGATTAGCGGCGAGCAAGAGGCAGACTGGGTATTTCAAGGCGTGCTGACAAACGACTCTTTGAGCAACCAAACGGTGCTACTGCTCGATGTGGGCGGCGGCAGTACGGAGTTCATCCTCGGCAACGCTGACTGTGCGATCTTTCGTGACAGCTTCAAACTCGGTACCGTCCGGCTGCTAGAATCTGCGAGCCTCTCTGACCCGCCCACACCCGCTGAGTTGGCCAATCTCCGTGCACAGCTCCGTGCCTTTCTGGAATGCGAAGTGCGCCCGCGGCTCGCGCCGCACCTGGACCAGCTCTTGCCGGCCCGGCCCTGCCTTGTCGGCACTGGTGGCACCACAAGCATCCTGGCGCGACTAGAACTCCAACTCGCCGACTACGACCGCGAACGCATCGAAGCCACGCGCTTCACCGCCGCGCGGCTGCGCTGGCACGTTGAGCGGCTCTGGCATCTGCCGCTGGCAAAAAGGCGCGAGTTGCCCGGTTTGCCACCCACGCGTGCGGACGTGATCCTGTTCGGCGCGGCCATCTACGAGGCGGTGATGGAAGCCTTCGGCCTCGCCGAGTTACGTGTGAGCACACGCGGGTTGCGCTTTGCCGCCGTGCGCCCATGACGCAGAAGGCGCGCTTGCGCTTGTCGCCGAGAGCCGCCATAAACGCGACTGTGTCCGTCACCTATCTGCTGTCAGCCCTGTTCAGCACGCTGCTGGCCTGCGTACTGCCCGCCATTGCTCAAGTTGAAAGAGCAACTGGCAGCAAGAGTCTGCTCGCCCCGTGGAGTTCCCACGAACTGGTGCTGTACGCAAACGCAACCGTCCACACTGTCGCTGGCGAAACGCTCGCGCCCGGCTTCGTCCTGACGCGCGGAACCAAGATTCTTTCCGTCACGAAGACCTCGCCCAACGCGAAGCCCGACCGCACGGTGGACTTGAATGGGTTACACCTTTTTCCCGGCCTCATCCTGCCGACAAGTTCACTTGGCCTCACCGAGATTTCCGCCGTGCGCGCCACGCAAGATACGACCGAGACCGGTACCCACACGCCCGACGTGCGCGCATGGTTATCGGTCAACCCGGACTCAGAACTGATCCCCGTCGCGCGCGCCAACGGCATCACACACGCGCTGGTGCTCCCGCTCGGCGGCACGGTCAGCGGCCAGTCCGGCGTCATCTCGCTCGCCGGCTGGACGATGGAGGAGATGACCGTCAAGGCGCCCATCGCGCTGCACGTCTTCTGGCCCGCGATGCAACTGAACGTCATGCCCAAGGAACTCTCTCGCGGGACAAAGGCCAAATCGCCCGAGGACCAAGCCAAGGAACGCAATAAACGCCTCAAAGACCTCGACGATTTTTTTGACGAGGCGAACGCCTATGCAAAGACTGAAAGCGGTAAAACCAAGGATGGCAAACCGCCAGCGAAGGTTCCCGCCTGGGAAGCAATGCTGCCCTTCGTGCGCGGCGAACTGCCGCTCATCGTCCACGCCAACGATGTGCGCCAAATCAAGGCCGCACTCGCTTGGGCCGCGCAGCGCAAATACAAGATCACCATCGCCGGCGGACGCGACGCATGGCGCGTGGCCGAAGACTTGGCCGCCGCGAAGGTGCCGGTTATTTTCGAGTCCACATTCGACCAGCCATTTCGCGATACGGACGCCTACGACGCGCAATTCAAGGGCGCAGCCACGCTGCACAAGGCCGGCGTGAAGGTGCTGTTCAGCGAGGGTTCCGGCGCGAGCAACGCAACTTCTGCGCGCAACACACCCTATGCAGCCGCGCATGCTGTGGCCTTCGGCCTGCCTGAAGTCGAGGCGCTCAAGGGCCTCACGCTATATCCCGCACAGGTGCTCGGCCTTGCTGACCGCCTCGGCTCATTGGAGGTAAACAAGGACGCAACTTTCATTGCCTGCGACGGAAACATCCTCGACCTCCGCGCGAATGTGAAGCGGATGTGGATTGCCGGCCGCGAAGTATCACTCGACAGCCGCCACACTCGACTCTACGAGAAATACAAGGATCGGCCCACCGCGAAGTGATGTCGAATTAAGACGGCTTCGACCCGGCCACCAACAAGAGATGCGTCTGTTGAGGGCGAGCGGGCTGAGGGGGCTGCCACTCAATAGCGCCATCCACAGCACGGCGCATTTGCTCAAACCACCAGCCTGCGCTGGGTAAGCGGCGCTGACGACGCGGCGCTGGGTAGCGGGAGGGGGTGGCATTGGCGAGGGTGAGTTGCATTTGGTGCTTCATAATTTGTCTTTCTTTTGCACCAGTCTGCGCGGGTTGGTCGGACATAGGCTGTCCTAGCAAAAAATTTCTTTGCATCCTCCGGTTGGTTTTTCCTTCCCGAACTCTTGACCTAATCGCACATTGCAGACTGATGCGACCATCGCCGCTTGCCAGCCCTGTCCGTTTCACACGTTCCTTTTGGCCTTCACGACAATTAAGAGCTAGTTCAACAGTGAGAAGAGAATTAGGCCAAAAAAGGCGCGGCCGAATTTAGCGAGATGAGCCTTTTTCTACGCGCGCGATCAAAGATCGAAGAAGTGGTCGTCGAACTCACCCCACCGCCGCGAGTGACAAAACAATCCTTGCACCGCGCGCGACTACGGGATGAGTGGCTCATCGCCTCAACCCAAGCGGGCCAACGCAATTTCAGGTCGAACGTTCAGATCGCGCTGGGTATCACCAGCGTGCGGAAGGGAGCCAAGTTAGGTTTGCGAAAAATCGCCACCCACTAGCCAACCATGCTACTCGCTTTCCACAAACCTTACGGGGTCCTGTCCCAATTCACACCCGAGCCGGGTTCGAAGTTTCGCACCCTCGCGGAGTTTGGCTTTCCGCCCCGCGTATATGCGATTGGTCGACTAGATGCGGACTCAGAGGGCTTGCTGCTGCTAAGTGACGAAGTGGAATTGAACCAACAGCTCCTTCATCCACGCCATGCACATGAACGCGAGTATTGGGTGCAGGTGGAGCGAATTCCCACCGCCGCAGCCCTGCGCCAAATGGAGCAGGGCCTTGTGATCCAAGGCCACCGCACCCTGCCCTGCCGCGCGCGCCTGCTCGACCCGTCTCCCGAAATACCCCCGCGCGATCCGCCTATACGCACACGTAAGAGCGTGCCGGAATGCTGGCTCGCGCTCGAGCTAATCGAGGGTAAAAACCGCCAGGTACGCCGCATGACTGCCGCCATTGGTCACCCGACTTTGCGCCTAGTTAGAATGCGAATCGGCGGCTTTTGGTTGGGCAGCTTACCTACAGGGGATTGGAAGCGAATTGAACCTAAGGAACGAAAGCTCATACTGGGTTGAGCCGCCCGCCAGTTTAAGCCCTATTACCTGAATACTGAATACCGCCCACCTCGTCCGCAATTGACTCATGCGCCCCAAGCTCTTCGTTGCCGTCTTGTTACTCGCCACTGCCTCGCACGCCGCGCACTGGCCGCAATTTCGCGGCCCCGATGCCACCGCCTCCGCTGTCGGCACGGGCAAACCGCCTGTTCATTTTGGGCCAAAGACTAACCTTCTTTGGAGCACCGAACTACCGCCGGGGATTTCCTCACCGGTGCTCTGGGACGGCCGCATTTTCCTTACCGGCGTGGACAATGGGAAACTGGTCACTCTGGCAATCGACCGTATCACAGGCAAAATGCTCTGGCTCCAGCCCGCGCCTGCCGAAAAACTGGAGGCTGCCCACCGCATCGGCAGTCCCGCTGCACCCACGGCCTGTACCGACGGAGAACGCGTGATCACATATTTCGGCAGTTACGGGCTGCTGGCATATGATTTGGCCGGTAAGGAACTGTGGCGGCATCCGCTTCCCACACCAGTGGTCGAGTTCGGCTCCAGCAGCTCGCCTATTCTCCTCGGCGACCTCGTCATCCAGCTCTGTGACTCGGACATGAACTCCTTTCTCGTGGCGGTGGACAAGCGCACGGGCAAACAAGTTTGGAAAACCGCGCGGCCTGATCACCGGCGCGGCTTTGCCACGCCCTACGTCTGGCGGCACAACGGCGTCGAGGAACTTATCGTCAACGGCTCGCTCAAGCTTTCCTCCTACGACCCGAAGACTGGCAAACTCCTCTGGTCCTCGCGGGGCATGGCGCGCGTCGCCAACGCTTCGCCCACCGCGGGCGACGGCCTGCTGTTCATCGCGAGTTGGAACATCGGTAGTGACGCCGGTGATCGGTTGGCCTTGTCGCCCCACGCCGATTTCTTGGAGCAACATGACAAAAACAGGGACGGCAAGCTGACCAAGGACGAATTCCCCACTGGCCCGTTCAAGGACCGCTTCAGCCAGTTTGATCTCGACAAAGACGGCCTCGTGACCAAGGCCGAATACGAGGGCATGGCGGACCAGTTCGTGCAGGCGGAGAACGCCATTTTCGCCGTGAAGCCGGGCGGGCGTGGCGAGATTTCCGGCACCCACATCGCGTGGAAGCACAACCGAAGCCTGCCCTACGTGGCCTCGCCGCTTTACCATCAGGGTCGGGTCTATACCGTGCGCAGCGGCGGCATGGCGACCTGCTACGACGCGAAGACCGGTGAGATAATCTACCGCGACGAACGCCTCGGCGCGTTGGGTGACTACTACTCCAGCCTAACGGCGGCTGACGGGACCGTTTATGCGATCTCCCAGAAGGGCACTGTGACCGTCTTCGGCGGTAGCAACGCACTTGAGGTAATCGCCCGCAACGAAATGGGCGAAATCGTTATGTCCACGCCCGCGATCGTGGACGGCCGCATTTATTTGCGGACGGAAAAGCGCCTGATGTGCTTTGGAAAGTAAAGCAACCCGCGCCTGAAGTTTGTTTCTTGTTGGTCAAATGCTACGTACAAACAATTCTTGCCAAACGTGCCATGCATTTGTCCGTGGTCAGAATCTAGTCCCGCTCTACTTGTTTCAGCCCAACGGGCAGATGGGCTTTTGGGAGACACTCCGCCCGTATGCTCTTCCTGAGGCGCAATGGCTTGGGGAGGCTGACCGGGCGTTGGCGCAGGCAGCTACCGGACGGTGGGCTGTGCGGCGGCCAACCTGATAAACTTTCTCAGGTTCTTGGCTTGCACAGAGCCGAATGCACCCTAAATTACGCATACGTATGTTTTCACAAAACTCCTACGATGCGATCGTGGTTGGCGGTGGTCCTTCTGGCGCCTCATCTTCCTACATTCTCTCTGAGCACGGACACCGTGTGCTTTTGTTAGAGCGCGAGAAGTTTCCTCGCTACCACATCGGCGAGTCCATGATCCCTTTTACCTACGGACCGATGGAGCGTCTGGGCCTAATCCCGAGGATGAAGCAGTCACATTTCATGAAGAAGTATAGCGTGGTATTCATCTCCCCCAACGGAACTGTCAGCACCCCGTTTTACTTTTTCAATCGTTACGACCGCGATAGTGTCGCACAGACTTGGCAGGTGCTGCGCAGCGAACTCGATCAAATGCTTCTCGACCA
>Ga0194132_10002068_pt1 | contig 38780 bp, 41 predicted proteins | sample TA2KigOf80mmetaG_FD_148612 | JGI IMG/M metagenome (GOLD analysis project Ga0194132, IMG submission 148612) | Freshwater microbial communities from Lake Tanganyika, Tanzania - TA2015054 Kigoma Offshore 80m | ecosystem: Environmental > Aquatic > Freshwater > Lake | place: Tanzania: Lake...
GGTCGCCGAGGCGGCCGCGCCCGTGACGCTGCCGGCGCAGGCGCAGGCCTCGCCAATCGCGAAGCCGGCGGCGGCCGAGACCAAGCACGCGCCCACGGCGACGCAGCCGAGCGCCTCGGGGACGGCCAGCGCCGCGGGAAACGCCAGGCAGGGCGGCCTGTTCGGCGCATTCAAGGGCATGTTCGGCGGCGGCAAGAAGTAGGCGGACCGCCAAGGCCGGTCAAGGGAAGGGGCTCCGCCACGCGGCGGGGCCCCTTGCCGCGTCAACGGAATTTGAACAAGCGGATCGCGACGACGGACGACACGGCCATCCACGCGCCAAGCAGCGCGAGGGCCGTGGGCGCGTTCCAGGGCGCGCCGCCGTCGATGGCGACCTCGCGCATGGCCTCCAGCAACGGCGTGAGCGGCAGCACGCGCACGACTTGCGGCAGCACCCAGGGCAGCAGCGTGGTGGGGAAGAAGGTGCCGGAGAAGAACATCATAGGCATGGCGACGACGTTGCCCATGCCGCTGGCGGCGGCCGCGTTCTTGGCGAAGGCCGCGATGGCGAAGCCGATGTTGAGAAAGATGATGTTGCCCAGGGCGACGAGAACGAATATCCACACGACGTTGCCGTGGATGGTCGCTCCGAACACGAAGACGCCCACCGCCAGGATGATGGCCGTTTGCACGAGCGCCAGCACCAAGTGCGCCGCCACGATGGCGACGAAGTAGTCACGGACGCCGAGCGGCGTCGCCAGCAGCCGCTTCAGCACCTTTTGCTCGCGGTAGGCCGAGATGCGGACGGCGATGGCGACGATGGAGTTGAACATGACGCCCATGCCGACCAGGCCGATGAGCAGCACGTCGAAATACTCGATGTTCTCGGAGCGCACGGTGGCCGGGTCCAGACGGACGACGCGCGAGGCGCCGCTCACGAGGAAGTTGACGTCGTCGACCACTCTGGACATCACGCCGAAGATGATCTGGTTCGAGGTCGTGTTGGCCTCGTCGTAGAGGAGCGACCGGCCGATGGAGTCGCCGTCGCGCTGGAGCCCGCGGAACGCTTCGGGGACGATGAGCGCGAATTCGATGTCGCCTTCCGCCAGGCGCTCGCGGGCCAGGGCTTCGTCGGTGATCGAGACGTCGATGTCGAGGAATTCGATCCCGGCCAGCTGCTCGGCGATTTGCCGCGAGGCCAGCTATCCCGCGCGGTCGATGACCGCCCCCGAGACGGAGCCGGGGCCGCTGCCGAAGTCGAACAGCCCGAACACCAGCACGAAAATAAGCGGAAACACCAGCGCCCAGAAGAGGGACTGGCGGTCGCGGACGATCATTTTGAGGTTGGCGACGAAGAGTTTGGACACGGCTCACCAGTGGGCGGAGGCGTTGGATACCCGCTATTCGCGCAGCGCATGCCCCGTAAGGCTCAAGAAGACCTCCTCTAGCGTGGCGGGCCGCACCTCCAGGTGACGGATGGCGACGCCCTGCGCCTTCGCCGCCTCCTCGACGCCGCGCACCGCGAGCAGCGGGTCGGCGGTGCGGAGCTCTTGGGCGTTGCCGCTGTCGGCCGCGAGCTGGGCGCCCGGCAGCGCCGCCAACTGGAGTGGGCGCGAGCCGATGACGCGCAGACGATAGGGGGCCGGCATCGCCCGGATGAGCGCGGCGGGGGGTGTCGAGCGCCACGATCCTGTCCATGTCCATGATGGCGACGCGGTGACAGAGCGGCTCGGCTTCTTCCATGTAATGGGTGGTCAACACGATGGTGCGCCCCTGGGCATGGATCTCGTTGATAAGGTCCCACAGGTTGCGGCGCGCCTGCGGGTCGAGGCCGGTCGTGGGCTCGTCCAAGAACACGAGATCGGGCGAGTTGACGAGGGCGGCGGCGATGGTGAACCGCTGCTTCTGGCCGCCGGAGAGCTTGCCGACGGTGGACCTCGCCTTGTCGGTCAGGCCGACTTCCGCCAGCAGGCGCGCGACGGGCGCCGTTTTGCCGTAGAAGCTGGCGAGCAGGTCGGGTATCTCGGCGAGCATCAACTGCTCGAAGTATGACGACGCCTGGAGCTGCACCCCGATGCGGCGCTTGACGGCGTTCGACGCGGCGCGGACATCGTGGCCGAGCACGAAGGCCTGGCCCGAGGTCGGCTCTTGCAGGCCCTCGATGATTTCGAGCAGCGTCGTCTTGCCCGCGCCGTTGGGCCCCAGGGTGCCCAGTATCTCGCCTTGGTCCACGCGCAGCGACACCCGGTCGACGGCCGTGAGCGGGCCGAAGCGCTTCACCAAGTCGTGGGTTTCGATGACGGGCGCGCTCGCCATGCCTACCCCTGCTGTTGCGCTTCGACGTTGGCGAGCTTCTCGATGGCCGTGACCACCGCCTGCGTTCCAGCGTTGCCCAGGCCGTCGGCCTCGAGCGTGGTGAAGAGCTGCCGGGCGACGGACGCCACCGGCAGCGGCACGTGCCGCTCGTTCGCTGCCTCGAGCACCAGCCGCAAGTCCTTCTGCTGGAGCCTCACCATGAAGCCGGGGGCGAAATCGCGCCTGACCATTCGGGGGCCGAGATTGCTGAGCTGCCATGAGCCGGCGGCGCCGGCGGCGACCGCCTCGTCGCCGCCCACCATGATGGCGAGCGTGCCTTGTTGCGCTCCCCAGGAGCCGCCGCTGACCGGCGCGTCGAGCATGGCGATGCCCCTGCCCGCCAGGCGCTCGGCGAGGCCGCGCGTGGCCTGGGACGCGATGGTGCTCATGTCGATGAGCACGGTGCCGGCGGCCATGGAATCGGCAAGGCCGTTCGGGCCCTCCACGACGCTCAGCACGTCGGGGGTGTCGGTCAGCATGGTGATGACAACCTCGCTCGCGCGGGCCAGCTCCGGCGGCGATGCCGCGACCTGGATGCCGGCGTCGCGCAGGGCCTCGGCCCGCGCCGGGGTGCGGTTCCACGCGGTGACGTGGAAGCCCGCCTTGGTGAGGTTGCGCGCCATGGGCGCGCCCATGATGCCCGTTCCAACGAAGCCGATGCGGTGTGGCGTGGTCATGGGTACGCGCTCCTTAGCGGGCCGCCATGCGCGCGGCCTCGGCGTCGTGGATCGTCTTGGCGAAGCGGGTCGCCGCCTCCGCCAGCAGCTGCGAGGCGCCGGTGATGAGGTAGCGCACGCCACGGTCGCGCCAATAGTTGAAGTCGTCGACGTTGCGAGCGATGGTGCCGGTCACCTTGCCGGCCGCCTGCGCCTTTCGCGCGAGGACCTCGATCGTCTCGAGCACCCGCGGGTGCTTCACCTGGCCCGCGACACCGAGCGCCACCGAGAGGTCGGTCGGCCCGAGGAAGATCACGTCGACGCCGGGGGTCGCGATGATGGCGTCGGCGTTCTCGATGCCCTGGAGCGTCTCGATCTGCGCGATGACGAAGGTTTCCTCGTTGGCGTCCTTGATGTATTCGCCCAGCGGCTCGCGCATGCCGAACCGGTTGGCGCGGACGCCCGCAAGGCCGCGCTTGCCGACGGGCGGGTATTTGACCGATGCCACCAGGCGTGCGGCGTCGGCGGCGGTGTTGACCAGGGGCATCTGCACGCCGAGCGAGCCGGCGTCGAGGTGCTTCTGCACGACCTGGGGGTCGATCTCGCCGACGCGAGTGAACGATGGCACACCGTGGACCTCGGCGGCGCGGTACAGGTCCTCCGCCGCCTCGGGGGTGATGGCCGAGTGCTCGCAGTCGGGGACGAGGAAATCGAGCCCGGACAGCGCCAGCACTTCCACGATGCCGGGCGAGTCGATGTTCACGAAGCTGCCGGCCACGGCGCCGCCAGCTTGCAGTTTGGCTTTCACGGTGTTGCGTGCCACGTCGGTCCTCCTTTATTCGGTCGGCGCGTCCGTCGCGCGGGCGCCCGCCAGCCGCGACTCGCGGGCACGGCGCTTGCCGATGCTGACTTGGCGCACCGCGAACGCGATGCCGCCGGTGACCACGATACTGAGGTAGCTGATGACACGGTCGGCGAGAGCGACGGCCAGCGCCAGCGGCACGGCCAGCTGCAGCCGCAGCAGCCCGCTGATGCCCGCCTCCACGATGCCGAGCCCGCCGGGCGTGAGCGGCACCGCCGACAGCAGACCGTTCGCCATGGGCACGAAGAGTATCAGCCCCGGCGCCGCCTGCACATTCAAGGCCGCCATGACGCAGAAGAGGCGCCCCACCTCGGCCAGCCAGCCCAGCACGCCGAGGCCCAGGACGAGGGGCATGTTGCCGAAGCTGCCCATGGTGCCGGCGTGGAACCGCTCGTAGGCCCCGCGAACGCGTCCCGGCAGGCGCGGCGTGACCCACTTGCGGAGGAAGAGCATGGCCGAGAGCCCGGCAACGATGGCGACGAGCAGCCCGATCGCCATGAGGATGAAGACAAGCGGCGGCCGCACCTGCCCGCCGACGTAGAGGATGCCCATGCCGAGGGCCATGAGGGCGACGACGACCACCACGTCGACGAGGCGGTCGGCGAGCACGGTGCCGGCGGCGCGGGGGAAGCTGGTCTTGGTGTCCTCGGCGTAGGCATAGGCACGGTAGGCGTCGCCCATGCGGAACCAGGTGACCGAGTTGGCGAACCACGAGATGTGGATGAGCAGGCCGGCATGGAGCATGCCGGGGGGGCGGGCGGGCTCCCCGTGCGAGCGGGCGACGTTGGCGAGCAGCAGGCTCCAGCGGGCGCCGCGAAAGACGAACGTGGTGTAGTGCACGAGGATGGCGAGCGCGAACCGACCGGGGTCGGCGCCGCGGAGCACGCTCCAAGTGGCGCGCCAGTCGATGTCGAAGCGCATGACGACGAACACGACGAACGCGATGAGGCCCACGAACGAGATGGCCGTTTGCGGCGAGAGGAGTCGTCGCCGGAGGGAGAAGTCGAAGCGGGGTGGGTTCGCCAATCGCCTACCTGCCAATACCTGGTTTGCCGACGAGCGGCTGGGTCGCCGGCAGGCCCGTTCGCCGGGGATAGCGCTCCGGCGACGGCGAGACCTGCTCGACGAGCACGATGGCGGCGTCGGCGCGGAGCCCCGGCATGTCGACCGGCGCGGGCTTCAGCATACGCCCGCCCAGCAATGCGGCAATGGGGGCGGCGGCCGCCGCTTCCGACGCCACGTCGCCGGCGCGCGGCAATGCCACCAAGGCACCGGGGCGGGCGAAGGGCTGGGTGAGCTCCAGCACCACCGGCAGCGGACCCAGCGCCCGGGCCGTCACCACGTCGAACTTGCCGCGCAATGCCGGCTCGCGCGCCGCCTCCTCCGCCCTGCCGTTCAGCACGTCGACGCCCTCCAGCCCCAACGCCTCGACCGCCCAGCGAAGGAACGCGGCCTTCTTGCCCGTCGCCTCGATGAGCGTGACGCGCATGCGCGTCAACGCGATCTTCAACGGCAGGCCCGGGAACCCGGCGCCGGAACCGACATCGAGCAGCCGTTCGGCGTCGGGTCGCAGGCATTGGATAAGCGGGGCGAGGGTGAGCGAATCGACGAAGTGGACGCGTTCGGCGTCGGCGAGCGCGGCGGCGGAGGTGAGGTTGACGCGCCGGTTCCATTCCCGCAGGCCGTCGAGGTGGGCGGTGAACTGTCGTCGCTGCTCCGCTGAAAGCGCGATCCCCAGACGTCGGGCCCCTTCGAGCAGCGCCTCCAACGTCCCAATCCCCCTGGCGATAATGCGGCGTTGGCGTGCGCCCGCGCATGGCGAGTATACCAGGGCTTCCGTGCCGCTCGCGTTGACCGTCCATCGGGCACCGCCTATCATCCGCTCAAGGTCACCGCTGGCGCAGCGATACGAACAGCCGGCGGCCAAGGGGGCGTCGATGGTCACGTCCAAGGGCGGCAAAACGCGAGCGTTCGTCTTGATCGAGACCGCTGTCGGAAAGACGAAGGATGTGGTGAACGCGCTCCATCAGGTGAAGGGCGTCGCCTCGGTCGACGTGGTCACCGGCCCCTACGACATCATCGCCGTGCTGGAGGCGCCCGACTTGAGCAGCGTCGGGGAGATGGTGACGGGCAGCGTGCACACCATCGGCGGCATCGTACGAACGGTCACGTGCTTGGCCGTCAGCAGCACGTAGCGATTCGGCGGTCCAAGGCGGCGTCGCGGGCGCCCGGAGGCATGCGTGACCGACCCGAACTGCATCTTCTGCAAGATTGGACGGGGCGAGATCGCCTCGCCCAAGGTGTATGACGATGGCGTCGTGTTCGCCATCAAGGACATTCACCCGCGCGCGCCGACGCACATCTTATTGATACCGCACGCGCATGTGGGGGCGTTGGCGGACGCGGCGCCGCAAGAGGCCGACGCCGCCGCGCGCTGCGTGCGCGCCGCCGCGCAGGTCGCCCGCGACGTGGGCGTGACGGCCGGCGGCTTTCGCCTGGTGGTGAACCAGGGCCTCGACGCGGGACAAGAGGTCCCGCACTTCCACCTGCATCTGCTCGCGGGGCGCCGGCTGGGCGCGATGGGTTAGCGATGCCCGGTTACGAGCTGCCGTCGTTGCTACGGGCCCGCTTGGAGGCGCTTCCCGACGGCCTCCGCGCCCATGTCGAGCGTGTGCGGCAGTTGGCGCGCGACCTGGCGGCGCGCCACGGCATAGACCCGCGTATGGCCGACCTCACGGCCGCCGCCCACGACGTGGCCCGGCACATCGAGCCGCGCCGGCTGCTGGACGAGGCGGGGCGCCTTGGCATTGGAGTCAACGAGGTGGAACGGGCCGAGCCGGTGCTGCTGCACGGGCCGGTGGGCGCCGCGTGGCTGCGCGACGAGGGCTCCGTGACCGAGCGCGACGCCTTGGAGGGCGTCCGCTGGCACACCACGACGCATCCCGACCTGAACCCCCTGGCGAGGGTGGTGCTGCTTGCCGACAAGCTCGACCCCCGGAAGCTGCGGCAGTACCCCTTTCAAGAGCAAGTGCGCGAGGCGGCGCTGCGCGACCTCGACGAAGGGCTGTCGGTGTTTCTCGACGGCGCCTTGCGCCAGAGCATCGACGCCGGGCGGCTGGTGCATCCGGCGTCGGTCGCGGCCCGCAACGCACTGTTGCTCGCGAAGAGCTGCTGACGGGCGCCACGTCGACTAGGGCGCCTACGGCCGCACCTGGCCGAGCAGGCGGCGCACCTCGCTGATCAGGTCGGTCGATTGGCTCACGGCCGCCTGGCGCGCTCGGCGCTCGGCGAACGCCTCTTCCGAGACGAGGGGCACGTCCGGCCACCGCCACCAGTGCTCCATCACGCCGCCGGCGTCGTGCTGAAACCCTTGCCCATGCCCGATCTCGTGGGCCAGCGCGCCCAGCTGCGCCTGCCACGTGCAGGCGAACGCGGGCAGGCGGTAGTCAACCTCGCAGCGATGGGATTGGCCGGTGAGGGCATAGTAGGCGGCGTCGCCCAAGATCGCGCGGGCGCGGCCGTCCGGCGCGTCGACACCGCCGGCGGCGAAGCCGCCAAGACCGCGCGCGATGATGGCGCGGACGCCGCGGAACCAGGGATCGACGCGCTCGGTTTCGCGCAGGGCGGCCAGCCAGTTCGGCGGCGTGGTGGCCGACGAGATGAACACCGGGCGGGTGTTCTCCACGGGGAACCCCTGCTGGGCGAGCCATTCGCTCAGGACGAGCCAGCGGTCGACCAGCAAAGCCTGCTCGTTGTGCGTTTCCATGGTGCCGATGACGTAGAGGCGGATCGGCGTGGGGCGATAGGGGGGCGGCTCCGGCGCCGTTTGGGGGGGGCATGGAAGCGGCATCGACGCTGGCGCTTTCGATGGACGTGGACTGCGAGCGCGCCAGCAGCGTGGGCGAGCCGGGCGTGGCGGCGGGCTCGATCCCCGCCGGACGCGTCGCGGGTTTCCACGTGACCGTGACGAGAGCGGCGGCGACGCCGAGGAGCAGCAAGGCCCGCACGCGGAACGATCTCCAGGGGCCGCGCCGTCGTGGCGATCGTTGCGGGGCCTTTCCGTGCTCGTGCATGGTTCCCCCGCGAGGCCGGCGGCCCCTGCCGAACGGCTCGGGAATGGCATGAAAACGTAGCCATCGGTCCATCGCGCCGGTGGCGCATCGCGGACAATCGTGGGGACAATCAGGAGGGTTGAGTTTTGGCCGCGCAAAACTACAAGTCCGGCGCATCCGTGTCACGCCAGACTCGTCGCCGGTTTCAAGCACTTACGCGAGGCACGCAAGCCGGCGCCAACGGCGGCGCCCTCGCTCGTCGGGCCGGCGGCATGCCCACGCGCTGCGAGCGACAGTGACGCCGGCTTCGCCCGTTCAGGCGCGGGTCATGCGGCGGGCTTCTTCTTGATGGGGACGACTAACAGGCCGCCAACCAGCCACGCCAAGGCCAAGGCGACGAGTCCCAACGTGTAGCTGCCCGTCCGATCGAACGCCTGCGCCAGCAGCAGCGGGCCCGCGTTCGACGCGACCGTCGTCACCGGCGTGACGACGCCAATGATCGAGCCGAGGTGGCGCCGGCCGAAGTAGGTGGGCCAGAGGAGCGGGGTAACGGTGATGATGCCGCCCGTGGCGTATCCCGCGAGCGCCCCGAGGACGAGCGCGAACGCGATACCGTCGACCGCCGGCACGAGCAGCAGCTGCACGGCGCAGCCGAAGACCGCGAGCACGATCGTCGCGACGCGGACGTGCGTGGCCTCCACGAGCAGGCCCCAGCCGAGCCGCGCGAGCGTGGACGTGATGCCGTATGCGAGCAACGTTGTCGCCGCCTGCCTCGGCGATAGGCCGCGTTCCACGAACAAGGGCACGAGGTTCGCGGGCAGCACGAGCAGCGACATTTGGATGAGGCCGACGGACAGCAGCAAGAGCCACCCAACCTTCGTGGTGAACGCCTGTTTCGCGGTGTAATCGTGCTCACTCGCGGCCGGCCGGGGCGCGCTCCTCGCGCCAACGGGGGCGGAGCCCCCATCCGGCGCCAGGCCCATGTCCTCCGGCTGGCGGCGCAGCAGCAGGCCCGGCAGGGCCATGAGAAGGAAGGTGGCGGCGCCGAGCGCGACCCATGTCGCGCGCCATCCATTGCTGCTCGCGAAGGCGGTGACCGCCAGGGGGAGCACCAGCGCCGCGATGCCGGGGCCCGCCATCGCCAGGCCGATGGCCCTGCCCCGCTTGCGAAGGAACCATTTGGGGACGATCGCTCCGGCGACGATGAAGGGGTTGCCGGCACCCGCCAAGCCGCCAACGAGCCCGAACGCCAGCAGGAACTGGGTCTCGTCGCGGGCCGAGGCGGCGAGCACGAGGCTCAAGGCGGATAGGACGCCGGAGACGGTCATGACCAGGTGAGCGCCCCTGGGCCGGTCGAGCAACCGCCCGACGAACGGCGCCGCGAGAGCTCCGATGACTCCTCGCAAGAAGAGCGGCAGGAAGATCGCCGACCGGCTCCAGCCCATGTCGGCCGACATCGGCTTCACCAGGATGCCCAACGCGAAGACCTGCACGCCGATGAAGATGAACGTGCCGCAGAATGCCGCCGCGACGATCACCCAGCCGTAGAAGAACGGCGTGCGGGCGGGCGTGACGACCGACACTGGAGGCACCTTTCTCACGCCGATGGCATGGCGCGACGCCGCGGCTCTCGACGCGTGGGCGCACATGGGGCGACGTGCCCGACGGGCCGCCGCGCGCTGGCGCGGGTTATAGCACGGCGTCGCGTTCAGCGGAAGAGGTCCCAGCACAGGGCCCGTTCGAGGAGTCCACGGCGGCCTGGACGACCAACTCGCCGCCATGCGAGGCCTCCCGCGCCGAACGCCTGGAAAACGCGCCGCCTGCCTATTGACACGCTAGAACGCACGTTCTACAGTGATGCCCACCTTAGAACATATGTTCGATTTCACGAGGTCTCCAATGCACTCCTTGGCGTCCTACCAATCCGACATCGCCCGAGCCGTGCTGGACAGCGTGCAGCGCCATGACGGCGCCTCGTACACCATTGAGGTGGCGCGCGGCGGTGGAGCGCGCGAGCTCTCGGCATGGCTCGGCTCCCTGCTTCTCGCGTCGCACGCGAACGCGGGCATTCACCTGCTGAAGATCGCGGCGGGCGACCTTGGCGGCCCGTTGGCGCGTCTTGGCGCGCTGTTGAGTAGCGGCGAGATCGGCGATGCCTGGTCCAGCGACGACCGGACGGCGCGGGTGGGCCGCGCCGAGGCGCGCCTCATGCATCCGGACGAACTGACGCCCGCGCTCGCGATTTCACCCGTCGCGTTGATCGAGGTGACCGGCGCCCAGCTGCTGCCGGAGGCCTTTTTCGAGCAACGCCTGCTGCCCATCGCCCGGGCGACCGGCGCGACCCTCGTGCTGTATGGGCAGCCGTGGACCGGCGGTAGCTGGTTCGAGACGCAATGCCTCCGCAACCGCGCCGCGCAGGATGCCGACGGCGTCCGCCGCCACTTCCGCGTCACATGGGAGACGGTGGCCGCCGAGCGGGCGGACTACGCGGCGGAGGTCGCGCGGATCCGCGAGCGGCTCGGCGGCGACCATCCGACATTCGCGACCGGGTTCGAACTGCGGGCGGTCGGCTCCAGTGTGCCGCTGTTTTCCGCGGCCCTCGCGACGCCGGGCCACTTCTCCCGCGCCCGCGAGCCTCGACCCGGCACGCGCTACGTCGCCTCGGTGGCGGTCACCCGGCTGTCGCTCTCGTCGGGCGAGGCTTTCGCCCCGTCCCAGGCGGTGGTTTCCATCGCGGAGCAGCAGGCCGGCGCGAATGGCACGGCCGTGGCGCGAGTGGTCGAGCACCGATGGCTCCGGACGATGGACGCGGCGGCATTGGGCCGGACGCTCCGGAAGCTCTTGTTCGGCAACTGGGGCTGCGCGGCGGTGGCGGCGAGGCTGCCATCGAACGTCGACCCGACGAGCGAGGCGGCCCTTCAGGTCGCGATGTCGCCGCTGGGCTTCAGTGGCGTCCGCGTGACATGGGCGAAACCGGAGGCCCTAGAGGTGTCCCGGCAGGCGTTGGAGATCCACGCCGCGCTGCCCACCGGCAGGCTGGCGCTGTACGCGGCGGACGGTTCGGTGGAGCGCCGCGCGCTCGCGCATGAACTGCATAACGCTACGCTTGGTTTCCGTTCCGATGGATTGGCCGAACCGAGACTCTCGCAGGGAGGCGAGGGCGTCGTCGATGGGTTGCTGCTGCTGTCGGAGTTCCTTGGCGAGACGGTCCCGGCCCGCGCGCTGCTGCCCCTGGCCTCGTAGTCGGCGGATGACGCGATATGTGAAACGAGTTGAGTGGAAAGCTGCACACGGAGACAGGCGAGGGGGTTGATGACATGCGTTCTCTCGTACGTTCTTACCGGCATCGGACCGATCCCTCGTTGGACGGGCTGCCCGAGCAGATGGCCTATCGCGACACGGGCTGCGACGTTTCCGCGGCCTGCCTTGCTTGCCCGCTGCCGCGCTGCAAGTACGACGACCCATCGTGGTATCAGCGGTACCGGCGGGAGGGCCGTCAGCGCGAAGTGCTGGCGGCGATAGCCGAACACGGGCGTGATGTCGCCTCGGTGGCGCGGTTGTTTGGCGTGAGCCGGCGCACGGTGCACCGCATGTTGCATCGCGCGGAGGTCCGGGCCGCCTAACCGGTTTCGCGTCCGCCGGACGCGCGGTGGCCGGCCGTTGTCGCCGTCACGGACGGCAGGCGGCGTTGCCAGAGCTGCGCGGCGAATGCCATGCGGTCGTGCACGATGCGCCGGAGCTGCTCCGGCGACTCGAACTGGAGCCGCCTGCCGAGGTACGTGAACTCGGGCGATTCGACCGGGGGGATGGTGAGGTCCTTGGCATTGCCGCGCACCACGCGCAATGCGTCGATGAGCCGGCGCAGGAACACGTATGTTTCGTGCGCGGAGTCGGCGAAGGCGGAGTCGAGGTGTCCGACCTCGCGCAGACGGGCGACCGCGTCAAGGGTGTTGGGCGCGCGCACGTTGGGCGACGCGTGCCCAACCGACATCTGGCATGCCTGAACGTAGTATTCCACGTCGACGAGGCCGCCGTGGCTGTATTTGGCGTTGAGCATGCCGCGCGGCACGAGCTCGGTGGCCTGGCGATGCCGCAAGTGCGCGATGTTCTCGATGTCGACGGGCGCGCCGGAGTAGACGAACGCGTCGCGGGCATCGACCAGCCGCCGGCCCAACGCATCGTCGCCGGCGACTGGGCGTAGCTTGACGAGAGCCATGCGCTCGTAGTGCTGGGCCTCGCCGCCGTCGCGGTAATAGTGGGCGAACGCTGCGAGCGACGAGGCGGACGGCCCGGCGCGCCCGTGCGGCCGCAGGCGCATGTCGATCTCGAATATGCCCTCGCGCCGGCCGCTGAGGGTATCGTCGAACAACTGTGTGAACTCGATGAAGAAGTTGGCGTTGTCGACGGGCTGCTTGCCCTCGGTCTTGCCGTCGGCCTCGTAGATGAACAGCAGCTCGATGTCGGAGCCGAAGCCGAGCTCGCGGCCGCCGAACTTCCCGAGCGCGCCGATGAGCCAGCCGCACGGTTTGCCGTTGCCCCAAGCCGCGGGGCGCCGTGGGCCTGGCGCAGCTGGCGCATCGCGATGTCCGCCGTGGCTTGCACGATGACCTCGACGAGGTCGGAGAGCTCCTCCGAGAACTCGCGGAAGTCGACCCGCTTCGTGATGTGCCGCAGGTCGATGCGGAACATCTCGCGGTCCTTGAAGCCATTGAGCGCCTCGGCGCGGGCGGCGTGTCCCTTCGATTTCGCGAGCGCGTCTTGCAGTTCGTCACGCAGTTGCTGGATGGTCTTGCGCCGGTTCAGGCCCGGCGCGTCGACCAGCACGGGGAAGAGATTGTCGTGCTGCATGCGGAGGAAGTCTTCCCAGAGGAAGCGGCTGACGCCCATGAGCTCGGCGAGCGTTTCGAGGGCCGAGTGGGCTTCGAGGTCGCGCAGGTGCTTCATGCTGTGAGGCATCGCCAGCACTTGCTCGGTGAAGGCGTTGAACTGGCGCAGCGCCTGCGTCGGGTTCGCGGAGCGGGGGAGGAGATACGTGAAGTGTTTGACGAGCGCGGCGACGATGCGGAGGTCGTCTAAACGGCTTTCGGCGAGCGGCCCGCGCGTCATGGCGTCGGTGAGCCAAAAGGTGCCGCCCACTTCGCCATCGACCGTGCGGATTTCGGCGCGGGCAATGTTGATGTGGTTCGTGGCGAGGGCGTTGGTGAACGCGAAGAGGAACCCGATCGTGTCCTCCGACTTGAGCGTGAGGCGAGTGAAGCGGTCGCCGGGCTCGTTCTCCACGTCGATGGCCGTCGGCCACAGCTGAGCCGGCGGGGCGAGCACGCCGCGCGTCGCGTCACTCACGCGCTCGATGACGATCTCCTGCGCGTGCTGGCCCTGCCCTTTTTGCGTGAGGCCGATGAGCTCCGCGAGGTCGCCGCGCAGGCGGTCCCACGTGGCGGCGTCGAGGTCGGCGACGGCGCGCATGTCGAAGATGTCGAGAATGTAATTCGAGGGCCGCGTGGGCCGGGCGGCGGCCGACTGCCGGGGCGCGCGCGGGTGCGGCGCGACCGCCGGCTTGGCCGGCAGGTGCAGGGTGAAGATGTCGGCGCTGACGATGTCGAGGCGGTGGGCGGTGAACATGCCGGCGATGATGGCGAGCGCGCCGGGAACGTCGGCGGTGCACACGGTCACGGTCCAGCGGCCGCCCCGCTTCGCGCGGGCCTGGAGCACGACGTCGCCGGCGCTCCGCACGGCGGCGAGGAGGTCGAGGTGGCGGCGCTGCTCGGCCAGCAGGAAGCGGTCGTAGGCCGGGCCTACTTGCGCCCGGACCGCCGCCTGGTCGATGCCGAACCCACCCATCGCTTGCCGCGCCATGCCGGGCCTCCACGTGATCGTGGGCGTTGGGCCTGCGGTCGGCCGTTGAGGCCATGCTATCATCGCCAGGTGCATCACCGCCGCCCATGATGCGCCAAATGCCAGCGGGGCAGATTCTCTTGACGGACGATGCCAGTGCGCTGGCTGCTGCGTTCAATGCCGGAACGCTGATCCGGCCAACCGCGGGACACTTGAACCTGGTCGACTTGTCGCTCGCGATCGCGGCGGCGAATGGAGCGGGGACGCCACGCGACGCCGGCCCGCGCCGGCTGGCGGACGCGATTGGCCCGAACGACCACCTCATCGTCGTCATGGCCGACGGCATGGGCATGAACGTGCTGGGAACCCTTCCCCGCCAGGGCTTCCTGCGTCGGCACCTGCGGATGAGCATTCACACCGTGTTTCCGAGCGCCTCGGCCGTGGCCCTCACGACGCTAGCCACGGGTGAGTGGCCGTCGCGCCACGCGGTCACCGGCTGGTGGACGTACGTGCCGGAGCTGGGGCTGGCCGGCGCCCTGCTGCCCTTCGTGATGCGTGACTCGCGCCGCTCGCTCGCCGAGCTCGGCGCCGACCTCGGCCTGCTCATCCACGGCAGGCCATTGCTCGATTCGAGCGAGCGCGACGTGCTGGCGCTGCACCCCAAGCAGTTCTGCGACAGCCCCTATTCGAAGTTCTTCTCGGGCCAGCGCCGCCGCGCTCCGTATGCGAGCCTGGAGCATGCGACGCGATTGCTGATCGCCCGCTTGCGGGACGCCACCGGCCCGACCTACACGTATCTCTACAACCACCGCATCGACGCACTCGCCCACCGCTATGGCGCGGCATCGCCGGAGGTGAGGGAGGCGGCGGCCGACTTGGACCGGGCGCTTGGCGAGCTATATAACGCGACGGCGGGCAAGGCTCGCATCGTGGTGACGGCGGACCATGGACTGCTCGACGCGGCGGAGGGCTCGAAGCACTTGATACCGCCGACGGACCGTTTGCTCGACGACCTGTCGGCGCCGCCAACGGGCGACTCACGCGTGCAGTACCTGCACGTGAAGGGCGGTGCCGAGGCGAGCGTGCGCGAACGATTCGGCGACTTGGTGGAGCGTCGTTTCTACGTCATCACGTTCGACGAAGCGCATGAGCTACGGCTGTTCGGGCCCGGCGCGTACCCCGGCGCGGCACGGGCGCGCATCGGCGACCTTATCGCCATATCGAAGGGCGAGGACGTGGTGGAGTACCCAGGGGCCGACGGTTCGGGCAACATGCTCGCGCAGATCGCGCACCATTCCGGCCTGCACCCGGACGAGATGCTCATTCCGCTCATCGTCGCCTGACGTCCATCGGCCGACCGCCTGGACGACCGGCGCCGGCGTTCGAACCGTCTAACCGCGGTGACGGGCCGGCAGAAAAAGAGAAGAGCGGCGGTAATCGCCGCTCCGCGCCTTTGGGGGAAGGCCGTATCAATGGTCGGGGTGAAAGGATTTGAACCTTCGACCCCTTGCACCCCATGCAAGTGCGCTACCGGACTGCGCTACACCCCGACAACGGGTGCAGGTTAGCACACCAAGGCGGCCGCCTCAACGGTGGCGTTGGCCGTGGAGCGCGTCGCGGCCAAGCGCGGGGCGCCATCGTGTAGAATGGGCGCATACCGCACCCGAGGCTTGCCCATGGAAGATATTCGAGACCGTCTTACCGCGCTCATCGACCACATAGCCCAGCTCAAGGTGCGGCTTTGACCTGCCGACCCTGGCTCGCGAAGCGGAGCGCCTGGAAGATCTGAGCGCCCGCCCCGATTTTTGGTCCGACCCCCAGAACGCGCAGGCCACGATGCAACGCCTGTCGCGGCTCAAGGCCACGGTGAATGCCTGGAATGCGCTGAGCTCGCGCGTCGACACGACGCGCGAGCTGTTGGACCTCGCGGTCGAATCGCACGATGAGCGGATGCTGGCCGACCTTGCCGCCGAGACGGATTCGATCGCGCGCGAAGTGGAGCAGCGCGAGCTGGACGTGGTGCTGTCCGGCGAGCACGACGAGCGCAACGCGATCCTCGCGATTCATGCGGGTGCCGGCGGCACCGACTCGCAGGACTGGGCCGAGCTGCTGCTCCGCATGTATCTGCGTTGGGCGGAGAAGCAGGGCTTCAAGCCGCAGGTGCTGGACGTGACGCAGGGCGAGGAGGCGGGCATCAAGAGCGCGACGGTGGAGCTAACGGGGGGCTTCGCGTACGGCCATGCGAAGGCGGAGCGCGGCGTGCACCGGTTGGTGCGGCTCTCGCCGTTCGATTCCGCGCACGCGCGCCACACCTCATTCGCGCTCGTCGAGGTGCTGCCGGAGGCCGAGGGCGATGTGGACGTGCGGATCAACCCTGACGATCTGCACATCGAGACGTTTCGCTCCAGTGGGGCGGGCGGCCAGAACGTGCAGAAGAATTCCACGGCCGTGCGTCTGACGCACCTGCCGACCGGCATCGTCGTCGCTTGCCAGAACGAGCGCTCGCAGCTGCAAAACAAGGAGACGGCGCTTCGCATCCTGCGGGCTCGCCTGATGGAGCGCGAGCTGCAGCGCCGCGCCGAGGAGCGCGAGAAGCTGAAGGGCGAGCACGTGTCGGCGGGTTGGGGTAATCAGATCCGCAGCTACGTGCTGCACCCCTACAAGATGGTGAAGGACTTGCGGACAGGGTACGAGACGTCCAACGCGGAGGCGGTGCTGGACGGGGAGTTGGAGCCGTTCATCCGGGCGTACCTCTTGTCGAGCGTCGAAGGAGCCAAGGGGGGTGCGTAGCCGCACCGGGCTCGTCGCCGCCCTCGCCTGTCTCTTCGCCTTCTCGCTGCTGTCGTCCGCCGCATTCGCTCAGAGCGGAGTGGAGGTCGCGCGGAACGAGACGACCGTTCAGTTTCCCCAAAGCATCACGTTCCGCCTGGTGGTGGATGCGGCATCGCCCATCGTGGATGCCGAACTGCGCTACCGCATCCCACAGCTGTCGTGCGGGACGAGCGTGGCGACGGGGCTGCCGGCCGTCGCGCCGGGACGGCAGCAGGACATCGAATGGACGATGGACCTGCGGCAGGCGGGCGGGCTGCCGGTGGGGGCGAGGACCGTGTATTGGTGGGCGTTGACCACCGCCGACGGCCAAACGGTGGAAACGCCGGAGCGGACATTGGTGTTCGAGGACCCGCGTTTTTCATGGCGGGCGATCGAGGGCCATGGGGTCACACTGCGGTGGCACGCGGGCAGCGAGGCGTTCGCGCGCGGCCTGCTGGAGACGGCGGAAGATGCGCTGCGGCGGCTCGAGGCGGCCGCGGGCGTGCGGCCATCGCGGCACGTCGATGTGCGGGTTTACGAGAGCGCGGACGCGATGCGCGGCGCGTTGGTCTTCTCGCAAGAGTGGACGGGCGGCGTGGCGTTTCCCGCGTTCGGGCTGGTGACGATCGGCATTGGCGAGCACGACCTTGAGTGGGGAGCGCGCGCCATGACGCATGAGTTGGCCCATTTGGTGATGGGCGACGCGGCGTTCTTCTGCGGTTCGCACATACCCACGTGGCTGAACGAGGGGATCGCGGTCCATGCCGAGGGCGAGCTATCGAGCGGGTTCGCGAGCCGGCTGGCGGCGGCCATCACCGCGGACGAGGTCTACGGTGTGCGCTCGCTGGCGGGCGGGTTTCCGGCCAACCCGGACGACGCGCTGCTGGCGTACGCGCAGAGCTATTCGTTCGTCGATTTCCTGCTTGAGCGCCACGGCGGGCCGGAGCGCATGAGCCAGTTGATGGCCGCCTTCCGCGCATCGGGGTCGATCGAGGCGGCGTTGCGCGAGACGTACGGTTTCGACCAGCATGGCCTGGACGCGGGGTGGCGGCGGCACGTGGGGCTGCGTCCGAGGCCGACGCCGACGCCGAGCGACACCGATCGCCCGGTGCCGACGCTGGTGCCGTTCTGGGCGACGCCCAGCCCGGTGGGGCCGGCCGCGACCCCGACGCGCCCCGCAGCCACGCCGACGCCGACCAGCGGCGCCGGGGGTGGGCTTGGGTGCAATGCGGGCGGCGGCGCGACGTCCGGTGGAGTCGATGCCGTCGCGTTGTGCGTAGTCCTTGGTGGGGCGGCGGCGTTGCTCCGGCGCCGCGTATGATCAAAGGGGGTAGGCGCGAGTGTCGACACGCATATGGCGGTGGAGGGCGCGGCATGGCGATGGCACGCAAACCGGCCCCGCGATGGCTCACCTGGGCGTTTGCCGGCGTTCCGGTGCTGTTGAGCGCATACGGGGCTTTTCGGATCATGCGACGCACGCGATAGGGCACGCGGGCACGCTTGAGCGGAAGGCGGCACGAGCGCGGCCGGCGCTGTTGCCCGTCGTGGCCGCGCTGCTGTTGCTGCTGGCCGCGATCGCCGGCTGCACCGGGGATGCCACCGCGACGCCGAGCGCGACGCCGACCGGCCAACAGCCCTTGCCCACGCCGGGCACTCCGGTCCTCAAGCCGATATTGACGCCGCCCGAGGGTTATCGCGCGCTCGTCGATCTGATGAGCGGCTTCGCTCTTGCCTACCCCATGACGTGGACGGAGGCGTCTGTTCCGCAGCAGGGAACGCTCGCCACGCTCTACGGCCCCGGTGGCGCTCCGCTGGTTTCGGTGCTTTCCAGCAGCGAGACGACCGACGTGCCGCTGGAGAAGCGGCTCCGGCCGACGCTGGAGAACTTTGCCCGCAGCTATCCCGCCGGCACCGCCGGCGCGGTCGAACGGGTGACGCTGGACGACGGCAACAGCGCGGCGCGCGCCGAGTTCAGCTACGAGATACAGGGACAGCCGGCGTTGACGCGGGTGCAGGTCGTCGCGCGCGGGCCGCAGTCCTTGTTCGTGTTCGTGACCACGCCACAGTCGCTGATGCCCACGTATGGCGAGGCGATTGGGGTGATGCTGGATAGCCTGACGCTGTTCCCGCCGTCGACGGCGGGCGTGAACCGCGACGGGGCGCTGACCATGGCCGGTGGCAATCCGACGACGCTGGACCCGGCGATGGCGCGGGAGTCGTCGTCGATCTCATACATAATGAACCTCTTCAGCGGGCTCGTGCGCTTCGACGAGAGCGTGCGCCTCCAGCCCGACCTTGCCTCGCGGTGGGAGGTCGACCCGTCCGGCACCGTTTACACGTTCTTTCTTCGCGATGCCATCGCGTTCCACGACGGGCGGCCGATCACTGCGGACGATTTCAAGTATTCGATCGAGCGCGCGGCGGAGCCGGCGCTGATGAGCGACACGGCGTTCACCTACCTTGGCGACATCGTGGGCGCGCGGGACAAGATGGCCGGACGCGTCGCCAGCGTGAGCGGGGTGGTGGCGGTCGACGCGCGGACGCTACGCATCACCATCGATGGGGCGAAGCCCTACTTCCTGGCGAAGCTCAGCTATCCGACGGCGGCGGTGGTCGACCGGCGCAACGTGGAGCGCGGCGGCCGGGAATGGTGGCGACGGCCGAATGGGTCGGGCCCGTTCCGGCTCGGCGAGTGGCGGCCCAACGAGCTACTGGCCTTGGAACGCTTCGACGCCTATAAGCCGGCGCCGAGCACGCTGGCCCGCGTCAACTTCTTGATCCTGGCGGGCCCGCCGGAGCAGCTGTACGAGCAAGACCGCGTGGACGTGGCGCCCATCGGCGGGGCGAGCGTGGACCGCGCGCGGGACCCAATCCGTGGTATTGCCGGGCAGCTGGCAGTGTTTCCACAGCTCACCACGCACTACATCGGGTTCAACGCGAAGCGGCCGCCGTTCGACGATCCGAAGGTGCGCCAAGCGTTCGCGATGGCGGTGGACCGCGAGCGATTCGTCGAGGTCGTACTGCAAGGCCAGGCCTACGTGGCGCGTGGGATTTTGCCGCCGGGGATGCCGGGCCACTCCAACGATTCGCGAGGGGTTCCGTTCGACGCGGACCGCGCGCGTGCGTTGCTGGCCGAGTCCACGCACGGCGGCGCGGAGCGGCTGCCCAAGATCGTGTTCACGACGGCAGGGTTCGGCAGCCTGCCGTCGGACATACAGTTCTTGGTGAACGAATGGCGCCGCAACCTCGGCGTGGACGTGGAGGTACGGCAGCTGGACCCGACGGCGTACATCTACCAGCTCAGCGACGAAGTGGACCACCTGTTCGAGTACGGCTGGGGCGCCGACTATCCGGACCCGGAAAACTTCCTCGATGTGCTCTTCTCGGCGCCCAACGTGGACCACAACATCGGTGGGTACGAGAACGCGGCGTTCGAGGCGCTGTTGCTCGATGCGCGGACGGAGGCGGACGCCGCCCGGCGCATCGAGCTTTACCAGCGGGCCGAGCGCATGTTGCTGGAGGACGCGGCGGCGATTCCGCTGTACCACCCGCGCGACTACATGCTCATCAAGCCCTACGTGCGGAACTTCTCGGTCGGCCCGCTTGGGTTTCCGCAGCTCCAGTACGTGACGATCGACCACGGGCGATGAGGGAAACGTGAGAAGGCTCCCCAACGGGGAGCCTTCTCGTCTTACGCGACGTAATCGCGATCGGCTATGCCTTGCGGCCCATGAGCGCGAGCAGCTTGGCTTGGGTGTCCGCGCTGGCGCCAATCGATGGCTTGTCGGCGCCGCCGAAGGCGGGGCTGGCCCAGCGCTCGCCCTGCGGGGCGGCGATTTCGTAGTCGGCCTCGACGAGCTGCTTGTCGAGGGTCGTGTTTTGGCCGGTGGCCTTGGCGAGGTCCCACGTGTGGATCAAGATGTCGTTGAACTGGCCGTAGGCGTAGGCGGAGCCGGGCTGCGGCCCGCGGAACCCCAGCGCCGTCTTCTCCATGGCGCCAGGGGCCTTGAAGGTGGCGATGGCTTCCTTGGAGGCCTTGTCGAACGAGGCGAGGGGATTGTCGCCGAGCACGTCTTGGCCGGGCTGGATGGGAGACTGCTCGTTGTTCATGGCGTACTTCACGCGGGTGATGCCCGACACCATGTGGTTCACGAGCTGGCGCACGGTCCAGTCGGTGCACGGCGTGGCGTTGCTCCACTGGTCGGGCTTGACGCCGGCCAACACCTTGCGGGCCTGCGCGATCGTCTTCTCGTAAAGGGCCGGGTAGTCATGCTGTTTCGCGGTCGTCACGGATGGTCCTCCCTTGCGCGTTAGGGGCCCGGGGCGGGCCCAAGCGGCATGATACTCCGGACGCACGCGGCGCAACAGCACGCTCCGCCGCATGCCGGGCGCGCGGCCTTACGCCCTGCGCCCAAGCGCGCCGAGCAGCCGCTCTTGCGTGCCGCCGGTGGCGGGAATCGGCACTTCGGGGCCGAATGCACCGAAGGCCCGGAGCATGGCGGCGTTGGGCGCGAAGATCGCGTGGAGCTGCTCCACCAAGCCGGCATTGAGGTGAGTGTCTTGGCCGGTGGCCTTCGCCAAGTCCCAGCCGTGGATGGCGATGTCGAGCGCCGCGGTGACGATGAACTGAGCGCCGGGCATCTCGCCGAAGGGGCTGGGGAAGATGGCGGACAGCGTGTCGCCCGTTCGCCCCGCCTCGATGACCTTGCCGGTGCCCTTTTCATAGTTCGCCAGGTGGCCGGCGGCAGGGTCGAGGCCGACGTCTTGTCCGTGGGAGAGCACGTTGTAGTAGAAGACCGGCCCGCCGACGATGTGCTCGACGAGCTGCCGCACGTTCCACTCGGCGCAGGGCGTCGGCTCGCCCATCTGCCCGAGGCGTGTGTTGGCGATGTAGCGGTGGGTGCCCCGCACCGCGCGTTCGAACAGCTCGACCGGGTCAGGCATTCGTTGCTGGGTCATGACGCGCCCCTGTTTAAGTCGCGCAGATGATAAACAGTAACTTTAGGAAGGCACTACTTACTAAAACTTGATGGCATGCCAATGCCGAGCATGGCGCTTCGGCCCCGCGCGGGAGCGGGTCAGGCTTGACGGCCCATGATGGCCAGCAGGCGGTCTTGCCGGCCGGCGTTGGGCGCGACGGGCACCTCGACGCCGAACGCGCCGCTGGGGCGCAAGCCTTCCATGTGCGGGGCGAAGAGTTCGTAGGCGGCGTCGACGAGATCGGGGTCGAGGTCGGTGTCCTGGCCGGTGGCGTAGGCGAGGTCCCAGCCGTGGATGAGCATGTCGAGGAACGCGCTGAGCAGGAACTGCGCTCCGCTCATGCTGCCCTGGGGGCTGGAGAATTTGCGCGCGAGGACGCCGGGTTGCTTCGACGTTTGGATGAGGGTGGTGGTGGCGGAATCGAACGTTTCTAGGCTGCCGCTGCCGGGCGCGATGAGCGTTGGCCGGCGTCCGGTGAGGATGCCGGCGTAGAACCCAGGAAGCTCGACGATGTGGTCGAGCAGTTTTTGGACGTTCCACTCGGTGCATGGCGTGGCGAGCCGCAGTTGTTCTGGGCGCACGGCGGCCACGAAGCCGCGCGTTTGCTTCACCGCGTCCTCGTAGAGGGCGAGGATCTCGGAGGCTTGCAGGTCCGATGTCACGAGGCCGACGGCTCCACCGGGGGCTTGCCGATCGTTTCGAGGATGGCGTTGAGGAAGGTGCGATCGGGCACGGCGCCGACGAACTCGGCCTGATCGTTGATGACGACCTTCGGCACGCCCATTACCCCGTAGGCCTGAGTGATGTCGGGGAACTCCTGCACCTCGACGATTTCGGCCTTGATCTGGTCGTTCACCATGGCGAAGGCGTGCGCGGCGCGGGCCATGCGCGGGCAGTGAGGACAGGTGGGCGTGACGAACACCTTGAGCGTGACGGGCTCGGCGATGTTCGCCTTGGCCGCCTCGATGAGGTCGCCGGCCAGGTGCGGGCCGCCGGCCGAGAGCGCCTCGACCGTCTCGGTGACCGTGCCGAACTCGTTGCCGGCGGGCGCTCCGGTGAACCGCACGCGGCCGCCCTGGTCGGCGCCAAACAGGATCGTGGGCACGTGGTCGATGCCGAGGCGTCGCGCTTCCTCGGCGCCATCGCCGTCGATGTCGAGCACTTCGAGGTTGAGCTTGGGCGACATTGCGACGAACTCGGTGAGGAGGTCGCACACCAGCCGGGGTATCTCGTTCGCGTCGGTGGGTGGGTCGGGCTGGCCGATGAGGAACAGCTTGCGAGGCGCCTGGTCGCGCGTGAAGAGGCGGATGGTCACGTCGTCCTTGAGGCTTTCGCTGAACCGGCCGGTGAGGAACTCGCGGTCGGCGTCTTGGATGATGGGTATGGAATGCTCCTAGTGGGCCTTGCGGTCATTTTATACCGATGCGTAAGCCGCCGTTTCGATGCGCTAGGGGTTGTCGTCGATCCGCTCGGCGCGTTCGGGGCTGTCGGCGACACGGTACACATGCCATGAACGCTGGACGGTGGTGACGGTGGCGAAGACGAGGATGATGGCGAGCGCGACCAACGGGATGCCGAGAACGAGCCCGGCGACGAGCACGACGATGCGTTCGGGACGACCCATGAAGCCGAGGTCGCCCTGGATGCCGAGGCCCTCGGCGCGGGCGCGGGCGTAGCTGACCATGCCGCCCATGACGACGGCGCCGAACGCGAGGTAGGCGCCCAGCGTGTGGCCGTCGCGGACATAGTAGGCGAGCAGGCCAATGAGCAGCGCGGCCTCGCCGAGACGGTCGGTGACGGAATCGAGGTAGGCGCCGAACTTGCTTGCCTTGCCGGCGAGGCGGGCGAGGGCACCGTCGAACATGTCGAACGAGGCGCCCGCGAGCAGCACGAGACCCGCGAGGAGGAGGCGGCCATCGGCGGCGAACCAGCCGGCCAGCGCGGAGACGAGGAAGCCGGCGACGGTGACGGCATTCGGCCCGACGCCGAACGCGTGGAGGGCGCGCGCGACGGGCATGCTGACGTAGCGGGAGGCGAGCGGCTTGATGCCCAGGCGGGGCGCGAGGTTGAGGCTCACGCGGCGCTCCCGGCGCGGCTCTTGCGGGCGAGCAGCTCGCGGTAGTAGGCGAGCACGCGGTCGGCGATGAGCTCCCAACGGTATGCTCGCGCGGTCACGCGGCCCCGCTCGCTGAGGTCGTGACGCAGGCGCGGGTTCAGGATCAGCTGCTCGAGCGCAGCGGCGAGGGCGTCGGCGTCCTTGGGGGGTACGGCGAGGCCTTCGACGCCATGCGTCATCACGCGACTGTAGCCTTCGATGTCGGTCGCGACGATGGGCTTGCCGGCGGCCATGGCTTCGAGCAGCACGATGCCGAAGCTCTCCTTGCCGGTGGCGGGGGCGCAGAAGATGTCGGCGGCCTGGTAGTAGCGTGGAAGGTCGGCGAAGGGCACGCCGCCCACCAGCTCCACGTCTTGCAGGTCGTGCTCGCCGATGATGCTCAGCACGTCCTCGCCGGGGTTGCCGCCGCCGCCCACGATGAGCCGGATGTTCGGGTGTTTCCACTTGAGGTGGGCATAGGCCCGCATGAGGTAGCGGAGGCCCTTGCGGCGCTCCATGCGGCCGACGAACAGTATGTTGATCTTGCCGTCTTGGAACTGGGGCAGCGAGGGGAGCGGCGTCGCGAAGCGGTCCACGTCGACGCCGTTGGGGATGATGTCGTAGTGGTCGGGGAAGAAGCGGGCCGCGTAGTCCATGGCGGGCTTGGAGACGGCGATGCGGCCGTCGAGGCGGCGGAACCAGCGGCGGGACATGTAGCTCCACACGCGGACGAAGCGGGCGCCTCGGAAGGTGTGGAAGGTGCCGACGTTGACGGCTTGGGAGTGCTGCAGAAAGCGCAGCGGCAGCGCCGGGACCATGGGCTCGTGCAGGTGCAGCACGTTGAACTGCTCGCGCGCCAAGAGCGAGCGGATGCGCGGCTCCAGCCACCAGGAGAAGCTGATGCGGGCGACCGCGCCACCGCTGGGGACCGGCACGGGCCTGCCCATGGGTATGAAGCCTGGCTCGAACTCCCGGTCGCGCGTGGACGACAGGGGGGCGATGACACGGACGTAATGGCCCTTGAGCCGCAGCTGGCGGGCCAGGTTATGGATATGGTCGTTCACGCCGCCGGGCGTCGCGTAGTCGTAAGGGGACACGAGCCCAATGCGCAGCGGCTCGTCTCCCCAGGCGCGCGTGTCCGGCAAGCGCAAGGTTGTGAGGTCCGTGATGAGTCACCTCGGCCGCGGACTAGGATCCCTTGCCAGCGATGAAGGCCTCCACCATATCGCGAGCCTCGTCATCCGTGAACTGTTTGGGCGGCGACTTCATGAAGTAGGCGCTGGGCGCGAATAACGAGCCGCTCTCGCCCCGGTCCATGGCTATCTTCGCACAACGGATGGCATCCACGACAACCCCCGCGGAGTTGGGGCTGTCCCACACCTCCAGCTTAAGCTCCAAATTGAGCGGCACATCGCCGAAGGTGCGGCCCTCGATGCGGATGTGGCACCACTTGCGGTCGTGCAGCCACGGCACGTAGTCGCTCGGGCCGACGTGCACGTTCTCGGCGCCGAGGTCGTAGGGCAGCTGCGAGATGACGGCGTTGGTCTTGGACTCTTTCTTGGATTCCAGGCGCTCGCGCTCCAGCATGTTCATGAAGTCGGTGTTGCCGCCGAAGTTGAGCTGGTAGGTGCGCTCCACCATGACGCCGCGGTCGCGGAAGAGGTTGGTGAGCACGCGGTGGGTGATGGTCGCGCCGACTTGCGACTTGATGTCGTCGCCGACGATGGGCACTCCAGCGTCGCGGAACCGCTTCTGCCAGTAGGGCTCGCGGGCGATGAACACCGGAATGCAGTTGACCATGCCGCACTTGGCGGCCAGCACCTGCTCCACGTACCACTTCGTCGCCTCCTCGGAGCCGACCGGCAGGTAATTGATGACGACATCGACTTGGCGCTCCTTGAGGATGCCGACGATGTCGGCGGTCGGGCCGGGCGCCTTCTCGATGATCTTGGAGAGGTATTTGCCGAGGCCATCGTGGGTCATGCCTCGGTCGACCTTCACGCCGGTCATGGGCACGTCGGCGAACTTCACGGTGTTGTTCGGCGCGGTGTAAATGGCTTCGGCCAAGTCCTTGCCGACCTTGTTCTTGTCGACGTCGAAGGCGGCGACGACCTCGATGTCGCCGATGTGATAGCCGCCCAGCTCCGGGTGCATGAGGCCCGGGACGAACTCATCGACCGGCGCTTCACGGTAGCGGTGGATGCCTTGGACCAGCGACGATGCGCAGTTACCGACTCCGATGATCGCGACGCGGATCTTCTTGCCTGCCATGTGCGCTCCTCGATGTGGAATGTCCGGTTGAACTTCACGTCAGCCTATGCGGGCCGAGGCCCGCGCGCATGGGCCCAGGGGCCCAGGCAGAGCCCGTTGCGGGGCCCAGGGGCGGAATTGGGCCTTGGCTCGCGTGGCCGTAGGAGCATGAGCGACAACGGAGGCGGCCAGGGCATGAGGGCGGCCAATTCGCCAGAATCCATCCAACGATGGGAGCGGCGCCGTGCGGCAGGCGCTATGCCGTGCGCCATTTCAACGAGGTGACGAGCACGTCATGCCAGCGCAACCCAAGCAACCGGCGAAGCCATCGGCTCGGGCGGCCGGGAAAACAGTCGACGACTACGTGGCCGGCCTTGGCGGATGGCAGGCGGAGGCGGTGGCCGAACTGCGGAGGATCGTGCGGCAGGCGGCGCCGGAAGCGGTCGAGTCGATCAAGTGGGGGCAGCCGGTGATGCCCTCTCCGCGATAGAGCACCTGCCCGGCGGTCGACGGCCACACGCTGCAAATGACGTTGAAGAGCGTGCTCTTGCCGGCGCCGTTCGGGCCGATGATGCCGACGACCTCGCCTTCGCCGATGTGGAAGTCGACTCAGTCGAGGGCGCGGGCGCCCTTGAAGTGACGTTGCAGGTTTTTCGTCTCCAGCAGCAGGGCCACGCAGCCTCCGCGCCATGCCGGGCCGCCATGGGCGACATGCTATTCCGCGCGCCCGTGGGAACCCTGACGCGCGGGAACGTAGGATACAACTCGGCGCAAGCGGGTGCGCTAGAATCGGCGGAGCGCCAGCGTAGGAGGGCCATCATGCAAAGTTCCAAGAACAATGTCCGCATCATCGACCTGCGTAGCGACACGCTGACGCAGCCGACGCCCGAAATGCGCCGTGCGATCGCCGAGGCCGAGCTGGGCGATGACGTCTACGGCGAGGACCCGACGGTGAACCGGCTGGAAGAGGTGTCGGCGCGGCTGACGGGCAAGGAGGCGGGGCTGCTGGTGGTGAGCGGATCGATGGGCAACCTCGTATCGGCGCTGGCTTGGGCCGGCCGTGGCGATGAAATCATCGTGGGGGCGGACGCGCACGTCATCACCAACGAGATGGGCTCGGTGGCGGCCCTGGGCGGCGTGGAGATGCGCGCCGTGCCGAACGACCGTCGCGGCATGCTGTCGCCGGAGGCGGTGCGGAACGCCATCCGTCCGAAGGCGGGCTACTTCCCCAGGACCGCGTTGCTCTGGATCGAGAACACGCACAACCGGGGCAACGGCGCCGCGTTGTCCGTCGACGAGATGTGGAGGGTCACGGACATCGCTCACGGCGAGGGCATCCCGGTGCACATCGACGGCGCGCGGCTGTTCAACGCGGCGGTCGCCCTGGGCGTGCCGGCTTCCGACCTTTCGTCCGTCGCCGATTCGGTGACCTTTTGCTTGTCGAAGGGGCTCGCCTGCCCGGTGGGCTCGATGGTGTGTGGCAGCAGGGAGTTCATCGGCAGGGCGCGGCGGGCGCGGAAGATGCTTGGCGGCGGCATGCGGCAGGCGGGCATCATCGCGGCGGCGGGGCTAGTCGCGCTCGACACCATGATCGACCGCCTTGCCGAGGACCACGACAACGCGAAGCGGCTGGCCGTGGGCCTTTCGCGGATGCCGGGCATCGCGGTGGACCCGGCGCACATCGAGACGAACATCGTTTACGTGACGGTGGGGGGCAAGCCGGCGCCGGAGCTGGCCGCTGCGATGAGGGCTCGCGGCGTGCTGGCGAACAGCATGGGCAACTGGATCCGCTTCGTGACGCACTACGGCATCAACGCGGAGGACGTTGACGAGGCGCTGGACGTGATTGGGGACGCGACGCGGGCGACGGTGAGCGCCGGCTAAGAAGCCCCGCGGCAAAAAGCGACGCCGGAGCGGTCATCGCGGCCTCTCCGGCGTCCTGTTGTAGCCACCTAGGCTGGCTTCGTCGCTTTCGCCCCGTAGCGGATCCCGGCGAGGATGCCGGATCAGGCGCTGCGTTCAGGCCGCCACTTCACTCATGCGGGGCTTGCGACTGGGAACCGATGCTGCGCTTTGCCCTCACAGAGGCCTTCAGCAAAGCCCACGTGAGGGCTTAGGAAGGATAGTGCCACCGGTGAAACCGGACGAAGAGTCGACGACCTTGCATAGGTACCTCCTCGCGGAGATTCCAAGCTTTCGATCCGGCTCAGGGTCGACCGCTGAACCACTCCTGTTCGGAGTGACTCCACTCTAGTGCGGCCCCGCGGAGAGTGCCAATTCGAGCGTTTTCATGGACGGCTTCGTGAAGCCGCGCGGACGCATGTCCCGCGATGGGTTCACGGCCATGGAAACTCATGGCGATGGCTTCGTGGAGCGCTCGCACCACCACGCCAGGAGGCGCGCCTTGGCTTGCGCCTCGTGTCCCTCCGACCCTGGCTCGTAGAAGCGTGTGCCGGCCAGCTCCGGCGGCAAGTTGCCTTGGCCGGCGAAGTGGCCCGGATAGTCGTGGGCGTACTTGTAGTCCCGCCCGTAGCCCATCTGCCGCATGAGGCCGGTGGGGGCATTCCGCAGGTGCAACGGCACGGGATACTGTTCGCCTTCGCGCACCGTCTCCAGCGCGCGGTTTAGGGCCATGTAGGCCGTGTTGCTCTTGGGCGCGGCCGCAAGGTAGACGGTGGCCTCGGCCAGCGGGATCGCGCCCTCGGGCAAGCCGATGAAGCGCACCGCCTGCTGCGCGGCGACGGCGATGGGCAGCGCCTGCGGATCGGCCATGCCGATGTCCTCGGCGGCGAGGATGACGATGCGCCGCGCGATGAAGAGCGGGTCTTCGCCGGCTTCGATCATGCGGGCGAGCCAATAGATGGCGGCATCGGGGTCGGAGGCGCGCACCGATTTGATGAAGGCCGAGATCGTGTCGTAGTGGCCTTCGCCGGCGCGGTCATAGCGCAAGGCGCGGCTTTGCAGCACCTCTTCCATCAGCGACTTGGTGATGCGCCGGACGCCCCGGTCGTTGGGCCGGGCCACCTGCGCGGCGATCTCCAGGCCGTTGAGGGCGGTGCGGGCATCGCCGGAGGCTATCGCCAGCAGCACCGCCAGCGCGTCGTCGTCGATGTCGGCCCCAAGGCCGCCGATGCCGCGTTGCTGGTCGATGAGCGCGCGTCGGACGATGGCGGTGAGATGATCGTCGGTGAGGGGCTTGAGGGTGAAGACGCGGCAGCGCGAGAGCAGTGGCGCGTTCACCTCGAACGATGGATTCTCCGTCGTCGCGCCGATGAGCGTCACCGTCCCGTTCTCGACATGGGGCAGGATCACGTCTTGCTGGCCCTTGTTGAAGCGGTGCACCTCGTCGACGAAGAGGATGGTGCGCTGGCCGGTGGCGCCCAGGCGCTCGCGGGCTTCGGCGACGGCTTGCCGCAACTCGGCCACGCCGGACGTGACGGCCGACACCGAGGTGAAATGCGCCTTGGATGCGCGGGCGATGAGCAGCGCGAGCGTGGTTTTGCCGGAGCCGGGTGGGCCCCATAGGATCATCGACGGCAGCAGGTCGGCGCGGATGGCGCGCTCCAGCACCTTGCCGGCTCCCACGAGGTGCTCTTGGCCGAGGAACTCGTCGAGCGTCCGAGGGCGCATGCGGGCCGCGACCGGGGCCTGCTCTTCTTCCCGCTGTCTGCCCTGGTGCTCGAATAGGTTTTCGCCGCGCTGCGGTCGTCGCATGGCGCAAGTCTAGCATCGCGGCGGCATGACGGGGCGATGTGGGCCCCAATATCGATGGTCTCGTGCTTCGGTGGAACGTACAATCGCGCCATCAACCAGGGAGGCGCCCGATGATCCAGCAACCGACGCTCCCGCCGTCAGGCCAGCCCGCGCCCCCGCCATATCCGGTCGACATCACGATCTCCTACCCGGAGCGCCGGTCGCGCGGCGTGCTGCTGCTGAAGGTGTCGCTGGGCTGGCTGATTCTGGTGCCGCACTTCGTCCTCCTCTACGTGCTGGGCATCATGACGGCCATCATCACGTTTCTTGCTTTCTTCATCGTCTTGTTCACCGGGCAATACCCCAGGGGGATGTTCGACTTCATGGTCGGCTATTACCGGTGGAGCATGCGGGTGAGCGCGTATGCGAGCCTGTTGCGCGACGAGTACCCGCCATTCCGCTTGGCGCCGTGAACGATGGTGGGCTAGCAGGAGGACGGCCCCTGGAAAAGCCCGCTCCCGGTCCGTTCACGCCCGCGCTACCCGACCCCACGCCCGCAATGGCGGAGGCCGGCGCCGCCGCGGCGCCGGGCGGAGGCGCCCCACCGCCGGCAACGGGCGACCCGTCTGGGACGATGCCGTCGTGGGCATGGTTGTTCGTTGCCGTGAGCGGCGCCGTGTTGGGCGTCGGTGGCGCGTTCATCCAAGAGACGTTGCGCGCGGACGTGTTCATGCCATTCATCGCCGGGCCAATGATCGAAGAGGCAATGAAGCCGGTGGGCCTCTACGTGCTGCTGGCACGGCGGCCGGCGTCGTTCGGTAGCCGTTCGCGGGTGGCGGTCATGGGCGCATTGGCGGGCATGGCGTTCGGCCTCGTCGAGAGCGTGGTGTACGTGTTGATCTACTACTCTGCCCTCGCCGGCGCGCCCGCGCCGCCGGACTACGTCGCGTTCCGGTTCACCGTGCCGGTGGCGATGCACGCGGCGGCGACCTTCATTTTCAGCATGGGCATCACGCCTAGGTTGCGTGCGTCGGTCACCGGGCAGGTGCCGTTCCTGTCGGGCAGTTGGCGCTGGTTCGTTCCCGCCGTGGCGCTGCACAGCCTCTACAACGTCGCGGTCGCGGTGATCGAGTCGTTCAGCGATGCCTTCTCGTTCGGCGGCTAGGCGCGGCGCCGCTATAATCGCAGCATGAACGTACGCATCAGGCTTTTCGCATCGTATCGTGAGCTGGCGGGCACGGGGCGCATCGACGTGACGCTAGAGCCTCCGGCGACCGTCGCGGCGGCGATTCAGCGGCTGCTCCAGGCGGTGCCGGCGCTGCCCCGCGACTTCCGCCCGCACCTGATCGCGGTGAACGAGGACTTCGCCAACGCGGAGTACCCGCTGCGTGACGGCGACGAGGTGGCGTTGTATCCGCCCGTGAGCGGCGGCGTGGAGGCGCGCGTGGTCCACGAGGCGATTGGCGCGGGCGCGGTGGCCGACCGAGTGCGCCACCCCGGCAATGGCGCGGTGGTGACGTTCGAGGGGGTGACGCGGGACAACACCGGCGGCCGGCGCGTGCGTCACCTGGAATACGAGGCGCACGAAGCGATGGCGGAGAAGGTGCTGTCGGGCGTGCTGGTGGAGACCGCCGCTCGCTTCGGCATCGACCGCCTCGCCGCATGGCACCGCATCGGCCACCTGGAGATCGGCGACGTGAGCCTCGTGGTGGCCGTCGGCTCGGCGCACCGGCTGGAGGCGTTTCTCGCGACGCAGTACGCGGTCGACCGCATCAAGCACGTCGTGCCGGTGTGGAAGAAGGAGGCGTTCGAGGACGGCTCGGTGTGGGTGGGCGCCGCGTGCGACCCGGAGCACCACGCGATGGAGCAGCAAGTGGCGCCGTATGCCGGCTTCCTGGCGGCGCGCGAGGGCGATGCCGGCGAGCACGCCCACCGACACGCGCACGCCCACTAGCGGTGCGCGCTTCCATCCACGTGCCGATCAAGACGAAACGCATCCATGAGCCGGCGGAGCCGGGCGACGGCTATCGCCTGCTGGTGATGCGTTACTGGCCGCGCGGCGTGGCGAAGTCGCGCGTCGACGGCTGGGACCGCCGGCTGACGCCGACGCGGGGGCTGTTGGCCGAGCTGAACGACGGGGCGATTGACTGGCCGGAGTACGCCTGCCGCTTTCGGCACGAGATGGCGACACGCCCGGAGTCCGTCGCGGCGCTGGGCGAGCTGCGGGAGCGGGCCGCGCGTGAAACGGTCACGCTCTTGTGCTGGTGCCCGGACGAGGCGCGCTGCCACCGCGCGGTGCTGAAGGAGCTGGCGGAAGCGGGTCCAGCGTGCGGGGCGCCGTCCTAGCACGGGGCGCGCGGCGAGAGTATCCTGCCTCTCCGCGTGCTCGCGCAACCCGAGGATGCCGGTGATCCGCGCGATACCCCCGCATGACCATGCGAACGGCGGAGCGGTGCCGCGCAGGGCCGAACGACCGTGCGCGGCGGCCGAGCCCATGAAGCGGCGGGCGGACGCGCCCCTCGCGCCCCCGACCCCGCAAATGCGGTAACGCCGCTTGGAGCCCACGTGACGTCGATCGCTCGCAAGCCCCGCATCTTCTACGGCTGGTACATCGTCGCCATATCCAGCATGGGGGCGCTGTTCGGCGCCGGCACCAGCCAGCTGTTCATGTCGGTCATGTTGAAGCCGATCACCGAGGACATGGGGTGGTCGCGCACCGAGCTCGCGGCGGCCACGACCATGGGAACGGTGCTGAGCGGGCTGGCGTCGCCGATGGTGGGCCGCTGGGCCGACCGGCACGGGCCGCGCTTCCTGATGGCGTTCGCCGTGGTGGCGGTCGCGCTGTCGTTCCTCGCGCTCGGCGCGGTGCAGTTGGTGTGGCAGTTCTACTTCGCCTACGTGTTCGGGCGGGTCGCCAGCTCGACGACGTTGTCCGGCGTCGTGTCGCGCACGGCGGTCGTCAACTGGTTCCGGCGGATGCGCGGCCGGGCGCTCGGCATGGTGGCGACGGCGGTGCCGCTGGGCGGCTCGGTGCTGGCGGTGACGGCGCAGACGATGATGGGCCAAGGCATGACCTGGCGCGGCGTATTCGTGGTGTTCAGCGTGGCGACGCTGGCCGTGCTGCTCATCCCGACCGTGCTGTTGATGAGGAAGCAGCCGGAGGACGTTGGCCTGCTGCCCGACGGCGACACGCGGGAGCAGGCGGCGAGAGCCGCCGCCGAGGACCGAGGGGCCCGCGGGCGCGGCGCCGAGCGGTCGTACACGCTGCGGCAGGCGATGCGGACGCCGACGCTGTGGCTGCTGATCTTCTCGATGTCGTTCAGCAGTTGGGGCAACGGCGGGCTCTCGTTCCACCTCGTGGCCTACTACACGGACGCCGGCATCGCCGCTGGGCTGGCCGTGGCGGCGCTCAGCACGTACGCCCTCTCCGGCGCCGTCGCCAACACGATGTGGGGGTTCCTGACCGAGCGGCACTCGGAGCGGGCCTTGGCGATGGGCGCCATGGCGCTGGCAGCCGCCCTCACCGTGTTCGCGCTCGTCGCCACCAATGTCGCTGGGGCGTTCACATTCGCCATGCTGTTCGGGCTGGCAGCGCGGGGCGAGGCGTCGCTCATCAACATCATGCTCGCCCAGTATTACGGCCGAGGCTCGTTCGGCGCCATTTCGGGCTTCGCCACGCCGTTCCAGATGGCGGGCCTCGGCATCGGCCCCACCGTCTCTGCATTCATCTACGACATGAGCGGCGGGTCGTATACTTTCGCGTTCCTGCTCTCCACCTGCCTGTTCATCTCCTCGGCCGTCATGGTGTTCCTGGCGCGCTGGCCCGCTCCCGCCCCGCCCGCCGCGTAGCGATTCTCCCGACGAGGCCATTCCAGCATGCAATGGGTCGTCGCCGTGATCCTCGGTGTCACCTACGCCGGTGTGGCGTTCACGCGACTGCCGCGCGTGCCGGTGGACCGTCCCGCCGCCGCGTTCGCGGGCGCCGTGGCGATGGTGCTGCTTGGCGTGTTGAGTTACGCCGACGCGGTCGCGGCGATCGATTTCCACACGATTGGCCTGTTGCTGGGCATGATGCTGGTGGTGGCGGCGCTGGAGAAGATGGGCCTGGTGACGTATTTGGCGCGGCGGCTGCTGGCGGTGGGCACCACGCCGTGGTGGCTGCTGGCGGTGGTGGTCGCCGGGACGGCGGTGTTGAGCGCGTTCCTCGTGAACGATGCCGTGGTGCTGTTCTTCACCCCCCGTATTGATCCGCGCGACGCGGCTCCTGAAGGCGAACCCCGTGCCCTACCTGATCGCCGAGGCGATGGCTTCGAACGCGGGCTCCACGGCGACGATCGTCGGCAACCCGCAGAACGCGTTGATCGGCACCGTGTCCGGCATTGACTTCGCGCGGTTCTTCCTGGTGTTGGGGCCGGTGGCGCTGACGGCGTGCGTCATCGTGATCGCGGCGGTGGGGCTCCTGTTTCGTCGGCAGATGCGGACGCCGTTAGACCGGGTGGGCCTGGCCGCCGAGCCGGCGCGGCCTGAGGGGGTGCCGCTGCGCGGGGCGGCGATCGTGGCGTTGCTGGTCGCGGGCCTGTTCGCGTCGGGCCCGCTGGGGCTGGACGTCTCGCTTGTGGCGCTGCTGGCGGGGGCGCTCGTGCTCATCGTCAGTCCCGCGCGGCCGGGTGAGCTGCTGCGGATGGTGGACTGGGTGCTGCTGTTTTTCTTCGCGGGGCTGTTCGTCGTCATCGGCGGCGCACGGCAGGCCGGCGTGCTGGACATCTTTCTGGAGCGCATCGACCTTTCGGCCGGCATGGCGGGCATCGTCTCGATCCATTTGGTGAGCGTGGTGGCGAGCCAACTGGTGAGCAACGTGCCGCTGACGCTGCTAGCGGTGCCGCTGCTGGAGCGGGCGGGCAGCGACCTGCTGTGGTTGAGCCTGGCGGCCGGGGCGACGCTCGCGGGCAACCTCACCGTCATCGGAGCGGTCGCCAACATCATCGTCGTCGAGGGCGCCTCAAAGGAAGGCGTCGCGGTGCCGTGGGGCCAGTTCTTCCGCGTCAGCGTCGTGGTGACGGCGCTCACGGTCGCCGCATCCATGGCGTTGCTCGCCGCGCAATGGCAACTTGGCTGGGTGCGATAGCCCCGGTCAAGGTCGCCGCCGCGACCGACGCGGGGGGCCGTCGTGGTGGTGGCGAGGCGGGGCGTTTGCTATGATTGATTGGTTGGCACGGAGGGGTCGCATAGTGGTCTAGTGCACCCGCCTGCTAAGTGGGAGGCCCCAAAAGGGTCACGCGGGTTCGAATCCCGCCCCCTCCGCCAGCGATCGATTTGGATGGCCAGAACGCCCCGACGCCACCGTGAGCCGGGGCGTCGCTGTTCGAAGGGGCTCGCGATGCGGCACTACCATATCTGGACCGTCGGCTGCCAGATGAACAAGGCGGACTCCGAGCGCATGGGTGCGGCCTTGGAGCAGCTTGGCCTGAGCGCCGTCGACGAGCCGGCCGACGCCGACGTGGTCGTGTTGAACTCGTGCGTGGTGCGCCAGAACGCCGAGGACCGCGTCGTGGGCATGCTCACGTCGCTGAAGCCGTGGAAGCAGTCGCACCCGGACAGGACCATCGCCCTCATGGGCTGCATGGTCGGCCCGCAGCAGGACGGCCTTCGCAAGCAGTTCCCCTACGTCGATACCTTCATGCGCCCGCAGCAGTTCGACTCGCTCATACGGATCGTGGCGGAAAAGCAGGGCGTCGATCCGGAGGGCTGCGTTGGGCCGCTGGTGCCGGGCCACCCGCGAGTGACGATCTTCGTGCCGATCAGCCACGGCTGCGACAAGTTCTGCACGTTCTGCATCATTCCCTACCGCCGCGGGCGCGACGTGTCGCGGCCGTTCGACGATCTGGTCGACGAGTGCAAGATGCTGGCGGCGCGCGGCGTGAAGGAGGTGACGCTGCTGGGGCAGAACGTCGACTCCTACGGCCACGACCTGCCGGGCAAGCCCGACCTGGCCGACCTGCTGACGGCCATTCACGAGCGGGTGCCGGAGCTGTCGAGGATACGTTTTCTCACCTCGCACCCCAACGACATGAGCCAGCGCATCATCGAGGCGGTGGCGCGGCTGCCACGCGTGATGGAGTTCATCAACCTGCCCTTCCAGGCGGGCGACGACATGGTGCTGGCGAACATGCGCCGCGGCTACACGAACGCGCAGTACCGCGAGCTCGTGGGGCGCATCCGCGCGACCATTCCCAACGTCGCCATGGTGACTGACCTGATCGTCGGCTTTCCGGGCGAAACCGAGGAGCAGTTCGAGCGGACGCTGGAGCTCGTGCGCGACCTCCGCTTCGACAAGGTGCACGGCGCCGCCTACTCGGTGCGGCCCGGCACCATCGCCGCGCGGCAGCTGCCCGACGACGTGCCGCAGGCCGAGAAGGAGCGCCGATTGCGCGCCGTCGAGGCACTGCAGGAGCGCATCTTGAGCGAGATCAACGCCGGCTATTTCGGCACGACGCAAGAGGTGCTGGTGGACGGCCACCACCGTGGGCGCTGGCAGGGGCGCACGCGCACCGACAAGCTGGTGTTCATCGAGTCCGACGAGGACCTCGCCGGCCGCCTCGTGAGCGTCCGCATCACGAAGACCTCGCCGTGGTCGCTGCAAGGGCGGCTCGCGCGCTCGGCCGAGCCTGTTTCCACGGGGTAGCCCGTTCGGGGACGGCCCCGGCTTCCATCGCTTGCCTCGTCTGTTACAATGGTCTGAATCATCATGTGACGCGCATCACAATCGACCGCGATCGGCATGATGGAGCCTGGGGAGGCGATGAGCAATGGCGACGAAGACGCTTCGCACACCGATCCTGCCCGTGACCGAGCTGGAGCAGGCGGAGTTCTGCCGCCCAACCGAGGACCTGGAAGCCCGCCCGCTCGCCGAGGAGATGGGCGCCCACATACGCTGGCAGCAAATTCCGACCGAGTACCTCCACCTCAACGCCAGGCAGCTCGACGAGCGCATTGGCGCGGCACGGAAGCAGTTGGGCAAGCGCGCGATCATTCTCGGCCATCACTACCAGCGCGAGGAAGTGATCAAGTACGCCGACGTGACGGGCGATTCGTTCAAGCTGTCGCAGCAGGCGGCGGCGCAGCGCGAGGCAGAGTTCATCGTTTTCTGCGGCGTGCACTTCATGGCCGAGACGGCCGACACGCTGGCCGGGCCGCGCCAGCAGGTGAGCCTGCCGAACCTGACCGCCGGCTGCTCGATGGCCGACATGGCGCCGACGGATGACGTGCTCGACTGCTGGGACGACCTCGCGCGCCTGCTCGGGGAAGACCAGGTACTGCCAATCACCTACATGAACTCGACGGCCGCCATCAAGGCGCTTTGCGGGCGCAACGGTGGCATCGTCTGCACATCGTCCAACGCGTCGCAGATCATGGAGTGGGCGTTCGAGCAGCGCCCGAAGGTGCTGTTCCTGCCGGACGAGCACCTGGGCCGGAATACCGCCGCGAGGCTGGGCATTCCAATGGAACAGGCGGTGCTCTGGAACCCGTTCAACCGCCTGGGTGAGCTCACCGAGGAGCAGATCCGCGACGCGAAGGTCATCCTGTGGCGCGGGCATTGCTCGGTTCACACGCGGTTCAAGGTGGCGCAGGTGGAGGCGGCGCGCGAGCGCTTCCCCAACGTGACAGTGATGGTGCACCCCGAGTGCCCGAAGGAGACGGTGGACGCAGCCGACCTGAACGGCTCGACGGAGCAGATCATCAAGGCGGTGAACGAATCGGCGCCGGGCAGCATGTGGGCGATCGGCACCGAGATCAACCTCGTGCACCGGCTGGCGATGCGGAACCCGAACAAGACCATCTTCTGCCTGGACCCGGTCGTGTGCCCGTGCTCGACGATGTACCGCACGCATCCGGCCTACGTGGCGTGGGTGCTGGAGGAGCTGGTGGCGGGCAATGTCGTCAACCGCATCGAGGTCGAGCCCGCCACGAAGGCCGAGGCGAAGCTGGCGCTGCAACGGATGCTGGACGTGACGGCCGCGCGGACGAAGGGGTGGGACAAGGCGTAGGCGGCCCGGCCGGCGACCTGCTCGCGGTCACGCTCGAACGGTCCGATCACCGCTTGGGAGTACGTCCACCGCTATGTTGCACCAATGGCACGGCACCATCGAGCTGATCCGCCGGGCGCTGGCCGAGGACGAGGTGGCCGCCGACGCCACCAGCGGCCTGCTGCCCGATGACCTTTCGAGCGAGGGCTTCCTGATGGCGAAGGCCCACGGCGTGCTCGCGGGCATCGACGTGGCGCTCCAGGTGTTTCACGAGGTCGACCCGGCGCTGCGGACGTGGGTGCTCACCGCCGATGGCAGCGCGGTGGAGAAAGGCCAGAACCTCGCGCGAATGGAGGGGCGCATGAGCAGCATGCTCCGCGCGGAGCGCACCGCCCTCAACCTCTTACAACGCATGAGCGGCATCGCGACGTACACCAATGCCTTCGTGCGGGCGATCGAGGGCACCGGCGCGATCATCATCGACACGCGCAAGACGCTGCCCGGTTTCCGCCTGCTGGACAAATACGCCGTGCGCATGGGCGGCGGCCACAATCACCGGATGAACCTGGCCGATGGCGTGCTGATCAAGGACAACCATATCGCCGCCATGGCGAGGCGCGGCTTGACGCTGGCTGACCTCGTGAGGCGGGCGCGCTCCCAAGCGCCTCACACGGTGCGGATCGAGGTCGAGTGCGACTCGCTGGAGCAGGTGCGCGAGGCGCTGGACGCCGGCGCCGACATCGTCATGTTCGACAACATGACGCCCGAGCAGATGCGGCAGGGCGTGGCGCTGTGCAAGGGCCGTGCGCTCACCGAGGCGTCGGGCGGGGTGACGCTGGAGAGCGTGCGCGCCATCGCGCTCACCGGCGTCGACCTCATCTCCACGGGGCAGATCACGCACTCCGTCAAGGCGCTGGACATCAGCCTCGAAGTGCATCCCGCCAACTAACCGGAGGCGTGCGCGATGGAGAACATCCTGCTTCTGGTCGTGCCGCTCGCCCTGATCCAGCTCGGCCTGATGATCTGGGCGCTGGTGGACCTGATCAACCGGCGGGCCGTGAAGGGGGGGGGGCAACAAGCTGCCCTGGCTGCTCCTCATCGTGCTGGTGAGTGCGATCGGGCCCATCCTGTATTTTCTGTTCGGCCGAGAGGAGACCGTCTAAATGGCCTCCACGATCGTCTGCGCCG